>Ga0210044_10005031_pt1 | contig 18072 bp, 10 predicted proteins | sample CryGey13umfilter_2_FD_183959 | JGI IMG/M metagenome (GOLD analysis project Ga0210044, IMG submission 183959) | Groundwater microbial communities from aquifer in Utah, USA - Crystal Geyser 4/9/14 3 um filter (SPAdes) (version 2) | ecosystem: Environmental > Aquatic > Deep subsurface >... | reverse complement strand
GAAACTCCGATGGTAAAGTAATTATGTATGCTGATAAGATTACAGAATCTATGAAAAAAACTATAAACGAAACAATCAGAAGGCGAAAACTTCAGGAAGAATACAATCGGAAGCACAATATTACTCCGCAAACAATTTATAAGTCACTGGAGGAAATTCTCTCATCTACTTCAATTGCGGATATTAGAAAAAAAGATAATGAAAAAGAATTTGCTGCTTTTTCTAAAGTGGCTGAACCAATAATAAAATACTTGTCAAACGAGCAGAAGCAGGATTTGATTGAAGAAATGACAAACGAAATGAAGCAGGCAGCAAAAGATCTGGAATTCGAAAGAGCCGCATTTTTACGCGATGAAATAGAGAAGCTAAAAAAATTGATTAAGTAAACTCTGTTTTATTATAACTCTTCTCCTTTTGCTTTGTTAATCATCTTATGCATATTAGTTCTGTTTATTCCCGCATAATCCGCAGCCTTTGTAATGTTTCCATCAAACTTTTTCAAAAGAAAGTCAACAAATAATTTTTCAATTCTGCGGGATGCTTTTTCTGTAGCAACTTTTCGCAGTTCATTCATCCGTTCCCAGGTCTCAGGGGTTTCTTCAGTTTCTGAAGTCGTTTCTAAGTTTATATTAACAAAAAAATCCAATTCCTTTGGATAAATAATTTGATCGGTTACTAAAAGATATAATCTGTATATATAATTTTTAAGTTCTCGGATATTGCCAGGCCAATCGTAGGATAAAAACAGTTGGAGTGCTTCGTCTGAAAAAGTTTTGGTCGGTTTATTCAATTCTTTTGCAATTGCAGAGGAAAAATAACTTACTAAAACGGGAATATCTTCTTTCCGATTCCGGAGAGGTGGAACTTTTATAGGAAGAACATCAAGCCGATAAAACAAATCCTCTCTGAACAATCCCTTTTTTACCAACTCAAACAAATCTTTATTGGTTGCAACAATTACTTTTACATTGGATTTAATTGTTTTTGCACTTCCTACCCGAGTAAATTCTTTTTCGTGAAGTATCCGTAAAAATTTAACTTGTGCCATAGGATCGAGTTCAGATATTTCATCCAAAAAAATTGTTCCGCCTTCTGCAATCTCAAATTTACCGGGAGTTCTTTTATCAGCACCAGTAAATGCACCCCTTTCATATCCAAATAATTCACTTTCGATTAATTCTTTTGGAAGTGCACCGCAATTGATCGGAATAAATGGATTATTCCTTCTGTTGCTATGATAATGAATCTGCCTTGCGACCAATTCTTTTCCAACTCCGCTTTCACCGGTAATCAAAACCGTATTCTCGCTTTGTACAAATAAAGCGATTAATTCTTTCACTTTTTGAATCTCTTTGCTTATCCCTACCAGAGCCTGATATGGTTTATTAATCTCATTTTGCAGTGACTCTGCCTGATATTTAAGCAATCTCTGCTGCAAAGATTTTTCAATGATAAATTTTAATTCCTTCAGGTTTGGTGTTTTTGAAATGTAATCAAAAGCACCCACTTTCAAGGCTTCGACTGCAGTTTCTATTGAACCATAGTCCGTCATGATAATCACGGGAACAGAATCATCTACAGATTTAATTTTTCTTAAAACGTCTATTCCTGAAACTCCGTCGGCAAGCATTAAATCAAGAAGAATAACATCAGGAGATTTGTCCTTCATCAGTTTGAATGCCTGCTGTTCATCATTTGCAAAAAAGCATGTATAATTATTTTTAAGCAAGAAAGAAAAATCACTTAAAAAATCTTTGTCGTCATCGATTAATAATAAAGTTGTGTTCATTTTTTGTAGCCCTTATTTAATTCAATTATAAATTTTGACCCGAAATTTAGTGTTGAATCTTTCACGTAGATTCTTCCGCCATATTTATCAAGTGATTTTCTTGCAAGAAAAAGTCCTTTTCCGGTACCATTAAACTGCGAATAACCAAACTCAAATATTTTTTCAAATTTATTCGGTTCAATTCCAATTCCTGTGTCTTCTATTTCAATCAGTATTTTAGGTGGTTTTCTGCTGATTAAAACATCTATCCGTTTCTCTTTTTGGCTGCTTAAGGATTTAATTGAATTTCGCAGAGAATTATCGAGAATATCAGCTAATTCAAAGTTTTTTATTAACACCAATGTGTCATCTTCAACATCTTTTAATTTTGTTAAAGTTATATTTTCATTATTAAGTATCGGCTTAAGTTCTTCTACAACACTTTGAATAACGGAAATAATATTTGATGAATGTTGAGAAAAAATATCAGTCTTTATTATGCTGATAAGTTGCTTGATTTTATTAAGGCTTTGTCCGATTGAACCTGACAACAAATAATCCGAAAGAATGCACTCTGTTTTGTTTTTGTTTAGTGATTCACAAATGTAATCAAGTCCGTTTTTCAGTTCAGCGGTAATTTCATTTAATGAATTTACTTTTTGAGTTAATCCGATAATCACTTCAATTGAAGGAGAAGTTAATTTTAAGAATGTTTCTTTTCTGTTTCCGATTTGATTTAATAAATCCGAATCGGATTTATCAATTGACGCAGCATTTTGAAAAAAAACTTGCAGACTGTTTAAGTTCCTTAATGCCCATTCACCATGTGTGAAGTTTATCAACTGAGAAAATAATTTATCTAAAAGTATTTCTTGATTTTCTTCAATCGGACTTCTATTCTTCATATACATAAAAATAAGATTTGGCAGAACTATACCAATTATCAACACTGATGGTGCCAGAAGAAACTTAATGAAATCATTTGATTCTTTAGTTAAAAATAAAATAAGCCAGAACAATGAAATGTTAATTAAACCCAATGAAAAGTATAACTTAAATTCCCATTTATATTTTAAGATTCCGTTTTTGATTCCAAAATAAATTGTAAATCCTGCAAGTAAAATGATTAATAAATATATCTGAAATTCGCGAAGAATAATTGTGCGTATGAATTTTCCGGGTAATAAATATAAAGTTTTGCTCAGCCCAGTCAACTCTTCAATAATCAAGGTATGCCCTGCTGCTGCATTCCTGATGACAATTTCTTTTCCGGTGTCAAACCTTACTTTAATATCATATTTTGTTTTGTTTGATAAACCGAAATGTGCTGTTAAATCATTAAAACTGTTTGTCCCGTAAATATCGCTCCCAATTTGTTTGTAAGCGACTAATTCATTTTTTCTATTTAGTTTGCCCGCAGGATAAATCCACACTTTGGCACCAATTGCCCGCGTGTTAGAAATAATTCCGCGTAAAAATAATTTTATATAATTTTTATCATCAAGATTATTTTTCCAAAGCAAGTTTCTACCTGATCTGTAGCCATAAATATCAAGATCACCATCATTGTCAATATCACCCAGAATTGTTCCGTCCACAAAGGGTAAACCAATTTTTAAAGAGTCAGAATAATCTGCAAAATATTTTCCTTCTTGATTCATCAGACAAATATTATTCCCTCCGGTTACCGTTCTGATATTGATTAAAATATCCGTAAAACCATCATTGTTCAAATCACCGACATTCAAAAATTCCGATATTTTTTGTGTGAGATGCATCTTATTTGAACAAGACAATTTTTTGTTGCTCACATTTTTAAAGTGACCGTTACTGAAATTTTCAAGAAGAACCAAAACTGAATCTTCCCTTGATACAAGCAAATCAAGTAAGCCATCATTGTTATAATCAAAAGCCAATGCACCTGATGAAGAATTATTATTAAAATCGGAAAAATTTTGCTTTGTCTTGTCAATCAATTTTCCTGCTTCGCTCAAAAGCAATTTGTTTTCCCTCCAGCGTTCAACTATAAAAATATCATCAACATCATCATTATTGAAATCCGCATAAACAGTTTGAGTGTTCCAGCTTTTAGTCAAACGTTTCAATGTTTTATCAGGTTTAAATTTATTTAAAAAAGATGAGTTTATGAACTGAAGAAGTTTGCCACGTTTTTTATATTTATCCAGATACTGATTAATTCCAATATCAAGATTTCCATCCTTATTAAAATCTCTTGTGTAAATGTTTTTTAACTCTCCGGGAATGTTCTTTAAAATTATTTTTTCCTTGTTGAAAAATAACTGTTCATCGGAATATGAACATCCAATTGAATGATACGGCTGAGTTTGTTCAAGATAAATTAAATCAGAAAAAGAATCATTATTGATATCACCGAAATTATAATATGAAATTGATTTTGGATACAAATTTCCAAGGGCAAATGAAATATCCGAAAAGGGCAAGTTTCTTTGATTTAGATACAGACTGTGTCCGACGGATTTGTTTAAAACAAAAATTTCAGGTAATGTGTCATTGTTAAGATGAATAAAAGCAGCCCCAATACTTTTTTCGTTTGTATGTCCTTCAATTTTGTAGGTGTAGTTAAACAAATTAAAGTAATTAAGCGTTTGCTCAGCAGAAAAATATAAATTTCCTTCTGCACTTGCTATTAATATTGTACTGTCAGCCGCAGTTATGAAAGAAGTGATATTTTTCTCAACTGGTATTTTGACACCAGCCGAATTTGCTTTTTTGTCTGCTGCAATTTCAGTAAAACCAAAATCGACAGGCGGACTGACAAGAATGTTTGATTGAATATCACTTATTCGAAAGGATTTATTTTTATAAATTAAAACTCTTCCATCTGAAGTCGCTGCGAGAAGATTTTTCTTTGCATCCCAGTAAATATTCATAATATCAAATTGATTTGAATTCTGTGTGTGAATTTTTTTGAATTTTTTTCCGTCAAATCGGAAAATTCCTTCTGCCCTTGTTCCCAATAAAACTCCAAGTTGCTTACCTTTGAGAAAACAAACAATATGATTTTTTATTGGAGTCTCAACTCTTTCCCATGAGTTATTTCTCAAGACGAGAAATCTTCCCCAGTCACCATAGACATAAGACTTTCCAAAGGCATAAATAACTCCCTTTGCTGGCATATCAGTTTTACCTGACAGTATAAAACTGTTTCCAACAAGGTGATAAATGTTTGACTCGTAATTTTTATTAACTGCAATTATAAGGAACTCATCTTCGTTTTGTGGAAATATTCTGAACTCTCGGTAATTTTCTTTGTTCGGGAAAATATACTTTTTCCATAAATTCCCCAGTCGATGAAAAAGTTCGCCGTTATAATTATCAATCCAAAAATCACTTCTTGAATTTGCTGAAATAAATCTTACTTGTTGATTTTTGACAGGTGATTGAATTTCCTGCCAAACGATTTTACTCTGGGCATTTAATGAAATATTTGATAAAAAATATGACGGAGTGCCTGCAAAAAAAATCAAAAATGCAGTTGCCTTGGAAAGCAACAGTGTTATACGAGAAAGCCACAAACTGAAATGTTTTTTTTGCAAATTCATATATTTAAGCTCTTTTTCGACTTTAATCTAATGGAATAATTATTGTTTTACAAGGGCAAAAAGAATTGGAGACAAAATTTAAGACATGATTCATTCATTCAGAATATGTCCAAATTGTGATTACTTCTGCAATACGAAAGAAGAGGATTTATTTTGTCCCGACTGTGGAAGTAATCTTTTAGATAAATGTCCAAATTGCGGAAAGGAAATTAATTACCCTTATGCAAAATTCTGTAAACATTGCGGTAAACCATATCCGGGCAGAATTGACAAAAACAAACACCAAAAATTTTAAGGAGCAATATGAAAAATTTAATTTTAATTATATTCTGCCTGTTCATTATTCAAACACAACTCATTTCACAATTTGTGTCGGTTAAAAATGGTGACTGGCGCGACCCATTAACTTGGTCAACCAATCCGAATGCAACTGCAATTCCTGATTCAAATTCTTCAGTTACAGTAAATCACTATGTGATTGTAAGCAGCACTGCTTATGTTTACTCAGAGTGCAAAGACTTAACAATTAATGAAGCCGGCGTAATTGATAACTATTCAAGCGCTTGGGTAAGTGGTGATTTAACCGTCAAAAACAATCTGACAAATAATGGAACAATCAATCCTGCTTATGATTTCTGGTTGTATATCGGTGGCGATTTTTACAACAATGGTGTTATAACAAAGCATTACATTTCCTCAAAACAATGGCTCTATTTGATGGGAAATATTTATAACACCGGTTCATTCCATTTTTCAAACACAACCATCTCAAAATTTCTTTATAAAAACAGTTCCGTCCCGCATGAGCATATAATAAGATCATTGAATGACAGCACAATTTATTTGGGCGATGTTTCTTTGCAGGATAGTATGGGAATAATTTTAATCGATAGTCTTGCAATGCTAAACGGAAAAATAAACCTAAATGGCAGCAGAATTGTATTACCTAAAAATAATATTTACCCGAATGAATTGGTTTTCGATGGTCTGACTGTTTATGACGGAAATATTGAAGCAAATGGTAATACTATTCGAACTAAACCGGGAACATGGGGCTATTTGCATTATATCTATAATTTAGTCAACAGAACAAAAGTAATTGATGCAGATTTGATTGGTGATTTTCTGATTGGCGGGGATGGCCCATTAACATCAGGGGGAAGTAATTTATATTTTGTCGGAGAAAACAGGTTTAATGGCAGAATGGCTGATTGGTATTCGGGTAATATTTGGTCAATGGGAGACAGAATGATTATAGTCGACGGTACATTTGAAAATTACGGACAAATATATGACGCAAATGCACCTTCTGGAAAGGGGCTTTACATTCAGCAAAACAATAACAGTATATTTACTAATTATGGTGAGATAAAAAACAAAGGATTATATTTTTCAGGGAATTGTAATTTTATTCCAAATGACACTCTTTTTGTTGACGAATTCAAAGCCACTGATTCCAATACTGTAACAACAATATCCGGCAATCTTTTGTTTGGCAAATCTGCGGGAACAACAGTTGATTTTAATGGTGGCAGGTTGGTTTTAGCAACAGAAAGTAATTTCGATGTTCCAATAAGTGTTTTGAAAACGTTAAAAAACATTCGAGTTGAAGGAAACAACTCTTCAGTCAGTTGTGTTATCAGTGCCGAAGGAAAAGCAGAACTTTCAAATGTAAAAATTAAATTTATAGAATATCTGGGTTACAATAATTATACACACAAAATGTCTGGAAACATTGAAATTCTTTCGGATGGATTATTTGCACCCTACTGGAGCCATTATCCAGTTGTTGAAATAAATGGAAATGTTAAAAATTATGGAAAGATAGAAAACAATTCTTCGGGAGATCTTTTATTATATGTTACCAGAGATATTCTACATGATGGGGTTGAATGGACAAATAAAGAAACTTACTTAACAGGTTCGACAGACCAAAATATTATCATGCCTAATGATTTGCATATTGTTGGAAAGTTTATCTTCGATGCAATGAAGGACGGCTCAGTATATCAATGGCAGCGTGATGGAATTGACATTCCTAATCAAACCACTAAAGAGTTGATTTTCCCCAACGGTATCTCGCAAGCAAATTATGGCACTTATGTCTGCTTGGTTGATGGAAATCCATCGAGAAATTTTGTTGTCGGAAATATAAACACAGAAACACTTGAGATTTTTGATGTTGCAATAAATGTTTTGAATCAAAATCAGGCACAAATCTCGTGGAAGACAACAATTGAGGCAAATGGATTTGTTTTCTATGCTGAAAATGATACAACAGATGGTTTCCCTTATGAAGCAATGGAACCCGAACAATTAGTAAAGAATCATGAATTGCTTCTCGACTCATTGCATTCGGGTTCCACTTATTATTTTATAATTGACCAGATGGACAAAGATTGGAATAATGTCAGATCGAAAACATATAGTTTTGTTGCGGGGGCTGTTTCTGTTGAGCAAGAAAACATTCCGATTGAAATTTCATTATCTCAAAATTATCCCAATCCGTTTAATCCCTCCACGAATATAAAATATTCTATTCCTGTTAAAGGTTTTGTCAGTCTAAAAATTTTCGATATTCAGGGAAGATTGATTGCAACTTTGGTGAATGAACAAAAATCCGCTGGTACATATAATTATGAATTTAATAGCAGTGATTATCAGTTATCAACCGGAATTTATTTCTACAAACTTCAATGTGGAGATTTTTCCAAAACAAATAAAATGTTATTAATAAAATAAAAAGGAGAAAAAATGAACCCCATTAAATTGTTACTTGTTACACTATTGATTTTTGCGTCAATAATAACAGCTCAGGATTATAATAAACTAAAAGTAATCATGATTGGTATTGGTGATAAAAATCCTACTCTCGACCAAGGAATATATTCACATGCTAAATTCTATTATACGCCGGAACTTAAATCTCAAGCCGAATTGAGTACGAATGAAAAAGCCGCTCTTTCATTTTTAGGCGGCACCAAATCTTCACGGGAAATATTTAAAGGTGAGCCAAAAATTCTTGCTGACTGGTGGGACGAAACGGATTTACGTGGGCATGCAATACTGTTCGATAAAAACGGTACCGGATTTTGGCAGGGATGGGTGGATAGGCGTGATGATATTTTGGACAGCCGCGGGTTTGGGGATGAAAAAGTTTTAGAAGATGCATTGGAAGCTATTTTTGAAGATGACGAAACTGCAGATTTTGACGATGACAAAGAATTTGAGATTGACGAGAATGATAATCTTATAGAAAGAAAAATGGCGGATTTTCAAGTAGTTGGAAAAGATGGAACTCCTGTATCTACAAAAGCGTTAATAGAAACAGGAAATCCAACTTTGCTGGTCTTTTTTGCAATTCCGGTCGATATTGATATAAATGCACTGGCAAAAGAGGAAAAACGCAGCGAAAGTTTTTTTGGATCTTTAACACAAACAGCAACAGGTTTTGAGTATATCAAACTGTTTGAAAAAGTTGAAACTATATTTGATTAATAGACAGGAAGCAGAGGGCTCTTCCATTTTATAAACCCGGTTTTGCCGGGTTTTTATTTTATCAAAATTGATTCAATATTTTCATTTAAAGAATAACTTGCTTTGTAGCGGGGGCAGTCCGTCGGTTGACGGATTGAACCTACAACCTAATATTATTTTTAAAATAGAAAAGCCGGACTTTACCGGCTTGCTTTGTAGCGGGGGCAGTCCGTCGGTTGACGGATTGAACCTACAACCTGATATTATCTTTAAAATAGAAAAGCCGGACTTTACCGGCTTGCTTTGTAGCGGGGGCAGGACTTGAACCTACAACCTTCGGGTTATGAGCCCGACGAGCTACCAATTGCTCCACCCCGCGATATATTCAAAATTTCTGATCAAAATATACCGATATATGTTTTTAATGTCAAACCTGCTGTTTTCATTCGACTTTGTTTAATATATTTTAATAAGAAAGATTTATTTTTGAGAGAACTATGCTAATATCACTACATGTAAAAAATTATGCCCTTATCGAAAATGTCGACGTCGAATTTGGGAAAGGATTGAACATAATCACAGGAGAAACCGGGGCCGGAAAATCAATCTTAATTGGAGCTTTGGGTTTATTGCTTGGTGAGCGTGCCTCAAATCAATCCGTCAGAAAGGATTCAAAAAAAGCAGTGGTCGAAGGCATTTTTAATGTTCGGGAGAACAAAAAAATCAAAAATTTATTAGATGAAAACCAAATTGATTTTTATGACAATATGATTATCCGACGCGAAATTTCTTTGCAGGGAAATAATAGAAACTTTATAAACGACACTCCTGTTTCGCTGAATGTAATTCAGGAAGTCGGAAATCAGCTTGTTGATTTGCACGGACAGCATGATCATCAATTGCTGTTGAAATCTTCCAATCACATTGATTTTGTTGATAATTATCATGGTAATGAGAAACTGCTTGCGGATTATTTTTCACATTATACGACAATAAAAAATTTAATTTCGGAAATTGATACTCTCAGAAAAAAGGAAGCCGAACTTAAAGAGAAAAAGGAAATCTATGAGTTTCAACTAAAAGAAATTGAGACTGTTAATCCTCTTCTTAGTGAAGATGAGGAAATTAAAAGCCAACTTTTGATTTTAGAAAATTCGGAAAAGCTAGTAGAGCTTTGTACTGGGATATTTAATCAACTTTACGAAAAAGAAAATTCAGTTTATGATGAAATTGGTATCGTCGAAAGAAAATTCATTGAGCTTGAAAAAATTGACCCTGCTTTCACTGATAAACTGAGCGAATTAAAAAACATTTCAGCATCATTAAACGACATTGCAGAATTTGTAAGAGATTACCAGAATAAAATTGATATTGAACTTACTGAAGTGGAAAACCTTCGTGAAAGACTTTCTGCCATTAGCATGATAAAGAAACGTTATGGAGGGTCAATTGAAAGTGTTTTGATATTGAAAGAAAAGCTTGCGGCTGAAATTGAGCTTATGGAAAATTTTGATTCAAGGCTAATTGAATTGAACAAGGAATTGGAGAATGAAAGAATTTCTGCAGGAAAAATTGCAAAAGAATTATCAAAACTCAGGAAAGATTCAACAAAAAAAATTCAAGGTGAAGTGGAAAAAAATCTTTCAGAGTTAGGTATTTCCAACTCAAAGTTCGTTGTAAAAATTTCATCAGTTGGTAACGATAATTCGAACAAAGACTTTGTGCTTGTCGATTCAAAGCCAATAAAATGTTTTTCAAACGGAATAGATTCAATTGAGTTTTTTATCTCCACTAATTTAGGAGAAGATGTAAAACCACTTTCAAAAGTTGCATCTGGAGGTGAAATATCACGTGTGATGCTCGCATTAAAAACCGTTTTGGCAAATAATGATAAACTTCCCGTTTTAATTTTTGATGAAATCGATGTCGGAGTGAGCGGCAGAATTGCTCAGAAAGTTGGCAAGGCACTTCAATCACTTGCAGAGAGTCATCAAATTATTACAATCACGCACTTACCTCAAATTGCCGCATTATCTGATCATCATTTTGTTGTTGAAAAAAGCAATGTCGAATCAAGAATAGTAAGTTTTATTAAGAGATTGAATGATGAAGAAAAAGTTGTTGAGGTTGCAAAACTAATCAGCGGCGAGGAATTAACAACATCAAGTATTAATAGTGCGAAAGAATTAATGAATGACAAATAAAAAAACCCGGATCTATATTGAGCCGGGTTTTATGCTATAAAACAAAAATTAATTATTTACAAAGATCGATTGTTTCATCAAGTTCAACTTCCACAAAGTTTACAGTCTGATTGACTTCGTATGTTGTTTCATACCACTTTCCATCGTAGTAAACACGGAAGCTGTATGATCCAAACCTTAGACAATCAACTTTCATGTAACCATCTTTCAAAGTTCCAAGATATTGCCATCTTCCATCTTTCAGAATTTCGATATCGATTGTTCCCTGTGTCAATCTATTTCCTGAATTCTTGCAAACAGCTTCAACATTTACTTCAACAGGCTGTCCATCGCAAGGGCATTCGAGACTTATTTCCATTGCAGGTCCGTTACATAAATCGTCAATGAAAACGGTCTTAATAAATCTTCCACCCCATGATGGTGGATAGTCATACAAATCAACTTCTGCCTGAACACCTTGCGGTGCATTCAAAAGTGTGAGTTCGCCGGAACCATCACCAAGATAAATCCAGCCTTCTTTCCAATAAGTCCTTGTCCCGTCAGCATTTTTTCTGTATAAAGTTTCATAAAGCCAAGTATAACAGGAAGAAGCAGTTACTGTAAAAGTTCTTCCATAGGTGCAGTAATTCCCATAGAACCAATCAAGATTGTAATAAGAAAGATGTTTGATGTCATTCTTTACAACCCGAAGTTTTGTTCCGCCTTTTGTTTTTGCAGCAGAAATAGTATAGTCACCTTCTTTTTTCCATGTTCCGTTTACTTCATCATAGCTCCACATCGGAATTTTATCTCCGACTTTCACTTTCTGACCTGTTTCCGGATTAAAAACTTCATTTGGAACATCGAAAGCAACTGAAACATTTCCGCCTTCAAACTGCTCTACCCGGTTTCCGCCAACTGTAAGATTTACAGCTGTAAATCCGGCACTTGTAAAATTACCAACTCCCCTTGTATTTGTATTAACTGTTAATCCACCCGGAAAAGTTTTTAATGCCTGTTCTTCAGTCGGATTGAAGTATGTTACTCTTGCATTAACATTTCCTGTGAGTTTATTACCACTTGCGTCTTTTAAAATTGTTCCCTGAGGCACTGTTAAAGTTGCACCATTCTGTGTTGGATTACCTTCGTTTGTGGCAACTGTAATTGACTGTGAAGTACCAGTGCTTGTATTTGTAGATGAAACATTGTTTTTAGCATTTGTCTCCACACCTGTTGGTTGCTGAGATGCTGAAACATTTGTCATATTAATTGTAAAATAATTTGCACCTGATTTAGTAATTCCAACCAACTGGCTTGTTGGAATATAATTAGTGCTGTTGGCGATTACTAAAACATTAACTGGATTTTGAGCATCCGGAATTTTTGCATCATTTACTGCAAAGAATACAACTCCTTCGTTTGTGCTGGTTTCTGTCAATGTTTTATTGTTTACCGTAATAACATCAGCAGCGTTTGGTCCGCCAAATTTTACGTCAATCTTATCAAGAATTTGCTGACCTGTTTTTGCATCTGCAAATTCAACACGGATTGTTGTTGTTCTTGGAATGTTTTTAATCCTGACTTCAATACCGTCAACCGGATTTTTGATATCGCAGCTACTTACAAGAAAAGTAAATGTAAGTATAAAACTTGCGAATAAAGATAATAATGTTTTCATATTTTTCATTTTATATTCTCCTTTCTCTAAAACTCATAAGTGAAGCCAAGTGTAACAACAGGCCACCATTTAAACCAATTTAAGTTGCTTTCCAATTGTTTTTCCTGATCCGGTGCTGCAGAAGGTTCAAGCAAACCATTTGCGCTTAAATCTGTTTTGGGTGCACCTTGATAGGCAGAACCGATATCAACTGTGAATGCCAATCCCGAAGGACCATCCAATGGATTTCCAAAACCAATACCGATATAAGGTGAAAACTTTTGGAATGAAATATCAATATTTAATTTCCCAAGTTTATCGGGAGTATATTCATCCCCTCCGACAAAATACGTTTTAGTTGGGGCAGCTTTTGCACTGACTTTATTCAAGTTAATTAATGCACCGCCTGTCAACCTGAAAAATGTCCCGCCGAATAAATACCAATCAGCAAGCACTGATATACTGGATAGTTTTAAGTCTGCAGAAAACGAATAGTCATCAGTTGTATTTTTGTCTCCTTCATAACTATAGTTAAAAAATGAAACTCCGCCGCGGACATTTAAATCGGTATTCAACGAAGTTATTCCCTCGAATGTAAGTCCGAGTGTTCCTACTTTTGCAGAAATGCCAAAATCCTGTGCTGAAAGTTGACTTGATATTAGGAACATCACTGTTGAGATAATCGTAATGATTTTGACTCTCATTTGGTCCTCCACCTCTTGTTTTGTTTTTATATATCTTTGCTAAAGATAAAATGATTTCATGTGCAAAATAAGCCGACTTTTTTCTAAAAGCAATGCTTTTTTTTACATAATGACGTAAAACACAATTGGCTGTAAGGTGATGAAGAAAATTTCAATTTACATACATATTCCTTTTTGCAGACATAAATGCATTTACTGTGATTTTTATTCAATAATTACAGATGAAAGCATCAACGAATATATTGCTGCGCTTTGTCAGGAAATTGAATATTATTCGGTTCAGAATAATTATGAGGTTGAGACAATATATTTTGGCGGCGGAACTCCTTCTCTGCTTTCTGCAAATCAGATTGAAAACATATTAAATCATATCAGAAAAAACTTTTATGTTCAACCAAATGCAGAAACTACTATTGAGACAAACCCGGGAACGGTTGATTTACAAAAGCTGATTGATTTCAGACAAATAGAAATTAACCGAATCAGCATTGGTGTTCAGACTTTCGATGAAAATGAATTGAAATTTTTAACACGAATCCACGACAAAAATTCTGCGGTTGAAACTGTTTTGAATGCAGAAAAAGCAGGATTTGCAAATATTAATCTTGATTTGATATTTAATCTTCCCGGGCAGACAAAAAATATTTGGAAACAAAATTTGGAGAAGGCAATTGAATTACCGATAACTCACATTTCAACTTACAGTTTAATTTTAGAACGCGGAACAATTTTGAACAAGATGGTTCTCGATGGAAAAGTTGTTTTGCAGGATGATGATTATGATGCAGATTTATATGAATATACAATTGACTTTTTAACAAAGAAAGGGTTTATTCAGTACGAGGTTTCAAATTTTTGCAAATCCGGTTTTGAATGCTTGCACAATCTTAATTACTGGCAGCATAAAAACTATTTGGGATTCGGAACTTCTTCTCATTCATTTTTGGACAACAAAAGATGGTGGAATTACTCAAGTCTGAAAATGTATATTGAAAATATTAAAAGAAAAAAAACTGCCGTCCGGAGTTTTGAAATATTAAACATAAACGAACTGGAGCAAGAATACATTATGCTTGCTATGAGAAGCAAAGGTATAAACATTAAAGAGTTTATCAATAAATTTGGAGAGGATTTTTTTATTCGTAATAAAAACCATCTTGATGAAATCGTTTCTAAAGGATATTTGATACAAACCGACGAGTTTTTCAGACTTACTCAGAAAGGCTTTTTAGTTTGTGATGAAATTTTAATTAATCTAAAATAGTTGGGGAAATAAATCATTATGAAAGATAATATTGCAATTCTTGGCTGCGGAAATATTGGCTCTGCCATTGCAAACGGTTTGGTAAAATCAAAAATGTATTCAGCTAAAAATATTTTTTTATCAAAGCGGGACATTAATTCACTAAAGCATTTTAAGGAAAAAGGATTTAATACTGTTCCAAACAAGCTAGCAATTGAAAAATGCAGCGTATTGATTATTGCTGTAACACCGCAGCAAATTGACAATTTGATTGAAGAAATAAAAAGTCTCGTTGATGCAGATAAACATATTATTCTTTCTGTTGTATCCGGAGTTTCAATTAAACAAATCAAAGCCAAATTTGGGATCAATCTTCCGGTTGTTCGGGTTATGCCAAATACCGCAATTGCAATTCAGGAATCGATGACGTGCATAAGTGCGGATGATAAAGACAAAAACACGTTGAAGATTGCCGAGGATATTTTTAATAAACTCGGTAAAACAGTAATAATCAAAGAAGATTTGATGGTACCTGCAACAGCGTTATGTGCATGTGGTGTTGCGTTTTTTCTGCGTGCTGTCCGTGCTGCTTCGCAGGGCGGAATTGAAATTGGATTTCATGCAAAGGATGCTTTGTTTATGGCAGCACAAACTGCTAAAGGTGCTGCAAGTTTACTTCTGCAAAACAACGCACACCCCGAAAGTGAAGTTGATAAAGTAACAACGCCAAAAGGAGTAACGATCACCGGATTGAATCAAATGGAACATTCCGGATTCAGCTCGGCATTAATTAAAGGAATTGTAACTTCTGCAGAGAAAGCAGAAAATTTATATTCGGCAAAGGATTAATTTATGTCAAAAACTATTTTGCTTTTTTTTGTAATTGCTCTGAATACTGTGTCCTCTCAAAATTATAAGAAGGTGGAAATCTTTTTTAATTCTCCGGATGAACTCAGATTTCTTTCAAATGAACTTGATCATGTTTCAAAAAATTCGGGCAATTCTGTTACAGCATTTTTGTCTGATGAAGAACTGAAGCAAACAGAGGCAAATGGATTCCGCACAAAAACACTGATTGATGACTGGCACAAATATTACGACGAAGTAATTATTCCAAGGAACAGGGAGTTTGAAAAAAAATCTGTATCAATGCTGCGAAAAACAAATTTGGTGAATTTTGATTATGGAACGATGGGCGGCTATTATAAACTGAACGAAGTTTATGCACGGCTTGATAAAATGTTTCAGCTCTATCCAAATTTAATTACCGCAAAGCAGAGCATTAGACTTACAAATGAAAACAGAGAAATTTATTTTGTTAAAATATCTGACAATCCTAATGTTGATGAAAACGAAGCTGAAGTTTTGTACACGGCTCTTCATCATGCACGTGAACCCGAAAGCATGATGCAGATGATTTATTTTATGTGGTATCTGCTTGAAAATTACGATAAAGATTCACAGGTAAAATATCTTGTTGATAATCGCGAGATTTATTTCATCCCTGTAGTTAATCCTGATGGATATTATTACAATGCAACTACAAATTCTTCCGGTGGCGGAATGTGGAGAAAAAACCGAAGAGATAATGGCGATGGAACTTTTGGTGTTGACTTGAACAGAAACTACGGACCGATGGAATATTGGAATTCTCCTAACGGAGGCTCAAGTACTTCTCCAAACAGCGATACTTATCGGGGAGTTGCACCATTTTCAGAACCGGAGACAGATGCAATCAGAGAATTTTTATCTCAGCACGATATTAGTAATTGTTTGAACTATCATACATTTTCAAATTTATTGATTTATCCTTATGGTGCTTTGGGAAAAGAAACTTCGGATTCGCTTATCTATCGTGATTTCGCTAAAGACATGACACAATTCAATAATTATGTTTATGGAACTGATGATCAAACGGTTGGATATACAACACGCGGAAACAGCGACGATTATTTTTATGACGGAGATACAGTTGCAAACGGGAAAATTTTTGCAATGACTCCTGAAGTTGGCAACGGGTCTGATGGATTTTGGCCCGAACAAAGCAGAATTATTCCGCTTGCTGAAGAGAATGTTTTCCCTAATTTGTATTGGCTTTGGATTGCTGATGGTTATGCAAACGTTTCAAAAATTTCTTATTCAAAAGACTTGTTCAGTCAGGATGACACGGTTTATGTTTCTCTGAAATTAAAACACAAGGGACTTGGTTCCCTTGGAAATTTTGATGTGTTGCTTGAATCCGCCGAAAACGGAATTGAAATATTAAACAATAAAATCAGTATTGAAAAGATGTCTTCACAAGAGGAAATTTCTTTTGACAGTGTTTTTTCAATTAAAATTCTCTCTTCTGTTTTGAATGGAACTAAAATAAAATTCAAAGTACTTGTTGTTTCTTTTGGGGTTGAAATCAGCAAACAGGAATACAGTTTTATTGTCGGGTCGCCAAATTATGTTTTTGTTGACAAAGTTGATTTTGCCGATACACTTTGGAGTGCGACTAATCAAGGCTGGAAATTATCTCCCAATGATTTTTATTCATCTGAATATTCATTTACAGATAGTCCTGCCGGCTATTATTCTCCTGATTTTCAAAATGAACTTTCACTAAACAATCCGATTGATTTAACTGATATTCAGGAACCGGTTCTTTCTTTTTATACAAAATTCGATATTGAAAAAAACTGGGATTATGGACAGGTGTTAATTAGCTCGGATAATGGAATTAGTTGGAAAGAAGTTGGCGGTGATTTGTCATCAATTGGAAGCGGAGATTTTCAACCATTTGACGAACCTGTTTATGATGGAAAAGTTTCCGACTGGACAAAAGAAGAAATTGATTTGTCTGCATTTTCAGGAGAAAACATTGTGATAAAATTTGTTCTTACATCTGACTCATATATTGAATTTGACGGCTGGTATATAGATGATATCAGCATTTACTCTTATTTGATTTCGGATGCTGAAAATGTAAATTCCACTGTCACATCATTTATGCTTTCACAGAATTATCCGAATCCGTTTAATCCAAGTACAACAATACAATATTCAATTCCGTCAAACGTCAAACGTGAAATGTCAAATGTGAAATTAGTTGTTTATGATATTCTGGGAAATGAAGTGGCAACATTAGTTAACGAAAATAAACCTGCGGGAATGTATAATGTACAGTTTACAATGAATAATTTAACTTCCGGAGTATATTTCTACACATTGAAAGCAGGAAATTTTTCCGAAACGAAGAAGATGCTCCTCCTTCGCTAAAGTTTACCGATCGAAACGAAATGTAGGTTGGCTACGGAGGACAGGTCCTCCTTCGCTAAAGTTTACCAATCGAAACGAAATGTAGGTTGGCTACGGAGGACAGGTCCTCCTTCGCTAAAGTTTACCGATCGAAATGAAATGCAGGTTGGCTACGGAGGACAGGTCCTCCTACGCTAAAGTTTACCGATCGAAATG
>Ga0210044_10005026_pt1 | contig 18078 bp, 19 predicted proteins | sample CryGey13umfilter_2_FD_183959 | JGI IMG/M metagenome (GOLD analysis project Ga0210044, IMG submission 183959) | Groundwater microbial communities from aquifer in Utah, USA - Crystal Geyser 4/9/14 3 um filter (SPAdes) (version 2) | ecosystem: Environmental > Aquatic > Deep subsurface >... | reverse complement strand
TGTTTGACATGTCATTTTCGTTTCTTGTGATGCAGGGTGGTGATTACCGAAAAGGTTGGACCGACTTGGGGATTTTTTTACAGGGAGAACGTGATCGTGGCGTCAATACCCTCTAACCTTCCACCACGTGGTGTGTGGTTCAGGTTTTCATCAAGAGCACGGTTTTACGATAAACCGGGATGGCCTGTCTTTCGCAGATACTTTCCATCTGATAAGCGTATAATGGACACACTCTGCTTATTGCGAAAATATGGTGCGACCATATGTTTTTATCAATTACATCATGCACCCCCGGAATCTCCTAAATGGATACATAGTCCGGCGTTGATAATTGTAGAAGCTGTTGATCCTTCCTATAAAGGAAAACGGTTCATACCATCATGGTTTGAAAGCAGGTATGATCCAACTATGAAAAATGCCTCAATCATATATGTCCACGCACCTTTCGGGAGAGAATCATGAAGGTAAAATATCACGGGGTTATTGCAACACTTGTCAGGGAAAGTGCTAATGCGGTCTTGATGGATATTGAACACCCTGACTATGGTTCAATGCCGGGGTTATGGATTCCGAAGTCAGTTATTTTTGATGATAGTCTTGACGAGATTGAAGAATCTGCGGATGGTGATGAGGTTGAACTATTTGTCAAGGCATGGTGGTTTCGTAAAAATTTTGGGGAAGTGTGACAAATTGGTAAATACTGATAATTGATGCCGGTTGACCAGATCATATCAATATACGATAATACACTAACATTCTGCAAGCGACATAGCCAAGGAGGACCACAAAGTGTTGAAACGTATTCATATGCACTGGACAGCAGGTGCCGATGGGATCATCCCTATTGAAGATGACCATTACAATTTTATCGTGGATCGTATCGGAAAGGTTCATAACGGGAAACACCCACCTGAACACCAGATGCCAGCCAATGTAAAAAAGGGTTCAAGATTTTATGCAGCACATACGTTGAATGCAAACAGCTATGCTATTGGTATTGCAATGGATGCAATGGCAATGGCCGAGGAACGGCCATTTAACGCAGGTAAATATCCGATTACACCTGTGCAGGTTGAAGCGTTCTGCAAGTTTATTGCGCATCTATGCCTCTTGTATGACATCCCTGTCAGTAGGGAAACCGTGTTAACTCATGCGGAGGTGCAGGAAACGCTCGGTATTCGACAAAACAACAAGTGGGATATTATGTGGCTTCCCGGCATGGCAGCCCCACAACCGGCTATCTTTGTTGGTGATATTCTTCGTTCCAAGATCACTGGTTACATAAATGCCGTCAATTATACCCAAGCGGTAGAGCATGTTCCGGTAAAGTCTGTTACTGGCATAAAGCAAACGAACTGGTTTGCGTCATTCGTTACTGCGTTTATTGGTTTATTCAGGAAAAGATAAAAATTGGTTTTAGGTATGGTCTGATAAATACAATCCCCGGAATGATTGTAATATACCACTTGTGCCGGTTGATAATTCGGACTACACTTACTTTAATTATCGCGGCGTCCCCACACGCATAGCGATAATAGGGGTGGTTTACATGTTTCGTGGTTGGCTCAGACTAAACCACCCCGCCTTTCTCTAATAAACGGTTATTACACAACGATGAAACACCTTGTAAAACCCCACGCCTCCGACCCATTACCTGTTCATACTATTTCAAAGTTTCAGAAAAAAACCATTACACTTATTGATGCCTTCAAAGCAATTGATCCCACCGATACGGACAATACTGGCCCAGTAGATTCTTTATGCAATTACTTGGGGCTGCCCCACGATAGTCCTGTTAATGCCTTGATAACAGCTATGCTGTCGGGGGCTGATTTCAGTATAGGCACCTACTATCATAATTCCCTATTAGGGATTCCATGGATACATGTGTCTGCTTCATACAAGAACTACACAGGCTATAAACTTCCTTGGACAGAAACTTATGGCGATATGCCAATAGTATTCTATCAAGGCAGATGCCTGCACATCGCAGTCGCAATCTGTTACCTTACACTCTGTTTACGAACGGATAAACAGCTATGTCACCAAGAAGCAAAAATTGCGTCACCAAGATTACGCCGGAATTTGAAACGGATCAAAAAGGTAGAAATCCAGAACTGACGGGTATGCACCTTGATGTATATTTGTTCATAAAGGATAATCCGGGTTGCACACGAAGAGACGTAACCACTGGTCTTGCACTAAGGTCTGGTAGCGCGACTGCCCGTATTAAAGAACTACTTGATCGTGGTTTACTGATCGAGAGGGGCACAGTTGTTGATCAACTTACCAAGAAGACAGTAAATACACTTTATGCACCTACCGATTTTCAGCATAAAGCACCTAGGGATAGAGTGCGTATCAACGTGTATTTACTTGTTGACGAAAATGGCAATTATCATGCTTATGCCAAAGTAGAGGGTGGTCAAGAATTCGATAAAAAGAAACATACAGTCCTTGTATTGACCAAGGAAATAACGATTATTGCACCATATCCTAATGAATACAGGTCACATTTTGTTAGTGATTTAGTCACAACGGTTCACCCTCGGGACACGTTGGCTAACACTAAGTTGATTATCGACGCATGATCTAGTAGTATCCTCGCACCAATCAACTATAAGCACAGGATACTACTTCTATGAAAATTGGAATAATCAGCAGCAGAACCAACAGTGCCCGATCCAACCGCTCAGGGGTGTGTGAGGACGATAAATACCTCATAGGTTGTTTTGACAAGGTGTTCAAAATCCTTGGTATGGATAATGAGGTTCCCATTACAGTCATAAGCGGTGGTGGTCGGGGGCCAGAAACTCTTGCCAAGGATTACGCCGATGAGCATGACTATCAGTATACCGTAATTCCCCCGCGTTCAAAAGTTCGTGGGGCTATGGCATTTCCAGAGCGTAACACTGCAATCATATCCGTATCAGATGCCTTGATTGTATTTTGGGGCGGAGAAGATATGTATATTGCAAACACCTTGAGTGAAGCAATGTTCATGGACAAGCCTGTGTTTGTCTTCCCGATTTGATACACCAAGCTACATTGGAGAATACAGTGTCTACGATTCCTACTTCAAAATGGCAGCATAGAAATGTAGAAGCGCCAAGACTTCGGTTTTTGCTAGATGGCATTTATGTGCAAGCGTCTAACCTAGGCTCTTCATCAACCTATCAAAAATATGTATCGCTTGTTCGGGAACTTACTAAACGTGGGCATTTCGTTTATTGGATGCTGCCGGATGTAGAGTATCTTGCAAACGATATTGAAAAACACCCTAATGTAGCTGTGATCAGAACTTCGTATATTCAGGATCAGTTTATTCTTGATGGGTTGGTTTCTGATGAGTATTTCAACCTGTTTAACAGGATGTCAGGTAAATACCATATCGACGTAGTATGCACGTCTCGAACAGGGGCTGCAAATATGATTAAAAGAGTCTTGGAAAGTCCTCGTTTTCACGACAGGGGACACGCATTTACTGATAAGCATTATGGGCTGCCAATGGTAGTAATTGAGGAATTTCCTCAAACAAAAGAACGCAGTTTTGTTGGAGATGCTTATTGGTTGGCACAGTGCCAAGGATACGTGTCTTCTGATATGACCGTTTTCATTTCTGATCATAATAGAACAGAAGTGGTGAAAGGAATGGTTCCTATATATAGACCAAACTATATCAAACAATGGCTTGACAGGGTGCGTATAATCCCCTCAGGCATAGAGATAGCCGAACTGGATAAACATTATCAGCCAGACCGCTGGAAACAGGAGACTGGTTTCCGTGTCGTATCAATTGGTCGCATCATGTCAGTTGGGTATGACCAGTTCCTCGAATGGTCGCGGCTTCTTTACGCGGCAGGGCTTGATAGTGAACTGATCATATCATTATCCGGGAAACTCGGTGGGCCTATGAAAAAGAGGCTCAAAAAGAGTGGAATTGACTTCACATCTGATAAACCATGGTATAGGTTAATTGAAAATAATCCAAGAATAAACTTCCTGAAAACTCTGCGAACCATGCACGCAGGGATCGTCCCCATGTCACACTTGGATTGCCCTGTTGGTGTGTCAGAGGCTTTATATATGGGGGTGCCTTTGGTTATGCCAGAAGCAGACTACCAGCAAACATTTTTCCCCGGTTATCCGTTTGTGGTGAAGCCCTCCGCCAAGGGAGACCTTATCGGACATTTACAGTTTATCAAGAATAACCCGGAAGAGGCTCGAACAATGATCGAACCTTTCCGTCAACAAATGAAGGTATCTTTTAATGCTCCGATCAATATCAGTAAAATGGTAGATGATCTTGAGGTTGTCGCAAGAAAACCTTTACCACTTTTCAAGACATCCGGTGCAATTTTAGGATTTCTGGCTGAACTGGAAGGGAGTCGTTATACATTCGATGAGGTAATAGGTTATCTGCAAAAAGCCGGGAGAATGGGTATTTCTATTGGAAATAACGACATAAGAAGCACGTTTTCTTATGGACGCGGCGCTATTCATCATGCTATGAGATACTCAGGTTACGTCGATACTTGTGAGGGATCAGAAGAGGTTTTTATCCGAAAAAATCTGTGGAAAGACTATGTTTCTGGTAAATTGCAGCTTGGGGGTAGAAAGGATACAGCAACAATTCGTCGATCTAAAATCAATAGTCGTCGCTTATAACCGGTTACAACGGAGACATGACATGACCATTAAACCACGAAAACCACCGACAACCGTTAGACGCATCAAGGCAGCAGGTGACTCGCCAGCCCCAGCTATTCGGGAATCCTCCCTCAAGGTTTTTGATATTCCGTTGGAACTGCTTCATGGGGATGAAAAAAATCCGAATGAGATGGCAGAGGACAAGTTTGATCTTCTTGTGCAAGAGATTCAGGAAAATGGTTTTGATGAACCGCTACAGGTTATACCACATCCACGTATTGATGGGCACTATCTTATTGCCGGTGGGCACCACCGCAAGAAAGCCGCAGCCTCAATAGGTATGAAGGCGATTCCTTGCGTCATAAAAGAGGGTTGGACAGAGGATCAGCAAAAATTTGCACTTGTAAAGCGCAATCTTGTCAAAGGTAAAACCAATACCCAAAAATTCACTACATTATATAATGAACTGGCAAAAGATTACGACCCTGCTCTTCTGCAAACCATGCTTGGTTTTACACAGAAAAAGGAATTCGATGCAGTATATGAAGGGGTTGAAAAGAGTCTGACACCGAAGCAGAAAACGGCTCTTGCCAACGCCAAGGAAGAGATAAAGTCAGTAGACGACTTAACGGCTGTTCTACACCGCATATTCAAAGAAGAGGGGAGTGAATCCGATCATTCCTATGTGATTTTTTCTCATTTGGGTAAACAGCACCATTATATAAAAGCTGACGATGAGTTGACTGATGCCCTTTCTCGACATAAAAAACGGTGTGATAAAAAAGGGGAATCCATGGTGGGGTTAATCAAGGAAATAGTAATTGAACTAGATAAACGTGCTGGGCATATTCGTCCTGTAATTCGTCGTAAGGGGTAGTAAATGTCCAAAAAACCCCTGCCTAGGCTACGCCGGGTAAAAACAAAATCAAGGCAAGAAACTGCACAACAAGATGGTGAGCCTCTTTCCGCTGCTGAAAGGCAGGAATTGCAAGCTATTCACTGGATTATGCACCATCCGCAATACCCAAACCTTCTGTCTGCTATCCGTATGGGAACAACCAATGCAGATATTGCGGACCACTTCATTGAACGGGGATACGTTACGGTAGCACGTAAAACCATTATGATCTATCTTGCTGCATTTCGTCGTAAATGCCCTGACCTTTGTAAGCCAAGGGAAGGTAATAATAGCCAATTTGGGTTACGGGATTATGACCACTTGTTTGATGGCAATATGACAGCCATGACCATCGAGGTTGAGATGTCCAAGTTAATCGCGGTTCAAAAACAGCGAATTGCGATTGATTACATAACTGAACGCTCTATCGGTAAACTGTTTTCTGGAACACAAAAAGAAGTTCAGGTTTTAGGGGAACTATTTGAGCGGTTTCATAAAATCAAAGCGGAGGGTAAAGGCATTTCTGGGCACGGTGTAAGTATATTCTCGGGGCACGAAGACGAGATAAAAGACGGAATAGCCAATATTCGTCAAGATGAGATAGATCGTGGGATTACGTCTGAGGCGATAAAGCATATTGTTCGAGGGGTTGTTGGGAGATGAGTAGCCCATTACGCCGGTTGCCTCAACATAAACTAGGTAAATCAGGTCTTATTCTACCATCAGAGGAATCACATACCTTTCGTGAGATAAAGGATAGTGTCATGAATCTGCTCCAAGAGGTAGAGACAATGCCTGCTGGAAGGCATCGTGACCAGATAATGCAAGCTATAGAAGATGTTACAAATGATGGCGATATTGAAAAGCTGTATGAAGTAACAAAGTGGCGTAGGACACCTGTCGATCTTGATGAGTTTATGTTCAGCAGTGTATACCTTGGGCTTAGGCCGTCAGAGATTTATCCGGGGGTAATTGAAGATCTGAGGGCACTTGATAGTGGGCAATACGTAGAAGCTGTCTTGAAGGGGGCTGTGGGGGGAGGCAAAACAACTGTAGCAAACCTCGGCACCTTGCGACAGCTTTACTTTATTTCGTGTCTGAGGACACCACAGGCCACCTTTGGGGTGCAACGTAACTCATCAATTGTGTTTACTATCCAGTCAGTTCGTTTATCTACTGCTAAAAAAGCAGTTTTTCAAGAGATGGGGGCATATATTGCCAACTCCCCATATTTCACGGAAGTTTACCCCTACGATCATCGTATATCATCAGAGATGATTTTCCGTGAACAGCGTGTAACCATCATGCCTGTGTCATCGTCTGATACTGGTGCTATTTCAATGAATGTTATTGGTGGTCTACTCGATGAAATGAACTTTATGGAGCGTATCAAAAAATCCAAGAGAGATGATATTGATACGCAGGGGGATTATGATCAGGCAAAGAATCTCTATTTGAACCTGTCAAAGCGTCGCAGGTCACGTTTTATGACACGTGGTAAACTACCCGGAATTCTATTCCTTGTGTCATCTTCACGATACCCGGATGATTTTACGGAAACCAAGGCTATGGAGGCATCCATGCTTGGTGGTAACGATCCGGCTATTTATGTTGCTTCGCGTTCTCTTTGGGAGGCTAAAGGCAGGGAGCGTTTTAGCGATAAGATATTTCGTGTTGCCATAGGTAACGAAAATAGAAGGTCTGAGATTCTTCCTGATAGTTCTACACCACCATTGGGTATGGATATTATCGAAGTTCCTGATGACCTACGGATTGAGTTTGAGAAAGATATAGACGGCTCTATTCGCGACTTGGCTGGGCGCACTACTTTGGCTACCCATCCATTTGTTCGTAATCGTGAAAGTGTCCACGAATGTCTGCGCCGTGCAGATGAGTTTGGTTACCGTAATATATTTGAACTTGAGACTTACGATTTAAGTATAGCCGTGCCACGACCTATTGAGGGGAATATACGCACTGACGTTGACCAAATGAGGGTCGCTCATGTAGACCTTGCTACCACAGGTGACGCAGCGGGTTTATCTGTTGGACATGTAGCTGGCATGAGGACGATTCAGCGGGTTAATCCGTATACAAGCGAAGTTACAAGTGAAACTTTACCAGTCGTTGGCATTGATTTTGCCATGCGGATTATACCGCCACAAAACGGGGAAATAGATTTTTCAAAGATTCGTCAGATTATCTTTATGTTAAGGGAGGAGTATGGTCTTCCAATCAAAATCTTGACAGCGGATGGGTTTAATTGCATATCTGGGGATACACAAATATGGACCACAAGGGGACTTGTAAGGGCAGATAATGTTAAAGTTGGGGATATTGTGCAGTCTCGTGTAGGAGCACGTCCTATTAAAAAGGTGTGGAATTATGGAATTCATAAGGCATTGCAGATTGTTACAAAAGATGGGCATTCGATCACAGTAACTGATAATCATAAACTAGAAGTTCCAAGGTGGAGTAGGTCGCGTCTTCCCCTTCTTACTAATGGGGATGGATGGAAATGGCAAAAGGCAAGTAAGTTTCATGTAGGAGACATCTTGCACACATGGGATGGACCTACAGAGGTAGATGTATTGAATTATGATGGTCCTTTAACGGAGGATTTAGCTTGCCTCTATGGTATGATTTATGGAGATGGGAATCTTCAAAAAGATGGGGTATCAATATCTTGTCATTCTACTGAGATAGCTGATTGCGGGGCTTTTGTGCGTCGAGTTGTTGATGCTAGATGCACATCATTATTTTATGATGGACCAAATCGTGGCAGAGTTCAGTTTTCGTCTAGAAGTTTTGTTAAGCATATGAAAGAATTGGGGTTCGATAAAAAAGGACTTCCTAATGTATTACTAGAAGCGCCTAAGAGAATACAAGCTGCCTTTTTGCGTGGGCTGTTTAGCACGGATGGTTCTGTAAAAAGGAGAGATGGGCAAGTTTCACTATCCACCAAGCATAAGTGGGTTGCAGATTATGTGCGAAATTTTTTACGAATGGCTTACGGGTTAGCAACACACACTACTATTACAAATCCCTCTAAATATGATGGAAGTTATATCAATGGATACCACGTATGGTCATCTAGTAAAAAACATTACATAGTATCTGTAAGGGGTAGCCGCAAGAACTTTCTTGATAACATTGGATTTGTGTATTCTATCAAAACAATTTCTATGGAAAAGCATAGAAAAGTGAAAGGAAGAAGAATAGGTTCTTCTATCGTTTCTATAAAAGAAGTCGATGCCACTGTTTTTGACTTTGAGGTAGAAGACGATCATAGTTATCTTGCTAATGGATTTGTAAGTCATAACAGCGTAGACTTCAAGCAGATTATGGGGAAAAAGGGGTATGTAACTGATTACCTATCGCTCGATAGGACTACCGGGCCTTATGTATCATTCAAAAATGCAATGCAGGATAACCGGGTATTATTACCTAGGTCGAATATTCTTGTAAAAGAACTTGTTGAACTCGAATATACAAGAAATGGTGCCAAAGAGAAGGTGGATCACCCTGCTCGGGGTTCGAAGGATGTGTCTGATGCGGTCTGTGGTGTTGTTTCAACGCTTTTGACGCGAAGGTCTGCATGGGTAGGAAGGCCACGATTTATGGGCACAGGTGGGTTTATGATGCACGGTAATAGAACTGTGCAACCAAACGTGTATCTTCCTACCGCCGAGGATATTGAGAAATTAGAAGCATCACCTCGTAAAAAGACTCTTCCTAGGCGTTCCGTGGATAGGAAATCAAGAGAAGATCAGTAATAAACATCTTGATTTTTATCGGCCAATTTGCTATTCTTAGCTATAAACCACGGAACGGGCTTTATTGTGCTAAAGCGCATAAAACGAATTACGTCAAAGGTTGCCAAGCCACATGACCGTGGCTTAGCCGCACTTAGTCGTATGGGTAAGATAGCCCTGCATTTATCAAAACTTGCAGATACAGATTTCACAAAGAGACAAGCAATGAAAGCTGCTGTGCAGTATCACGCAATCCACCACGATCACCTATTTTTGCGTATTCGTCAGTGTATAACGAAAGCCGAAAAGGAGGGATCGTGGGCTTTTATGCACGGTTGTTTTTCGCAGGCTACTGAAATATATGCTGTAGCTTCGATAGCCTATGAGGTATTTAATCAACCAATAATGTCTGATGGGTTATTCGATAGCCTTGCAGAATTTTTACTAAAAAATTATGATAGTATAACAGATTTTTGTAAAAAGGAATGGAATCTCAATAAGGGGATATTTCGGGCAGGGACGGGATCGCCCTTCCACGATATAAAATTGTTCCCACAGTTGCTACCGTATTATAACCGTTTACAGGAACACTATAAAATGGGGGTAAATAAACGTGAGCGTGCCAGAGCCGAAAACAACTCCACTATTTTACGAAAACCCAATGTCAGAACAGGGACAGATGGTCAGGGTAGAATTAGAAAAACGCTTCGACGCCCTATCAGAAAATTATGATCAGGCAACTGGAATCGCTGCACTCAAATTATCGAAACAGCTTGAGTTGGCTGAGCGTTGTTTGGACTGGCAGGGGGCTAATCCAAAGGAACTTGATATTGCGGAACTAACCGAGGTTATTCGTGAACCTACAGGGGAGGACGTAGTTGAAGATACTTATCGGGCCAAAATTAAAAACCAAAGAACGGCAATACGGGCTTACTGTGTTGTATGTATGGGGGGTTCAGTAGTCGGTGTAAAAGAGTGCTCATCCGTGTCTTGTCAACTATTCCCATTCAGAATGGGGCGTGATCCTATTCGGGGTTATCTTCTGCCTAAACCAGAGAATGACCCACCTATACTAGATGATGAGTTAATTGACGAATCACTTGACGATGACGAATCGGATGATGACGATGAAAAGGATGATTCCTGTGAGGATTAAACGTAGGGTTATCGTTGGACAACAACTATCAAACCAAGAAACATATGATAAGGAAGGGGTAAAGGAAGGGGGGACGTTTAACTTCGAAGTTAAGCCTAAGTTGCCATTACCAACTCCGGGGTTTACAGGTTTTGGCAGGGAACTTGGCCCTATCGCACTCGGATGTAACCATGAGATGGGTGACTCATCTGCGGACGCTGGGTTTAATGCTGGCGATTACGTGCAGATGCTTAGAACTCCATACGATAGTAAAAATAATGCGGAGATTCGGTATCGCAATCGTATTCGTAACAGAGCCACTGGTATTGTTGCAAAGTGTGTTGACTGTGCGGGGACTCGTAAAAATGTTACTGAATGTGCAGCCGTAGATTGCCCTTTATGGGGATTTCGTTTAGGATCAAATCCGTTTAGACGGCGTAAATAACATGGTTGTAATAAAGAAACGTAAAACTCTAGATGACAAAATCTGCGAGATGGTTGCACCTAACTGGCAGGATGTGTTTCGACATAGTATGATAAAAAGTATTGTAAATGATCCACACAAATTATGGAATCAAAGTGTGGAGGTTGGGCACTTATTGTATATCGCCTCTCTATGTAAACAAGGTATTTTGACTCAAATATCCACTAAAGAGAAGGTTTTCATGTATCTATTGTGTTTTGTTATGTGGCGTATGTTCGGGAAATCATTCCTTACGGATTCCGAATATGCAGTATTGGCTAGGCACCTTTTTGGGAGTGTAATGTTAGATAAGATAGATCACGGGGATGCTGTGCCATTAGCACATAGAATGTCTTTCATATTCGATATTCCTAGGTATGCTAAAGAGTATCGTAAGGCTTGTTCAATGCCTATTCCTGCTGTTAAAACCATAACTCCCATTAACCGTATAGTAAACAAACCACGGCTTCATAGAATAAAGTTAAAGAAGTAAGTTGCCGTAGGGATTATAACCGGGTATAGTATCCTCAACCTTCCCACGAGGATATTAGCACTATGACCTCACCGCATACCAAGCAGACCGCCGATGAACCGATTACCCTGATCAATCAAGACCCGGCAATACTGCAACCACATAAACTTGTGCGGCGCAGCTTTTCAAAAACATTAAATAGATTTATCGGGTCAGGGGAAGAACAAAACCTTGGCGTCACAGAAGTGGTTAACGATCTTCTCGAACCGGAGAAGATTATGAAAGGGTTGTTCGGTTTTAATGATCTTTCAAGTTTTGGGAAACCAGTTCCATCGGGTAGTTTTTCTATCGACATACAACATGGTGATTTAGGGACGAAACAGGTTGTCCAACCTGTGTTTTCTTTCAAGCAATTATCACACTTATATTTGACCTCAACAACGCTACGAGAATGTATTCAAGCATATGTCAGGAATATTGAATCTTACGGACACCGTATTGAGTATATCGGTCCAGAGGGGAAAAGAGAAAGCCGCGCGGCTAGGTCGGAGAAGGCAAAACTAGATTCTCTACTTACGTCCTTGGTGCAAAACGGGGAAACTATAACAGAGGCACGAGAGAATTCACGTATTGATAAGGAAGTCATAGGGGCAAGGGCATTTGAGGTAATGGAGGATACGACTGGTCGTGTTGTTGGTATTAAGCGCATTCCTACAAATACATTATTGATGACTCGTTTAGATAAAGAATTGACTCCGGCATTACTCTGGAATCCTGTGACTCATAGTTTTCAAGTGCAAATGCGGCGTTTTCGCCGATATACGCAACGTGACGATGACGGCAAAGCCGTATATTTCAAGGAGATTGGAGACCCACGGCCTATCAACCCATCGACTGGCAACGTGGATGAGAGCCTTTCAATCGAAGAAGAGGCAACCTCTATTTGGTATGACCGCTATTATACCCCCGGATCATCATATGGCACGCCACAGTGGGCTGCATGTATACCTTCGATGCTTGGTTCTCGTGAAGCAGAAAGTGTGAATTTGTCGTTTTTCCGAGATAATGCCATACCTGCGATGGCTGTGCTCGTGAGTGGTGGTGCCCTTACTGAGGAGTCTTTTAACAAGATTGAATCCTATTTTACCCAAGTTAGGGGTAAAGATGCACAGAATCGCATCGTTGTGCTTGAAGCATCGTCGGACATATCCGAGGTTGCTGGGATTGACGGCTCTATAAGTGCCCCAAAAATCGACATCAAACCTATGCTATCCGACCGTCAGCACGAAGGTTTATTTAGTAAATACATTGAAGCCGGGAGTGAAAAAATAAGGCAATCGTTACGGCTGCCACCAATCTACATCGGCCATGCTGCCGAGTATAATCGTGCATCAGCGTTTGCTTCAATGCAAACAGCGGAACAACAAGTTTTTATCCCAGAACGACTTTCGTGGGATATGTTTATGAACAATGTTATTCTTGCAGGGCATAGTTTTACTTATTGGAAGGTGTCCTCTGTTCAACCTGCATATAATGATCCACAAGAAACCGCACAAATGCTTACTGTTCTTGGTAAGGAGGGGGCACTTACTCCAAATATCTGTATTCAACTATCGAATCGTTACCTGAATACAGATATAGAATCGGTTCATAAGGATTGGGGGGATATGCCATTTGCTGTTACAGTAGCCGCTTTAGCTAATGGCTCTAAAATTGATGGTTTTGAGTATATAATGAAAAAGTTGGCCGATGGTGCCACTGATAATTCTACTACTGATACAACAGTAAATGAACCTGTAGACAGCGGGACTGTTGTTACCAAGAACGCTGTGGCAGTTATGCTTGAGGATGTAGCAGAACTTGGTTCTAGAGTTGTGCAGACATTTGAGCATGTCTCCTGATTCGCTATAACCGGTTATAGGTGGAAACTCCAATGCACATAGAGCGTATACTTAAGGAAGCAAAGGTGGACTCGACTGACAAGGTTTCCTATACTTTGCAGTATAGGATAACCAAGATTGATCTTGACCAGCAATCGGTTACGGGTGTCGTATACTCGCCATGGATTCTGGATAGCCAAGGGCACTATATGTCAGATACAGAGGTTGAAAAAACGGCACATGCTTTTCTCATGTCAGGGCGTCAAAATCAGGTTGATGTAATGCACGATAACCGTGTTATAAATGCCATGGTGGTAGAAAGCTATGTTGATCACGTTGGCTCTGCCGATATACCAGCAGGGTCATGGGTTGCTACTACAAAAGTTCACGATAAACACGTATGGGATCGCATCAAAAATGGGGAATTAAACGGCTATTCCATGGAAACAATGTCCTATATGGTAAAACATAAAGCCGAGATTACCTTTGATGCTTGGGTGCTAGGTGAGACACAACCCGATCCTTTTGATGGACATACACACACCTATCTGGTAAAGATGGATGATAAGGGCAACCTTGAAAGGGGCTTTACCAGTAATGACGGCCCTGATAATCATCGTCACACCATTAGTCGGTTGTCTGTTACCGACCCTTACAACAATACTACCCACCGCTTCATCGTCTAGAGGGATTCGGTATGCTGAAACCAAAGCGCAAAAAGTTTGTCCGCACCGTCACCGCCTTGGTTGACGCTGACCCTACTTATGTTTCAATCGTGTCGGCTGGTGCGAACGGCTTGCCCTTCAATGTAGTCAAACAGGAGAATTCCACCATGGGCATCAAGATCAAACCCCGCAAGATCAAACCCAGCAAGATCACCGACAACGTGATTGCTGCGAAGAATCAGGTTTTGAAGAATGCAAATAATCGTGTAGCGAAGGCTAGGGAGGTATTGGCTGAACCAACAGTCAATGATCGAGCGATTATCAAATTCTTTTACGCAAAGGATGATTTCAAAACCGAAGAGGCTGTGCGTGAGCACTTAAACAAGTCTGACTTCGAAGGCACTGTTACCGTTACCGATGAGGATTACCGATTTGTCGTGTCCAACTCGGAAATTGATAATTCTCGCATTATCAAGCAAGCAGAGGTCGAAGCAGACCAAGGTGTTATTGCTGTTGTTGCATCCCTCAGGGGGGAACCAGCAGAAGACATCAATAATGATAGCAGTAATGATGCTGCTACGGTCGAGGGGGAGCCGGAGGTCGATACTACCCCCGAGGATGAGGATGATGCCAAGGCTGAGTTACTATTTTCGGCTGACTCAATAACTGAGTTTTCGGCTGATTCGGTAACTGAGGATGACAAGGATAGTGATTCTACCGAAGTTACCCAAGAGGCCACTAACGATACCACTACCCAAATCAAATCGAAAAAAGCACTGTTCCTTGATAGTATTACTGCCGAAGTAGCAGCAGAACATACCGAGACGGAAGAGCAGAAATTGCAGAAATTCGATTTTTGGGCAGCCTACGATGACGGCTCTTCGGATTTCATGACTCTCCTAAAAACTGGTAGCAGTGACGGTGCTGCACCGGGTTTTGATGATACTATGTGGCTTTTCGGTCAGTCTATTCGCAATGCCCTTGCCAATGATACTGCCCCAGATACATCTATCAAGAAAAGTTCTGATGATTTCAGGACGGTAATTATCGGTATGCACAACCTGTTTTCTAATATTGTCAATGCCGATATTGATGTGGTCGCAAAAGCTGACAAAGATAAGGCAGATGGTTTGACGAAGTGGGCCAAATCGTTCGGCAAGTCTTTGGTCGGGGATCGTGCGCGTGATACCGGGCTTGTGACTAAGGCTGTTGCCCAAGTGCCTGCTATTGATACTGGTATCTTTACGAAAGCCTTGGCAGAAGCATTGGCTCCACTGCAAGCAGAAGTCGAATTAGTTGTTAAAACTGTTGACAAATTAAGTTCTAGGCGTCAACTTTCCAAAGGTATAGACCTCGCTGATGCCACTACTTCGGAAGGCACGAATACTACCCCTACCAAGAAAGAGGCGGACCCTGCCGCGATTGCATCTGCGCAACGTATCGCAAAATCTGTCTTTGCTGCCCGCTGATCAATTCACCAATCTGAAAAGGAAACCCAAATGGACACCAAATCACTGGTAAAAAAGGCAGACGTTGCCTTGCAGGACTTGTTCAATGGCGGCTTGATGCAGCCCGAGCAGTCTGATCGTTTTGTGCGGATTATGATGGAGGATTCCCCCTTCCTGTCTCGTATTCGCCAAATCCCCATGGCTCGCCCGCAACTCATAATCAACAAGTTGGAACTTGCTGATCGTGCATTGCGTGTTGCGAATCAGGGGGCTATCTCGTCTCCCCACAACGCAGACTTTCAGCAACGTGCCCTTGCTCGTGCTGATCGCACCAAGGTCACCACTTCGAAAATCGCTCTGAATACTTTCGAGGTTATTGCCGAGGTTAACCTGCCGTTTGAGGTGCTGGAAGACAACATCGAAGGTGGTTCAATCGACAATACGACCTTCGAGGAAACCGTATTGACGATGCTTGCAGAGCGTATTCGAAATGACATCGAAGACCTTTGCGTCAATGGTGATGTTCTGTCGCTCGATCCCTACCTGTCTGTGCGCGATGGTGCATTGAAGCGCATCACGTCCAACATAGTTAACAACGCTACCGGACCTATTGACGCGATTCTGATCAAGTCGATGCTTGATACGCTTCCTGACAAATATCAGCGTCTTCTTCCCCGAATGGTCCTGTTCGCGTCGCATAACCGTGTTCGGGATTATATGCTGCAAATCGCCATGCGGCAGACTAACCTTGGTGACACTGTGCTGATTGGTGGGGGGCAAACTGGTGGGCCTGCTGGCGGCACGGCGACGTTTACTCCGCTTGGTGTTCCCATGATTGGCACCCCCAGTATTCCGAATGACCGAGCACTTCTGATTGATCCGCAGAACTTTATCATGGGTGTTCAGCGCCAAATGCGGATTGATTACGATACTGACGTTCGTGAGCGTGTGCTGATCATCGTTGTGACCATGAGGTTCGACATCCAGATTGAACAGGAGGATCAAGCTGTTCGTGCATTTAGTATTGGTAACTATTCGCCTGTGTAATTTATTGACTGCTATGGGGCGGGCTTAGGCCCGCTCCTTCACCGTCTATCGGCTACCCATCCTATCAGACAGTGAAAACCCTTTACTTGGAGATACAAAATGGCAATTGCCAAAAACACCGGGGCCATGATCACCCTGATTCGTGGCCGTAAGTATACCCTTATCCACCCGTTTAACCGTCGCAGTGGTGCCTATCAGTTTGAGAAGGGTGTTCCACTCAGGATTGAGGATCAAGAGGTTGTAGAGTTTGCACGTGGTCTTATGGATTCTGTGGTTGACGGGGATGGTGCGGAAATTCATAAGCCAATGTTCAGTATTTCCCCAGTTGTCGCTGATCATAGTGCAGGGGGCACCACTACTCGTTCGGCTATCCGTGCTCGCAGGAAACTTTGATCAGGCTATAACCGGTTATAACGGAGGAATAGGGAATGTCGCCTACTCGTCTTTGCACTGTTGAAGCAGTAAAAAATAAAGGTAATATCAATATTGCGTATGAGTATGACGATTCTGGGCTTGTTCTAGCTATCCGGGCAGCCACCATAGCTATTTTTGTAGCTACTCGCAGAAAGTGGGAATTAGGGGAGTATATAGAACGCATTCCGATTCCACGTGCTCAGGTGCGTGGCACGGTTCGTATCTGGACGGGGGTGCAGCCGATTTGGCTATCCCCCGTCACACCCATAATTTCATTCTCAGAATCCTTTTCTTCGGTAGGGACCACAATAGCAGGCAGTTCATACGATATTAACCCCACTACGGGACGAATTGATATTGATCCTTATGTATTTTCTGGCCTTGCTCCATATATTGAGGGTCAAGGTTTTATCAGGGTTTCTTACGTAGGAGGACTTGGCTCTACAGTAACTGACGCCGATGTATTTGACGCCCCTGATGACCTTGTTCAGGCATGTGCGATGCAGGCGTCATTTATGTATGACCGCACTATTAATAGTAATGTTGGCGTGAAGCAGTCTTCTGGTAAAACAGGATCAATAACCTATACACAATATACTAATGGGCTTGTCCCTGAGGCTCATGCACTTGTGTCTCATTACATCCGACCTTTGACAGGTGGATGAATGACTAGAGCACATAATTCACGGTTAATTAATGTATCGTTAGGCTCTCTAGCATCTCAACGATATAAAGGTCTTGGCAAAAATAAGATAAGTTCCAGAATAGAGGCTAGTGCTGTCCGTGAAATGCGTGAAGTTTTGAAAAGTTTTCTGACTGACGCCATGATTGATGCACGTGCAGCAGGGGGGCCTTCACGCACAGGAAAGGGTTTTGAGGCTGCTATCGCCGGAGCACGTGCATTTGGAGTAAAATTTTCCCAGTTACGTGGTCATATTATTGCACCGTCTTATATGTCGGCTCACAACACAGGAGCGACTATTTACCCTAAGAATAGTGATTGGCTTGCAATTCCACTACCATCAGCACAAAGATCAGATGGTTCCCCAAAACTTCCGGGGCCTCGTTCATGGAAATTGCACGGATCGTTTATCTTGAAATCCCCAAAAACAGGAAAACATTTTATCGTAAGGAGACCTGTAGGCAGCACGTCGTTAGATTTTTTATATGTGCTTGTGCCATCGGTTACACCATCACAAAAACACAAGGGATGGGCAGATAAGGCGTGGAGTAAAAAGATACCTCTTCTTA
>Ga0210044_10005022_pt1 | contig 18085 bp, 11 predicted proteins | sample CryGey13umfilter_2_FD_183959 | JGI IMG/M metagenome (GOLD analysis project Ga0210044, IMG submission 183959) | Groundwater microbial communities from aquifer in Utah, USA - Crystal Geyser 4/9/14 3 um filter (SPAdes) (version 2) | ecosystem: Environmental > Aquatic > Deep subsurface >... | reverse complement strand
TTCATGGGCTCGCCTCGACGCTCGTGATTGAAGGCCTTGCGGCCGAGGTCGTCGAGTCGGTGGTCGGTCGCCCGCAAGACTCGCCGCAGCTTCTCGGCGGGCCCGCGGGCGTAGCCCGAGGCCGCCACGTCCTGAATCTCCGTGGAGGTCAGACCGAGCAGGTTCGCTCTCAGGCGGCGAATCGCTCGGCCGCAGCGTGTCTCGACCAGCTGGATGGTGAGCGCGACGCGCGGGACGTCGCTGCGACGCTCGACGTCGAGATTGAGCGGGATGAGGCCAGCGACGACCTGTCCGAGCATATTGTAGGCGAGGCTGTCGCCCCCGAAACCGGGCAGCATGCCCTCCTTGAGTGCGCTATCGGGTTGTGTGATGGCAATGATCTCGGGGCGATCGGCGTAGAGCAGGTCGACGCGGTCGACGGCGTGCTCGAGACACAAGTTCGTAAAGGTCGTCCAGGTCGGGCGCCCTGTAGGCGTATAGCCGGCGAAGGTCTCGTCGCGCTGCGTGGGCTGTGTGTGAGAGCAGTCTGGTCGGTCGCAAAAGAAGCAGTAGACGTGGCCTCGACGGAAAGCCACGGCGGCCTTGAGCATCTCGTCGACGCGAGAGCGAAGGTCGGTGGCGAGCTTCTCGACGTTCTCTCGCGGGAGCGAGTCGCCGCCCAGCTCGACGGTGACGGGCAGAGTGAGCTCACCGAGGGCATCGTCGAGCTCGCGCGGGTCGATGTCCTGCCCCGCCCCAATCTCGCGCGCGATGGTTCTCAGCTCGCGCAGCGCCCGCTCAGCGCGCTCGTTGATGGTTTGCGGCCTTGGCTGTGGCTTGCGTCGTGGCGCACGCCGTGGGGCGGGTGTCTGGGTGTCAGCCATGCTCGGGACTTTCCTCTCGGACGTCAGAGACGTGAAGGGCCGAGTGTCGCACCATGTGTGCCCGGGGCTCAAGGCTCGAAGCGAGTCAGCTCGAGCCAGCGCAGTCACGGGCTGACGTTCTACGGCATCGTCCGGGAACAAAATGCGCATTTGGGCGAAGTCAGAGGTGGGAGGGCAAGGAGGTCGATGCAGGCGATGCCCAGCATCGTCGAAGCAGACCGACGCTGCCATCGCGCCTCTGGCGATGCTCAAATGGGCAGGTTGTTTCCTGACGACGCCTAAGGCTGAGACAGCACCTGCAGGTTGATTAATTCGCCGACAGAAATTAGCCTGACGCCTTCCCGTCGAATTCGTTTACCGACGTGTTGCAGGAGGCGCGGGTGTACTGTCCAAATTGTGGAACCTTCAACGATGACAACAACTTTCGCTGCGTACAGTGCGGCAACATCCTGCAACAGGCTGGCCCTCCTATGGCTGGTGGATATGGTGGTGGGGATCAAGAGCCCGCCTTCATCCCCAACTATCTGGTCCAAGCCATCCTGACGACCCTGTTCTGCTGTTTGCCTTTGGGCATCGTGGGAATCGTCTACGCAGCACAAGTCAACGGGAAGAACGGTGCAGGGGATGTGGAGGGCGCCATGGCCGCCTCGCAGAATGCCAAGTTATGGTCCTCTATATCGTTCGGCTTGGGGCTCGCCTTCCTGGTCTTCAACGTGATCTTACAAGTCGCGACGTGACCGATACCAGCTTTGGCTACTACTAAGGACAACCACCGACCATCCTCCCGTTCGCTGCGCGCCCTCTATGTCGCTGCGTTGGTCTTCTCAGGGCTGGCGGTGGCAGTGGTCTATTGGCGAGATCCAAACCAAGCAGGGAACTACCCCACTTGCCCGTTCTACGCCGTCACCGGCCTCTACTGTGCCGGTTGCGGCAGCATGCGTGCGACCCACGCGCTGTCACACGGCCAACTCTGGATGGCGCTGCACCGGAACCCTCTGTTGGTGCTCTCCCTTCCGTTCTTGGCGGTCTCCTTCGTAGCATGGACACGCCGGGTCTGGTTCGGAGTGGTGCCCTCGCGGCGGCTCGCGCAGGGGTGGATCTACGGGATCTTCGCCTTGTTCGTCGCCTACTGGATCTTGCGGAACGTTCCGCTCTGGCCGTTCAGCTCCTTGGCGCCTACCTCACCCTGAGCAAAGCCGGGCATGAACTCCGACAGCATCTCGACTATCTCGCTGCGCAGGTGGTCTTCGTAGTCGGCGTCAAAGGCGAGCACCTCGACCTTGAGCTGCAGCCGCCCCGTCTCCGGGTCGTGCCAAAGGTGGACCTTGGGCGGGCGTCTCGGGCTCGCGTATTTGCTGATGCAGGCGGCTCTGTACGCCAACTCGCGCGTGCTCGCCAGGTCGACCCCCGCAGCCACTGGAAACGTCAGCTGAAGCGGGGCGCCGAAGGCAAGGAGGTCTCGCTGGGTGATGGTCGAGTTGAGGAATGTGTGGTTCGGAACCTCGAGTTGGCAGCCGTCGGGGGCCTTTAGAATGCAAGAGCGCAGGCCGATCTGCACGACTTCGCCTTCCAACTCGCCCACCCGCAATCGGTCCCCGACCTTGAAAGGCCTCTGGAAGCTGATCATCGCCCCAGAGAGAAGATTGCGGGCGACATCAATGCTGCCAGCGCCAAGTGCAATCACCGCCGAGAGCAAGACGAGGACCAAGACGACGAGGCTGGACTCGAAGAGGATGCTGCCAATGGCGAGGCTCAGCGCGGAGAAGGCAGCGAAGCGGACGACGGGTGCAAAGTTGAGCACGCGCTGCCGCCAAGGCCCTCGGCCGAGACGAACCCGATCGATGAACAGGTTGAACTGACCGATGAGCAAATAGGTCATCGCCGTGATGAACACGATGAGCAGGATGTCTGCGAAGACGCCGCTCCAACTCCAGCTGCCGATCAGGTTTTCGAGGAACTCGAGCATGGGGGCCGCTACAGTATGTTTCGCCCGTGCAGGACGTGTTGAACCGCTTTGAAGAGGACGGGGTTGAGTCGATAGGTGTCGACCCGGCCTTGCTCCACCCAGAGCAAGTTGAGTTGAGTGAGCCCGACGAGCAGCCCTCTCGATTTGGCCTCATTGACCCGGAAGATCTTGGAGAAGTCGCCCAAGGTGAGCCCACCGTGGGTGACAATGGTGCTGAGAGCGAGGAGCTTCTCGGTGCTCATGTCCGCGATGAAGCGGGTCTCGAGAGGCGCAAGAGGCGCGACTTCGATGGTATTGCTGCCGATGAGGTCAGTGAGCGACTTGAGCCAGTAGTAGAGGATCAGGGTGGCGTTGCCGTGCCCGCGCGCAACAAGGGCGTGGTAGTAGTCCGCCTCGAGCTGCTCCTGCCTGGGCTCTTTGAGGCCGAGGTTGGCGAACGTCGCCGTCCTTTGTGGCGGGGCACTGAAGCGCAGCTTGTAGCCAGACACGTTGTGACGTGCGTCGATCAGCCGTCGGACCTCGGTCGGGACGAGCGGCTGCAGCTCGATGACGTGGGTGACGTGATCGCGCAGTGGGACGATGTTCTGTACGAACTTCAGCGAGTCGCTGTCGATGGTGACAATCCAGAAGAAGTCTTTGGCGGTCTCCGAGAGGAGCAAGAGGAACTTCTGCAGGGCGTCGAAGCCGTCGAGCGTGCGGAGGTAGAAGTTGTGCAACCCCTCGATGACGACGATGCGTTTGCGCTTGGTGTTGTGCAGGCGCTGCCTGAGCCGATCGAGGTCGCGGCTCTTCTCATCGAAAAGGTCGCCGAGCATGGCCGTCAAATGGCGTTCACTCTTGAAGTTGTGATTGAAGGCCATGCGTCCGACGGGCAGCCCGGAGTTGATGCTGCGCAAGCCGTGCTCGATGAAGCTGGTCTTGCCGCAGCCATGCTCACCGCTGACCAAGACGGAAGCTGGCAAGCCTCGGTTGAACCGGTCGAACGCCGACTGGAGTTGGCGAGTCTCGCCGACTCGGCCGATGAAGAACTCCTCGATCTCGACTGGCACTCGGCTGAACAGCCGGCGGTAGGTTGCCGGAATGGCCTCGTTTTGCACCGCGGCGAAGCTGGCGACCTCGGTGTGCATGACCGCTGGGACGTCGGGAATGACCTCTGTGCCTAGTCGCCGTTTGAGCTTTGCGGTGAGCTGCTCGATGACTGGGCGCGCGATGTGTTTGTAGCCGACATCAAGGGTGTCGGCGGCGCGCTGGATATAGCCGCGCAGGCCGGAGGCGGCGGCGTGTCCGGTCTCCTCGAGGCTGCGCTGCGCCAGATAGGTCTTGATCTGGTGGAGGTTGCCTTCGACTGCATAGACCTGCAGCCGCTTGAGTTGCTGGAAGGTCTCGTACTGTATCATGGCGCCGACTTGGTACTCGGCGGTGTCGATGGACTGCAGAATCTCCTCGAGTCGTTCCAACGACCGTCGCAAGCCTCCGTCGGCGTATTCCTGGGCGAGCTCGAGGGGCGCCGGGGAGTCTTCGGTTGGGGCGTCGCTGTGGAGCTCGGAGAGCGCCGCGTCCAAGTTGAAAGAGACCACCCGCTCGATGTCCGAGAGGACGGAGATGGTCGTATCGACCGTGCGCGTGATGATGGCGTTGATGGCCGAGAGCTTGACGGCAACCTCGCAGGAGAGGAGCTCGGTCGAGAGCTCCCGCAGAGGGAGATTGCGCAGGTTGAACTCGGGCGGTGTGACGCCTTCTTGAAGCTGGCTGAGCGGGATTTCGAGGACGTCGTAGGTGTGGGTCATCGAACGACTGTCAGCGGCCAACTTGACGGTGAACGGCTCCAACAGATCGATGAAGCGGCCCTTGTCTCGACGCCGTTCGAGGCGGGCGATGGCCGAACCAGCGATGTACTCGGTGAGCTGAGACCGCAGCGTCTCGATCTCTTTGGCCGCAGTCTCCATATCGACGCCATCGACGAATACTTTTTTGACCTTGACGAGGCCCTGCTTGATGCGGTCTGCGACAGCGAAAGGGACGGGACGCAGGTCGTTGAGGAGGGCGTCCGCGATGTCGATCTTTGCCTCAGCAACGCGGCCAAACGCACGGTGTTGGAGGTCGATGATATCGAGCACCGCGAGCAGCCGGCCCGAATAGCCGAAGGAAGCCGCTCGCCAGCGCCTCAACGCCTCGCTGATCTCGGTTCGCCCGGTCCGATGTTGGTCGTAGACCTTGCTCGTGTTGATGTGGCGGTTCGAGAGCTGGTAAGTCCCCGCGATTCGGCAGGACTTCACGAGCTCCGAGTAACTCGAGGTGACAGTGGAGCGCAGCCGGGTCGTCAGCTCTTCGGCGTAGGAATCCAGATCGTCGAGGACCAAGCTGAACTCGGAGTTCGCCTCTTCCAAGAGGTTCTTGAGTAGGTTTCGGCTCTGCGCGGCATGGCGGCGCAGCTCGACCTCCTCTTCTGGAGTCGCCACGGCGTGCGGGTGAATCTCTTCTTTGTCTCCATCGCCGCTGCTCACATGAACGGGAGCTGGCTCGATGATGAGCGGATCGTTGAGCTTGCGCAGCGCATCACAGAGCTGCCCGTCGACCCAGCGAACGGCCACACTGACCTTTCGCCAGAAGAAGAAGCGTTGGTAGCCCGCCATATTGGCGATGCCGGCGAGGTTGGGGGGCAGAGGGCCGGCGACGTAGTACTCGACCAGACGTCGGAGCGGCACCAGCCGTTCGCGTTCCTTGCCGAAGCGCCGACGAGCGCGACTAAAGCCTTTGCGCACCTTCAGATAGAGGTTGTCGGTTTCGTGTGACTCGTATAGGTCCTCGGTCTCGTCGATCCCGATGATCTTGGGGAGCTGGTCAGGAATCGACTGGATCGACTCGCCAAGAACACTAAACGTCGTGTCGTCGCCGAAGGCGTCGATCTCTTCGCTGCGCACCGACCTCAAGATCTCGTAGTAGGCCCCCGACAACGTCACCCTGGAGCGTCGGATCCACTGCTTCTGCGAGTCGACGTCGCTCACACCATTCAGGTGACCGATCAGCTCTGACAGAATTTTCGTGGTTTGATTCTTGAGTTGCTCCACCACCCCTCGTCCATCGGACCGCCGTGGCTCGATGAAGTCCCAGCGGAACTCTTCGACCGCGGTCTCAAGAGCCTCCCGGGCGACCCCAAGGTGCTTTGCCAAGTCGCGACCCAACGTAGCCTCGTCGAGGTCCGGCGGCGGGGGCACGGCCGGTCTCGGCTCACGAGGAGGGTTGGTAAGGGGATGCTCAGCGTCGCCATCGCCCTCCTCGAACCCTGGTAACGGCGTAGAGGTCGGCTCCGGCATGAAATCGTGCGTCGCATTCGCCTGTGCAGCCCTTTGCTCGGCTGTCTCCCCAGAGGCCGTGAGGCTCATCTTGAGAAAGATGGGGCCGATCATCAGGTTGATCGCGACGATGCCAAGGATGATGGGCGAGAAGACCTCGGTGCCCAGCATGACCCCGCCGAGGTCGATTTGGTCGAGCTTGGAAACGGCGATGATGACCAGGCCCAAGGTGACCCCCGCCTGACTCAGAAACCCCAATGACAGCTTGCTCTGGAAGAGCGGCTTGAGGCCTGCGACCCGCGCCCCCAACCACGTCGAGAAGCGCATTCCGAAGATGCGGGCGACGGCCAGGAGAATTGCGAACAGCAGCACCTGCTCGATGGATCCAAGGTTGAGCCCCGCGCCCGCCATCGCGAAAAACACGACGTAGACCGGCGGACTCACCCGTCCAATGGCGGCGATCAGCTTGTGTCCGCCTTCTGAGAAGTTCTCTACCAAGAATCCGGCTATGATGAAGACCAGAATCTTCTCGAGGACCAAGGCCTCGGCGACGTACATGCCGAGGAAGATCATCCCGACGATGAAGAGCATGAAGTCTTCGCCGACTTCTGGGCTGTGACGCGCCTCCCCTGTCCTGCACTGCGCGTCGGTGATACGCAGGTAGGCGATGACAATCAGGCCGATGAGGACCCCGGCGAGCAGGCTCAAGCCCATCTCTGAGCTCAGGTGTCCGAGCGTCTCGCCGAAGCCTCCGCTGCCAGGCGAGAGAATGCTGACCGAGATCGCGGTGACAATCGAGAAGAGCACCACGATCACCAGGTCCTTGGTGATCGTGACGCCCAAATTCATGCTGGTGAACGGGCCTTTGGCGCCGGTGTCGTTGACCAGCGCCACCGAGACGGCCGGGCTGTTGCCGACGGCAAGGACGCCGAACATCGCGCCCATGGCGAGCAAGAAATACAGGTTGCCGCTCAGTCCGAACTCGCCCCAATCGACGAGAAACGAGCCGCCGACGATGAAAGTGGTCAACACGAGGGGCACGATGACCACCACCTGAAAGAAGATGATGGTCAGGATCGCCCGAATAGTTTGGCGCAGCTCTGCGACCCTGAGCTCACCGCCAGCGGTCATGGCGATCAGCCCCACGGCGAGGCTGTTGAGCAGAGAGAGATCGCTGACCACCTGCACGCTGAAGAGGTTGGCGACGTAGGGTCCGAACCCGATTCCTGTGAGCAAGTAGCCCGTGACGCGCGGCAGACGCACGAAAGCCGCAAATTCGCCGATAATGAACGCGGCCAATAGCACGAACCCAAAGGCCGCCAGGCTCTTCGGCTCGACGTCACCCTGCGTCTGGACTTCGTAGAACTGAAGTCCATACATCAGGCTGGTCAGGAGGATGAGGATGACGATTCGCCGCATGTCAGCAGGCTACCTACGCCAGAACGAGGGAACGAAGAGAACCAAGACAGTGAAGAGCTCCAGCCGCCCAAGGATCATGCAGAAGCTCAGCACAATCTTGATGGGTCCGTTGTAGAACGCGAAGTTCGAGACCGCGTTGACCTTCTCCAGGCCCGGTCCGATGCTCGCCAAGCAGGCGATGGTCGAGCTGGCGCTGGTGATGAAGTCGTGACCAAACGACGCGACGAAGAGTGTCACCGCGACGAAGATGAGCACGAAGAGGGCAAAGAAGACGACGATGGTGTGGACCACCTCCTGACGAATAATGGCCGTCCCGACGCGCAGCATCCGTACCGACTCCGGTCGGAACGCTCGATGGATCTCGTTGAAGCAGGCTTTGACCACGACCAGCACACGGAAGACCTTGATTCCCCCTGCCGTGCTTCCGGCGCAGCCACCCATAAACATCGCGAAGAACAACAGCAACTTGGCGGCCGGCGCCCACATGTCGAAGTTCGCGGTGCCGAACCCGGTCGTCGTGATGATCGAGACGACCTGGAACGATGCGTAGCGCAGCGCCGTGAAGATGTTGCCATAGTTGTGCTCGTCAGTAGGGCTTGCATTGATGTTGAGCCAGATCGTAACGGCGATGGTCGCGACAAAGACGACGCCAGCGTAGGCCCAGAGCTCCCGATCGGCCAAGGCACGCTTCACGCCGCCTTGAACAATGGCGACGTAGTAAAGCGCGAAGTTGGCGCCGGCCAGGAACATGAAGAGAGTCGTGATGATGTCGACGCTAACGAACTCGTTGTAGTAGGCGATCGAGGCGTTCTTGGTCGAGAAACCGCCGGTCGCCAGCGTGCCGAACGCATGACAGATGGCGTCGAACCAGTTCATTCCGCTGACCAGCCAGAGCAGCGCGAAGTTCACCAACGTGAGGAAGAAGTAGATCAGCCAGAGCGCCTTAGAGGTCTCTTTGATCTTGGGCTTCAGCCCTTCGACGATGGGTCCTGGGACTTCGCTCTTGAAGAGGAATTTCCCGCCGACGCCCAGCTGCGGGAAGATCGCGACGAAAAGCACGATAATCCCCATGCCGCCCAACCAGTGGGTCAGGCAACGCCACCAATGGCCGGCCTTAGACAGCGAGCCTTCGATGTTCGTGATGACCGTCGCCCCGGTGGTCGAAAACCCCGATATCGTCTCGAAGAAGGCGTCATGGAACTGGGTGAAGGTCCCGTCGAAGATGTAGGGCAATCCACCAAAGACACCGATGAAGACCCAGCTGAACGAAACTACGACGATGGCGTCGCGCCTCGAGATGGCGCCCACCGCGTCGCGACCAAAGAGAAAGAAGGCACCACCGACGAGGAACGTCAGGGTCACCGCCGCCGCAAAAGCCAGGATCGACTTTGCGTCGTGGTAGATCGCGCCGATCACGATGCTGCTCGCCATGCACGCGGCCAGCACAATCATCAGAACGCCCAGCAGACGACTGATGCGTTTGGGGCTCAGGCCCAGGTATGCAATCGATTCGACCATCTAGAAGAGACGCTCCACTGCCTTTCGGACCTTTGGCTTGGTGATCACGACGACTCGCTGGCCCGGCTCGAAGACTGTGTCGCCGCGCGCGATAAACGCCTGGCCATCTCCGAACACAGCACAGACCATTGCCCCTCGCGGGAAGTTCACGTCCTTCAGGGGCCGATTCGCGATGCGCGCGTCCTTAGAGACCACAAACTCCATGAACTCTCCTTGCCCGTCCATGATCGACGCCACCTGGAGGACGTCCGTTGCGCCAACATGTTTGAGCACCTCCCGGGCGACCAGCACCCGGGGAGACAGCGTCGAGTCGATGCCCAACCGCTTCAGAATTTGAGTAAAGTCTGGTCGGTGCACCAAGCTGATGCAGCTCTGCGCCCGCATCTCCTTGGCCAACAAACTCGCCATGAGGTTCACCTCGTCCTTCTGACTCACGGCCACAAAGACGTCGCAGGTCGGGATCGAGAGTTCTTGTAGGAGGTGAGCGTTGGTGCCATCGCCATGGAGCACCTCTGTGTGTCGTCCGGTGAGCTCTTCTTGTAGGCGCTCACAGCGGTCTCGGTCCTTCTCGATGATCCGCACGTCGACGTTGTCGGCTTCCAAGTAGCGAGCTAACGCCAGACCAATATCCCCGCCGCCGACCACGATCACGTAGCGAGTGTCGCGGTGACGCTCGCGTCCGAAGAGGTGTTCGACCTTCGGGATATCGTCGATCTTCCCGATGCACAGGACATCGTCGCCGACCCGAATCTGATCGCCGCCGTGGGGAATCAGCAGCTCACCATGACGCACGATGCCGGCAATGCGCACGTTGTCTGGCATCTTGACGTCTTGCAGCGGTCGGTTCGTGCCTTTGGTCGCCTTTTCGATGGGCAGCTGCACCATCTCGATCTGGTTGTTCGCAAAATCCTCGACGGCCACGGCGCCACGGGTTCGGATCAGCTTGTGAATCTCGAGGGCCACCAGGAACTTCGGGTTGATCACGAGGTCGATGCCGAACATGTCGGTGTAGAGGCCATGCTCACCTTCGAAGTAGACCCGATCCGTGACCCGCGCGATGGCCTTCTTAGCGCCCAGATGCTTGGCGCGCACCGCCGCGATGATGTTCACCTCGTCCATGTCCGTGACCGCGATGAACAGGTCGCACTGTTCGACGCCGGCCTGGCGCAGAGTGCGCTCGCTGACGGCGCTGCCATGGATGGTCATGGCGTCGATCTCGTCGCCCGCCTTCTCCAACGAGTCGGCGCTGGTGTCGATGAGGGTCAGGTTGTCTGCGGAGAGAACGGACGCAATGTGCAAGCCGACGACTCCCATCCCTGCGACGATGATGTTCACTGCTTCTTCTCCTCGTCTTCGTCGTGCTCGGGTTCGGACCCACTCGCATCGGCGAGCTCCGACTCATCGTCGTCCTGCTGCTGAACCTGTGCGCTGTGTTCGGCGACGTCGGCGGAGTCAGTCTTCTGCCGGCCCTCCGAACGCAGGGCGCTAATCGAACCCGAGACGGGGGCGTCCGGATCGAGGGTGTCACCGATGGAGCCGAAGTCCTCCGGTTCGACAGGGGCCGACATCTCCAGCGCCTCTGCCTTCTCCATCGCCTGAGGTTCCTCTGGAGGGGTATTTGCCAGCGAGAGGTCCAGCGTCATGCTCTCGAGCGTGCGCTGCGACGCGCCGTCTTGGTACCAGTCGATGGAGGCCTCTGGCATGGGAACGCCCTCGTCGACCTGGCTGAAGCTCAGCTCGTTGGCGTTAACCAGGGCGTTGCGCACGGCGCGCCGTCCGATCAGCTCGTTCACCAGGAGCCCGACGATGAGCGCGTTGACAATCACCGGCGACAGCGGAGAGGCGTATTGCTGGTTGTAGTTGAGGGTGATCGCCGCGACGAGTCCGCCTTGGGCGGTCAAAGCCAGACCGTAACCGTGCGAGTAGCGCTCTTGGTACTCGCTGTAATAGTAGGTCAGGTAGGCACCGACGCCCTTTCCGAGGAGGCGGACGCCGACGAAGACCCCCGCAAACACCCAGCCAGCCAGAGAGGGCGACTGCCAGGCCATGCCAAGAAAGATAAAGAGCACGATGTAGCCTGGCTTCTCGATGGAGCCAAGCTTTGACAGCAGCTTGCGCCCACCGCTGAAGCGAGCCAACACCACACCGACCGTGAAGTTGACGAAGATCGGGGAGAGCTCGAGGTAGTAGGCCAACCCGCTGGCAAACACGATGATGCCCAGACCCGCGATGAACAAGCGCTCGCCGTCGTCGTCGCGACCGAGAAAGAGGGCGAATATGGCACCCAGCACCAACCCCAAAGCCAAGTTGATACCAAACCACTCGGCGATCGTCGGCTCCCGCGGCAGGCTTGTCTGGCCTTGATGAGCGATGCAGAACACTAGCCCAAACAAGACGATGCCTGCGATCTCAGTGAGGTACGCCGTGTTCACCAAGATTCGACTCATGAAGCCAGCCTTGGGCCGCTTGAGGCGGATCACCTCGACGATCAGCTCCGCCCCAGACACCGTCGCGGCGGCCCCCAACACCATCCCGCCCACCAGAAGGTCCAGCGAAGCCATCGGGCCGTAGCCCTCGCCCAGGGGCTGAATGCCGAGCTGCTCGCAGAGATAGACCCAGCCGTAGAGCGATGTGGAGGCCAGCACGAAGGTCACGAACGTGGACCAAGATGCGCCATGGATCGAGTCGCCCCTGACTGCGGGACGACGGTATTTGTGCGTCCCCAAACCCACCAACAGGCCGACGGAGCCGATGCCGAAAGTCACTACAGGGGAGAGCGCATGTAAGGTCTGTGGGCTCACGAGGTTGAACTGGCTGAGCACGATGCCCACCAGGATGTACTCGAGCCCGGAGGCAACCAGCACGCTAAACTGCGGGATGCGTTTGTCGATCACATTGACGATCACGTAGCCCATGCCCAGGCAGACCGTCACGAGGACCACGTTGCCGAGTCGACCACCATCACCGATGGCCACTCCCAACAACGAATCGCCGGAAGAACTCGCCGCAAAGGCTGAGCTCGAGCCCAGCAATGTGCCAAGGAACGCCGCCAAGGTGCCCACACCGAGTCCAAGGCGAGCGTGACCCTTGTGGCGCCTAGACGCCCGGATGCGGGCTTCTTGATGTCGGTCGACTGAACTCAAAGGCGAACCGTCTCTCGAGGAGCAAGGCCTGACCGCGCCTCGTGCTCCTACTTCTTTGGTTTCTCAGCCATCCACGAAGCGCCGTACGAATTGGCGAGCACAACCGCTCGGACCAAATAGTGCGGCCACATAATGGGCTGCGGGTTCGATTGTGTCACCCTTCACAGGAGGTGGCACATCTGCGACCTCACCCAGACGAGGCTCAACGACGTTGGAGGGCGCACCTCGCGCTCAGAACTTCGCGTCGACGAACTCGGGGTGCGCACGCACCCAGGCCACCGCCTCGGCCTGTGTCCGTGTTCCGGTGGCCATGGCCGCTTCGACCGCCATCCGACCCAGCATTGAATACGGTAGGTAGGCCTCGACAAACGAAAGACCACCGCTCATGGCCGCCTTTGCCTCTTCGATCTCTGCGACCACAGCCGGCATTTCTGCCTCGAAGATCGCTTTCACTTCGGCGTCCCCACTGCAGTAACGCGTCCCATCGAACTTCTTGAAGCCGCGCAGATTGCGGAACTGAAAGACCCGCGTCGGGTTGTCGTCGACCAAGATCGCGCGGCTCAAACTCAAGTCGACCAGCCGCAGGTCCTTCGACGGCGTCGATACTGGGTTTCCTTTGCGGGGATTCTCGGCCCCCTGCCCTTCCGACTTCTCCTGCAAAACGAGGTGGCTGTTGGTGAGCACCCCGGCGATCAACCCAGCTCGCGACAGCGCGACACCGTGGTACTCCCAGTGTGTCAGGTTCTCGATCACGGCCTCGTCCACATTCGCCGAGAAGAGTACGACCTTGCCGCCGAGGGCATCGATGCGGTCGAAGGCCTGCTCCCAACCCGGGACGCGCTGGATCACTCTGGATTGCCCATCGGCGCCGACAAAGCGCAGGTCACCGCACTCGCCCTCGACCGACTGGTCATAGAGGGTGTCGTCGAGGTCGAACACGACGATGAATGGCGCCTCGTCAAGGGACTCGCCTATGCCGCTCTCCCGCTCGCCGGCTTGGGCCTTGGCCACCGCCTGTTCGAACGCGGTGTCGGGTGCGAGCGTCGCGTCGGCGAAGGTCAGATCTCGGTAGTGGTTCTGCAGCTCGACCGCGCCCAAGCGACTCAGCCCGTAGGTCACCATGAGCTTGGAGACGTTGAAGAAACGGCCGTCACCGCGCGGTTGGTCCGAGTACTTGTCAGTCCAGTCCGGCAACGCAGGGATGGTGTGCGCTTGCAGCGGGCTGAGAACAAAGCCCGAGCGTTCCACATAGGAGACTGGCCCCGAGTCCACGCTGCTCGAGCCGCTGCACTCGTTCAACACCCTCACTCGCCGCGGCCCACACCCCAAGGCTAAGCCCAGGGAAAGGAGCACAATCACCAAGAAGACGCTCGACCGCTTTTTCATGCTGCCTCTCTCGCGTGAAGTCACAAACGGCTCAGGCGCCGCACCCCCAACCGGCGATCTGCACCAGGTCCGTCCCCGCGAAGCGGTAGAGGAAAATGTAGCTGCCCTCATAGTAGTCCGACGCCAGCACGATCTCGGGCCTGTGGTTGCGATCCAAGTCCGTCAGGGCCAACACCGTGAACTTCTCGAGGTCGGACTTCATCAACAGGGTCAGTCTTGCCGGGTCGCCGTTCACGATCAGGTAGAGCCCACTGAAGGCGAGGTACACGTCGTCCTCGAGGGGAGCTGAGACCGAGACGAGCAGGTCCTTGACGCCATCTCCGTCAACGTCGAGCTCGACGATCTGGTCCACCGTGAGGTTGGAGAGCGTCGCGTCGAACGGCGGTCCCAGGTTCTCTGGATCGCGCGCCGCCTGAGAGGCCACCGCTCGCTGCACCCCATCGGCCTTCACCGCTTCTAAAAGCGCAGGTGCCAGCTCGGCTCGCGCCGCGGGCACGAGGCTGAGCGTGTCGTGATAGGTCTGCGTGATGACATAGCCGCTGTGGTCGTCGGCGGCGTAGGTCGCGCCGTAGCTGCGCTTCACATCGCCGCTGGCCCCACACACTGCTGGGAAGCTCCCCTCGAAGGTCACCGGCTTGCCCTCGAGGCTGAGCAGCGCGTCGTTGAGCTCGCATTGCCCGGACCACTCGGAGGTCAGCGGATTGTAGCAGCCCAGTGGAATCGCGATCGGGTAGCCTCCCTCGGGAACTTCCTTTTCGTTCACGCAGTCCCAGCCGTTGCCGTCGTCGGCGCCCTCGAAGGCCGCCAAGCACTCGGCCGGCGAGTAGGTCGTGTCGACCAGGAACAGCGCCGCGACTGGCGGCACGGGCTCCCCGCTGGCGCCCGTACCGGCGACGTTCGACGTGCCCTTGGGCCCACAGCCGACCAACAGAGCTCCCAAGAACAAGGCAAATCCTAGCTTCTCTAACGACTTCGTCATCAAGACCTCCGGCAAAGTTGCGGCGCGCAGTCTAGTGCAGAGTCGCGCACACGACACGCGACCCGTCGCGCGTGTCGTGCCGCCCTCCTCCGGAGCTTTGGGCGCTGTCACTCAAATACAGAGCCCGAATTGGGTCCCGGCGAACATCTCGGCGCACTGCGCATCGGGTCGGCGGCAATCTGGATGGTTGATGGTGCCATAAGGCGCCGCCGCCGTCGGGATGCAGAGGTCCCAACAGCGCACCCCTGGCTGTCCCCAGCCAGCGATGTCGATGCAGGCCGAGTTGGCGCCACACAGCTCCCCTTCGTACACCCCGTAGTTCTCGCAGAGCGCGGCTTCGGGAAGCAGTTGGGTCTCGATGCAGAGATCCACGGCCGACTCGAAGAGCTCGCCCGGCGAGCACACCTGCCCGGCCACCGCGCACTCAATCCCCGCGTGAAAATCGCAGCTCGGGTAACAGATTCCCCAGGCGGTCTGCGTCTGGCCGGTCGGAGAGCTGGGGTCGTCGACCATCAGCTGCAGACAACCGTCGTTGGCGTTGCAGCGGTCTCCCGGCGCTCCAGGCAAAGCCAGCGGATCGCAGAGGCCCAGACAGATGTCGCCCATCGTGTCGGGGAGGCAAACGTTGAGGTCCTGACAGTTGCCCTGCCAACCCTCCTGAACCCAGCAACCTCCTCCGGTCGGGCTGCCGGCCGGCTGCGATGGCGCGCACGCCCCGATCCCGGGGTTCGTCAGCGATGGAAAACACCACTGCATGAACGGGCAACTCGACTGGAAGGGGATGCACGATGGCGTGCAATAGCCCATGGTTCCCGGCGCACCCACATTCGAACAGACCGTGAACGGCGGATTGCATTGCCGGTCACTGGTGCAGTCGAACGCCATGCAGCTCCCCGTCCCTTCATCGCAGAGCGGACGGCTCGACAACGTCATGCAGTCCGCATCCGACAAACACTCGACGCATTCGCCTGTCATCGAGCGACAGCGCAGTCCTGTGGGACACATGCCGTCGGAAGTACACCCCGTCACGTCCGGACGGATGTCCTGCACCGTGTCTTGCCAGTCCGGTCCGCTGTCGACGTGGGTGTCTTGCCAATCTGGCTGCCAATCCGGCACCGTGTCACGCCAATCGGGCGTCGTGTCGGGCGTATCCTGCCAGTCTGGACGCGTGTCGTCCGGCGGCACGTCGAATGGCACATCGACCGAAGTGTCGGGCGGCGAGGTGAAGTCGATGCGAAAATCGTAGCCCTCGACATCCAGCCGAGTCACCAGCGGGCGCTCTTGTACCACGTCCGTGCAGGACAGGCCGAACACCAAGATCGCCAACGCCGCCAACGAAAATCTAGTTCTGCTCATCCAGTGGCCCTGCATCGCGTGCGGATGGGGAATCTCAACGAGGCAGACCCTTGGAGAGCTGTCGTCGTGAGCTTGGGAACGCTAGCAGAATCCCGAGGCCAGACAAGTCACCGCGCGAAGTCAGCCCCGCACCTTCGTCTGAGAAACAGTCAGTTCTTCGAGAAAAGACCGGGTTCGGGAGCGCGCTGCAGCGTGCGTGTGCGCAGCATGGCGTCCAACTCCTCGAGGTCGGCAGTGGCCTGGTTGAGCGCCGCTTCGGCCTTCGCCTTCTCGCGGTCCGCCTTCGTCTTCTTGCTGTCCACCTTCATCTTCTCGCTGCCTACTGCCGGTGCCTCAGGCGCCGCCTCGAGCAGCGCGGCGACTGCCACGGGCTCTTCGACCGCGACTGCCACGGGCTCTTCGACTGCGACACCTTCCTCTTCCACGTCGAACGAGACCTCCTCGGCGTCATCGAAGTTGTCCGCTTCGTCCTCGACGGCGACGACGTCATCGTCCAGGTCGAACGAAGCGGCCTCGTCGTCATCGGAGTCATCCACGCCTTCGTCGTTCGCCGCAACCAGCCCCATGCCATCCTGGAGAAGGCTTCTTGGGAGTGAGGACGCGACGTCTTCTTCCAAGTCCTCGAGCCTACTCGCCGCTTCATCCTTGGACATAAGCGCGCCCAAGACCGGATCGAGGCTCGCCACCTTCACGAGCCCACGCGCCTCGGCCTCCTGACGTGCCAGCAGGTACTCGGGCTCCCCCAGATCGTCGCGGACCATCAACTGAGCCTCGTCGCTGTTCAGGCTCTCGGGCAGGCTCGCGCGGTTGACGACTTGGTCGTACTCCGTCCCCGTCAGAGCCTCGACAGAGCGAATGCCCAGCTCGTCCACGTCCACCACGACGAGGGTCCGATAGCTCGGGGCCTCGCTGCCCACCAAGTTGCGAACCCCACCGCCCAAACAGCCCGCGCCCACCAACCGCAGCTCGCCGCGGCGACCAGGGTAGTAGGCTTGGTGATGCCCAGTGACCATGAGGTCTACACCGTGCTTGTTGAGGAGCGCTTCGAGCGCGTCGTCATTGAGCGTCGCCCTCTCGTGGCCGGCCGCGAAGGGGTGCAGCGGAACGTGCCCAAAGACCACCTTGGTCTCGTAGGCCTCGCCGAGGGTCAGCACCTTGTCGAGCCAATCGCGCTGCTCCTTACCCATCTTCGACGAGGTGGTGATGTCGAGCGCGACGAAGAACACGTTGCGCTCCACGAAGGCGTAGCGGAAGGGATAGAACTCGTCGTCGACGTAGGTCACATCGGGCTTTCGTTCGCTCCAGGCCGCCTCATAGTGGTCCCGCTCGCCTGCGAACTCTTCATACGCCGAAGCGTCGTGGTTGCCTGGTGCCACCGCGAACTTGATGTCCCAATGCTCGAGCGGAATCGTGACCGCGTCGTGGAACGCCTCCCACATCTCGTTGTAGGGCAAGCCAGCCTTCTGGCCCGCGACCATGTCGCCAGCGCTCAGCACCAAGTCCGGGTCGAGCTCGATGATGCGATCGACCGCGCGCAGCACCGTCTCGTCGTACTCCGTCGCGCCGTAGCGACCATTCAGGTCGCTCACCACCACGAAGCGAAACACCCCCTCCGGCGCAGGTGCCAATGGGCTGTCCGAATCCAGGGCCTCACGGTTCGCGAGGTCCTCCAGGGTCTCCTCGGAGGGCAAGGGCGACACTGCGGAGCGAACGTGCTCGACGGTCTGAGCCGCCGCGCCTCCACACGCCGCAAGGGAAAGGGCGGCGAGAGCGAAGAGAAGATGGGGGATGAGCAGGTTAGCGTTCATGTCGGACCCTGTCGGCAGATGGAGGCGCAACACCGCCAGTGTAGGTGTACTGACGGCGATGTCTTTTTTTGAGGGTTTCGCGCCGAGTTGGTCTCTGCGTCCCGTCCGCCCCATCCCTCGGCTCTGCTCCTTGTCCTTGCAGCCCGCCAGAATCAGCGTCGCCGAGGCCTGTGCGCTCGCAGCCCGCCAGATTCAGCGTCGCAGAGGCCTGTGCACCCGCAGCCCGTCGGATTCAGCGTCGCAGAGGCCTGTGCACCCGCAGCCCGTCAGATTCAGCGTCGCCGAGGCCTCTAGACCTACGAGCGCGAGTCTCTGCGGGTCGTCTAGTGTAAACCGTCATGACTCTCCATGTTT
>Ga0210044_10005020_pt1 | contig 18092 bp, 14 predicted proteins | sample CryGey13umfilter_2_FD_183959 | JGI IMG/M metagenome (GOLD analysis project Ga0210044, IMG submission 183959) | Groundwater microbial communities from aquifer in Utah, USA - Crystal Geyser 4/9/14 3 um filter (SPAdes) (version 2) | ecosystem: Environmental > Aquatic > Deep subsurface >... | reverse complement strand
ATCGAGAGGACCCTCGAGCGGCTGCTCGGCGCCCAACGTCGACTGCACCTTCTCCACGGGCTCGCCGGCCTCGTTCAGGCCGACGAGCTGGTCGTTGCGGATCCAGGTGCCGTCGTCGTCGAAGTAGCCCTGCGCCGTCATACCCGAGCGGATCAACATCGAGCCATCGCGCATCAGCTCCGCGCGTTCGCAGCGCTTGCCCTCTGGGTCGAGCACCCAGCGCTGACGCTTGCCATAGAGCTTGGAGCGGTCGAGCTTGGCGAGCTGAAAGCTCGACGACTTGCCCTGCCAGTTGACGATGATTGGTTTGGCCATCTCGGCGGAGGATCGTGCTAGTTGGGGGCATCAGCGTCAACGCTGCGCTCTGGTCGCTGCAGGATCCGACGCTCGCGCGGGCCGCGCTCGACGTGGAGAGCGCGTCTGCGGTCCAAGCGGACGAGGCCGGCACGGAACAATGCAATCCTGACGCGAGCTGCGGCGTCACGGGCGCGATCTGCCGCTACGTCTACGGCTTCTCCGGCTGCGCCAATCCCAGCTGCTACGTGCATCCGCACACCCCGCCCCCGCCGCGCTAGTCCGTCTAGGGGATCAGCGCGTACAGGCCGCCGCCGACGCCGATCAGGGCGAGGATGGCGGTGGAGGCGAGCAGGAAGAACGCGCCGCGCGGGTGACGGTCCACGAAGCGGCTGGTCTCGCGCGTGATGCGCTTGGTGAAGGTCAGCGGACATTGCACGCGGGTCTTGCCCTCGAGCGCGGCCTCGAGCTCCGCGACCATCTCGTCCGCGCTGCCCCAGCGCTCGTCGGGGTTCTTCTTCATGCCGCGCTTCAAGAAGTGCAGGTACTCGATCGGCGGCGTGCCCTGGGTCGGGTGGGAGTGCGCCTCGAGATTGCCGACGGCGGCGAGTTCCTGCTCGATCACACCGCTCAGTATCTGCGGCAGGTTGTCGCGGTCGGCGAGGTAGTGACGCAGGGTCAGGAGCTCGTGGAAGACGACGCAGGCCGCGTACAGATCGCAGCGCTCGGTCAGCTCCGTGCTTCCGCTCGCCTGCTCGGGAGACATGTAGGCCGGCGTCCCGACCAGCGCGCTGGCCGCGGTCTTCACCAGGCGCCGGCGCGTCTCCTTGGCCTCGGGCGGATCCTCCTGCTCGCCCTCGACCGCGGGTGGGTCGCTGCCGTCGATCGGTCGCGCGATACCCCAATCCATCAGCACGACCTCACCGTAACGCCCGACCATGATGTTCGCGGGCTTGATGTCGCGATGGATGATGCCGCGGTCGTGGGCGAAGGCCAGCGCGCGCAGGAGACCGATGAAGATGTTCACACGCGTCTCGAAGGTGAAGCGCTTGTGCGCCTCGGCGTCGCCGGCCGCGAGCCGCTCGATCACCTCCTCGAGCGTCTCACCCTCCACGTACTTCATGACGAAGAAGTAGTTGCCGTCGTCGTCGAGTCCGACGTCGTGGATGGGCACGATGTTCGGATGCTCGAGGCTGCCGATGGTGCGCACCTCTTCCACGAAGCGCGCGAGCCCGCGGTCGCTGACCTCGCGACGGATCTGCTTCACCGCGACCTGGCGACCGATGTCGTGATCGCGCGCGAGGGTGACCGTGCCCATGCCGCCCTCGCCCAGCAGCTTGCCGGGCTCGTAGCGAACGCGCCCTTCATGCACGAGCTGAAGCTCGGTGCCCGTGGCCTCGACGCGCGGCAGCACGGTGCTGGTGCGGCTCGCAGGCCCCGTCGTCGTCCGGACTTCGTCACTGGGCGCTGGCGTCTCGCCGCGCGGATCCGCCATGGTGTCCGCAGTATCCGGCGCCATGGTCTCGGCGAGCTCGTCCGTCGGCTGTGTAGCGTTCACGCGACCATCATCGGGCGCAGGCGGCTGGAGCGCAACGGTGTCCTCATATGGGGCGCCCCACCCGGCCGGCCCGCTCGAAGACTCGCTCGCTCGGTTCTCGGTGGGTGCAGATGGCATGGAGGGTAGGACGTCGGCGAACGCCGACCGCTACAGGCAATCGTGCCTCAGGCCAGTCGTCTCCGGCGCCGGACGCGGCGGATCGCAGACGACGCTGCGCTCACTGCGTGCTCGCATGCGCGTCCTCTAGCGAGGAGAAACCGCCAGACGGGAAGCCCGCACCCGGGGGACGGCGGCCTTGCACATGCGAGCGCTTGGCACGGATCACACTGGTCGCGTGGTGCGCGCGCAAGGCTGCCTCGCCGCACGCGCCAAGTCGGGTTTGGATCGGGAGGCGACTTGGCAGGCGCGGAGCCCCCTCCGTGCGGCCCGTCCGGCTACGTGGCGCACCTGCGATACGACGCATCGATGTCGCCGTGGGGCCGACGCTCGTCGTGGGCCCCACAGAGGGCATGAAGGCTTGCGCCCCCGAACCGACAGCGGCTACCTCACGGAACATGCATCTGCACGGCGTCGAGTTCGCGAACTACAAATGCTTTCACGAACCGACGACGATCCTGCTCGATCCGTCGATGACGGGGATCGCACTCTCCGGGCCCAGGAGGTTCATCACTGCCTGGATGGTCACGCCGCGTCCGCTGGGTGCGGACGCTTCGGCGGCGATGTCGACGCCGAGGTCATTCACGATCACCAGCAAGGACCCATAGGCCGTGTTCCCCTGCGCGTCATGACCAACGAGCGTGGCGGTCGCCGGATCTGGATCCAGGCGTGGACCTGCGCTGTGCGCACCGTCGCTGCAGCCGAGCGCGGCGGTCGCGAAGGCGCACGAGAGCGAAACTCGACTGCTCGGCTCATCCCAATCCCTCCCAAAGGGTTAGCGCGGTCTGCCAACGCGCGCTCCGAACCTAGCACTCTCTGGATTGCCGAGCCGCAGACCCGCCGCCCCATTGTGTCTAGTCGCTGGACAAAATCCGAAGTTCGCTGCGAATTTCGAAGGTTCCAGATCGTCGCTCGTGGTTCTTGACTCGCCGCGCCCGGCGCGGCCCTAGCCGACGATCAGGTTCAGGATCCTTCCGGGGACCCAGATGACCTTGCGCAGGGTCTTGCCCGCGAGCTGTGCCTGAATGACGTCGAGCGCCTTGGCCGCGGTCAGCGCGGTGTCTTCGCTGGCGTCCTTGGCCAGCATCAGCTTGCCGCGCAGCTTGCCGTTGATCTGCACGGGCACCTCCACCTCGTCGTCGATGCACAGCGCCTCGTCGAACTCGGGCCAGCCGGCGAATTGCACGCTGGGCTCGTGACCGAGCTTCAGCCAGCACTCCTCCGCCAGGTGGGGCGCGAAGGGGTGGAGCAGGCGCACGAGGTCGCCCGCGACAGAGGCCGGCACGTGCGCTGCCGACACCAGCGCGTTGGTCAGCACCATCATGGCGCTGATGGCGGTGTTGAAGCGCAGACCCTCGATGTCGCCCGTCACCTTCTGGATCGTGCGGTGCATGAGCTTCGCGAGCGCCTCGTCCGGCGCGACGTCTTCAGCGCGCAAGACGGAGGCGTAGACGCGATCGAGGAAGCGCCGCACGCCGCTGATGCTCGAGGTGTTCCAGGGCTTGGTCGCCTCGAGCGGGCCCATGAACATCTCGTACACGCGCAGCGCGTCGGCGCCGAAGCGCATCACGACCTCGTCGGGATTCACCACGTTGCCGCGCGCCTTGCTCATCTTGTGGGCGCGCGCCGTGACGCGCGTCTCGCCCTCCGCGCTGAGCACGAACTCGCCCTCCGCGTTCTTGCTGACGGCCGACTCCTTCACCTTCTCGCCCGCCTCGGTCGTGTACTCGACCTCGCCCAGGATCATGCCCTGGTGCACCAGCTTGCCGAAGGGCTCGGGCACGGAGACGTAGCCCGCGTCGTACAGCACCATGTGCCAGAAGCGTGCGTAGAGCAGGTGCAGCACGGCGTGCTCGGCGCCGCCCATGTAGAGCGAAACGGGCAGCCAGCGCTTGGCGGCCTCGGCGTCGATGGCGGCGTCGTCGTTGTGCGGCGCGAGGTAGCGCAGGTAGTACCAACACGAGCCCGCCCACTGGGGCATGGTGTTGGTCTCGCGGGCGAACCACTTTCCGTCCTTCTGAAAGAAGCGCCAATCGATGGCGCGCGTGAGCACGCCCGCGGGATCCTCACCGGGCCGGAAGTCGTCCAGCTCGGGCAGGCGCACCGGCAGCTCCGACTCCTCGACGGCGATGGCCTCGTCGTAACGGATGGTGTAGTCGGCGCCCGCGCGTGGATCGCCTGCGGTCTCGACCGGGAAGTAGATGGGGAAAGGCTCGCCCCAGTAGCGCTGGCGGCTGAAGATCCAGTCGCGCAGCTTGGTCTCGACGCGCCGCTTGCCCTGCCCCTTCGCTTCGAGGTCGGCGATGATGCGCGCCTTGAACTCGGCGGTGCTCAGGCCGTCGTAGGCGCCGGAGTTCACGGCCACGCCCTCGCCCACCATGGCGGACTCGAGCGGCTTGCCCGTGGCTTCGCCGCTCTCGCTCACGACCTCGAGGATGGGGATGTCGAAGGTCTGGGCGAACTCGAAGTCGCGCTCGTCGTGCGCGGGCACGGCCATGATGGCGCCCGTGCCGTAGCCCATGAGCACGTAGTCCGCGACCCAGATGGGCACGCGCGCGCCGTTCACGGGGTTCTGCGCGTAGCCGCCGGTGAAGACGCCCGTCTTCTCCTTGGCGGTCTTGCGATCGAGGTCGCTCTTGTTGGCGGCTTCCTTCACGTAGGCCTCGACGGCCGCGCGCTGCGCGTCGCTCGTCACCTTGGCCACGCTCTCGTGCTCGGGCGCGACGACCATGAAGGTGGCGCCGAAGAGCGTGTCGGGGCGCGTGGTGAAGATCGACAGCTCACCCTCGGCGTCGACCAAGGGGAAGTTCACCTCGGCGCCCTCGGAGCGGCCGATCCACTCGCGCTGCATGGTGGCCGTGCTCTTGGGCCAGTCGACTCCGTCGAGCCCTTCGAGCAGGCGGTCGGCGTACTCCGTGATCTTCAGGACCCACTGGCGCAGAGGTCGACGCTCCACCGGGTGTTGGCCGCGCTCGCTGACGCCGCCGATCACCTCCTCGTTGGCCAGCACCGTTCCCAGCTCGGGACACCAGTTGACCGCGACCTCGTTCTGATAGGCCAGCCCGCGCTCGAAGAGCTTGAGGAAGATCCACTGCGTCCAGCGCACGTAGCTCGGATCCGTGGTGTCGACCTCGCGCGACCAGTCGTAGCTGAAGCCCAGCATCTTGAGCTGGCGCCGGAAGGTGTCGATGTTCTGCTGCGTGGTCTCGCGCGGATGGGTGCCGGTCTTGATGGCGTACTGCTCCGCCGGCAGACCGAACGCGTCCCAGCCCATCGGGTGCAGCACGCCATGACCCAGCGCGCGGTGATAGCGCGAGAGGATGTCCGTGGCCGTGTAGCCCTCGGGGTGGCCGACGTGCAGCCCCGCACCCGAGGGATAGGGGAACATGTCGAGGATGTAGAAGCGCGGCTCCTTATGCTCGTCGGTGCGGAAGGTGTCGTGCTCTTGCCAGTAGGCCTGCCAGCGGGGCTCGACCTCAGCGGGCTCGTATCGTTCGTCGCTCATCGCGCGGGGTTGTAGCACGGAGCCTGCCTCGCGCCCCGCCGATTGAGTCTAGCGAGCCCGTGTCACATGCCGCAGGCGCCGGCCGTGCAGATGTAAACGAAGTCGCACACGGGCCCGGTGCCGCAGCCGCAGGAGCCCGCGTTGCAGGTGTCCGACGACGAGGTGCACTCGGTGCCGCAGTAGCCGCAGTTGTTCTTGTCGCTGTTGATGTCCGTGCAGCCGCTCGAGCAGCAGGTCTGCCCCGATCCGCACAGGGTCATGCCGGGCGCGGTGGAGCAGGCGCAGCTGCCGTCCGTGGCGCAGATGTCGCCGCGTCCGGACATGCCCGCGCAGCCCGCGCAGCACTCGGCGGACTCGTCGACGCGACCGTCGCAGTCGTTGTCGATGCCGTCACAGAGCTCCGGGTGACCCGGATACGCCGTGTCGTGGGCGTCGTCGCAGTCGCAGCCGCTGAGGTCGCCGGACATCTGGTCCGCCACCGTGCAGGCGTCGAAGCGGTCCATGTCGTTGTCGCCACAGCCCGTGTCGTGGCCGTCGCAGTCCTGATCCATGCGGTCGCCGCAGATCTCGACGCTGGGCACGCAGGCGCCCGAGTCCGGTCGCGTACCGGTGTCGATGCGCGCACCCGAATCGGTGAACATCGCCGCGTCGGTGCCCGTGCTGCCATCCGTCGGATGAGTGGACGAGTCGTGGCCGGTGCCGCCGTCGGTGCTGCTTCCGCCGCCGCAGGCGACGAGGGAGAGGGCCGCGGGCAGGCCGAGGACGAGCAGGAGGCGGGGAGAGACGAGGGAAGCGTTCATCGGGGGGCTCCGTGGGCTGGGGACAGGGGAAAGCTAGCCTTGATTGGATCACCGCCGCAAGCTCGAGCGCACTTGCTTCGCGCAGGTTTGGTATGCTGGCGACCATGGGCAACCCCACCAAACCGAGCGGCCCGGACGCTTCGAGACCGGCCGCGAACGAGGAGCTGGCCGTGCCCTCCCCGGCCGCCGCCAAGGGCCATCCCGTCCTCTGGGCCGTCGTGCTCTTGCTGCTCGGTCTCGGGCTGTTGGTGGGTGAAGAGCTCTTCGCGCTGAAGCGCGCCGACGACGCCCTCGAGAGCGGCCGCGTCGTGGTGAGCGTGGCGTCCGACCACGTCGACCCCAGCACCGAGGGCCACCTGGTCCACCTCACGGGGCAGCTCTCCACGCGCGAGGTCCTGGTCGATCCCCTCTTCCACGTCTCGATCAGCGCCCTGCGCCTCTCGCGCCACGTCGAGATGTATCAATGGCACGAGGAGATGACCGAGCGTCAGGTGCGCGCCGACGGCGGCACGCGTCAGCTGCGCGAGCCGCGCTACGCCGGCATCTGGTCCGCCACGCCCATCGACTCCGACGGCTTCGAGCAGGAGGACGGCCACGAGAACCCCGAATTCCCCGCGGAAGATCAGACGTTCGTGGCCACGCGGCCCGAGGTCGGGGCCTTCTCCGTGCCGGCCGATCTGCTGAACGCGGTGCAGGACTCGGAGCCGTTCACGCCCGACGGGGCCGCCGCCAGCAGCGTGGATCTCGCCGGCAGGCAGGGACAGATCTGGGGCGACTCCATCTACGTGGGTCAGGATCCGGCGCGCCCCCGGGCCGGCGATCTGCGCGTGACCTTCCAGCGCACGCCCTTCACCACGGTCACCGTGGTGGGCGCGCAGCAGGGCAGCCAGATCGGGACCTGGAGCGCGCCCAGCGGCCGCGAGCTCGCGCCCCATCTGGAGCTCGGCACCGAGGACGCGGGCGCCGCGGCGCGCGACATCACGGACGTCAACACGCCCCTGACCTGGGCCCTGCGCCTGCTCGGCTGGCTCGCGGTCTGGATCGGCCTCTGGCTCTTGCTGCGCCGCGCCATGGGCACGGAGCGCTACGTCCGCGTCGGACGCATGCTCGAGGCCGGCGCCATCGTGCCCGCCTTCGCGTTGGCGACGCCCCTGTGCGTGCTGGTCGTGGGCGGCCTGTGGACCGCGCACCGCCCCGTGACAGGCGGGCTCCTGCTGACCCTGGGCACCGTGAGCGCGATCTTCGGGGTCTGGCTGGTGCGTCGCCGGCTCGCGCGCAAGAAATCCAAAACTCCGACCAAGAGTGGTGTTACGCCCTAGCGGTGGGCCCCATGATCCTGAACCTCCGTAGTGACGGAGGCTCGGGTCGCGATGGTCCTCGTCCCCAGCGCCTGACCCAGGGTTTGGAGTAGCGATGAACCCGAGAACCATCTTCCTTGTTTGTGCCACCTTGGCCGTGGCGGCCATCGCCATCGCCACGATGTTCTGGCCACCGGCGGCGTGGGCCTTCGCCGTCGCGGTGCCGCCCATCCTGCTCGGCGCCTACGACATGCTGCAGACGCACCACGCGCTGCGGCGCAACTACCCGCTCGTGGGCCGTGGACGCTACCTGCTCGAGTCCTTCAGGCCGGAGATCAATCAGTACTTCGTCGAGACCAACACCTCGGGCATGCCCTTCAATCGCGAGAACCGCTCGCTCATCTACCAGCGCGCGAAGGGCGAGCTCGACACCGTACCCTTCGGCACGCAGCGCGACGTCTACGCCGTGGGCTACGAGTGGATCAACCACTCCATCGCGGCCAAGGAGCACGCGCCGGAGCTGCCCCGCGTCATGGTGGGCGGCAAGGACTGCACGCGTCCGTACAGTCTGTCCCTGCTCAACGTCAGCGCCATGAGCTTCGGCTCCTTGAGCCAGAACGCCATCAAGGCGCTGAACCGCGCGGCCAAGGCCGGCGGCTTCGCGCACAACACGGGTGAAGGCGGCCTCAGCCCGCATCACGAGCAGGGCGGCGACCTGATCTGGCAGATCGGCACGGGCTACTTCGGCGCGCGCACGGCCGCGGGCGGCTTCTCGGACGAGCGCTTCGCGGCCAAGGCCACGACCGACGCGGTCAAGATGGTGGAGATCAAGGTGAGCCAGGGCGCCAAGCCTGGCCACGGCGGCATCCTGCCGGCGGCCAAGGTCACGCACGAGATCTCGGAGATTCGCCATGTGCCCATGGGCCAGGACGTGATCTCTCCGCCGGCCCACAGCGCCTTCCGCACGCCGATCGAGATGATGCAGTTCATCGCCAAGCTGCGCGATCTGACGGATGGCAAGCCCATCGGCTTCAAGCTCTGCATCGGCAAGCATCGCGAGTTCTTCGCCATCGTGAAGGCCATGCTCGAGACCGGCGTCCTGCCCGACTTCATCACGGTGGACGGAGCGGAGGGTGGCACGGGCGCGGCACCCCTCGAGTTCTCGAACGTGGTCGGCACGCCCCTGGTGGAGGGTCTGGTCTTCGTCCACAACGCGCTCAGCGGCGCGGGGCTGCGCGACGAGATCCGCGTGATCGCCGCGGGCAAGGTCGCGAGCGGCTTCGACGTCGCGCACAAGCTGGCCGTCGGCGCGGACGCCACCAACGCCGCGCGCGCCATGATGTTCGCGCTGGGCTGCATCCAGGCTCGACGCTGCAACACCAACGAGTGCCCCGTGGGCATCGCCACGCAGCTGCCTTCGCTCATGCAAGGCCTGGTCGTTCCGGATAAGGCCGAGCGCGTGCGTCAGTACCACGACGCCACACTACGCTCGCTGAACGAGCTCGTGGCCGCCGCGGGCCTCGAGAGCCCCGCCGACCTTCGGCCCTGGCACATCCATCGCCGCGTCTCACCGACCGACGTGCGCCGCTACGATCAGATCTACGACTACATCGAGCCGGGTTCGCTGCTCGGGGCCCACATCCCCAAGGCCTACGCGCGCGCCTGGCGTGCGGCCCGTCCCGACTCCTTCCACGTCTCCGACACGCATCAGCGAGCGTCCTACGTGCAGCTCGAGACTCCGTGAACGCGCGCGAGGGGGCGCTGGCGCGGCTGCGCGCCTACCTCGACGTCCCCGGAGACGCGGTGCGGCTGCTCGTGCGCGGCCCGGAGATGCCCCTGCTCTGCGACTTCGCCGCGGCGGCGCCCTGGCTGAGCCTGGAGGCGCAGAGCCCGGTGAGTCACAGCTCGTCGAGTCACAACTCCGCGAGTCACAGCTCCTCGAGTCACAGTGCGGGCCTGGAGCTCCGAGGTCCCCGTCCGCACGGATGCATTCGCTTCGAGGGCGAGCTCGAGGGGCGACTCGTCGAGAGCCTGGCCGAGACGCTGCGCAGCCTGGCCACGGGAGAGATCGGCTGGGACACCCCGGCGACCCCTGCGTTGCTCGCGGACCTGCCCGGCGTGGTGAAGCTCCGCGTCTACGTCGGCCCCCACTGCCCCTTCTGTCCCTCGGTGGCCGCGGCGGCGCTGCGCATGGCCTGCGCGACACCCAGGATCGAGGTCGACATCGTGCGCGCCGATCAATGCCAGGACCGAAGCATCACGTCGGTGCCGACCGTGACCCTCGACGACGCGCTGCTCAGCCAAGGCGCCATCGGGGAGTACGAGCTGGCCGAGCGGCTGCTCGCGCGCCAGGACCCAGGTTGAATGGGCCAGGCGGGCCCCGCGTCGAAGCCCTCGCCATGAATCCGAATGTTGGCCAAGCTCCTCGGTATGCCCAAGGCTGACGAGAGCGCACCTGGTGGCGTGAATCGCGGTCCCGCCCGCGCCATCGGGACGGCCGCGACCTTGCTGGCCGCCGCGCGTTCCGTCGTGGCCGAACGAGGCGACGGGGAAGAGGCCGCCGTCGAGCTGCTGGGCACCCACGCCTTCGAGTACTACGGCGAGGGCCTGCGCCAGTACATGGCGCTACGCATCGGGGAGAGCGAAGCCAAACCGCTCCTGGTCGCGCTGCGGGAGCGCTTCGCCCAGCTCTCGCCCGAGGACGCGCTCTCGCCGCCGGGTGCGCGTGCGCGGCTCTATGCGCTGGCTCGCGGCCTGTCGACGGCGCCGAGCAAGCCCACGGGCACGTTGAAGTGGCGCACGCCGCGCAGGACGATGACGGGACGCTCGGGCATCGAACGCATCCGCGAGGGCGCCCTGGGCGACGAGAGCGAGCTGCTCGAGCTCTCCTTCGCCCGCGGCCTCTCCAAGCCGGAGCTGGCCTTCGTGCTCGAGGTCACGGAGGAGGAGATCACGGAGCGTCTGACGCAGGCGGTGGCGCGCGCGAGACAGGTGCTCGACACCGGCGCCGTCGATCCCAGCCTGCCCACGGCGCTGATCGAGGCCTTCGCGCTCGAGTCGGAGGAGCGCCTGGAGCGCGCCACGCCCGTGGACGAAGAGGCCCTTCCCTCCGGGACTCGCCTGGGCTCGCGCTACGTGGTGGACGCGCACATCGGCGCTGGCGCCTTCGCGGATGTCTACCGAGCCCACGACACGGAGGTGGAAGGCCACGTGGTGGCGCTGAAGCTGCTGCGACGTCCGTCGCGCAGCGAAGCGGCGCGGGAGCGCGCCCTGCGCGAGCTGCACCTGATCGCGTCGGTCTTCCATCCCTCCATCGTGCACTTCAACGACAACGGCTGGTACGAGGAGCGGCTGTGGTTCGCCATGCCCTGGTACGAGGGCGAGAGCCTCGAAGCGCGCATGGCGCGCGCGCCGCTCACGCGCGAAGAGGCCAAGAACATCTTCGTGCCGCTGGCGCGTGCGCTGGCGGCCATGCACGCCTCGGGCATCCGACATCAGGACGTGAAGCCCGACAACATCTTCCTCGCACGTCTCGGCGGCGTGGGGCATGGCGGCCAGGACGACGTGCTGCCGGTGCTGCTGGATCTGGGCGTCGCGGCCAAGGACGCCGAGCTGCTGCTGGCGGGCACGCCGACCTACTTCGCCCCCGAGGTGGCGGCGCAGTTCGCCCAGATGGAGAACAGCTCGATCATCGGCCCCAAGGCGGACGTCTTCTCCCTCGCCCTCGCGCTGCGCAACGCGCTCGAGCCCACGACCGCCGACGACGTGGTGGCGGGATCCCTCGATCGCTTCATCGAGACGCGCGCGGTGGAGGCCCCGCCCCCGCCGACCGGCAAGGAGCTGCGCTTCTTGCGTCCCCACCTGGCGCGCTGGCTGTCCGCGGATCCAGAAGAGAGGCCCAACGCCACGGAGTTGGCGGAACAGCTCAGCGTGCTCACGGCGCCCGAAGAGCGACGCGCCCGCACCGTCCGTCTGCTGCGCATCGTCCTGCCGCTGCTGGTCGCCATCACCTCGGTCTTCCTGGTCGTGGGCTGGAAGCTGAGCGAACGCGCCCAGGCGGAGCAGTTGCTCGCCACCAAGGCGCGCGCGGAGGCGACGGACGCCCAGGCCAACCTCCAGCAGGAGTCGACGCGACGCCAGGAGCTGGAGGCGGCCATCGCCCGGGCACGGCAGCGCGTGGAGAGCGGACAGCTCAGCACGGACGAGCTGACCCAGGAATTGGTGAAGACCGAGGGCCAGCTCGAGGTCACGCAGAGCCAGGTCGAATCGCTTCAGCGTCGCACGCACACCCTGAGCACGCAGCTCACCGCAGCCCAGAGCCAGAGCGCGGAGCTCTCCCAGAACCTCACGCGCGCCCAGGCCGCGGGCAGCCAGGCACGCAACGAAGCGAACAGCCTCCAGACCCAGCTCCAGGCGTCCCAGGCGGAGGTGCAGAGACGAGCGTCCGACCTCGCGCAGAGCCGTCAGGAGCTCGCCCAGGCCCAGAGCGACGCGCGGGACGCCAGCGGTCAACTCGCGACCCTCACGACGCAGCTCACGCAGGCCAGGGCCGAGGCGCGCACCGCGACGGCGGAGCGCGACCGACTCAGCAGCGAGCTCGAGGCCGAGCGCCAGCGCGCCGCCGAGCTGACGCGTCAGCTCGCGCAGGCCCGATCGGCGAGCACACCGCGCGCGCCCGTCTACTCGCCCCCAGGGGTGAACGTGTCGCCGCCCACGCCGACGACCACGACCCAGCAGCCGGTGCCGATCACGGATCCCACCACGCCACCATCGAACATGCGTCCCGGGGTCCGCGTGCGCGTCGGGCGCTGACGCGAAGGCCGCGCGGCTCAGCCGACCATGGCGTGAACCGCGATGCCGCCGTGCTTGGTGTGGAAGGCCGGATGGAGATCGAGGCCCGTGACGTAGGCGAGCTTGCGATCGGCGACCAGGAGGCCGACCGCGGGGCGCTCGGGCAGCGCGGCGACGACGGATCCCAGGCGCTGGTGCAGGGCGACCAGCGTCTTGCCCCGCGACACGCGCTGGCCGAAGGGCATGTTGGACACCAGCGCCGAGCCCGCCTTCAGCTCGGGCCAGTGCGCGGGGGCGTCCGACAGGCTGGCGTGCACGAAGCGCACGTCCGCCGCCACACCGGCGCGCTCCGCGTTGGCCGTCGCTGCCGCGATGGCGCCCGGGTCTCGGTCACTGCCGACCAGTGCAAAGGGCAAGGCGGGCAGCGCCCGCGCGTCGGCGGAGGCGCAGATCTCGGCGAAGGCCGCAGCGTCGAAGAGCGGTGAGTCCATGAAGGCGAAGCGACGACCCCGGCCGGGCGCCAGGCGTCGCGCCATCATCGCAGCCTCGATCACCAGCGTGCCGGCGCCACACAGTGGATCGACCAGGGGCGCCGCGCCGGACCACGCGCTGGCCACGACCAGAGCACGCGCCAGATCCTCACGCAGCGGCGCCAGCGCGCTCTCGAGTCGATAGCCGCGTCGATGCAGGGGCGCGCCCGAGGTGTCGACGCTGAGCGTGCACACGTCGTCCACGAAGCGCGCGTGCACGATCGTGGCCGTCCCCTCGTCACCGGTCGCCTCGTCACCGGTCGCCTCGTCACCGGTCGCCTCGTCACCGGTCGCCTCGTCACCGGTCGCCTCGTCACCGGTCGCCTCCACGGGTGCCCTCGCTTCGGCGGGAGCCTTGCCTCCACTCGTCGACCCGAAGTGGATCTGGATCGCGTCCGCGACGCGTTCGGCGATGGCCCCCGAGTGATAGAGCCGCGAGTGTCGGCTCGTCGCGCGCACCGTCAGCTCGGCGCCCGGCTTCAGATAGCGCTCGAAGGGCAGGCGCGACACCTTGCGCACGAAGGCGTCGAAGCGCTTGGCCGTCACCTCGCCGATGCGCAGACGCACACTCGAGGCGAGGCTGAGCTCCAGGTTCAGCCGCATCATCGCGCGCTCGTCGCCCGTGAGCTCGACTCCACCCGGGACGATCTCGCACTTCTTTCGAGGACCGAGCAGCTTGAGCACCTCGGCTCGAAGCAGCTCCTCCAGACCAGGAGCGCAGGCGACGAAGAGGGAGAGTCTCATGCGGTGGGCCGCTCGATCTGCGCGCGAAGCTCAGCCAGGCGCTGCCTCAGGGGCACGATGAAGGCCATGCTGACCGTACTGTTCTTGGTGTCCTGAGCGCGCACGGTGTGCCATTTCGACAGAGCCAAGCGCGCCGCGGCGCGCACGAAGAGGACGCCGTTCTTGCCGTAGCGAGCGCGCGCCTGGAGCAGACCGAAGGCCGAGCACACGAGGTCGACCTCGGCCGTGGTCAGGTTCTTCAGCGCCACCTCGTCCGCCAGGTACTCGCGGATGATGCGGCCGCGACGACGCACCAGGAAGATCACCATCACCAGGAAGACGACCACGAAGAGCAGCCAGATCGGCAGCATGCACAGGAAGAAGGCGCCTCCGCCCTGACCCATGCCATCGGAGATGGCGGCCGAGCCGTTCCAGATCGCGTGCAGCGCGACGGCGCCGAAGTAACCGAGCAAGGGCGCCGTGTAGCGAAGCACCACGCTGCGCGTCTCGCGGGCGACGCCGAAGCCGATGCCCGTCATGGACGTGTACACCGGGTGACCCCAGGGCGCGATGATGCCGCGGATGATGAAGGTCATGCCCAGGGCGTCGTGCCCGGCAGCGCGCGAGTAGTAGATGATGTTCTCGACCGCCGCGAAGCCGATGGCGGTGAACGTGGCGTAGATGATGCCGTCCACGATGCCGTCGAACTCGCGCCGCAAGAAGAAGGCGACGCCGAAGATGGCGAGGCCCTTGAAGCCCTCCTCCACGATGGGCGCGCTGACCACGGTGGCCACGAGCTCTCCCGTGCTGCCGCCGATGACCTCACCGACCACGCTGTTGATCACGGCCGCGTAGCCGGTCGCGGCGATGCCGCCCCAGAGCAGACATCCGATCAGCGCGTACCAGGGCTCGGGATCGTAGCGGTCGAGCAGGCGCGGGACGGTGAGGTACATGGCGCCCGCGGGCAGCGCCAGCACGGCGCCGATGCACATCAGGCCCAGCATGCCGAAGTGGCCCGTGGCGACCGGGATGCCGATGAAGGTCAGGAGCAGCAAGAGCCCGCCGATGGCCAAGCCCACAAGATACAGCGCCAAGCCGATATGGCGCCGCGTGCGCTCCGGATCCGGCATCAGAACCATGACCACCCAGCTTTCCCAAGAACGTGCGGCAGCATATCAGCCACCCGTCCCAGGGCTGATAGGATTCCGTCATGCGCTCTCGCCACTCCCTCTGGACCACGCTCGGCCTGGCCGCCCTGCCCTTGCTCCTGCCCTTCGTGGACCCGGGCCAAGCCCGCGCCGACGTCCTCGTCCTGACCCACGAGTTCACGCCCCAGGAGGCCAGCGCCGCCGGCGGGCGCCTGGGCCAGAAGGATGGCGTGGCCTGGCTCGCTCTGCGCGGCGGTCGCGCTGAGCCTCGCACGCTGGTCACGCTCGAGGTGCCCCCCATGCCCCACGCCGTGCTCGAGCTGCGGGGCCAAGTGCGGGGCCAGGACATCTCGCCCGCGGCCGAGCTCGTGATGTGGCTCGACTACGGCGAGGGCCACCGCTACCGCGTCGCCACGGATGGTCTCGGACCCACGTCACCCCTCGAGGGGACCTTCGAGAGTCGGGCCTTCGCCATCCCCTACGCGGGCCGTGAGGGCGACACGCTCCAGACGGTGGAGCTTCAGCTCCTGCTGCCTGGCCACGGTGTGGTGGCCCTCGGCCCCGTGCGCCTGGTCGCGCTCGATCAGGTGGGTCTGTCGGCGCGCGCGCGGCCATGGTTCGCGGACGAGCAGGTCGCCCCGCTCTTCATGCCCGTGGGCTTCGGGCTGCTCGCGATCGCGCTCGCGGTCGGGCTCTGCGCCATCCTCGGCCTCTTTCGCGATCTGGCCCTGCTGACCCTGCGCATCGTGGCCTTCGCGGGCCTGCTCGTGCTCGGCGCGGGCGGCTTCGGCATGTCCCAATCCCAGCCGCCCGAGGTCTACCTGCCGCTGCTCGGCGCCGGGGGCATCACGCTCGTCTTCGCGCTGATGCTCTATGGCCCCACGCTCAGGCGCTTCCGGACCGTCGAGCTCGAGCGCCTGCCGCGCCTACCGCGCGCTCACTAGCCCGCGGACTTCACCCCGTTCGGAGAGGGATTGTGGCCGGAGACGCGGAGCCCCATGGTGGGGGGATGACGGCCTTTGACGAGCTGGGTGGCGAGGCGAAGCTCCGCGCCCTGGTGGACGACTTCGTGGATCGCTGCTTCGACGATCTGATGATCGGCTTCTTCTTCGCGCGCGCCAACCGTGAGCGCACGAAGCGCCTCGAGTACCAGCACGCGGCGCACTTCCTCGGTGCGGACGTGGCCTATGAAGGCCGGCCCATCCGCGCGGCCCATGCCAAGCATCGCATCATGGGCGGCCAATTCGCGCGGCGCATGACCCTGCTGCGCGAGACCTTCGAGGACCATCAGGTGCCGCTCTCCATCCGCGAGGCCTGGCTCGAGAACCAAGAGTCGCTGCGCGCCGAGGTCACCGCCTACGACGGCAGCCGCTGCGACTGACGCCATAGGACGCGCGGAGACGTCAGGCGGGCGGGCGGATGCTGCGCCTGTCGTGGGCGATGGCGTCGCGATCCACGTCCCCGAGCGGCTCCGGGTAGCGGCCATCGAAGCAAGCCGCGCAGCGCGGTCCGGGGAAGGCGCGGTCCATGGCCTCGACCGGGAGCCAGGTCAGGGAATCCACGCCCAGCGCCTTGGCGCCAGCCACTTCGAGCGCGTCGAGGTCGTCGGAATCCGCGCCGAGCTTGCGCGCGAAGAGCTCCTCCTCGGTCGACATGTCGATGCCGTAGTAGCAGGGGTTCTGCACGGGCGGCGCGTGGATCGCCAGGTGCACCTCGCGTGCACCCGTGTCGCGCAAGAGCGCCACCACGCGCAGAAGCGTCGCGCCTCGCACGATGGAGTCGTCCACCAAGAGCACGCGGCGACCCGTGATCTCCGCCGGGATCGGGTTGAGCTTCAAGCGCAGCGCCGTCTCACGCGTGAGCGCGTCGGGCATGATGAAGGTGCGCCCGCTGTAGCGATTCTTGATGAAGCCCTCGCGCAGGGGCAGTTGCAGCTGCTCCGCCACCGCGGTCGCCGCCGGGCGCGCCGTGTCGGGCACGGGGAAGACCACGTCGGCGTCGATGCCCTTCTCGCTCAGCCGCTTCGCCAGCTCACGCCCGAGCTCGAGGCGCACCTCGTACACGCTGCGCCCACCGAGCACGGCGTCGGGCCGAGCGAAGTAGATGTGCTCGAACACGCAGGGCGCGGGCTCCTTGGACAGCAGCAGGTGGCGCTCGGGATCACGACCGGGCCGCAGGATCACGACCTCGCCGGGGCGCGGATCGTCCACACGGGTGAAGCCCAGCGCGTCCAGCGCCACCGACTCACTGGCCGCCATCAGGCTGCCGTCCGCGCGCGTCCCGAGCACGGCCGGACGAATGCCGTGGGGATCGCGAAAGACCACGAGCGTGTCCTCGTCGTCGAGGCAGAGCGCCGCGACCAGGGAGTAACTGCCGCGCACGCGCGCCTGCACGTCGCGCAACGCCGCGAGCAGATCCGCGGTCGTGTGATGCGCGGGCCGGAGGCGCATCAGCGCGTCGGCCAGCTCGCACAGCGCGGGCTCCACGTCGCAATGGCTCATCAGATGAATCGAGCGCTCGAGCAGGCTGAGGCGCAGCTCCTCGTAGTTCGTGATGTTGCCGTTGTGGGCCATCAGGATGCCCGGCTGGCGATAGAAGAAGGGCTGGGCGTCCTCGAGCTTGCCGTGCCCGATGGTCGGGTAGCGCACGTGACCCACGCCCACGCTCCCGGGCAGCGCGCACACGTCCGCCTCGCTCAGCGCCGTCGCCACCGCGCCCAGACCACGCCGGAAGGAGAAGCGCGTGCTGCCGTCGCTCAGCGTCGCCAGGCCCGCCGAGTCCTGCCCGCGATGCTGCAGCGTCGAGAGCGCCAAATGAATCGCAGGCGCCGCAGCGCCCCCGCCCGCCATCACCAAACCGACGAAGCCACACATGAGCGCGGGATCTATCAGGCCCCGTGCGCCACGTCATGCCCGATGAGACGCCGGGGACCGGCCGGTCATGGCGCACGGCGGTTCGGCACTGGTGGACCGCAGCGGACGGCGCGCAACTTGGCTTGTCTCAGATTCTGCCCCCGACTAGGCTCACTCGCGGTGACGGACTACGACTACGACCCCGGAGAACCGGCCGACAGGCGCAAGCACGTGCCCCTGGAGAACGGGGTCAGCTACCGCTGCGAGGCCGGGAAGGTCGTGAGCCATTGCCCGCGTGGGATCACCAACCCGAGAGCGTTGTTGAACGATCCGAATCGCTTCGAGTGCCACACCCCACGATCACGCTCCGAGGATCCAGACGCGATCTATCTATTCCACCAGGGCGTCCTGTACCGCGCAGAACCCACGCGCGCTCA
>Ga0210044_10005013_pt1 | contig 18106 bp, 14 predicted proteins | sample CryGey13umfilter_2_FD_183959 | JGI IMG/M metagenome (GOLD analysis project Ga0210044, IMG submission 183959) | Groundwater microbial communities from aquifer in Utah, USA - Crystal Geyser 4/9/14 3 um filter (SPAdes) (version 2) | ecosystem: Environmental > Aquatic > Deep subsurface >... | reverse complement strand
GGCGTGTAGAGGTCGATGCCGCTGATGTTCAGCGTCAGATCAAAAGCATCGCCGAAGTCGAAGCGCAGCGGGAAGGTGTAGGCCAGCTCGACCGGACCCCGATAGGTGGCGCCGAGAGTCCAGCCTCGAGCTCGAGGCTCTGAGCCTCGCAGCAGGGTGAACAAGAACCCGACCGTGGGTGAAGCGGTGTTGATGAGCTCGACCTTCGCGTCGCGTCGGTGGATGGCCTCGTTGCTCAGATCGACCTGGAAGCTGAGCTCGCCTTCGAGATCTGCCAGGGACTGGATGCCGATGCCGATGGACACCCAGTCAGTGAGCTCGAAGCCGACGGCGGCGACGATGTGGAGCTTGTCTTCGAGGGTGTTGTAGCGGTACCAGCGGGGCACCGACGGCTCGAGGGCCTCCAGCGCCAGGGCGTGGGCGAACGGAATATAGAGGCCGAGGCCAAGCGCCACGCGGCGCTCGATCTTACCGCCCACGGGGAAGAGGACGCCAAAGGAGATGCCGGCCGGAGAGGACGCCTTGCTGGGCGTAAGGCCTGCGGCGGCGGCGCCGTGGGTGTCGATGCTGAGCTGGCTGAAGTAGGCCGTGAAGCTCATGCCGAGGTGCACGACCTTGCGCCGCGTCAGGGCGGCCGGGTTGTAGAAGGCGGCCGTGTGGTCGTCGGCGCTGGCCGTGCCGGTGCCGCCCATGGCGACGTTGCGGGAGCCGAAGCCGAAGATGTCGAAGACGCCGGCCTGGGCGTCGACGCTGCCGAGCAGCAGCAGCGCGCACACGAGCGCGGCGATGAGGCTGACCCCCTCCGACCTACCCCCTCCCCCGAAACGGGAGAGCCTGGCCTCTGTGGTTGTCGCTGGGTTTGCTGAGAGAGAGTTCACTGCCCACCCTCGGACAACAGATGCGAGGGGGCACACTCGCCCATGACGTCGACCAGCAGCGTCACGAGCTCGGCCAGGATGCCGGCGTCCACGAGCTGGGCCAGGTCGAGCAGGATGCCGGGCGAGTAGTCGGGGCGCAGCAGGAAACGCACGCCGGGCTTCATGCCCTCGCGCAGCGCGTCGTCCTCGAGGAGCCGGGCGAGGACGGCGCCGAAGACGGCCTGGGTCATAGGGTCTTCGAGGAGCTCGGCAGTGGGACTGAGGTTCTGCACGGGAGAGACGACGTCGAGGCTGGGGTCAGTCAGGGAGCGGTAGACCAGGCGCGCCAGGGTTTCGGTGCCCGTCTGGCCGCTCTGGCCGACCACGACGGTCTCGTCGACGCAGCGCGTCACGGCGCGCACGATCTCGAGGTTCTGTCCGGTGAGCAAAACGACAAACTCGGACACCAAGGTCGACAGCGGCGGCTGGCTGACGTCGAAGAGAGGCTCGACCAGCGCGATGAGGTCGGTGACGAGGAAATTGCGGTTGTTGATGGCCTTCACCGCCGTGCGCACCAAGGCGACGAAGCCCTCTTCGCCGCTCTGTCCGCTGCCGTCCGAGAGGCTGAGCAGCACGGAGCTCACGGCGGGGTCGTTGGCGCTCTCGGAGAGCGCGCGGATGAGGTCGGGGCGCGTCACGACTAGGGCCACGAGGCGCGTCAGCGAGCCCTGCGGGCACTCGCTGATCATGGAACTCAGGGCCTCGCGGGCGTCGAGCTGCGTGGGCTCTTCGACGGCCAAGAAGCGCATGACGCTGGCGATGAGCGCGTCGAAGTCGTGCAGCACGGCGCCGACGGGGAGCAGCACCTCGGGGTGTTCCTTCAGCCCGGCCTGCCACATCTCGGCGATGATGGCGAGGAGCCCTTGCAGCAGGCCCTCGACGGCGTCGCCACGCTCGGCGGCGAGGGCCTCCATGGCGATCTCGATCTGCAGCACCTTGCCCTGCTCGATGGTGGACAGGGTGCTGGCGATGGCGTCGTCGAAGCGGACGCAGCTGGGCGCCTCGCGCTCGACGAAGGGCGCGTCAGTGCCCTCGGCTCCGCAGCCCGCGAGGACCCAGGCGCAGAGCAGCGTCGTTAGGGTCTGTGTTGCGGTTCTTGGGAGCACGTTGATCTCGCTTAGTGTCGAGGGCGGCCGTGCCGCCTCTACCTGAGGCCTGGGCCGATGGCCGCCTTTGATTGAGCCTGGACCCCTACAGACCCCCCTGAAACTTCGCGATCTGCTCGTCGTAGTAGGAGTCCTCATCGAGGCCAGCGGCCTTTTGCTCCGACTCCACGGCGGCCTCAACCTGACCGAGCTTGAACTGCAGCTCGGCGAGGGTGTCCCAAAGGGCGGCGTCGTTGGGGGCGAGGACGAGGCCCTTCTGGGCCATCTCGACGCCCCACTGCAGGCGCACGTCGTTCTTGAAGCTGAACCAGGCGGCGGTGTTGTAGGCGCCGGCCTTGTCGGGCTCGGCGGAGGTCGCGACGTAGTCTTCCAGCATCGCGATGGCCTTGGCCTCTTGGCCGTCGCCGTTGAGGGCACGGGCGTAGGGGTAGAGGGCGCTCTGCGACCAGGAGCTGTCGGGCAGGCGCTGCAGGAGTACTTCGAAATAGGTGCGCGCCAGCGCGTAGTCTTTGCGCCCGCGCAGGTAGAGGTATTTGCCGAGGTCGAACTGCAGCTCGGCCCACAGTTCTTGGTCGTCGGGGGCCTGGGCGCGCAGGATTTCCGCCTGCCTCAAGGCGTCGGTCTCGTCGCCGCGCAGCACGTGCTTGAAGAAGACCTTCTTGCGCAGCTCGAGGTTTGTGGGGTCGGCCTCCAACGCGGCGCGCAGGGCCTCGAGGGTGTCTCTGCCTTCGGCGTAGGCCGAGGCCATGTCGACAAAGGTGTTGGCGTCAACAAAGCCGAAGACCCGGTCGACCTCGCGCCCGTCGGGGCCGATGAAGAGGACCGTGGGGTAGCCCACGACGTTGTAGGTCTCGACGAGCTGCTCGCCGGGGCCAGACTCTCCGTCGATCTTCAGCGCGACCATCTTGGACAGCAGAGCGTCGGCGCGCGGATCGGAAAAGGTCTCGCGATCGAGCTGTTTACAGGGTCCGCACCAAGTGGCGAAGACATCGATGACGACGAGGGTCTGGTCCTTGGTCGCCGTCTCGAGTGCGGTCTCGAGGGTCAGGGCTCGCCAGGGCTCGCTGGCGAAGGCCGGTGAACCGAGCGCCAGGAGGGCGACGATAAACAATAGGGGCGCGGCCTGCTGCGCCCATGAATTCTTGCGTTTCAACGATTTCCTCGCTCGCTAGTCGTCTTCTTGGCCGTCGGTGGGCGTGTACGTCTTGATGCTGCGGGTGCGCTTGGACGGTCCGCGCTTGAGCACGCCCATCTGAGTCGGGGGCAAGGTGTCGCGCGCGAGGCGGCCACTGGAGCGCGGGCCGCCGCGACTCAGCGCCTTCTGTCCGCTCAGCGCAAACTGATGCAAGCGCAGCGCCTCTTCGTTCCCCGGTGCCTCCTTCAGGACCAGGGTCAGGAGTTGAATGGCGGTATCGAAGTCTCGGCGGGTGAGAGCTCCCTTGGCCCGAGCGATGAGCAATTCGAGGTTATTCGTTTCAGTCATTTAGAATCCTTGCCTCGCTGACTTTCCATCTCTTGCGGTGCGAAAACTCGGCCGTCCGCTCGGCAATTGGAGTCTTGTCTCACGACCGACCGACGATCGCCAAGGCGACCAAGATCGCCCACAGGTCCTTCGCGGGCCATTTGCCACCAGTGATCCTCCGCACGCCGTGGAGGGCAGGACCATCGCGTGAACTGTCCATAATGCAGAGCGTGTAAAGAGGAAACCTGCCTAGGTTCCAACGGCAGGTCAAGTTAACTCCGATCCGGCACGCAATCGCGTAGGGTCCATCCAATCGCGTAGGGGCGCAGCGTGCTGCGCCCATCCAAACGCGCGAAATCCGTCATTGTCGACAGGCCTTGGATTCTCCCCCCTTGCACGCCTTGCTGAACGCTTCTGCGGCTTTCACCGGGTTGGGCGTGACACCAATGCCGTTGCGCAGGAAGGTCCCGAGCCGATAGCACCCCTTGGCATCGTCCAGGAGACAAGCCCGGGTGCACTGAGTGTAGGCCAGAGCGCGGTCCACCGGAACACCCTCACCGATCTGGTACAGATAGCAGGCGCTGGAGCACCCTTGCGCGAGCCCGAACTCGCAGGACCGCACGTAAAGCTCGGCGGTCTTGCTCGAATTCCTCGCCACGCCGATGCCCCGCTGGTAGGTGTAGGCCGCCTTCGAGCAGCCTCTGGAGTAGCCCAGGTCACAGGCGCGCTCTAGGAGTTTGACTCCACGTGTGGGGTCGGCAGCAACGCCATCGCCCTCTTGCAGGATCGTTCCCAGACGCGAGCAGGAGCGGGCGTGACCGCCATCGCAAGCACGCTGCATCAACTGCACCGCTCGCGGCATGTCGAAAGCGATGTCGCCGCGGCCCCGTTGCGCGAAGCGTCCGAGCTCACCGCAACCTTCTGGATCGTCCCGCTCGCAGGCCTTGCTGAAGAGGATGGCAGCGGCGCTCAGGTCCTTCTTGCGGCCAGTCCCTTCTTCGACCAGCAACCCCAGCGCCGAGCAGCCCGCAGGCACCCCAGTGTTACAGCCTTGTTCGTAGAGGTCCGCGGCGCGCTCGAGGCTCCTTGCGACGCCTTTGCCCGCCTCGAAGCGCCTGCCCAATCCGACGCAGCCCGCCCCCTCACCTTCGTCGCAGGCCTCTTGGTAGAGGATGCCGGCCTTCTCGACCTGTGCGTCCGAGCCTTCGGCCTCGAGAAACGCAGCGACTTGCACGCAGTCCGCTGGCGTCCCACCCTCGCAGTCGTCTGCGGGACCCGCGCCTGGCTCGGAAGGCAAGGTGGGGTCTTGGGGCTCTGGACCGGGCGTCTCAGGGGGGGCTTCGGCCTGCTCAGAGTCTGCTCTAACAGCGGCGGGCTCGGAGCTGGAGACCAACAAGTAGACGATCGCCGCGCTCGCCAGCACGATGCCGGCCACGATCGGCCACAAAGCCGTGTGCAGCGGACCGCGCTCGCCTTTCAGACGCGTCGGAGGGCGGCTGTTGGAGGCAGCTTCTTTCTTCGCGAGCTCGAGCGGCTCGGCGGCGACCGTCGCGTCGTGGGGACCAGAGTTGGGCAGCTCGATGTCGAACGCCCCCTCGGCCAACGGCTGGGCTTCTTCGAGCGAGACCTCCGAGCGCAGGCGAGCCTCGTATTCTCGTTGCAGCGCCAAGCCGAGGTCGCGATCGATGTCGATCTCTTCGAGCTTGGTCATGATGTCTGCGGCCGTCTTGAAGCGGATCGAGGTGTCTTTGGCCACCGCTTGGCGAATGAGCAACCCGAGCGGGTGCGCCCGCAGGCTCTCTGGGATGGGCACGGGATCGGGCGAGAGCTGCATGGTGATGGTCTTGGCCATCGAGGTCGAGGCGAAGGCCTTCACCCCAGTGAGGACCTCGAGAAAGACCAGGCCCCAGGCGTAGAGATCGCTCTGGGGGTCGAGCACGTCGGTGCGGATCTGCTCGGGGGCCATGTAAGCCGGCGTCCCAGGCACTTGCCCCGAAGCCGTCAGTTTCGTGTAGTCGTCCCCACGCACGGCCTCCATCACTCCGGAGACCCCGAAGTCGAGGACCATGGCGTTGCGCCGCGTGCCCGCCTTGATGAGCATGATGTTTTGCGGCTTCAGGTCGCGGTGCACGATGCCCATGGAGTGGGCCGCGGCGATGGCCTCGAGCACCTCGACCATGAGGCGCTTGGCCTCTCGAGGTTCCAGCGGGCCGTCGGTCTTGATGATCGTGTTGAGCGTATCGCCCTCGATGAACTCGAGGACGATGAACTGCCGATCGTCGTCCAGCTTGCCCGAGTCGAGCAGCGGCACGATGTGTGGGTGCTTCAGGCTGGCGACCAGCTTCATCTCGCGGTCGAAACGGGCGCTCTCGATGCGTGCAACCTTCGCGTCCTCGAGGCGCTCGGGTCGGAGCACCTTGACGGCGACGAGCTTGCCGGAGGAGAGCTGTTTGGCCTTAAAAACGGCGCTGAAGCCCCCTTCTCCGAGCCGTGAGAGGACCTCGTATCGGTCCGCAAGGATTCGTCCGACCTTGAGTGTTTTTGGGGATTCGGCCATCGATCCTTTTCTTTAGGAGCCGTCCGGGAACAAAATGCGCATTTGGGCGAAGTCAGAGGTGGGGGGGCAGGGAGGTCGATGCAGGCGATGCCCAGCAACGTCGAAGCAGACCGACGCTGCCATCACGCCTCTGGCGATGCTCAAATGGGCAGGTTGTTTCCTGACGACTCCTTAGCCGACGAGCGGTCGCTCAGCAGGTGAGGTCCGCATGGTTGGCCGCTGAGGTTACCAAGCCTATGTCTGAATGTATACCACCTTGGTGGGTTGAGCGAGGAGTTTGCTCGCTTCTGGGCGCTGTGCTCGCTCGAGCGGTCACTGAAACACAAGCGCCGGCCCGAGGGCCAGCGCTTGTGTTTCTCTAGGAATCGCGCGGTGGGGCGCGCGAAAATTCGACGATGGACCTACTTCGTGTCGAGCTGATCCTCGCGAATGATCTCTTTCACCTCATCCTGCTCGAGGATGACGAACTCGACCCGGCGATTCTGGGCCGCGGCCTCCTCGGTCTCCTTGCCATCGGCGGGGAGCGGAATCAGGGGTTGAGTCATGCCATAGCCCTTGAAGGAGAGCCGCTCGGCGTCGATGCCCTTGCCTACGAGGTAGTCGTAGACCGACTTGGCGCGAGCATCCGAGAGCTTGAGGTTGGCCTTGTCCTTACCCTTGTGATCGGTGTGGCCCTGGACCTCGAGCTTCTTGATCTGCGGATTGCCGGCCAAGACCTCGGCGACCTCATCGAGAAGATTGAAGGACTCGGACTTGATCTCGGCCTTGTTGAGCTCGAAGAAGACTTTTTCTTTGATGACGATCTTGTCTTTGGTCAGCTCGACCATCTTGTAGGGGCAACCCTTTTTGGCGGCGACGCCCTTCTCGAGGGGGCAATCATCGACGACGTCGAGGATGCCGTCACCGTCGTTGTCGAGGTCTGGGCAGCCGTCCTCGTCTTGGAATTTGTCGAAGTCTTCGGGTTTGTCGACGCATTTGTCGACCGGGTTGAGGATGCCGTCGCCGTCCGTGTCGTCGTCCTCTTCGGGGCAGCCGTCCTCGTCCTTCCAGCCGTCCTTGTCTTCGGCCACCATCGGGCAGGCGTCCGTCGCGTCGGCGACGCCGTCCTTGTCATTGTCGAGATCGGGGCAGCCGTCTTCGTCTTCGAACGTGTCCACGTCCTCGGCCTCGGCGGGGCAGCCGTCGACGTCGTCGCGGAAGGTGTCGCCATCGGTGTCGGGGACGCTCTTGATGTGGTCGGGGTAGTCGCCGAAGCGCACGCCCAACGCGAGGTAGGGGCCACTCTCGCTGAGTTGGTCGGCCGACGTGGTGCGGTTGGGCTGGTTCTCGGCGATCTTGAGGGTGTCGGACGTGAAGTCCAGCACGCTGACGAGGTTGAACGCCAGGCGCGCGTAGAGTGCATAGAAATCCGCGGGGTAGAGACGAGTCTCGAGGAAGGGGCGAGCCAACAAGATCGAGGAGTCTCCCGCCGAGACATTGTTGGTCCAGAGGGTGACGCCGCCGTAACCGACGCCAGCGCCGGCCGCGAACTCGACGATGCCACGGCGCACCGTGAACGCCGGCTCGAGGCCGATGTAGTAGGCGTCCAAGCCAGGATTGGCTGTGTAGGACGTCGTGAACCCACCGAACAAACTCAGGCGCAGCCCTTCTACGGGCGACACCTCGAAGGCCAAGTCGTGGGCGATCATCATCGAGAGGTCGAACGGCTTCTCCTCATTGGGGTTGAGGATGTGTGTGTTCCAGCGGTTGAGTTCCGTAAAGAACACGCCGAGCTCGAAGCCGCCACCCCACGACATCTTCCATTCATAGCTGCCGTCGGCGCTGACCTTCTTTTCGTCTTTGGTGTCGCCGTCTTTCTTGGTGTCCTCGGCAGCTTGGCCATCCTCTTCGGTGACGGCGGCGGCCTCGGATTTGGTCTCACCCGGCGCAGGCTCAGCGGCCTTTGACGGAGTGGCGATCAGGAGGGAGAGGAGTAGGAGAAGCGCAAACGGGATCTTTTTCATGAGTCCTTCTCGAGCGTGTGCAGGTCACGAGACGCGACGCGCGGCTTTACCGAGTCGATGTTCGTGCAGCGCACGGCGAAGAACCGTCCCCAGTCCTTCACACCATGCCACCGCCCAGGGGTGACCAGACTCTCCCCGGCAAGGTTGCGGGGCGAGCTTGGGAAAATGACGAAGTTCCTCGCCGAGCAGCCCCTCTAGATGGCTATCCCGACGTCGTTCCTGACGCGTCTCGACGCCCTTCCGTCATGAGGAGCGGACGTCGAAAACCGCCGGGACAATACGGCCGTTTATTGCGGTTCGTCAACAGCTTGAACCGGACCCGATCGGCGAGTGGTCACAAAGATGGCAGCCGTCACGACGAGCCCCGAGCTCACCGCGCAGACCACTGCCCACGCCCGGATTGCGCCGACGAAATCGTCGAGCATGGCGCGGGCGACCGTTGGCGCTCGACGCGCCACTGTCGCCACCACGGTCCCACTCAAGGCTCGGGCGCTCTCGCCGAGCAGCAAGATGGGAGCGGCGAGGCGCTGCTCGAGCAGCATGGCGCCGACGAGCAACAAGATCGCGCTGAGCCCCAAGGCCGCACCGAGGCCGATGAAGAGCGTGCGCAGCTGCAACCTCGCGCAAAACGCCAGGAATAGCGTCGATAGGCACACCGCGAACGCCAACGGCCAACGAGTGCGCTGGAGCGTGAGCAAAGTCGCGCGGATGTCTTCGAAGCGAGTCTCGCCGTTCTCCTCACCGATCAAGGTGCGCACGTCGTCTTCGGTGAACTCCACCCCGGCGCGAGTCACCTCCAGGATGCGCTCGAGGGTGTCTTCGCGGTCTTGGTTCATGTACGAGCGCAGCTGGTCCTCTTCGATGACCAGGCCATTTTGCATCCAACCCCTGGCCTGCTCGATGCGCGCCCAGGCCGGCTCGCCCACGTAGGCTCGGGTCTTCGCTTCGCTGTGCACCAGCTCGTCAGGGAGCTTCGCGTCCAACACCTCCCAGACCTGGGCTCGAGTGTTGATGCCCATCAGCAACTTACTCGTCTGGTAGGTCACGCCCGGCGGCCGGCAATCGAGCTCGTCGTGCGTGCCCATGAGCTGCTGGGCCAAGAGGTTGTGCGTGCACACCGGAAGGGAGTCGTAGTAGCCCTCGACCTTCGTGTCGACGGCTTTCGCCAGCGCCTCCGCGACCATCGCCTTGACCGGCCCGAGCGGGACCACCAAGTCCAACGTGTCGGTCTTTCCCACCAAGTAGTTGACCATGGTCTCGACGATGTCGTGCTCCCGCTCCTTGAGCCACTCGCTGCTCAGCACGAGCTCGAACGCGGCGGTGCACTCCTCCTTGCTCAGCCCAATACCGACCGATGGCACGATGACTCGGCCTTTGATGCGCTCTTCGATGGCTGGAGCGATGACCTCGCGCTTGAGAAACTCGATCGTGTTGCTCTCGTGCACCAGCAGCTCGATGGCCGCTGCGACGCCTTCCTTGCGCTCGTTGAGCGGGATCGTCAGCGCCAATGAGTCCGTCTCCCCAACCAGATAGCTCGCCAGACGGTCGATCTGGGTCAGCGCGCTCGCCACCACCCAGCTCTCGCTCGCCGCCATCTCGATGGCCGTCTTCCACATCTTGCGCGAGATGGTCATACCGAACGGCAGCCGCTTCATGCGCAAAATGATCTCGTCACTCACCCGGTCGAGCGCCGAGTCGTAGAGGGCTTCTGCGAACTCACTGCCCGGAATACGTCTGGCCAGGACCTCGCTCGCCGCCTTGACCCGATCGGCGGCGGGAAGCCTCACCTCGACGTGGTCGACGTTGCCGATCAGGTACTCGAGCAGAGGGCTCAACACCCCGAGCGTGCGGGCCTCGAACCATTCGGGCGGTAGGCTCTCTCGCGCCACCGTCGTCACCTCCTCGACGATCGTCTCGCGGGTCCCCGCGTAGTGGGCCTCGATCCGGGCACGGGCGGCCTCCGCGACCATCTCGTTGGAGAGCGCGTCGAAGGTTCCTGCGCGCTGCAGGTGCTCGACGTAGAACCTCGCGTCGAAGACCGTGTACTCGACCTTCAGCAGGAAGATCGAGGCCGTCAGCGACAGGGCGAGGGTCGAGGAGAAGAGGGCGAGCAGGGCCTTGCGAACCCATCGCGTCCGCCCTTGACTGCCGGTTCTTGTGGGTCCGTGGCTTCGGCCGCTACTCGGCACAGCTGCGGTCATGAATCGCCGTCGGTTCGGTGGGCGAGTCGCAGCTCACGACGGCGAGTGGCGTCGGCTGACCGGCGTCGACTGACGTCGTCCTCGAGCAGGAGCGGCGGCACTCGCAAAGGCTTCCCCTGGTCGTCCAGGCAAACGAAGGTTAGGAAAGCGCGCACACACAGCTCTTCGGTTTGCGTGTCTGGGTGCTCGACATGGACCACGGTCTCCACCTCAATGGAGCTGTTGAATGCAGCGTTCACCCGAGCGCCGAGCAGAACGATGTCGCCGAGCTTGACCGGACGCAGGAAGACCAGGCTGTCGACGGCCGCGGTCACCGCGACGCGGCCGCAATAGCGGTGCGCTGAGATCGCCGCGCAGACGTCGATCCGCGCCATCATCTGGCCGCCGAAGACCGAGCCCAGGTTGTTGGCGTGTTGCGGCAGCGCGATCTCGGTCATGCGGGTGACCGAACACTGCGGGCTCCTTGGAGTGGGGGTGTGCATGAGCGGCTCGAGGCGTGGGAAACTAGACTTTCGTGCGTCGTCCCTCGCGGGCGTCGAATCCCTTCGGGACCTGGGCGCCAGGCGTCACGGTGCAATGCTCGACGGTCACGCCTCCGGTGTCGAAGTTCTCGACCTCGACGTTGCGCAGGGTCACCGACGAGAGCGTGCCAGAGAGCCCCTCGATGTTCTCGATCCGGCAGTCCGAGAAGACCGACGAGCGCCACTCGACGTCGTCCAGCTGCACGTTGGCGAGGCGTCCGCCCTTAAACTGGTTGTTGCTCAGCTCGGTGCTGGTCACGTTCGCTCCAACGATCTCACAGTTTCTGAAGACGCAGCCGTCGAATCCGGTACCCTCGAGGTGGGTCTCCACGAAGGTGCAGGCCAGGAACGTCGTGCCTGTAAAGTAGGCGCCTTCGAGGTTGGCGTCGCCGAAGCGGACCCGATCCAAGATGCAGTTTTCCCACTCGGTGTTCGACAAGTCGATGCCGAAGAGGTCGACGTCGGTGCTCTGGATCTCGCTCAGGGACTCGCCCTCCAGCGACAGCGGGCCGTCCTCGGCCTCTTCTCGGAGGCGGCTGAGCAGCGCGGCGTCACTGTTCCGAATGGCAGTTCTCAGGTTCTTGTTCGAGCTCATCTGACCCTCGCTTTTCACAGCCACAAGAAAGACGGTAAGGGATAACACTCCTTTCGGCGCTCAACAAGATCCTTGCTCACCTTGTCGCTAGGACGCCACAGCGTCTCGGACCGCCTTGACCCGGCGTCCGAAGAGCTTGAGCACGCCCCCGACCGAGCGCAGCCCGCTCTGCGACATCTCCAGGACGGCCTCGCCGAAGCTGTGCAGATCGGCGTTGGCTGGGAACCAGAATGGCTCTGGCTTTTTGTTCGAGTCGATGAAGAGCGTGCGCGGCCGGCAGTAGGTGTGGTAGGCCCAACGGCTCGAGGCGACGCCGGGCCCAGTGTCCTTGACGCCGGTCCACGGCGTCTCGGGCAGGATGCCGGTCACCGAGTGGTTGTTCACCAAGGCGACGCCGACCTCGAGCTTGCGGGCGAGCTCCTCGCCGCGCTTCAGGTCGGAGGTCCAAATGGAACCGTTGAGGCCGTAGCGCGAATCGTTGGCCATGGAGATGGCTTCCTCGGCGGACCCAACGCGAATGATGGTCACTGTGGGGCCGAAGGTTTCGTCGGTCACGCCCTTCATTTCAGGGGTGCAATGGTCGAGCACCGTGGGTCGGTAGCCGAACCCCGAGCCGGTGCGCGTCCCGCCACAGACCAACGTGGCGCCCTTCTCGAGGGCGTCGGCCACGTGGGCCTCGACGAGGTCGAGCTGGGCTTTGTTCTGCAGCGGCCCGAGGTCGGTGAACTCGGCCTCCGGAGCGACCTTGAGGCTGTTGGTGAACTTGCCGAGCCGCTCGACGAAGGCGTCGGCGATGCCCTCCTCGAGGTAGACTCGCTCGACGGCGGCACAGTTCTGACCGGCGTTGTGGAAGGACCACTGGGCGATGCCCGCGACGGTGCGGTCGAAATCACAGTCCGCCAGGACGATGGCGGCGTCTTTGCCCCCCAACTCGACGGAGCAAGGGATGAGCCGTTCGGCCGCCATGACGGAGACCGCACGCCCCGTCGGCACGGAGCCGGTGAAGGCGACCGCGTCGATGCCAGCGTCGATGAGCGCTCGACCCACCTCGCCGTCGCCTTGGACGCAGCCAACAAGGCCGTTGAGGAGGACCTCGTCGCAGAGTTTGGCCAGCCAGGCTCCGCTGCGCGGCGTGTGCTCGGAGGGTTTGAGCACGACTGCGTTCCCGGCCATCAGGGCGGGGAATAGGTGCTTGAAGAAGTTCCCCAGCGGATAGTTCCACGGCGCAATGATGCCCACCACACCACGGGGGATCATCTCTACGACGACCTTCTTTCCTGGGTGCTCGAGCATCGACAGCCGGATCCGTTCGGGCTTGAGCGCCTTGCGGGCCGACTTGATGACGCCTTTGACGAACGACGGCACTGGCACGACCTCGAAGAGACACTCGGTCTCTCCGCGGCCACTCTCCGAGACCATCACCTCGATGATCTCAGCGCGTCGCGTGACCATGGTCGAGACCAACGCCTCGAGCCGCTCGCCGCGCTCGTCGAGGCTCAAGCGGGACCAAGCGAGTTGGACCGAGCGCGCGCGCTGCACCACTGACGCCACGTCCTCGACCGACGAGGGCTCGACGGGCTGCAGAGGACTGCCATCCGCTGGGTTCGTGCACCCTGCGACCGCAGCGGCTTTGGGCTTGGACGCGGCTTTCTTGGGGGCTTTGCTCATCGGTTCTTCTCCTTGTCGTGCCCATCCGGTGGGGCTTCGGCACTCGACGTGGACTTCGATTTCTCTTCAGAATTTCGGGAAGCGGACTCTACTTCATCGCATTGCAGGAATCACCTGTGCGCCCAATGACCGGTTTCAAAGTCCGGAACCCAGGATCCGGAGCCAAGCGAACTGGCGCTGTCTCAATTGCCAAGGCACAGGCTCGGTCAGAACACGGTCGATGGTGTTTGCGCCTCGGGGCCGGATCGGCTAATAGGCCATTACTCCCAGCAAAACCAACTTCGTTTGGGAACCAGATCTCTGGCTCGCGGGTCCCGCGAGCCCACAAGAAGCAGGTGGCTCCTCAACCTTGGAGCCGCGCAGAGGAACAGCCAAAGGTGAGCGCGAGAGCTCCCGCAGGAGGCTTCCCATGAGTGTCATTACGAAGAACGAGCTCACACTACTTTCCGAAGATGCGTTGCGCGTGCGAGCCGCTGAGCTCTTCATCCCGCACTTCGACCGGCTCACCAAACAGGAACTCATCGAAGCCATCGTCGCCTCTCCGAGCGCCCCGCCCTTGGCCGCGCACGGTTCGGGCGCGTGGATGCGGCGCTTGCGCCCCATCGAAGAGCGCGCTGAGCCCATGGGAGTCAAAGAGGAAGCTGGAGAGCCCACGAGCATCTTCATCGATCGCGGCCTGCCCATCCCCGAGGTCTACCCGGGACAAGTCATGCGCGTGCTGGTTCGAGACCCTCGCACGCTGTTCGTCTATTGGGAGCTCGAAGGGCCGTACGCCGAGGCCTGGGAGATCTACGCCCTGGACCACAGCGGTGCGGTGGTCAGCTCGTTCCGCACCGACGGCAGCACCTCGGGCAGCGGCTACCTCTACGTCGCAGCCGCACACGTCAGCAAAGTCTCCTTGGCGCCGCTCGATGCAGCTGGAGTCGTCCAGGCCCCACGCTTCGCGGTTCCACTCGTCGTGCCGCGTGAGGAGTTCATCCTCGACAGCACGGACGAGCGCTGGGTCGACATTCGCCTGCCCCTTGGCGCGAGCGCTCCCAGCGTCGTGGCCCCCAGCGCGGGCCGTGCTCCACTCGCCCTCGAGGAGTACTTGGGCGCCTCGCCCACCAGGAAGGGTCCTGGAGCCCCAATCGGCGCCCCTGGACCCGGTGCCGTGCCCTCTAGTGTTGGCTCGGTCCCCTCCTCCATGCCCTCCAGCCTGTCCGTACCCTCGAGTCCCTTCACTCCGCGTGGCTGAACCCCAGCACCTTCGTAGTTCGCCCTGCGCGGGTCGGCCTTCGACCCGCATCGTGAGTCTTGAATGGCCCCCATCGGTTACTTGAGTCTGGTCCTCCACGCCCACCTCCCCTTCGTTCGCCACCCAGAGTACCCCTCCTTCCTCGAGGAGGACTGGCTCTTCGAGGCCATGGGAGAGACCTACATCCCGCTGCTGCGGATGATGAATCGGCTGGAGCGCGACGGGATTCGCTTCCGTCTCACCATGTCCATGACTCCCCCGCTCTGCGAGATGCTCGCCGATCCCCTGCTGCAGGACCGCTTCGCGGCCAGGCTCGCCAAGCTCCTCGAGCTGGCGCAAAAGGAAGCCGAGAACCGCAAGGGGACGCCGTTCCACGACGCCGCCTCGTTCTGCGCCGAGGACCTGCGAGAGACCCGAGAGCTCTTCGAGCAACGCTGGCACCGCCAGGTCCTGCCCGTCTTCAAGCGCTTTCAGGACCAGGGCTCTCTCGAGCTCATCACCTGCGGCGCCACCCACGGCTTCCTGCCCTTGATGTCCGACGACGTCGCGCGGCGCGCCCAGATCGAGGTCGCCGTCCGCAACTACGAAAAGCACTTCGGTCGCGCGCCGCGCGGGATCTGGCTGCCTGAGTGCGCCTACGCGCCCGGCTTGGACTTCATCCTGCGCGACGCGGGCATCAAGTTCACCATCCTCGAGACCCACGGGCTCACCGACGCCACGCCGCCCGCCCGCTTCGGCCCCTACAGGCCCGTCGTCAGCCCCAGCGGCACCATGGTCTTCGGCCGCGACCCCGAGGTCTCGCGCCAGGTCTGGAGCGCCGAGAGCGGTTACCCCGGCGACCCCCACTACCGAGAGTTCTACCGCGACCTCGGCTACGACCTCCCCTACGACGCCGTCAAAGACTACCTCCACGGCGATGGCGTCCGCCGCAACATCGGCCTGAAGTTCCACCGCATCACCGGCAAGGTCTCCCTCGACGCCAAGGAGCCCTACGTCCCGTCGTGGGCTCTGGAGCGCGCCGAGCAGCACGCGCAAAACTTCCTCGACAACCGCCTCATGCAAGCCCGCCACTTGAGCGGCGCCATGGGCACGCGACCGCACGTCACGGCGCCCTACGACGCCGAGCTCTTCGGCCACTGGTGGTTCGAGGGTCCGCACTTCATCGAAATGATCATGCGCAAAGCCGCCTGCGACCAGGGCGAGGTCGAGCTCTGCACGCCCTCGGAGTACCTCGACGTCGAGACCGTCCACCAGCAAGTTCAGCCCGCACTCTCCAGTTGGGGCGCCGAGGGCTACTTCGGCGTTTGGCTCAACCACACCAACGACTGGGTCTACCGTCACCTGCACCACGCCGAGCAGCGCATGATGGAGCTCGCCGAGCGCTTCCCCAACGCCGACGGCATCCTGCAGCGCGCCCTCAACCAGGCCGCCCGCGAGCTCCTGCTCGCCCAGTCCAGCGACTGGGCCTTCATCATGGCCGCCGGCACCATGGTCGAGTACGCCGTCAAGCGCACCCGCGACCACATCGCCAACTTCACCGGCCTCTACCTGCAGATCGTCGAGAATCGGCTCGAGCCCAACTGGCTCGGCGAGTTGGAATGGAAGAACAGCATCTTCCAGGAGCTCGATTACCGCGTTTATCACCCGCAAGGCAGCGGCGCGCGGCGCGGCAGCGCGGTGTTCTCCGTGAGCTGATCCTCTTCCATGAACGACACCGCAAACGCCCATTATCCCTACGAAACCTCCCCTCGCCCACGAAGTGAGAGAGGGGGAGGGAAGGGCTGAGGGCCTGATGGCCGACCAACAAGAAGCCGCCCTCGACGTGCCCCAGGCCACGCGCCGCCGCATCATCCTTGGCCTCGTCCTCGCCAACTTCCTGGTCGCCGCTGAGGTGACTATCGTCGGCACCGCGCTGCCCACCGTCATCGCGCGACTCGACGGCATCGACCGCTACGCCTGGGTCTACTCGACCTACCTGCTGGCCACGACGGTCACGCTCCCCCTCTACGGTCGGCTTGCCGACACCATCGGCAGCAAACCGGTGCTCTTCGGCGGCGTTGGCGCCTTCATCTTGGGCACTTTACTGTGCGGCTTCGCGCCCAACATCGAGGTCTTCATCGCCGCCCGCACGCTTCTGGCGGCCGCGGTACACCACGTCACGGATGGCGTCGAGCGTGAGGCAAGGCCTGGGCGTCGGCGCGGTGCTGCCGGTCTCCTTGACCATCGGCGGCGACCTCTACCCGCCGGCGCTGAGGCCCAGAGACCAGGCCATCTTCAGCCTGATCTGGGGGGTCATGGCCATCGTCGGGCCCCCACTGGCGGGTTTCTTGCTCGCCGAGGTGAGTTGGCGCGCGGTCTTCTTCGTCACCGTCATTCCTGGCGCTACGGGCGGCTTTCTGGTCTGGCGGCATTACCAGGACCCGGAGCGGGCCCGCAGCCTGACCCGCATCGACGCCTTCGGAGCCGTCTTGCTGATGTTCGCAGGGGTGCTCTTCCTGCTGGGCATGCAGGCGGATCCCATGTCCGCGGCGCCCTTCTGGACGGTTACGCGCGTCGCCACACTCGGCGTCGCGCTGCTCCTCGGTCTCCTCTTCGTGCGTCGCTCCAAACGAGCCGCCGCCCCGCTGATCTCTCCGGAGCTGGCGCGCAGCCGCGTCATCCGCGTCGGCTGTGCGTTGGGTCTGCTCTCGGGTGTGGTCTACTACGCGACCATGACGTTTCTTCCTAATGGGCGTGCAGGGAATCCGCCAAATCGCGCCGGTCCGTGTCGGTTGGATCCTCGTCATGGCGACCGGCGGCTGGACTCTGGCCATCGTCATCGCCTCTAAGACGCTGCAGCTGTGGGGCTTTCGCGTCCACATCATGGCGGGCGCCATGGCGCTGGTCGTCGGCACCCTGCTCATAGCCAACCTCACGACCGAGTCCTCCGACTGGTTGGCTGGCGCCGGCATGCTGCTCCTGGGACTGGGCATGGGTGTGAGCGACGTGTCCATCATCGTGGCCTTCCAGAACCAGGTCCCGTGGGCGCTGCGCGGCCTGGCCACCAGCGCCATGCCCTTCTTCCGCAGCCTCGGCGGCGCCCTGGGTGTCGGCGCCTGCGGCGGCCTGTTCAACCTCTGGGTTGCCCGCGTGGACGCGCCACAGCTGGCCCAATCCCTCGACGAGCGAGGCCTGAACCGCTTCGAGGGGCTGCGGGCGCTGCTCGACGGCGACCGGCGCGTCCAGCTGCCGGACACGCTCACCGGGCCGCTGGCCGACACCCTCTCGAGCGGCCTGGAGCCCGTGTTCTGGGTGCTGACGGTGGCGGCCGTGGGGACGTTGTTGCTGACCTGGTTTTGGCCGCGAGGCGAGGCCGATGGGCGGTCGGCGGGGTAGAGCCGACGCGCCACCGCGTCCACGCCGTCAATAGTGCGGCGGCGGGTCGTTCGCCGGGCCAGCCTCTGGGGTGCCTTGGGCCATCTGCTGCTCGAGCTGCAAGAAGGCCCGCCGCATTTGCTCCAGCTCGCCGCGAAGCTCGATCACACACTGGTTGAGAGTCTCGATCGTGTCTTCGTGGTAGGTGACCTTGACCTCGAGGTCGGTCAATCGCTCGTCGGAAGTGGGCATGGGTGAGCTCCTGTGAGGTCGTGAGAGTCGGCGTTGAGCCCAGGGCGTTGCCCTGGGCTGGTATGGTCGGCCCCTTCAGGGCCGTTGGGGATCGGTCGGCGTTGAGCCCAGGGCGTTGCCCTGGGCTGGTATGGTCGGCCCCTTCAGGGCCGTTGGGGATCGGTCGGCGTTGAACCCAGGGCGTTGCCCTGGGCTGGTATGGTCGGCCCCTTCAGGGCCGTTGGGGATCGGTC
>Ga0210044_10005012_pt1 | contig 18107 bp, 14 predicted proteins | sample CryGey13umfilter_2_FD_183959 | JGI IMG/M metagenome (GOLD analysis project Ga0210044, IMG submission 183959) | Groundwater microbial communities from aquifer in Utah, USA - Crystal Geyser 4/9/14 3 um filter (SPAdes) (version 2) | ecosystem: Environmental > Aquatic > Deep subsurface >... | reverse complement strand
TTCCTGCTTTCAATGTGTAGAAATATACTCCGGAAGTTAAATTATTCATTGTAAACTGTACATTATACATTCCCGCAGGTTTATTTTCGTTAACTAATGTTGCCACTTCATTTCCCAGAATATCATAAACAACTAATTTCACATTTGACATTTCACGTTTGACGTTTGACGGAATTGAATATTGTATTGTTGTACTTGGATTAAACGGATTCGGATAATTCTGAGCCAAAGAAAATTTGCTTGGAATATTTTCATCTTCCACAGACGAAACATTTTTTATGTCACTGTATTTTCTTGGTTTAATCTGATATCCGCTTGTAAAAGGCGAAACTTGATCGTACTGAGAAAATATTCCTGCAATATCTTTCGGATAAGTCGGTTCCGGATTTGAACCTAAATCCGTGCTGCTGTCAATGTGTAATGTTAACAAACTCGGACCACCATTGTCTGAAATTGTAATGTTTTGACCCGCAAGCCATGAACCACTAAGTTTACTTGCATTCTTAATTAATACCAAAGTGCTTTCCAAATTTTCGGCGTTTGAAAGAAGCTGCGAAATAGTTTTTTCATTTGGGATGATTTCAACGCCTTTTCCATTATCAACAATATCTGTTAGGTCTGCCGGTACAAGCTCAACGCTGCCATTAAAATTTGTCAGCTTTCCTGTAATTGTGTATTCATTCCCTTCAGCAACAGGAAATGAAGCTGAGTTTGCTTTATAAACCAGCATTCCGCCGGTTGAATCCTGCAAATTAACTTCGAGATGTGTGGCAGAAAAAATGTTGTTTGAAACAGTTGCAACACCTCTTACCTTTGTAAATAAACCCGAATAAATCGGATTCCCATTTACATCAGTCTGATGAAGATCAATCATTTTCGAGGTTCCGGCCAAAACGGATTGAAATGATGTCATCGTTTCATTATTTTCATTATCATAAGCAAAAATACGATATTGAATGAGCGAACCATTCGTAAAGGCGGAACCGGGAATTTTAGCTGAAAATGAATTAGTCGAAACTTTACTCATTGCAACAGAATTTTCATTTCCATTATCAACTTTATATTTTACAATTGCAGAACTTATGGTTACATCATCAACAATGTCCGCAGTAACTGAAAAATCTTGGCTAACTTCCGGAACTAACACATCTCTTTGAATATTTGTAATTATTGGTTTTGAAGCGAGAGACCAGATTTTCACAACATATTCAGGATGATCAATAAATGGATTTCTGTTTTTCTGATAGCCAAAAATTATTTCGTTACGATTTTTTTCAAACTCATCCGGCGGATCTTGCATATGCCATGCTAATAAAGTTGATAGTTTCCCGATTGTTCCGGCAGTGGTCGAACCAACAACATCAACAAGCTGCAAATCAAGTTCACCATTTTCTCCTTCATATCTTACATCCATATAAAACAACATTCTTGCAACATCGCCCTTTACTGCATCTCTTGGTTCCCATGAATCTTCGTCATACTTACAGCCAGTTGCTTCCGGATGAGGATTTCCGCCCCAGTCAAAATCAAGATTACTTCGAGATGAATTCACTGTTGCATCTTCTGGCCTGACATGATGAATATCTGTTCCCGGTCCGGGATTTGTATCAAAGCCACCGCGTGATTGAGCCCAAACATGTTCTCTGTTCCAATCATCAACTCCGCCACCATTTGAATTTTCACTAATTGATTTTCCCGAATAAATCAGAATTACATTGTTTTTATTATTTGGATCTTCATCAGTATTTTTTAATGCACCCCACAAAACATCGTAAGTATATTGTGTGTGTCCCTTTATTAGATTATTTAAAGCCAGACGCAATTCATTTCCCGATAATGTTGATGATATTCCGGAATAATAATCATTTCCTTCTGTAATAGATAAAGTAAATGTAGTGTTGATTCCAACTTCTGCATGATTACCACCGGTAACATTTTGAATCGAAAAGATCAAAGTTTCTTCGCCTTCGGTAATTCCGTCATTTGTAATTGTCAAAGAAACTAATTTCGGTACAGAACTTCCGGCGGGAAAAACAATGTGCTGCGAAGTAAAATTATTAATGTCTTCAGCAGTTCCGGTTCCTCCTGTCAGTGAAATATCACAGACTGTTGAATCTGTAAGCGATGGGTTGATTATAGTAACATTAAAAGAATAAGTCCCGGCAGTTTCATTTGTGCTGCCAGCAGTTGTTTCAAACTGAACAAAAGTTTTGCCAGCTGCTAATGTTGTTACTGAAATAACATTAGAGTTATCACTTATTCCGTAACTGTTGCTTGCCCGAATGCGGTAAAAATATTTTGTAGTTTCAGTAAGGTTTGTAACATTTGCAGAAGTTACATTCGCAACATTCAAATTTTCATATCCCGAGATGTAATTTGTAAAAAATGTATCTGAAGCAACATCAATAAAATAAGATGAGGCTGCGAAAGAAGAATTCCAGTTTGCCTGAAAACTTGCAGAACCTACGGAACTTGCCTCAAGGGCAACAGGAGTTTCAGGAGGATTTCCACTGCTTGAAGTTACAGTAAATGAACCTGTCGGCATTGAAATTAACGAATTGCTTTTTGTCCAGTTTACCGGATTGCTAATTAAAATCAATAATTCATCTTTGGTTCCGCTCGTCCCTGCCATATTATAAACAGCATTATCATTGTCAGTACCAGCTTCACCTAATGCAACTGCATTGACGCCGTTTGTTAATCCTACAGGTAAAGCAGAAGTGTTTGAATTTGTTGCGTCAACCCAAATATCTCTATAAGTTGAAACTGCATAAATAAAATTTGGCGAAGATGATGCCCCTTGAAATGCAATTAATTGATCTCCGGCTGTTGCCAATGCAAGTCCGTTAGTCCCAACACCGGGGTCACTGTCAACTGTAAAATTGGCTGAGTTTCCAACAAAAGAAATAATCGTACCTGCCGTAATTAAACCCGGGGCTGTATATTTTACGGCACCTTCTGTACTATTAAATGTCCCGTCAGATTTTATTCCCGAATCAGTGAATCTTATTTCTGTTCCGGACTGCAAATCAACCAGATTGACAAAAGCAAAATCATCAGGATTATCAGCATTAATACCAATAATCGCAATATCTCCGGGCTGCAAGGTTTGAGAAAAAAGATTTATAAAAGGAATAAAAAGCAAAAATAATTTCAGCATTAATTTCATTATAATTTTCTCCGTTAAGTTATAGGAAAAGAAAAGCGACAATAAGTGCCGCTTTTCATATTGAAATATAGGAATTTAACAAATAAAGTGTTTTAAATAATTGTTAAGTTTTATTAACCGAAGGTATAGAAAACCCTTAATCTTAAAGAGTCCTTTATTAAATCAGATGTTCTGCTGAAAAAATAAATCAGCAAAAACAACAGAACCATCAAAACAAGTTTTTTAATTGCGTATTATCGCTGCAATCTGCTGAGCCTGCTTTTGATTGTATTCGAATGCGATTGATTTATAATTCACAAGATCAACTATTGTCCCAATCATACAGATTCCGCCAGTAAGCAAATACAAAATACCCATTCCAATCTGATCAACAATAAACCGCTGAACGCCGGCAACACCTAAAAATCCAACAAGAGTAAGGAGTAAAATTGTCTGCGGATCTTTTCTGCGAACTCTATAAACGTTCGCAAATTGGGAGGCTTCATCATCCGTCATATTTTTAATAAGCGAAGAAACAAATGCCTGTTCTTCTCCAATTAATTCAGGTAGTAACTGCAGTACGTTTGCCATTATATGCCTCCGTCATTTTTGATTTATCAAAATTTTTTATGATTAAATTTATTATTCTTGTAGAAATCAGAATTAATGCAAGTATTCCGAGTGGATGCATATCAAAAGAGCCTTGAATATCTCCATGAAAAAATAATGAGATTGCTCTTCCAAGTCCGCAGCCGGGACAATTATCAATCCCGAGTAATTTGAACCCACAAAGAGTTAAATGGCCTTCCGCAAATGGATTTATGTTATAAAGATAAATCAGCCCGCTTAACCAGAGCAGAGCCTCAAAATTTTTTGATAATATTTTAATTGCGAATTTCATCTTTGTCAGTAATTTTATTTCATTAGACGCATACTAATTGATTGAGTTCAATTCCATGAAAGCTTTTTTTGATTCCGACATAAATTTTTTAACCAGCTCGCGGGATTTTCGGCCTGATGAGTTTTCCACCCCCGTATGCACGTCCACACCGGAAGGTTTTACAAACTTTATCGCTTCATAAACATTTTTAGGATTCATTCCGCCTGCCAATATTACCGGTTTGCCTGATAATTCACATATTCTTTTACTGATATTCCAGTCATGTGTCAGACCGGTTGCACCGCTTGCACCGGTTTTGGGATTAAAAGTGTCAGTAATAAACGCATCAACATATTCATCCATCTGTTGCATTTTTTCAAAGAGACGTTCATTGTTTTGCTCTCCAATCACCAGACTTTTTATTATTGTTAAACTTGGTTCTAATTGTTTTACATTTATTAATTCTTCAACTGTAATTTCGCCATGAAGTTGAATTATGTTTGAATTCATTTTCTCGCAGAAATTTACTATTTCCGAAGCATTATTAAGATAAGTAATCAGAACAGAATGAAAAGGATGATTGATTTTTGAAATTATTTCCGCCGCCTGCAGTTCAGATAAATCTTCTTTGTTTACCGGCAACCTTAACGGGAAGCCCAAAAACATTACGTTTTCTGACATCAGCATTTCTGCTTCCTCAAAATCAATTACTCCGGCAACCTGAATAAAATTTTTAAACATAAGTTATCAGTTATTAATTTTATGTGTATTAAAAAAATAAATGTTTAATCTGAGAAAGTAAAACCATGGAAAATATTTTATCCTCCGAAAGTGAAATTGAATTGTTTCTAAATACAAATAATTTTACTGTTCTTTATTTCAGCACGCCCGATTGCACTGTCTGCAAAGTTCTGAAACCAAAATTAATTGAGTTTCTGGAAGAGAATTTTTCAAAGTTTAAATTCGGATACGTTGATTTATCGCAACTGAAAGAATCCGCAGCCCAAAGAAATATTTTCACTGTTCCAACAATTTTGTTTTTATATGAAGGAAAGGAATTTATAAGAAAAGCCCGTCACATTAATTTTGGTGAACTGTATGACGAGCTTTCAAGATTTTATTCAATGGTCGAATAACTATTTTTTCGAAATCTTTAAAAGTTTATTTTTCTCGCGTCCTTTTGTTCGCATCGGATCTCCGGAATATCCCAACTCTTTCCAGTTCAGGATTTTCTCGCCTTTAACACCGTGACACTGCGTACATTTGAGAGCTTCTTCCTTTGGAGAAACCATGTGATTGACAGAAAGATATGATTCTGCTTCAATGAAACTTACTTTCCCTGAAAATGCAAGCTCCATCTCTTTCATTCCGATTTCAGCCGATGAATTCCAATTGTTTGTTTTTGCCAAACCGCTATTTCCGTTGACTTTTAGCGGAATTAAATAATTATTTGATTCATCAAACGGGAGTTTGCCTTTAACTAATTTGAAAGGATAAATTTTTGCTTTTGCGTCAGAAATGCTTGCATCAGGTTTCACCAAAACTGCTGTGGATTTGGAGTCAATTTTTTCACCAACCGAATAATACTTATTTGTTCCGCTGTACCATAAATATTGTGGCTTAATACGGGAAGCAGTTACCGAATTATTTTCAAAACTCTTTTCGCTTTTCGATTTTGACCAGTCAACAAAAATTTTTGTAGAATTCTCTTTTGCAAATTCGCGGATATGACAGGTTTCGCAGGCAACATTTTTTATGTGCTTGTTTAAAGTCGGGCTTTTATGGGTTTTATCATTATGGCAATTCATGCAAGAAACTGTTTTGCTGTCAGCGCCACTGATTTTATGACCCTTCGATATATGGCAAGTTGTACAATTAAAATTTTTGCCACCCATGTGAACATCAATATTCTTGCCGGGTTTTATCAAACTTTTATCCAAATCACCGTGACGGATATCTGAGCCTTTTTGAGAATCGAAATGACACGTACCACAATTTTTCCGGCTTGGCTTTTTAACGCTTTGAGCAACTTTTACGATGTCGTAATTCTTGGTGTATTTTGAATATGTTCCTGTTTGTTCGTGACAAATCAAGCAATCAATATTGTTTACATCATTCGGATTTTCTTTTGAATAAAAACTAACATGATTGAACTGACTGGCAGACAAATCTGAATTTGGTGCGACACGGAATTCATAGGAAAGTGATTTGTTATAGAAAAAAGACTTATCGGATGACTTCCAATTCCAATGTCTTGAAGCAAGAACTTCCTCGCCAATCCCATCGTGACAACCTAAACATGTTTCTGTTACTTCCTGCAAAGTTTCGAAAGGTCCTTCAATCAGTTCTTCATGATTTTGACTTTGGATTTTGTCAGTAAAAATTATTAAAATAAAGAGCATAAAAAACTTTTTCATCATTTCTCCGAAGTAAGCAAATTCTTTTTTTCAAATATAATTTAGTTGTTTGATTTGTGAAAGATTTTGCGAGTTGCGAAAGCAAAAATTATCGCTCAGGGTTTTTCTTCGCCTTGAAAACCCAAAGTTCACTGAATAGAAAATTTGAAATTGTTCCACCCAAAATTCCTATCAGGTTTGAAATTAAGTAGAATATTCCAAAAAATTCGGTGAGTACAATTAACACAACATAATTGATCGCAGCACCGAACGAAGCCGAAATGTAATATCTCATCATTCGTTGTAAAAAATTATGCGTTTTTTCATCACTGTTTTTCCACGTCCAAAAATCATTGAGAAGAAAATTTGTGAGTATCGATAGTCCCACAGAAAAAATTGAAGCTATCGGAATTATCAGCCCAAGTACATCGTGACATAGCCAAAGTACTGCCGAGTTTACAACGATTCCGCTGCCTCCGACAATTCCAAATTTTATAAATCGAATTAATAATTCTTTATTCTTCAGTTCCATGATAATTGACACACAAATAACAGTTTATGATTCTTGTAGTTATTCCGAAAAACTTATATTCAAATTTTTTAATTGGCTCAACCTTGTCAAAATATTTTTCCACCAATCCGAGTTTTGCTTTATATTCTTTGCGATTATCAAAAACATACAAAGCATTTTTCCCTTTCAGTTCATTTGGATTATTCCAATAGTCAAATTGCAGTGCCCGCTGTCCAAAAATATTTTCCGCGTAAGTATTTTGTTTGTCCGGAAGATAAAATTTTGTCATAGCCGCACTTTTATAAGAATTGCCAAAAACAAAAACCTTCTCTTTTCCGCCAAGTTTATTCTGAATTTGATAAATTTTTCCTGCTGCATCTTTCCATCCGCTCCATGTATTGCCTTCACCCAAAGGAATGTTCGGGAAAATCATTACAGAATAACCGATAATAATTAATCCGACCGAAATAATCACAAGTGTTTTTTTTAACCGTATTTTGGAAGCAAATACAACATCTGCTGATAAAATTATTGCACCAAGATAACCCGGCAGAAGCCAGTTCATTTTAACAAGACTTTTAAAACTGACATAAGTAAAAAGTATAATTGTGACTGCAGCCGAAAGAAAATAAATTCCTGCGTTGAAATTGTTTTTTATTTTACCGAACCATTTTTTCAGTGTTATAGCAATTAAAACAAAAACGAATGGAGTAAGCATAAAGAACTGACTGACAATCAACTGAAAAAAATATTTGAATGTAAATGCTTTTGTCTTCTCAGCCCGTTCAACTGTCTGAAAAAGAAACGAAGCCCATTCATGCCTGAAATTCCAGTATAAAACCGGAGTGAAAACAATTACAGAAACAATCACTGCCAAATAAATAAAAGGATTCAGAAGTTCTTTTCGCCTTACTTTTGAAATAATGAACATGATAAAAATTGCAACAGTAATTATCACCATTGAATATTTACTTAGCATTCCCAAACCAAGTGACAGACCCGCAAGTATCCAAAATCTGTTTTTATTTGTAAGTAAATATTCCTGGACGGAATAAATAACGAGCAGCCAAAAGAATAGCAACGGTGTATCCGGAACAATGGTTACAGAATATAAATGCCCAAAGATTGTAAGATTGTAAATCAAAAGACTCAAAAATGATTTTTTCTCCGACTCACTTTCCGATTGAAACGTCATAAAAAATCTTTTTGCTGTAATATATAAAAGAAACTGGGTTAAAAATGACCAGACGACAGCGAGGAATTTTACTCCAAATGAATTGTCTCCAAAAATATTTGTGCCGAGCCAAATCGAATAAGCTGTCATAGGAGGATGATCAAAATATGAAAAGTCCGGATTCTTTGAATAGTACCAGTAATACGCTTCCTGCGGAGTAATCGGAATAAATGCGATATAAATTAATTTCAAAAAAGAAGCAGCCAAAAGAAATTTCAGCACGGTTTTGGTATTACTATTTTGAAAATATTTATCTAAAACAGATAGCATTAATTCGTACTTCCCGATTTTATTTTTATTTTTTTATGCTACTAATATAAAACGAACCAAATCCAATAACTTGCCGGCAGAGAGCAACAAGAGGAAAAATTTTTCTGTTCAAGTATTTTTATGTGATATTAATCATGGCAATGAGAAGAGAAGACAAATATTTTTCAACCAGTAATTAAAAAATTTTAACAGAGGGTAATTGGGAAGTTGGCTGGGCTTCCCGATTTAATAACGGAATCAAATGACATTAAATGATATAATTTTTTCTTCGGTTGCAATCTTTTTTGGGTTTGTTTTCTTCCTGATAATAGTTCTTTATTTAATTTCTTCCTTCAAAAAGGACTGAATTCGCACTATTATTCCTTTTCCTGATTAAAAGTAAATATTTTCTCTTTTTTTTCGATAATCTTTTAGAAAATTCAATTACTGAAAAAGGAATTCAAAATGAAAATACTTGTCGATGAGAAGTATTTCAATCTCGAGAAGGAACTCGAATATTTAGAGCCAAGAATTGAGTATGAAAGAATAGTTGATAAAAATGTTTCCCAGATCAAAAATTCCGGAATCAGCAAATCTTATTTTGATTTTTTTATTTTTGATTTAAGAGAAAATATTAATCATACATCAGAAATTATTAATGAGATTAAAAAATACAATCCAAACATCAAAACAATTGCAATTACTTCAAAAAAGAATGGAAGATATCAGGGCTCATTTTTTTTCCGCGGAGTAGATTTGTTTTTGTATCAGGAAACTGACAGGGAATTCTTATTAAGCTATCTTAAAAGAGCTCACATCCGTCTCTCTAAAAGTTCATAAAACCCACGTAACTTTTTTATTTTAACTCAGTCTAAATAAAAAAATTTGGGGGTCAATATGCGACTGAGTACTTTTATTTTATTTTTTGTTTTTGCAAGTTTATTATTTGCGCAGGATAACAGTGAAGTGTATGAAGATTCTCTTGATACTGAATTTGTTTGTTCTGAAAAGAGTCTGAATATTCCTTTGCCAACCGTCGGATTTAGTCTTGGCAATTCAAAAAATTTTAACGGGATTAGAATTAATTACAATGATTGTGGTGTGGGCGTAATAAACGGAATAAACATCACTTTCTGGAAATCAAATAATTTTAAAAATCAGATTGTAAACGGAGTTTCACTTGGATTAATTCCGATGAGCGGAAGTTTGCATGGCTTTTCTTTTGGGCTTGGCGGATTAATTGCAAGCAAGTCAATGATTGGTTTTAATTTCGGTGGATTGGCTTTGGTTTCTCAGGAAGGAATTGCTGGCATTAATATTTCCGGTTTAGCTTCGGTTTCACAAAACCGAATTGCAGGCATAAATATTAGCGGAATGGCTAACGTTTCTCAAGAAAACATAGTGGGCTTTAATTTTGCAGGTTTAGCAAATGTGTCGCAAGCAAAAATGATAGGATTAAATATTTCGGGTTTGGCTAACGTCTCCCAAGATTATTTATTGGGTTTTAACTTTGGCGGTTTGGCAAATGTATCACAAACTGCTTTATTGGGAATAAATATTTCCGGGCTTGCAAATGTTGCCAAAGAAAATTTAAATGGTTTCAATCTTGCTCTTTTAGCCAATGTTTGCAGTGAAGGAAGTATTTCCGGACTGTCGTTTACACTGGGGAAAATTTTTGCTGAACAGGAAATTAAAGGAGTCAATTTTGCCGGATACAAAACCGACTCGCAAGAATTTTCAGGAATTAATATCACTCCTGTTTGGACAGAAGTCGAAAATTTATCCGGATTTTCTTTTTCGCTTTACAATGAAATTTATGGTAGACAAAATGGAATTTCAATCGGTCTTGTTAATTATGCAGAAGAATTACACGGCATTCAAATCGGTTTGATTAATATTGCAAAAAACAAATCTTCTTTAAGAATTTTGCCAATATTTAATGCCAACCTGTAAAGTAAAATTAATCCTGTTGATTTTTTTTAAATATATCGTCGGGAATTCCCTTGTTGACTTTATAGTTTGAATAAAAAACAATCACATTTCCCTGCAGTTTTCCTCTTTGAATTTTCTGTAAATCTTCTTTTGGATTTTGATTTTGGGAAGTTGAAGGTGAATCTTCTGAATTAAAAGAAAATTCAACCCGTGTTGGAAGACCGTATTTTATTGAAGAATCATCATATTTCATATTGATACTAATCTCGCCGCTTTTCTTTGTTACACTTGCTATTTTTCTCACAACTTTATTTTTTGAATCAATCCAAAATGTAGAAAGTAAAACATCGGATGTATCGCTTAGCGGAATTACTTTGATTACATCAAGCGAAATATTTTCTATTTGTTCTGTTCTGATATAAATAGCTTCGTATTTTTCAGATAATAATTTGTTCGGAGAAAAGTTTAACCCTTGTTTTGGAAGCATTGCAAATCCTTTTGATTCCATTTTTACTTTATCAGGTTGTTTGAAATAAATTTTTGCTGTTGTTTCAGGAACTTTGAACAAATCAATATCCACTTTGATTCTTACATCTGCGGAATAATCTTTAACCTTACTAAATTTTGCGTTAACTGCCTCAAGCAAAACTTTTGGTTCTTTTGTCTGCGCAAATAGTTGGGTGACAAATAAAAAACACACGCTGAAAATTCCAAAATAATATTTTAGTTTCATGATAGAATATCTTTCCTTTTGAAGATTAAAAAAGTAATAGTGAACAACCCAACAATATGTCCGAGTAGCACGAGCATCGATTTAAATAAATTTGAATAATCAATCGGGACATCAAATATCGATGTCCATTGTGTCATGTGAGTAACAAACAAATACGGGCGAATTTCTTTCAAGCCTTCAATATTCAATGCAGAAAGAATCATGAAAATTATAATTACAGCCATAGTTGCAAATATTGGTCCGATTGCATTTTCAACAAGCGAAGAGAAAAAAAACGAAAGACTTAAAATCACTCCCAAACTTAATGCAGCAAAACCATAAGCAAAAAAGAACCGCCAAAGGATATCATTTTTTGCAAAAACGATAATACTCTTCTGCACAACAATAAGTTCGCCAGTTCCAAAAATCAAAAGACTAACCCCAAGACTCATCATCATGAGGAAAAACAAAAGAAGAATTGTGTAAATTAATCCCGCAATAAATTTAGACATCACAATTTGGAATCGTGAAATAGGGCGTGTAATCAACATTCGGTAAGTTCCGGCTGTTGCTTCTCCTGCAAGCAAATCTCCGCCGACAAGAACTATTAAAAACGGAATATGAATATAAAGAGCCTGCAAAACCAAGTGGGCAACTAAATATCCATTCAATAAATTTCCCGTGTATTCAAATGAGTCACGAAAACTTCTTGTGGCAAAACTTAAATAACCACTGCCTTGGAAATATATTGCTGTTTGAACTATTCCAACTAAAAGACCAACGGCAGCAAATCCGATATAACTCCGCCATTTCCTGAAAATCTTTGAAAGCTCAATCCCGATCAGCATTATCATTCTTCTAATCCTTCAGTAATTTTGAAAAAATAATCTTCGAGCGAGCGGGTTGGGATTATTGAAGTAACATTTATTTTAAGCTCAACAAAAAATTTATTCAGAACGGGGATTTCATCTTTTGTCAATCCAAAAACAAAATTTTTGTCGTCAGATTTTATAAGTTTTTGAGCCCACATACTTTCATGAATTATATCTCTGATTTCTCCATCACTGCTTAGTTGAAAGGATACTTCATTCTTTCCGTTATTCAATAAATCTTGAACAGAACCTTCAATTAAAGATTTTCCTTTATTTATAATAATCATTCGCGAGGCAATTATTTCAACCTCCTTTAAAATATGCGATGAAAGAAAAATGGTTTTTCCCTTTTCCTTTGAGAGATAAACAATCAATTCCCTGATTTCTTTAATTCCCTGCGGATCCAATCCTGTTGTCGGTTCATCAAGAATTATAAGTTCGGGATCGTGCAGAAGAGCCTGTGCGAGTCCAAGCCGTTGTTTCATTCCATGCGAGTAAGTTTTGACTTTACTTGATGCTCTTTTATCCAAGCCAACTAACTCGAGAATTTTCATTATATTTTTGGATGATACATCAGCACCGGAAATTTTCCCTAATATTTCAAGATTTTTGAATGCCGATAAATACAAATAAAAATCGGGCTTTTCGACAATAGCACCAATATTTTTCAAAATCTCTCTCCTGTTTGAAAAAAGATTTTTTCCAAATATTTTAATTTCACCAGAGGTCGGATTAATTAATGATAAAAGCATTCGGATTGTTGTGCTTTTTCCTGCTCCATTTGGACCCAGAAAACCAAAAACATCGCCACGGTAGACATTTAGAAAAAGATTATCAACTGCCACCAATGATTTAAAGTTTTTTGTTAAACCATTTATTTCTATTATTTTTTCAGTCAATAATTCTCCATTTCATCTTTAGACTAAATTTTTTGAAATATTTTGCGATAATAAGAAGCTAAACTATGTATTATTATATCTGAAAAATATGAAAAAATCAATTATTAAGACGAACCTATTGATACTTTTGTTTCTGATGTTGTTTTTGTCTGCTTCTAATATTCTCGGTAAAAACAAGGATACCGCTTCATTAATAAAAAAATTAAACTCTTCTTATGGAATTGAAAAAGCAGATTTATTAAATCAGCTTTCGTATAATTTTTCCCAATCTGATTTTGAAAGATCTCAGGATTATGCTTCTCTTGCACTAAAACTATCACTTGAACTTAAATATAAGCAAGGTGAAGTTTATGCTTTGTGCAATTTGGGATATTCCCATTATTTGAAAGGCAGTATTATGGAATCGAGAACATATTTTGAATCTGCCTTGACAATGGAGCAAAACAGCTATCCTCGCGGAAATGCTTTTGCTTTAATCGGTCTTGGATTAATCGACTGGCGAGAAACAAAATACAAATCCGCCGCACTAAATTTTAATAAGGCTATCGCTATTGCAGAAAAATTTAACATTAATGATTTGCTGGGCAGAGCATACAGTTATTCGGGTTTGATTTATTGGAAATGGACTGATTATAAGAAAGCAATGGAACTTTACTTTAAAGCATTGTCAATAAAAGAAAAAGTGGGAGATGATTTTGAAACTGGCGTAACACTAAATAATATTGCTTATGTTTATAATGAAATGAAAGATTTTAAAACATCACTGATATATTCTACGCGGGCAGCAGATATTGGCGAAAAAATCAATAGTGATTTTGTGAAGGGAAGAGCGTACAGTAATCAGGGCGTAAGCTATCTTGGTTTAAATCAGCCCCAAAAGGCTTTGGAGTTAAACGAATTATCGCTTCAAATAAAACAAAAGAATAACGACAAAAGAGGGATAGGTTTTTCATACATAGATATTGGCGATATTTTTCTTTTACTGAAGAATTATAGAAAAGCGATAGCATATTATAATCAAGGCTATTCCTATATGGCACAAACGAATGACAGCTTTGGGAAAGCCCTTGCACTAAATAGAATTGGTGAAACTTATTTAGCTATTAGCGATTTCTATAAAGCAGAAGAAAAATTATCAGGCAGCATGTATTTTGCAAATACAGGTAAATTCAGACTTATTAAATCAAACAATTTTTTAAGTTATTCTAATCTTTATAAAGCAAAGGGAGATTATTACACTGCCCTGGAGTATTATAAAAAATATAATTTACTTACCGACTCATTGAGTGAAGAAAAGAATCTATCAAAGCTTTCAGAGTTGCAAGTGAAATACGAATTCAACAAAACTCACTCAGAAAATGAAGCATTAAAAATCCGAAATCAAGTTCAAAAATTGAGTATTGAAAAAAATTCTGTTTATGTTAATGCTCTTATCGGAATTTCAGTTTTGCTTACTATTATTGCTTTTTCTTTTTTCAGCAGGAACAGATTTATCAATGCAAGCCGTAAGGAATTACAGCAGAAAAATCTTGAAATAGAAGAGAACCGAAAAATTTTAGAACAAGCAAATAAAAGCAAAGATAAATTTTTTTCAATTATATCTCATGATTTACGCAATCCATTCCAGGCATTATTGGGCTATACAAGTTTATTGATCAGTGATTATAATAATCTGAATGATGATGAACGAAAAGCTTATATCTCAGAATTAGATTCTGTATTCAAATCCACATTACAACTAATTGAAAACTTATTGAATTGGGCTCGTACTCAATCCGGCAAACTTGAATATAATCCGATTGCAGTTAACATTAATCACGCTGTAACTGAAACCACATTGCAACTTTTGGGAGTGGCAAAAAGGAAAAACATTTCGATAGAACATAATATTTCACCAGACGAATTTGCATATATTGATCTATATTTTTTTCAAACAATTTTAAGAAACTTGATCTCAAATTCAATTAAGTTCACCAAAGCCAAAGGGAAAATATCCGTTTATCTTCTTGAAATTGACGATAAAAAAACAATGGTAGTTGAAGATACTGGCATTGGTATGACAAAAAAATTAGCTGATGAATTATTCAATGAGGAGAAAATTAAATCTTCAATCGGAACCAACAGGGAATTAGGAACAGGGCTTGGATTAACTTTATGTCATGAATTCGTTAAAAAATATAATGGAAAAATCTGGGTTGAAAGTGAATTAGGAAAAGGCAGCAAATTTTTATTTACCGTTCCTGTTGAATAATCAACTATACATACCAAGGTATCAATCGATTTTTTATACGTTAATTTTTAATATTTTTACTGTCAGCAGAAAAAATAATGCTTGATTTTTCAAATATTGAAAATTGATCAGGAATCGGTTGTGAAGCAATTAAAATTTTTTATGACGGCTTTTTTTTTGAATATTTTTTTGGTGCAAAATCTGATGAGTCAGTTTTCTAATTTTATATCAAAGAAAGATGATAAACTTTTTGATGGTGATAAAGAATTCAGGTTTATTTCATTCAATATTCCCAATTTGCATTACATTGAAGATTATCTTCCATTTGCCGAAACAAATCCGTGGCGACTGCCAGATGAGTTTGAAATTCGCGATGCACTTCAAACAATCAAACAGCTTGGCGGAAAAGTTGCAAGAATTTATGTTCTGTCAGTCAAAGGCGAGAATGATTCATCAATTATTCGGCATGTTGAATCACCAGGAATATTTAACGAAGAGGCGTTTGTTGCTCTTGATAAAGTAATTACTTTGGCTAATGAAATTGGTATTAGAATTATAATTCCCTTTGTGGATAATTGGAGCTGGTGGGGCGGCGTTAATGAATATGCCGCATTTAGGAACAAAGCCTCTTCCGATTTTTGGTACGATCAAGAATTAATTTCTGATTTTAAACAAACAATTAATTTTTTGCTTAACAGAAAAAACACAATTACCGGAAAATTATATAAAGACGATAAAGCAATTTTAGCATGGGAAACCGGAAATGAATTATCTGCGACGGATGAATGGACAAAAAAAATTGCAGCTTATATAAAATCTTTGGATGAGAATCATTTGGTTATTGAAGGAACGTATTCAAAAGAATTATCGGATGAAATTATAAATGACGACAACATTGATATTCTTTCAACGCATCACTATGGAAATGTAAAGTCTTCTATTGAGTGGATTGTACAGAATCAAAAAAAGGCAAAAGGAATAAAGCCATATATTATCGGTGAGTATGGACTTATTCCGACACAGGATATTCGCGCAATTTCAGACACAATAATAAGACAGGGATTAACAGGCGGTCTGCTTTGGAGTTTAAGATTCCATAACCGTGAAGGCGGGTTCTATCATCATTATGAATATGATAATTATGAAAGTTACAGATTTCCGGGGTATGCAAGCGGCGGCTTTTACGATGAACAGTTAGTATTGAATTTAATTCGAGAAAAAGCCTTTGCAATAGATAACCGAATTCCGCCTGCTGTTCCTATTCCTAATTCTCCGTATCTTTTTGATATTGAAGATGTTTCAAAAATATCGTGGCAGGGCTCAACTGGTGCTGAATCGTATGTTGTTGAAAGAAAAGAAGAATTTGAGAACGAATGGAGTATTATTTTTCCAAATGTTGATGAAAGCAAATATCAGTATCGCACTTTGTTTAATGATGAATTCGCGGAAATTGGCAAAAGATATTATTATAGAATAAAGGCGGTCAATCAGTCGGGAGAATCTGATTATTCAAATGTTGTTGGTCCTGTTGATGTTAATTTCAAAACCATAATTGATGAAATGGAAAATTTTAATTTTATCTTTCAGAAAGATGGACAACTTAAACTCTTAACAACAGAAGATTTAAGAAAAGCGAAAGAAGACAGAAGCAGGCTGAGCGGAAATGATGAAAGTTATATTATTTACAAATCACCTTCGGAACCGTTGAAGATTGTTGTTGATGGTTTTGCATCGAAAGACAGTAGTACTCTGGATTTTTATACCGGAAGCGAATTAACTGATACGAGACAAATATTACCCGATGTCAAAGTGTTTAAGTTTGATAAAAATGAATACGGCTTTTTTGATGCCCTCAGATTCAGCTTTGAAAATTTCAGCAAAGATGACCGATTAATAAAAATAGTACTGAAAAAGAAAATTCAGATTTCACGAGTTGAGTTTTCATACCGATAAATATTGACCAAGTCTGTTTTTAAAGAACTAATTTGCACTTCGTAAAATCGGAAAGGCAACCTCCTTTTTTAGTAAATACTCAAACTGTTTGTATGTCACTAAACCTAATTCTGATTTTGGTTCGAGAGCAATTACAATCATATTATTTTTTAATTGCTTTACTGGAAGAAAATAATATTCGGACAAATCAATTTTATTTGTAACTTCATTTACTGAAACATAAGGACTAACAATTGTGTCTCGCTCAAAATCAATTGTGCCAATAGAATCGATAAAATATTGTTCAACTTTATCGCAGTTTTCCAACTTTGCATCAGTATAAAATAGATTGTGGTTATCCATCCATCGCTTTAACGCAGAAATATTTTTCGGAACTAAATATCCTTTTGGTCTTTTAACTTCATAAATAGATTTAACAACTGATCTGAAATCATCTACTGTTACAATAGTATCTTCATTTGAATAGTAAGAAAGTAACTTTAACTCAAGTTTATTTCCATCGGAAAAGTGATCGAGTTGAATTGCAACTTTTTCTTCAACTTCATTTTCAATTAATTTTTTTCTTTCCTCTGCCACAAGCTTTTTAATCTGATCTTTGTTATCAAAACTGAATTTTATCAAACCTAACATTCCGAGCATTTGACTTTTTGCTCGACGTTCAATTCTGTCAATGTTGTAATCTTCGCCGTTCATTCCTTCTTGAATAAACGATAAAGTATGTTGTATTCCAAAACTTTGTCGTCCATCGTTTATATCAAATGTGCTGTAGCGCAGAAAATCAACTCCAACCGGACCGCCAGGTAAATAATGAAATGCTGTGTAACCTTTTTCATTGATAAAGTTGAAAATAAAAGGAAGATACTTTTGATAAGATATATTCCTGATTTTTTCGGAGATATTAAGGTTCGTTATTGCACCGACAGTTATATCAAAGTTTCTTCTGAAGCCAAGCTTTTTCCATTCCTCACCAAAGGGCCAGTATTCGTGAACATCCATTGTTACTTCGAAAATATACTTATCAAAAAGTTTGTGAAGTGCTTTTGTTTCCAGTTCTGTAAGAATTAAATGATTACGATTTAAATCCATTCTAT
>Ga0210044_10005005_pt1 | contig 18137 bp, 11 predicted proteins | sample CryGey13umfilter_2_FD_183959 | JGI IMG/M metagenome (GOLD analysis project Ga0210044, IMG submission 183959) | Groundwater microbial communities from aquifer in Utah, USA - Crystal Geyser 4/9/14 3 um filter (SPAdes) (version 2) | ecosystem: Environmental > Aquatic > Deep subsurface >... | reverse complement strand
ACCTGCCAATTGCATCAGATGGTTCATATGCTACTATTTGAGCTTCAGGATATACGATATCATTTCCATTTCTTACGCATAGAATTTGTGCGATTTTCTCCCTAACACATTGTTGAATTTGATTCTGTATATCCTCTTCTGATTCATTGAAATGTGAACGTCGCTCACTGTGTCCGATAAGTACATATCCACATATTTCATGTAATGTAGCTGCAGTGACTTCACCAGTGAATTTTCCGGGTTCTTTTGGTGAAACAGTTTGAGCTCCCATATAGATTCCATTATAGTCAGATAGTAGTTTTCCTGTAAGCATTATATGCGGAAATGGTGGGCAGATGATTATTTGTAACGAATTTTTTTCAAGAGCAGATTTGAGAGCTTTGTTTTCTTCTGAATTTTTCTGCATTAATGTGGAAAATTCATAGGCCCATTGCACAATGTCATTTTTTGTCATCTGTGCTTTCCAGTTTGCAATAAGATATCTCATAGTATGGATTTTTAAAAATCAATAATGATTTTGGTAAGAGTACAGGGTTCTTGACAGAAATATATTATAGTATGTTATTGCGAGGAGCATAAACGACGAAGCAATCTCAATACAGACGAGATTGCCGCGCTCCGTTTCACTTCGCTCGCAATGACATGTGTGTCAAAGACCCTGAGCTCTTACTTATTTTGTCCCCTCTCACATCTGGTATTATTATACCCTATGATCGATATCTTCAAAGGCTTGAATCCCCAACAAAAAAAAGCAATTGAGGCTGTCGACGGTCCATCAATAGTGCTTGCTGGAGCTGGTTCAGGAAAGACCCGAGTTCTCGTCCACAAAGTTTTGAATCTCATTGAAAATCACAATGTAGATCCGAAATCTATCGTCATGATCACATTCACAAATAAAGCTGCGCGTGAGATGAAAGATCGTATCGCAAAAATCATGGGAAATGAAAAAACTCTCGGGTATATCGGGACATTTCATTCATTTTGTGCGATGATTTTGCGAAGAGATGGTGAGTATATTGGCATTCCTCATGCATACACAATATATGATGATGGTGACCAGCAGCAACTTCTCAAACAAGTTTTGAAAAAGAAGCAGTCAAAATACTCTCCGCGGTTCTTCTCAGGGCGGATTTCAGGTGCCAAAAACCAACTTGTGAGCCCAGAGAGATTTATCGAAATCTTCTCATTTTATAAAGCTGCAGAGGTTGCACAAGTCTATCATCAGTATCAAAAAGAGCTAGAGAAAAATAATGCTTTGGACTTTGATGATTTGCTAATGAAAGTTGTAGAATTATTTCGCTTACATAAACCTGTCTTAGAAAAATATCAAAATCGATATCAGTATATTTTGATTGATGAATTCCAGGATACGAATGTAGCCCAATATACACTTGCAAAAACATTGAGCAACAAGCACAAAAATATCACCGTGGTTGGGGATTTTTCACAAAGTATCTACTCATGGCGTGGTGCAGATATTCGAAATCTGGAAAAATTTAGTGGAGACTTTGAAGGTGCACAAATCATCAATCTTGAGCAAAATTATCGTTCCACCCAAAATATTCTTGACTTTGCCTATGAAATCATCTCTGAAAACCAAACTCATCCAATTCTTCACCTTCATACCGATGCGGCTCCGGGAGATGATGTTGAGACTGTGGAGGTTGACAATGAAGAGGAAGAGGCGACATTTATCGCAGACAGAATACAAACTATTTCTGTCGATCTCGACTACACAGAAATTTCGGTTCTATACCGTACAAATGCCCAGTCAAGAAGTATTGAGGAAATATTTTTGCATTATGGTATTCCCTACACACTAATCGGTGGAACTCGCTTTTATGAAAGAAAGGAAATTAAAGATATTCTATGCTATTTGCGACTTCTTCTTCACCCTGATGATAGTGTTGCGTTGGAACGAGTAATTAAACTTGGTAAACGAAGATTTCAAAAATATAAAGAATTATTTCTTCAGATTAAGGATTCAGTCCTTGAAATTCCAACGGCAGAGATTTTGGAGATGGTATTTGATCAAACCGAATATCTTGGATTGTATGATCCTGACATTACTGAAGACTACGCACGTCTTGAAAATATAAAAGAGCTTAAATCAGTAGCAATGACATTTCCAAATCTAGTGGATTTCCTCGAACAAGTAGCGCTTGTTGAGTCTGAGTATTTCGAAGGAGAAAAAACGGGTAAATCAAAAGATGGTGTGCGACTCATGACTTTGCATCAAGCAAAAGGACTCGAATTTTCTTATGTTTTCATAACTGGGCTTGAAGAAGGGCTTCTTCCACATTCTCGATCGGTCGACGATATACATCAACTTGAAGAAGAAAGACGGCTGTTTTATGTCGGAGTGACACGCGCCAAAAAAAACCTTGTCATTACTCACGCACGTCGACGTTTTATTTTTGGAAGAAGGATTCTATCTATGAAATCTCGTTTTATCCGGTCTAGAGAAGAGGAAGAGGTTGAGTGGTGGTAAAAAAATTGTAAGAGTTCACACTCTTTGACAAAACTGTATCATAATATATCAATTATTATTTTGTGTCATCCCCGACCTGATCCCCGTTTTCACGGGGACGGATCCAGATTGTTGAAATAGTCTGGAGAATGGATTCCCGCCTTCGCGGGAATGACAACGTGTGTCAAAGAGTGTGAACTCTTACAAATAATTCTTTTGATTAACAAATCGAGTTTCGTGTGGTAGTATAAATGACATGAATGTAAAAGTACTCTTTGGAATTACTACAATTGCAATTATCGCAATAATCATTGGGTTGGTTGTTCTTTTGCAAAAGCAGACCAAATCCGAAATGAGTAAGAAAAGCGACGTGAAAGGGCTTGAGATTGTTGGTGCAAATGGAGCTACTCAAGAAAGGGCAATGCAACAACAAGATGCTCCTCAGTACGAACCTGAATCTCAAAATCAAATGCAAGAACCAGTTGAAAAAATTACATATTCATCACAACCTACTATGACCATTGACAAAAAAAAGGACTATTCTGCAGTCCTTACAACAACCGCAGGAGATATTACAATTGAATTTTCCACAAAGGAAACGCCGATTACGGTCAATAACTTTGTCACCCTTGCAAGGGATAAATATTACGACAACACCATTTTTCATCGCGTTATTCAGGGGTTTATGATCCAAGGAGGAGATCCTGATGGAAACGGCTCAGGTGGTCCAGGGTATACAATTCCTGCTGAAATTGGACTTAAACATGTTCGTGGTGCCATTGCTACTGCTAGGCTTGGAGATGATATGAATCCTAATAAAGATTCCTCTGGAAGTCAGTTTTTTATTGTTCAGAAAGACACACCTTCGTTGGATGGAGAATACACTGTGTTTGGTAATGTAACAAAAGGTATTGAAGTTGTAGATGCAATTGCTTCGGCACAAGTCACTTCTGGACAATCTGGTGAAGGTTCAACTCCAGTCAAGCCGGTCACAATAACATCGGTGAAAATTATTGAAAAGTAGAATGTGGGTTAATCTCTTCTAAGGTGTTTTTTCTTGTGATCTGCCACGTTGTCATCCCGCACCGATTCGGTCTGAGCCTCACGGTCGAAGACTTGATGCGGAATCCAGACTGGATTCCCGATCGTAGTCGGGAATGACAGATATACATAACGTGCTAGGAGAAGTTTCATTAAAATTCTGACAACATGTAGACCTTCAAAATAATTTTTAGATCTTAAAGAGAAGCTTAGCTTTATAGTCTTCAATATTCGTAAAATCATCTGCTATCTCTATGAGCTCATTATTTGCCGTCATTTTAAATGCTACTACTTCGACCAAACATCCGAGAGCTTGTTGTAGGTAGTTTACGACTGGTTTAAAATCTCCGTCTCCTGAAACGAGAATAATTGAATCAACTTTATTGCCCAGTCGAATTGCATCCATTCCAATTCCAAGGTCCCAATCACCTTTTTTTGCACCACCATAAAATGTTTGCAGTGGTTTTTCTTTCACTTCAAATCCAGCTTCATGAACGGCATTAAAAAATACATTTTCTTTGGTATCGTCTGCATTGATCACGTAAGCAATAGCGCGAACGAGAAGTCTCTTTTGGACAACTTGCGTGAGAAGGTTTTTGTAGTTTACTCGTGAGTTAAATAAATTCTTTCCAGAATAATACAGGTTTTGTACGTCAACAAGTACTGCGACTCGCTGATCTTTATTTTTGACAATCATGCCACCCAGTATAGAGGAGAAACTCTATAAAGTCTATAAAGTCTATAAAGTCTATAAGTCGATTACTTCGTAACAGTTCACAACTCTTGACACAGATTGTCATTCCTGCCCCCGATCGGAGTCGAGGGCAGGCTCCGGCGGGAATCCATTCTCCAGACTATTTCAACAATCTGGATCCCCGATCAGGTCGGGGATGACACAAAACAATAATTGATATACTGTGATACAGTTTTGTCAAAGACTGTGAATTCTTACATTACTTCTTGGATGGTGTAGGAGATATTTCGGCAGGAGATGGTGTAATCCCATTTTTCATGTTTTGAACAGTCTTTCGGACTTTGTTCCAATTATCAATTCCTTCTTTTGGAGTCACAATATACGCTCCATAATCAGAGTAGCCATCGGTCAAAAATTCATCAGTCAAAACAAGTGTATCAATTGTGTATTGGTTTGAATTTCGAGATTCAAGAAGTATTTTGTTTAGATCAGCAAGCGGAAGATCGGTAATAATATGATTTTCAAGCTCATCCAGAAGGGGGACTATTTTGGGAATAAAACCGATACCCATTACTTTTTTCTTTACTGCTTCAAGTACATTTTGTTGTCGAAGTGCCCGATTAAAATCACCGCCATCTTCAAGCGCATGACGAGAGCGGGCATATTTAAGTGCGGTTACCCCATCCATCTGCATGGTACCGGCATTGAAATGCAGTTCCTCAAATCGACAGGGAAATGCAATTGCCGGATGATCTTTGATGTCTTTGACAAATTGTTCGAGTTCTGACTTTTGTGCATATATATTCTGAGTTTCATCCGCAGTTGCAACTTTATTGATTATTGGTTCAATGAGTGCAAATTCCTCATCTCGCTCACACAGATTATCTTCCTCACCTTCTATAGGGTATTCATAATCAGTAAATGTTTTTTTAACATCGACGTTGATTCCTCCGAGAGTATCGATTGCTGTGATGAATCCTTGAAAATCTATCGCTGCAAATGCATCTACTTTTAAGCCGATCACATCTTCCACAACTTTTTTGAGAAGTCCCGATGGGTTGTCTTCGGTCAGAAGAGAGGTGTCAACATCTGGATAATTTTTTGGAAAAAGACCCATTTGATATACTGCGTTGATTTTGCTGTGAAAAAGCTCATTTTTGGTTGGAACTTTTACCCATATATCGCGAGGAAGGGAGACGAGAATTACGTGCTTTTTCTCCAAATCAAGATTGACTACCATGATGGTGTCGGTCAAATATGTCCCTTCATGAGTACCTCCACCATACCCAAGGAGGAGAAACGTAAAGTCTTTTTTCTCAGCAGGGGCATCTTCTCGTACATGTGGAGAAGTTGTAGTTTCGGTATGGATTTTGTTATAGAAACCAAGAATCCGATACAAAATTGCAACAAATGATATTGCCACGATAATTCCGAGTGCGATAAGTGAGTTGCGTAACAATTTTTTTCTGAGCTCTATTTGATTTAACCTCGTAATTTTCTTAGACATAAGAAGCTACAATTATACTTTAATCTCTCCATGGTATCCTGTTGATTGTGCATTCGTCAACTTCATTATTATTTTGTATAATCATTCTACGAACCTATGAAAATTACGGACAAAGAAGGAAATAACCTATCTCCAATACAAACGGTTGATAAAGTCGTGCAGAGAGGTGATCAAACACTCCTTGAAATCGAGCTTTTTATCCTTACTCTTGTCGGATTGATTCCAATCTCAATAATTCGAACGATATTGTACAGATTGTCTGGAATAAAAATCGATTTCTCATCGATCATCAATATGGGAGCTCGATTGTACAATCCTGAAAATATTTCAATTGGTACAGATTCTGTCGTTGGGGAGGGGGCAATCCTCGATGGGCGTGACAAGCTCACAATCGGAAGTCATGTCGACATCGCAAGTCAAGTCATGATCTACAACTCCGAGCATGATATTCATGATCCGACATTCAAAGCTACAGAAGCACCTGTGACTATCGGTGATTATGTATTCATTGGTCCACGTGCGATCATTCTTCCAGGAGTCACCATTGGGAAAGGTGCGGTGATAGGAGCAGGAGCTGTGGTCACAAAAGATGTAGGGCAGTTTGAGATAGTTGGAGGAGTTCCTGCAAAAAAGATTGGAGAGAGAAAAAATACAAACCCTTCCTATCGACTTCGGAGAAAAGATTTTTTTGATGTCATTTCAAAACTGTTTTAAATTCCTCCAGTCCCTCTCAAAAATACTGCTCTCCACGGACGATACGATGAATAATATGTTTCTTCGATGGTAGGATTATTGTCGGCATCGTATACTTTGTAGTCAAACCGCGCCTTTGATCCCCACGCTGCATAATCTACCTGTTTCACAACTCCGGCTGGCAGAGTAGGGTCATCTTCATAGAGGGACTCTGGTGGAGGAACAGAACCCCACACAGTGACAGGGGATAATTCCACTCTTCTTCCATCCGATCTCCCATAAAATTTGAATTTGAGAATTTTATTTGCTTTGTCAATTTCTGTTTCGATGAGAATCGCTCCTGGCGTATTGTTTCTAAATTTGAAATCAACAGATGGTGTGAAAATAGTCGCATCGAAGCCTGGTTCAGAATCATTCTCATAATATGAGACGCGATATGCATGTGCTGTACGACTGATGATTGGAAGACCAGTATTCAAAGCTGCTCGAAACACTGTGGTAGATACTTGGCATACTCCACCTCCATCTCCTAGTACAGTGCGCCCTTCTTTGATAATGTACGAAGGCTGATACCCAGTGGATGCGGAGATATCTCCGATATTTGAATTAAAGGAAAACGTCGAATCTTTTGGAACAATCAGGCCATTAAATTTCGACGTTGCTAGAATGATATTGTGAATTCGAGATGAGATACTATGGCTATAATCCGAGACCCCTTCACCTATGAGCTCTTCAATCCCAAGATCATTTGCCTCAGCAAGTGTAATCTCAGGCTCTACAATCTCATCTTTCAAAACTACTTGTTTGTTTGGTGTATTACTTGTAATTGTTTGAATTGCGGCATTTAGTTCAATATAAAGCTCTTCTGACTGGATTTTTGTACCATTTTTATGTGTTTTAAATTCGATAACTTTCCCATTTTTAAATGAAAATTGTGCATTTTCTGAAGGATAATTGTATGTTTCTTCTGCAATTTTCACAAACTCAACAATAGGAGTCTTGTCATATTCAATTCCAGATGTAAAAGTAAAGTCTTGAAAGTGAATCGCTGCATTCAATTGTTGAGCAATTCGGGAAGAAAGATTTTCTGATCGACCAATCATATATGCTTGGTCGACTTTTGTATCGATATCTCGCTTGAGATGGAGTTGCTCTCCTGACAATGTAGCAATTTTGATATCCTTATATACTATTTCAATTAGGGCAGTATTAAAGTAATCATCCCTTTTTTCCAATAGTTTCAATGCTTCTTTCTTTGTTTTGTTGCTCATATCTACATTGTCTATATAGACATGTGGGTAGATGCGATCTCCGGTTTGTGACTGAACTGTGACCCATATTCCCACAAGCACAAGTCCTATTGCAATTATTATTGTGAGTGTGATGATTCCAGATCGTTGTAGTATTGAAAGCTTCTCAAAATATTTCATGTGATAAAAAGAATGTAGTTCCAATGCATGATACAGAAATACATTAATTTTAGTATCATTGATATATGGATGATACTGAAAAGAATGATATAAATCAACAATCATCGCCGTCTGAACCTAAAAACATTAAAACAGAGGAAGTATCAGCCGAAATTGAAAGACCTGAAGAAATATCAGGAAGTATTCCTCCCGACTTTCCGACGGACGTTCCTATATATCAGGAGAGCAATAACAAGGGGATGTTTATCGGCGGGGCTATACTATTTTTCATAGTCGTATTCGGGCTTATCTATTGGTTTTTCTTACGAAATATTATAAACCCGCCAACTTCTACACCTGCTCCCACTTCAAATGAAAATGTAACGCTTACTTACTGGGGTCTGTGGGACGAAGCAGAAATTTTTCAACCCGTTATTGAGTCGTATCAAAAAGAACATCCAAACATAACGGTCAAATACGAAAAAATGTCGCCTGATCAATATAGAGAGCGTCTCATTGCACGAAGTCAAACTGGAAATGGCCCAGATATCTTTCGATTTCATAATACATGGCTTCCTGAGTTGCAGGAGGTGATATCACCACTTCCTGTAGACGTGATGACTGTTGAAGAGTTTAATACAACATTCTACCCAATTCATCAAAAAGATTTAAAAATACAAGATCAATACTATGGTATTCCCCTCATGATTGATGGGATGGTGCTGGTATACAATGAAGATATCCTGAAGCGGGCTGGACTCATAAACCCACCAACCACTTGGGTGAGCGAAGGGAACGATGTGTTTTCTGCAATCAAGCAGTTTACTGTCAAAGATACAAACGGAACAATTATTACGGCAGGAATGGCTATTGGGACAGCTACAAATGTCGAACACTTCGGGGAAATATTTGGCATACTCCTTCTCCTTAACGGTGGAGATTTCAAAGATTTAACCACTCCAGAAGCAGCTGAAGCGCTCGAGCTCTATCGAAAATTTTCAGAAGATGGGTATTGGGATGAGACAATGCCGATGTCAACCACGGCATTTATTCAAGGGAAAGTAGCGATGATTATGGCACCATCTTGGCAGATTATTGATATCAAAAGTCAGGCTCCTGAGCTGAACATCAAGGTCGCTCCAATACCACAAGGATTGGACGGTGCGGCAGTATCAATAGCCAGCTACTGGGTTGAAGGAGTGAATAAGCAAAGTCCGCATCAGGCCGAAGCGTGGGAGTTTTTGAAGTACCTTTCTGAAAAAGAACAGTTGTTGAAAATGCACGAAACACAGTCGAAGGTTCGTCTCTTTGGAATTGCATATCCTCGACAAGACATGGGTGATCTATTGAATGACCATCCGTATTTGAAACCAGTTATAAGCCAGGCAAAGGACGACGTGTATGTCTCGCTCCCACTTACTAGTCGGACGTATGATGGAGGACTCAATGATGAGATAGTGAAGTATATTGAAGATGCGATTACCTCTTCTTCAAAGGGGACTGATTATTCTTCGGCACTTACTACCGCAGGTCAAGGAATAAATGTGGTTCTTGAACGGTTCAAAATAGAGTAAAAAAATTGGATCTTGCTTTGTATTTGTGCTAATATGAGTGGGTATGGGCTTTTCGTTACTATTCTTCAAAAAGAAATCTAAAAAATCTATTTATTTTGGTCTCTATATTACTGATTCTTCTGCGTGTGGTTTTGTATTTGAGGTCACAAACAGTCAGACATACATCATTTCACAAAACACATATAGTCTTACTTCCGGCTTTGACAAAATTCTTGAAGATATCGACAATCTGATCTCTGAGCTTGAACTGAAAACAAACCAACATCTGAGCCAAACGATTTTTTTCTTACATTCGTGGATGATCGATGCAGATACCTATGAAATCAAAGATCCGTACAAAAATATCATCAAACAGCTCTCCAAAGATTTGGAGCTGGAACCGCTCGGCTACATCGATGTAAAAGAAGCTTTGGAGCAGTATTTTCTAGAGAATTCAATAGTGAATACAGTTGCAATCGAAGTAAACAAAACAAAACTCGGAGTGAGCATAATCAAAGGAGGTAGAGTTATCCACGAACAGTATATTGCTCGTACAGACGAGGTTGGAGACGATCTCAATAGTATTTTCAAAGAGTTACCAAAGCACGTGCTTCTTCCAGGCACCATGAAGGTTTTTGGTGACGAAGATAAGGCTGAAATTTCATCAAAACTTGCGGCATATGAGTGGGATAGCGATGTGTTCCCCGAACATCCGATCATAGAAGTCATCAAACAAGATGAGTTAAACCAGACGCTCGTGGAAACATTTGCAAAAGAAATGCTCGGAAATATATCTTCAAATGAAAATGGAGAAGCGCATTCCAAAGAATCTGGACAAGGTCAAGATTCTCAGAACAACACTCATTTTGGATTTGTTGAAGGGAAAGATATATTATCTACTCCAAAGCCACAAGTTCAAGAGTCTTCACCAATCTCGAATGTCACTCTTCCTTTTGATGGAGCGCCAGAGGTTGATGTAGCAAATATTGCGGAAAAGAAAACACCCTTTAGTTCATTAAAAAATATGTTTAGTTCAAAAAATACTTCAAAATCAGAAGGAAGTAGTAAGAAAAAAATGATTATAGTCTCAACAATCATTGCTTTGAGCATAGTTTCCGTTATGGGAATATATGAATATTTCCTTCATACGCTACATATTCGAATATACCTCAAATCAAAAACAGTTGACCAAACATTTGACATTGATATTCCGATCAAAGATACTGCATCAAACGAACTTGCCGTTCTTCAAAAAAGTATTTCGAATGAATATTCTAATAAAAAAAATACGACTGGATCTCGAGAAATTGGTGATAGCGCTACGGGGACAGTGCTATTCATAAGTAAGGACAACACCGAAAGAATATTCCCTCGTGGGACTGAGCTCAAAAAAAATGAACTGGTTTTTCTTACAGACACCGAAGTCAAGGTACCCGCTTCAAAACTGAATGAGAATAACGATGTAGAGACAGGTAAAGCAAAGGTGTCGGTTACTGCAAAGGATATTGGAGAAGTATATAATATTCCAAAAGATACACAGCTTCAAGTAGAATCCCTTCCAACATCACTTTTTCTTGCAATTGCCGAGAATGCTTTCAAAGGTGGGTCAAAAAAAGAGGTCAGTACAATATCAACAAAAGATATGGAAACTCTCAAGTCTGAGGCAGAAAAACAGGCAGAAAAAAACACAGAGAATGTACTTGGGGATCATATCTCAAGTGATGAGATCGTGATTCCAAAACTTACCAAAGTATCGGTTGCAGGAGCAAAATTTTCAGGTGAGGTTGGAGAAGAAGCAAACTCATTATCTATAACCGCTAAGTCTGAAGTAAAATATTTCACAATACAAAAAGATGCGTTGTTAACTAGTCTTCAGGGCTTATTTTCAAAGGAACTGAGTAGTGATTATAAAGTTGACCCTGAAAATATAGAGTATTCAATTGAGAATATTGACGAGAATAAGAACGAAGTTGTCCTGACAGTCGATGCAATTGCAACTACTCACAAAGATATTGAACTTGACAAGGTCAAATCGGACTCTCGACTTCAGATGCTTGGCTCGCTTGAAGAAAAATTGAAACAAAAATATGAAATAGAAACTATTGAGGTGGAAACGTCGTTTGGATGGATGCCATTTCTTTCGTCATGGTCGCCACTATTTAGCAAAAATATCAGCATTAGTACTTCAGTGCGTTGACCTATGGCGCTCACAATATATCGGAAACAAATTCTCTCCAAACGGAGACAACTCGTGCAGTTTGCATCATACATAATTCTTTTTATTGGTGTGAGTTTTTTATTTTGGGCATTCTACCCAATGATTTCTTTTGAACTATATGCAAGGCTATTCTTGAAACGCGTAGCCGCATCTCCACTACCTGAGTCAGAAACTGTATCATCTCTTGAATTTGCACAGTCAGTGTATGCCGATGGACTTTCACTCTCAAACAACCTTCGTGATTTCACCCAAGCAAATGTGTGGTTCCCTGCCTCCAATTTGCCAATTGCACGAAAAGATCTGAATACCGATTCATACACCCTTTCAATTCCTCGACTAAATCTCAGTAATCTCAATGTGAAAGTTGGAGAAAATGATCTCTCTGAAAGTCTTATTCATTACCTACCAACGTCTCTTCCAGGACAGTATGGAAATGTAGCAATTTTTGGTCACTCAACACTTCCGCAGCTGTTTAATCCAAAAGATTATAAATCTGTATTTACTTATCTGCCCAAACTCGAAGTGGGAGACAAAATATATGTTCAGGTAAATGGGGGGAAGTATGAATATGAGGTGTACGACATGTTTATAGTGAATCCAGATGAGGTATCGGTACTCGATCAACAGTTTAACGATTCGATTCTCACGCTCATCACCTGTGTCCCACCAGGTACCTATCTTCAACGTTTGGTCGTCAGAGCTCGACTCGTAAGAGATACTTCTTTATCTTTGAAATAATCCACTTTTTATATACCTATAGTTTTGGTACAATACCGCATGTCAACGCAGACGGCTATATCGTTTCATGTGGTTTATAATTGGATTGTCAATACAATCTATTTCTTCATTTATTTTTGCGCACTATTTGTTGTTTCTCTTGGTGAAGTATTGTACAAAAGCATTTTATATCCGTATCTTTTCACAAAAAATACGTTCTTTACTGCATATTCTTTTATTACAAGTGAGAAACTACCAAAAAATTTTAAAAAAATTACTCAAACAATTTGGAAAATACTCACACTCATCCCGATTCTCGTAAAAAATGCATTCATATTTTTTTTTAAACTGATTGAATCAGGTGTATTCTGGTTTTTATTTGTGGGAATATCTATTTTTCGATTCTTTAAGAGTATATATTTTCGGTATTTTATATATGGGTTTGTTTTCTGTCTTCTTGTTATATTTGTACAAAAATCATATATATTTATCAGCGATCTTCCCTCTCCCAGGTCAATTGGTGAAGTAAATTTTGCGCAATCTACACATTTATATGACAGAAATGGAAGATTATTATATGAAATTTTTCGAGAATTCAACCGAACAAAGGTGGAGGTTCGAGATCTTCCAGATACTATAGTTCATGCTACGATAGCAATCGAAGATGAACATTTCTACAATCACAAAGGCATTTCATTTTTTGGTGGAATACTTCGCGCTGTAAAAGATACTCTTGCCACAAGCGAACTTCAAGGAGGTTCTACTATCACGCAACAGCTTGTAAAAACAGCTCTCCTGACGCCAGAACGAACAGTTGAACGGAAACTTAAAGAGATGGTTCTTGCTTTGTGGACAGAGCAAATTTATTCAAAAGATCAAATAATGGAGATGTATTTGAATCAGGTTGCATACGGAGGTTCGGCGTATGGCGTCGAAGAAGCATCAAAAGTGTATTTCAATAAAAAAGCACAAAACCTGACCCTGAGTGAAGCTGCGCTTCTTGCGGGATTGACTCGAGCTCCTTCAGTATATTCTCCATTTATCAATCCAGATCTTTCAGAAAAAAGAAGAAATCAGGTGTTGAGCCAAATGTATGTAAATGGGTTTATCACGAAACAAGAACGTGACGTTGCGCAGAAAGAGGTTCTCAACATACAACCTCCAACAACAAATATTCGAGCTCCACACTTTGTCATGTATACGCGAACGCATTTAGAGCAGGACTATGGGAGCAAGCAATTGGAAGAGGCGGGTTTTCATGTCACCACTTCGCTTGATCTTGTCATCCAAGATAAAGCGCAAGAGATACTCCAAGAAGAAATACAACGTCTGAAATCTCGAAATATCTCAAACGGCGGAATCATTGTGCTGAGACCTGATACGGGCGAAATACTTGCTATGGTAGGATCAGTAGATTATTTCTCGGAAAAATACGGCGCATTCAATGTGACAACAGCACTAAGGCAGCCAGGATCTACTTTGAAACCAGTGTTGTACTCGATGGCACTTACGCGCGGATTCACCGCAGCCACACGGATTGACGACTCTCCAATCATTTTTCACATCCCAGGAAGTGAGTCATACCAACCGGTAAATTACGATCGGAAATTCCATGGTCGGATTCCAATTCGACAAGCTCTAGCAAACTCGTACAATATTCCAGCAGTGAAGGTCCTTAATACACTTGGAGTCCAGGCATTTGTGGACTTTGCAAAAAATATGGGAATTAACACGTGGGAAGATTCGTCACGATTTGGATTGTCTCTAAGTCTTGGGGGAGGAGAGGTCACGCTTCTTGATCTCACTCGAGTTTTTGGAGTGTTTGCAAATGGGGGATATCGTATAGAACCAAATCCAATAGAATCAATCACAGATAGTAGAGAACGAAAGATTCAGGAACTGTATAGCACCAAAACAAAGGTATTAGATGAAGGTGTTTCTTACATCATTTCAGATATTCTCGCCGACAATAATGCACGACTTCCAGCATTTGGGCCGACAAACTCGCTCAACATACTAGGGTATACTGTATCGGCAAAAACAGGCACAACAAATGATTATCGTGATGCATGGACGATTGGATACACCTCAAAAGTGGTTGTTGGAGTCTGGGTAGGGAATAACGACAGCTCTTCGATGAATAATTCACCAGGATCACTCGTTGCTGCTCCGATTTTTAAACGACTTATGACCTATCTTCTTGAGGAGCATGACATGGCGGGAGAAATTCCCAAACCATCAAACGTCATCGGGAAACCCTGCTATGCGGGGAAAGCAGAATATTTTTTGAAAGGTACAGATTCTCGCATTGGTTGCTATGACACCATATTGAAACCTGGAACTCCTACACCAAAAGAAGAAGCACTGAATTCTCAATAATCGCCAAATTTTAATCTCTTTTAGGGTTTAATTCCCCGACGCTTTGCGTCGAACATGTCATCCTGAGGCGATTAGCCGAAGGATCCATGGATTCTTCTCCGCCAGATGGCGGATCAGAATGACAACGAGATACTCCGACCTGCCTTGCCGGCAGGCAGGCTCGATGCGGGATCCAGATTGTTGAAATAGTCTGGAGAATGGATTCCCGCCTGCGCGGGAATGACAATGTGTGTAAAGAAGTGTGAATTATTACCTTAAGGCTCATCCAGTGTCATTTTTCCCTCACCTTCATTATAATGAACCTATGGATTCCTCATTTACATTTGAGCGGTACGAAATAGATGAAAATAAGAAAGACATTCGTTTTTTTTATACGCTCAAACATCTTGACAAAATTTACAATTTTCAAGAGGTGATATCGCTTCCTTCGATTGTCGAGATAGATGAAGTAGACGGTATGTTTCAGAAAATTCTCCAATCGGCGCATATAGCCCTCGGGATGAGCTACTGGAAATTATTTTGCCCAAAAAAGATACTCTTTTTCACGTATTCGATTTCACCTACTCAGGCTGAATTTTGGACGAAGGTATTTACAAAAGGATTTGGAGAGTTTTACTTCAAAAATTCAATACACTTTGAAGGTCTTGTACATTTCCCATCAGATGCTTCAATTCAGGATATTCCGCAGAGTGTCGAATTGAAAGACAGAAGCTTGGTGGGAATTGGGGGAGGAAAGGATTCTATTGTATCAGCAAGGCTACTACAGAAGGCCAATTTAGAAATTACTGGATTCATTGTCGAAACACAAAAGGATTATCAAGTGACCGACCATGTAGGCGATGCATTACATATCGATACAATATCCCTCAAACGAAACATCGATCCTCAACTATTTGATCTCAAAGCGCTTCCAGAATCGTTCAACGGACATGTTCCTATCTCGGTAATATACGCATGTTTGGGCATACTTTCCGGGTACCTGTATGATTATACAAATATCATTGTGTCAAATGAACGAAGTTCAGATGAGGGAAATATCGAGTATCTTGGAGTTTTGATAAACCATCAATGGAGTAAATCTTCGGAGTTTGAAAAACTATTTCAAAACTATGTGAAAAATACTATAACTCCAGATTTGCACTATTTTTCTCTGCTCAGACCACTTTCAGAGTTGCAGATTGCAAGGATATTTTCCAGAGAGAAAGAATTTCTTCATATTTTTTCAAGCTGTAATAGAAATTTTTCTATAGAAAAAAGCACATCTCGGTTGTGGTGTAGAGCATGTCCAAAGTGTGCATTTGCCTTTCTCATACTTTCAGCATATTTGGAGAAAGCAGAAATCCAAAAGATATTTGGTGAAAATCTGTTTGATAGTAAAGAACTACAACCATTATTCAAACAACTTCTTGGAGAAGAAGGACACAAGCCATTTGAATGCGTTGGAACTCCTGAGGAAGCAAAAGTCGCTTTTTCGATAATTCATGAAAGAGGTGAATTCGAAGACTCGATTGCGGTGAAGAGTTTTGTCCAAAACACACTTCCTTCCATTCACAACTTGAAAGAAATGAAAGATGAAGTGCTTTCGTCAAAACATTCAGAAACTATACCTAAAAAATTTCAATCAGTTATTTCTCAAATACAAAACGTATGTATACTTGATACATTCAAAGGAAAAAAAGTTCTCATACTCGGCTATGGAAAGGAAGGTAAGGCTTCTGAAATATTTATCCAAGCTCGATATCCAGATATAATTCTGGCAACTGCAGACAAATCTCAGTCCGAAAACTATCTTGACGTACAAAATGAATATGACTTTGTCATAAAAACCCCAGGAATTCCAAAAGGATTGGTCACTAAACCATATACGACCGCAACAAACATATTCTTCGAAAACGTTCACAAACATCAAGTGATAGGAGTGACTGGTTCAAAAGGAAAAAGCACCACAGCATCCTTAATATTTCATATTTTGAAAGATGCAGGAAAAGATGTTAGATTAGTCGGAAATATTGGTTCGCCGGGGCTTGAAGCTCTCCTCCAACCGTATTCTCAAAATACGATTTTTATATATGAACTTTCGAGTTATCAGCTTGATGATATTTCTTATTCTCCCCATATCTCTGTTGTTGTTTCCCTCTTTCCGGAGCATATTCCCTATCACGAAACCATTCAAAAATATTTTGAAGCTAAACACAATATTATTCAAAAAGCAGATGCAGATGATATATATATTTACAATGAAAAATTCGAAATTTTGAAATCCTGGGCGGATACATTTTCTGGAATTTCCCTTCCGTACGAAAATGATTTCACGCCATCGCGATCGAAACTTATAGGTACTCACAACCAAGACAATATGAGGGCTGCAGTTACAGTCGCACGACAATTTGGCATACCAGATAGCATCTGTGAAAAAAGTATTTCTTCATTTGAACCATTGCCTCATAGACTTGAAAATATCGGTGAGTTTCATGGCATCACGTTTTATGATGATGCTATTTCGACAGCTCCAGAGTCGACGATTGAAGCATTAAATAGCTTGGGTACTATTGGAACATTATTTTTGGGAGGGGAAAATAGAGGGTATGATTTTCAGTTGCTCATTGAAAAAGTTGCTCAAAATCAAATACCCAATATAGTTCTTTTTCCAGATTCAGGATTGGCAATGAGAAAAATTATTAATTCCATTTCCTCATACAATCCAAATATTCTCACAACCTCAGACATGGGAGAGGCGGTGCAGTTTGCATTCAAACATACCAAAAAAGGCTCGATCTGTCTCTTGTCTACTGCTTCACCCAGCTATTCTGTGTGGAAAGATTTTATTGAAAAAGGAACATTGTTTCAAAATTTTGTAAAACAATATGCGAAAAAAAATGCAGGTGAGAAAACAGAAAGCTGACAAGAAAGCCTTTCCAACCACGGTGTTTCTTGTATCTCTTGCTATTCTATTTTCACTCATAGGTCTCATTTTTGTGTTTGAAGCGTCTTCAATACGAGCTCTTCAATCTACCGGAGATAGCTTTTATTTTCTCAAACTCCAGCTCCGATGGATCGGATTGGGTATTGCGGCGATGGTTATATTTTCGATGTACAACTACAAAAACCTGTATTATTTGTCTTTTCCACTCATGGCTGTCGTGATCATTCTCCTCCTTATTGTTCTTATTCCCTCAGTTGGTCAACAGGTTGGTGGCGCCAGACGCTGGATCAATCTAGGCTTTATCACTATTCAACCTACTGAGTTTGCAAAACTTGCAGCCATTGTTTACTTCTCATCGTGGTTTAGTAAAAAAGAGAAGGGTCGATTCATGCCGTTTCTTATGCTTACTGGATTTTTGATGGCACTAATTCTGATGCAACCTGACATGGGAACAGCAATAATCATTTTTGCTCTCAGCGTCATTATGTATTTTCTTGCGGGGCAGCAACTTCAGTATCTTTTGGCACTCATTC
>Ga0210044_10005002_pt1 | contig 18146 bp, 15 predicted proteins | sample CryGey13umfilter_2_FD_183959 | JGI IMG/M metagenome (GOLD analysis project Ga0210044, IMG submission 183959) | Groundwater microbial communities from aquifer in Utah, USA - Crystal Geyser 4/9/14 3 um filter (SPAdes) (version 2) | ecosystem: Environmental > Aquatic > Deep subsurface >... | reverse complement strand
CCACGTACCGCCGCTGCCCCTCCGCGTAGATCGTGTCGAAGGCGAGCGACGACTTCCCGGAGCCCGAGACCCCGGTGATCACGACGAGCCGGTCGCGGGGGATCTCGACGTCGATGTTCTTCAGGTTGTGCGCGCGGGCGCCTCGCACGATGATCCGGTCGAGAGCCACGCCTACCTCTTCTCGGTGCGCTTTTCCGCCATCGACGCGGCCATCCGGACGGCGGCCAGCAGGCTCGCGGGGTTGGCGGTCCCCTTCCCGGCGATGTCGTAGGCGGTGCCGTGATCCACGGAGGTCCGGATGATCGGCAGACCCATCGTCACGTTCACCCCGTCGTCGAAATGGACGAGCTTCAGGGGGATGAGGCCGTGGTCGTGCGTCATCGCGACGACGACGTCGAACTCCCCCCGGTACGCGCGGTAGAAGACCGTGTCGGGAGGGTACGGACCCGAGGCGCCGATCCCGGCCACCCGGCAGGCTGCGATCGCCGGCGCGATCAGCGTCGTCTCCTCGTCGCCGAACATCCCCCCCTCTCCAGCGTGGGGGTTCAGCGCGGCCACGGCGATCCGCGGGGAGGGCGTCCCCATGTACCTTCGAAAGAATGTGTCGGTGATGCGCACGGTCTTTTCGATGAGCGCGGGGGAGAGAAGTTCCAGGGCGCGGCGCAATCCGACGTGGATCGTGACCAGGGCGACGCGCAGCCGGTCGCCGGCCAGCATCATCACCACGTCGGCGCCGCCGCACAGGTGGGCGAGGAACTCTGTGTGGCCGGGGAACGGGACGCCGGCCGCCTTCAGCCCTTCCTTCGTGATCGGGCAGGTGACGATCGCCGCCGCCTTCCCGGAGAGAACGTCTTCCGCGGTTGATCGGATGTACCCGGCCATCGCGGCGGAGCCGGCGAGGGAGGGGCGGCCGAAGGGAACCTGATCCGGATCGAGGGAAGATCGCGCCGCGACGACGATCCGCCCGGGACCGGTCTCGTCGCCTTCTCCGACGACGGCGAGGGACGCGCCGGTCACCTGCACCGCGCGCCGCACGATCGCCGGATCGCCGTACACCACCGGGCGGCACCAGGTAAAGAGTTCACTTCGCGCGTGGGCGAGGACGGCGACCTCGGGGCCGATCCCCGCGGGGTCTCCCATCGTGATGGCGATCTTGGCCAGCATGGCGGGTCAGAGACGGACGTCGATCGAGGCCGACCGCTTCAACTCCGCGAGAAGGTCGGCATACGCCTTCTCGCTGCGGCGGTCGGTCAGTTCCTCCGTCAATCCGTCCTTCACCGCGGAGAAGTCCCCGGGCGTCCCCCCCCGGCGCTCGACGACCCGAAGAAGATACGCCCCCGGCTCCGCGAAGAACGGGGGAGACGATTCCCCGGCCCGCAGGCGGCGAACTTCCCGCTGCAGCTCCGGGAGCAGATCCTCGGTCGTCACGAAGTCGGCGGCGTGGAGCTCGACCTTGGGAAACGTCCCGCGAACCGCCGCCTGCGCCTCGGCGAAGGTGCGTCCCGTCCGGACCGCTTCGGCCGCCTGCTGCACGGCGATCCGCGCCTGCGCGGCGTCTTCGCCCGGCGACGGCGTGGAGGCGATCGGGAAGAAGAGCGTCTCGAGCCGGACCTGCGCCCCGACGAGGAACCGTTCCCCGCTCTCCCGGAAGTAGTCGCGCACCTCGCTTTCCGTCACCGTGACCTCCTTGAACTTGCGCGCCCGGACGATCGCGCCGCGCTCCATCTGCCACCGGATGCGGCGGCGGTATGCGGGAAAGGAGATCCCCTCCTTCCCGAGCAGTTCGGTGAACTGCGCCTCGTTCATCCCGTTCGCCTTCCGGACGGACTCGACGGCCTTGTCGATCTCGCCCTCCGCGATCGGCTGGCCCAGCTTCTCCAGCTCCTTGCGCACCAGGACGGAATCGACGAGGGCCTCGATCCAGCGCAGCACCACGAGGGGGTCGCGCTCCTCGCGCAGAAGACCGTCGGCGTCGCCCACCGGGATCCCCATCCCCTCCGACACCGACTCGCGCACCTCGGAAAACGTGATCGGATCCTCGTTCACGAGCGCGACGACGCCGTCGATCACTCGGGGAAACGCCGCCCCCGCGGAAAGAAGCAGCATCGCTCCCGCCGCCGCGATGATCGCACCCGCGAAACGCGGCAATCGTCTCACCGTTTCCCCTCCACCAGTTTTTGCAGCAGTTCCGCGCGCACCTTCACCTTGGCTCCCGAGGTCGCCTGCGTCAGCCACCGGCGGAACGCCGCTTCCCGCCGGGGCGCGAGGATCGACTCCCGGATCCGCGCCTCTTCGCTGCGCAGCGTCTGCGTCCGGGCCGCCTCCCGCCGCGTGACCTGGAACAGGCTCGTCCCGCCCTCCCCGGAAACCGGCTCACTGACGCCGCCCTCCGGAAGATCGAACACCCCGGCGGGAATTTCCGGCGGAAGCTCGTCGCGGTCGAAGAAACCGAGGTCGACCCCCTCGATGGATCGGTCTCCGGCATCCCCGCCGACGGGGCGCCCGACCTGCCGTTTTTCGCGCGCGGCCGCCGCGCGCTCCGCCGAATCGAAGAGATATTGCCGCACGCGGACCCGCTCCGGCACCGTCGCCGGGGTCCGTTCCTTGCGGAACGCCGCCTCCACCTCCTCCGGGGTCACCGTGGCCCCGGCCGCCGCGATGGCGTCCGCCGACCGCCGGTACAGGAGGGAACGACGGAGCTGCTCCCGCCACGCATCGGGTTCCACCCCCGCCTGGAGGAGGGCCTTCTCGAGCCCCCCCGGCGGAAAGTCCGCCCGGAACCGCATCACCTCTTCCTCGAGGGCCCCCGAGGGGAGCGTGACACCCCGTCGCCGCGCGTCGCGCAGGACGACGGTTCGCTCGATCGCCCGCCGGATCGCCTCGGAAACCTCCACGCGGGAGGGCCCACGGGCCTCGAGGGACGGCGTGTAGCCGCGCATCGAGAGGATCTCGTTCTTGACGTCCGTGAGGACGACTGGGGCGCCGTCCACTTCGGCGACGACGATATCGGCATCGGACCGATGCGACGGGCCGGGAGAGCACGCCCACAGCAGCGCGGCGCTCGCCGCGACCAACGCGATCTTGCCGGGGATCATCTCCCCGGCGGGGCGGCCTTCGGCGGGGCAGGCGCCGTCCCCGGCGCCTGCGTCCCCGGGGAGACCGGAGGCCCCTCCGGCTTGTAGAGGACGCGCACCGTCGCCTGTTTCCTCAGGTCCCCGATCAGCCCCTCGAAGGCGCCTCGCTGCGCCTGCTCGCGCTGCTCGGCGAGGAGCTTCGGCTTCACCTCCTCGAACGAACGGGCGCCCGCGGGCAATTTCGCGTACACCTTGATCACGTGGTACCCGTACGTGGTCTTGACGGGACCCGTCGCCACGCCGGGCGCGGCGGCGAAAGCGGCTGCCTCGAACTCCTTCACGAAGTTCCCGCGCTCGATCTCCCCGAGGTCCGCGGCGACCTCGCCGTTCCCGGACCCGACCTCCTTCATCAGCGCTTCGAACGGCTCCCCCGCCTTAGCGCGACCGAGCATCTCCAGCGCGCGGGCCTTCTCGCGGAAGAGCATGTGGCTCACCTTGACCCGCTCCCCCACCTGGTACGCCGCGGGGTTCGCGTCGTAGAGCTTGCGCAGCGCCGCGTCGGAAAGCCCGGGCGCCTTCTCGGCGACGTCGCGCAGCAGCGCTTCGAGGACGATCGACTTGCGCGCCATCGCAACCCGGTCGGCCACGTCGGGGCGGCGGTCGATCCCGCGCCGCAGCGCTTCCCGCATCAGCAGATCGCGGGTGATGACGCTCTCGAGAAACTGCGCCCTGCCCGCGGCGGTTTCGAGGATCGGCCGCACGTAGGGGGGAAGATTCTCCACCTCTTTCAGAAGCGTCGCCTCCGTCAGGGGCTCCCCGTTCACCACGGCGAGGGTCTTCCCCTGCTTTCCGTTCCCGGGGGCGCCCCCGCAGGCGGACGCGACGAACGCGAAAATCACAAACAGAACCGGCATCTTACGCATGAAGCGCCTCTCCTTGGCGAAAAAGTACTGAGGGATGCGATCCGCCATCATATGCTACTGCCCGGTCCGAACCGGTTCAACAGGTTTTTCGCCGCCGCCAGGATCTCCGCGTGATCCTGCCCGGGAAGGCGCATCGCGAGGATCTCCCCGCGAACGAAGGAGAAGGTCTTCCGCTCCCGCGTCACCCAGGAGACCAGTTTCGCCCGGTCGAACGGGGAGTGGGCGGAGAGGGTGAGGAACAGGGAGCCGTCCCCGCGCTTGAGCTCCGCCACTCCCGCGGCGCGCATCGCGGCGCGCATCCGCGCCAGGTCGCACAGCGCGCGGGCGGGGACGGGAAGCCGGCCGAACCGGTCCAGCAGCGCCATCTCGATCTCGTCCGCGGCGTCCACCGTCTTCGCCGACGACAGCTTCCGGTAGAACTCCAGGCGCTCCCCGGCCTCGGCGATGTAGTCGTCCGGAAGGAACGCCGGGACGCGCAGCTCCAGTTCCGGCTCCTCCTCCTGGGCGGCGGCGATCCCCGAGATCTCCGCCACCGTCTCGGAGAGCAGCTGCGTGTACAGCTCGTATCCCACCTGGTGGATCCGCCCCGACTGGTCCCTCCCCAGAAGATTCCCCGCGCCCCGGATCTCGAGGTCGTGGGAGGCGATCCGGAACCCCGAGCCGAGCTCGGTGAGCTCCTCGAGCGCGGAAAGGCGCTTCGTGGCGTCTTTCGTAAGAGAGACGTCCTTCGGAACGAGGAAATACGCGTACGCCCGGTGGCGGTCGCGCCCCACGCGGCCCCGGAGCTGGTACAGCTGGGCCAGCCCGAACCGGTGCGCGTGGTTCACGAGGATCGTGTTCGCGTTGGGAAGATCGAGCCCGGCCTCGATGATCGCGGTGCACAGGAGGATGTCGACGCGCCGCGCCGCGAAGTCGACCATGGCGACGGAAAGGGTCTCCTCGTCCATCTGTCCGTGCCCCACGGCGATCCGCGCGTCGGGGAGCAGCTCGCGCAGGTACCGCTCCATCGCGGGGAGGGTCTGCACCCGGTTGTGCACGAAGAAGACCTGTCCGCCCCGGCGGATCTCCCGATCCACCGCCTCGCGGATCGTCTCGCCCGAGAAGGGGACGACGAAGGTGCGGATCGAGAGGCGGTCCTCGGGGGGGGTGGCGATCAGGCTCACGTCCCGGATCCCGGAGAACGCCATGTGCAGCGTGCGCGGGATCGGCGTGGCCGACAGCGTCAGCACGTCGACGGCGGCGCGCATCCTCTTCAATCGTTCCTTGTGCGCCACCCCGAACCGCTGCTCCTCGTCGATCACCACGAGCCCGAGATTCCTGAACGTGACGTCCCTCTGCAGCAGCCGGTGCGTGCCGATGACGACGTCCACCGTGCCGTTCGCCACCCCTTTCACAACCGCCGCCAAGTCCTTCCGGGCGCGGAACCGGGACAGGTTCGCCACCCGCACGGGATACCCCGCGAGGCGGTGCGTGAACGTCTGGTAATGCTGCTCGGCCAGGAGGGTCGTGGGGACCAGCACCGCCGCCTGCTTCCCCGCCATCACCACCTGGAACGCCGCGCGGATCGCCACCTCGGTCTTGCCGTACCCCACGTCGCCGCAGACGAGCCGGTCCATCGGGCGGGAGGAGGAGAGGTCGGACAGCACCTCGCGGATCACCTGCTCCTGGTCCGGCGTCTCCTCGTGGGGGAACGCCGCCTCGAATTCCCGGAAGACCGCGTCGGGCGGGGGAACGGGGGTCTTCTCGGCCAGCTGGCGCTTCGCCTGCAGGTCCACCAGCTCCTGGGCCATCGCGAGCAGGTCGTCCCGCACCTTCCGCTTGGCGCGCTGCCACGCCGTCCCCCCCAGTCGCGACAGCTGCGCGCGCCCCTCCTCCGACGCCACGTACCGCTGCACCCTGGACATCTTCTCCACGGGGACGAACAGCCGGTCGCCCCCGGCGTACTCGAGGACGAGGTAGTCCCCCTCCGTTCCGGCGGCCGCGCGCCGCAGGAGCCCCCGGTAGATCCCGATGCCGTGATCCACGTGGACCGCCGGATCGTTCACCCGCAGGTCCGCGAGCGAGAACTCCTCGGGGACGGCGATCCGCTCCTTCCTCGGGCGGCGGGCCCGGGCCTTCTCCCCGAAGATCTCGCTCTCGGTGACGATCGCGGCGCGAAGCTCCGGCACGCGGAAGCCCCGGGTGACCTCCGACGTGCACAGGAAGACCCCCCGGTCCCGGGAGAGCGCCTCGCGCAGCGTGTCGACCCGGGTGAGCGGCACGGCGTACCGGGAGAGGAAATCCTCCATCCGGTCCACCTGCGACGGGGAAAGGGAGCTGACGACGAACCGGTCCCCCCGCTTCCACCACGCCTTCGCCTCCTCGGCCAGCGGGTAGAGGAGCCCTTCCGAGGAGGCGGTCGCGGTGCTGCGGCGGATCTCCTCGTTCCCGTCCACCCCCCCGTCCCCCCGGAGCGGCTCCTTCCGCCCGAAGGGGGGGACCTCGATCCCGTCGAAGGCGAGCATCGGGACGCCGGAGAGCGCGGCGACCAGTTCGGCTCCCGGCATGACCAGCCCGGACGGCTCCGGGTACCCCTCCTCCTCCCCCGCGACGACGAAATTCTTCTCCGCCTCCTCGAAGGTGTTCCGGACGGCGGCGACGCATTCCACGGAATCGACCGCCACGACGAAGGCGTCCGCGGGAAGGTACGAAAAGACCGGGGCGGCGCTGCCATAAAGGAACGGCAGGAGCGCGTCCGCGCCATGGAACCGGATCCCCTGGCGAAGGAGGTCGGACCACGGGCGGTCGTCGCGCCCGTCGCACGCCGCCGACAGGCGGTCGTCCCGCGTGATCACCTGCGAGCACGGAAGGATCACGAGCCGTTCCCCGTCCCCCGGCTCCCCGTCCGGCAGCGCTCCCGCCGCCACCGTGCGCTGCGTCGCCGGGTGGAACCACCGCAGCGACTCGACGACGTCGGCGTCCAGCAGGAGCCGCGCCGGAAGCGGATGGGCCGGGCTGTACACGTCGACGATCCCCCCGCGCACCGCGAAATCCCCCGGGTCGACCGCCGCGGGAAGGCGGGCGTAGCCAAGGGTGACCAGGCGCGCGGCGAACGCGTCGACGTCGAGCGTGTCCCCCGGGGATACCGCGACGAACGCGTCGACGAAGACCTCCGGGGGGAAGGTTTTCTCCGCCGCCGCCGCGATCGGGGCGACGACCACGGCGGGGGGCCCGGAAAGGAGCCGGTGGAGCGCGCGCATCCGGTCGTGTACCGCGGGGAGGTGCGGGGCGACCGGCTCGTACGGCGCCGCATCGACGGAAGGGAACGGGAGGACGGCGTCCGGGCCAAGATAGGCGGTCAGTTCCCGCGACGCCTCCTCCGCTTCCTTCTCTCCGGCGCACAGGTACAGGAGCGTGCGCCCGAGCCGCTCGAAGAGCCGGGCCGAGAGGAACGACCGCGCCCCGGGCGGGATCCGCATCCACTGGACACAGGGGGCGGTCCCCCGCTTCGCGAGGGCGAGGGCGACGTGCTCGAACGAGAGCCTGGGGAGGGTGAGGGGCATTTCGTGAATGGATGTCCTGTGGCGCTGCGGGGAGTTACGCGGCGTCGCGGGGAACGGCGAGCATCGCGTCGAGGGCCGCCTTCGCACGGACCCGCACCGCTTCCGGCACGGTGATGACGGGCGAGAGGGAGACGAGCGCGTCCCGCACGTCTTCCAGCGTCGTGAGCTTCATGTTCGGGCACAGGAGGGCGCGCGAGGCGATGTGGAACCGCTTCCCCGGGTTCTCCTTCCGGAGCCGGTAGAGGATCCCCATCTCCGTGCCGACGATGAACTCCTTCGCCGGGGAGCGCCGGCACCAGGCGTACATCCCCGCCGTGGAGAGGACCGCGTCCGCCATCGCCACCACCGCGGGCGGGCACTCGGGGTGGACCACGAGCACGGCGTCGGGGTGGGCCTCCTTCGCCTTCACCGTGGCGTCGACGGTCAGCCGCTCGTGGGTCGGGCAGTAGCCGTCCCACCACGTGAGCGGGCGGCCCGACACCTTCGCCACCCACTGCGCGAGGTTCCGGTCGGGGACCATGAAGATCTCCTTCCCCGCCGGGATCGACTTCACCACGTTCACCGCGTTGCCCGAGGTGCAGCAGACGTCGGAGAGGGCCTTCACCTCCGCGGTGGAGTTGACGTACGTCACGACGACCGCGCCGGGATGCGCTCCCCGGTACGCCACGAGGTCGGGCCCGGTGATCATGTCCGCCATCGGGCACCCCGCGTCCTCGCGCGGCAGCAGGACGGTCTTTTCCGGCGAGAGGATCGCCGCGCTCTCCGCCATGAAGTGGACGCCGCAGAAGACGATCACGTCCGCCGGCGTTTTCGCCGCCTCCTGCGAGAGCCCCAGCGAGTCGCCCGTGATATCGGCGATCTCCTGCACCTCGTCCCGCTGGTAGTTGTGCGCCAGCAGGATCGCGTTGCGCTCTTTCAGCAGCTTCCTGATCTCGGCCTTGAGCGCCGGCAGTTCCTTCCGCATCGCGTTCCTACTCCTTTTCCCGCTTCAGCGCCCGCGAGAAGAGCGCGTTCACCGCTTCCCGGACGTCTTTCCCCTCGTGGAGGATGCCGTGCACCTGCTCCGAGATCGGCATCGGCACCCCCGTGCGGCGCGACAGCTCGACCGCGGAGACCGCCGTCCGGACCCCCTCGGCGACCATCGTCATCCCGGCGAGGATGTCCCCGATCCTCTCTCCCCGCCCCACGCGCATTCCCACGGTCCGGTTCCGGGAGAGGTCGCCCGTGCAGGTGAGGACCAGGTCCCCCATCCCCGAGAGCCCCGCGAACGTCTGCGGATGCGCCCCGAGGCGGACGCCCAGCCGGGAGATCTCGGCGAGCCCCCGGGAGATGAGGAGCGCCCGCGCGTTGTGCCCGAACCCGAGCCCGTCGGCCATCCCCGCGGCGATCGCCATCACGTTTTTGAGCGCCCCGCCGATCTCGATCCCCGTCACATCGTCGTCGGCGTAGAGGCGAAAGCGGGAACCGGACAGCGCGTGTTGCAGCCGCCGCGCGACGGAAAGGTCGCGCGCCGCCACCGTGGCCCCCGTCGGCTTCCCTTCCGCCACCTCGCGGGCGAAGGTCGGGCCGGAAAGAGCCGCGACACGGGGGGCATGCCCCGGGGCCGCCTCGGCGAGCACCTCCGTCATCCGCTTCAACGTACCGTTCTCCACTCCCTTGGCAAGGGAGACGAGGCATGCGTCGGAGGACAGGCGCGCCGCCGCCCGCGCCGCGACCTCCCGCAGGTGATGGGATGGGACGGCGAAGATCACCACCGTCTTCCCGGAAACCGCCTCCGCGAGGTCGTTCGTCGGCCGGACACCTTCGGGAAGCGCGATCCCCGGGAGGAAGGCCCGGTTCTCCCGCCGGTCCCGAAGGTCGGCGCACACCTCCGTCTCGTGCGCCCAGAGGACGACCGATTCGTGCCGACCGGCGAGCATCGCGGCGAACGCCGTCCCCCACGATCCCGCCCCGACGACCGCGATCGACTCCTTCCTTTCCCCGCTCACCGCCTCCCCGCTTCCCCCTCGGGCCTGTCCGTCACGGCTTCCCGAGGCGGCGCATCAGCCGCTCGATCTTCTCCTCCACGTGCGCCGGATCGTCCGCGTCTCCCCGCAGCGCCTCGTACTGGGCGATCGCGCCCCGCAGGTCCCCCATCCCCTCGAGCGACTGCGCCATCCCCCGGCGCGCCCGGACCGTGGATTCGCGCTCCGTCGAAAGATACAGGAGTTTGCGGAACTCCCGGTCCGCGTCGGCGTACCGGCGCCGCCCGAGGAGCGCGTACGCGAGCATCCATCGTCCCTGCGTCGCGCGGGTCGACTTGGGAAACCGCTCCGTCAGTTCGGAGAGCGCCGCCGCCTGCCGCTCGTCTTCCCCCGCCGCGCCGTACGCCCGGGCGAGGAGGAAGAGCGCCTCGTCCTCCCTCTCGAACCGCGGGAACTCCTTCCGGATCCGCTCCAGGTCGGTGACCGCCGATGCGGGGTCGAAATATTGCAACAGATGGATCTCCGCCGTCTTCAGCAGCGCGCTGGGCGCCTCGGACGCTTTCGGGTAGTTGTAGACGAGGGATTCGTACGCCTCGAGCGCCGCCGGAAAGTTCCGGAAGTAGCCGCCGTAGAGCTCCCCCTCGTGCAGCAGGGCGGCCGGGGCGTACCGCGACTGCGGATGGTCCCGGGCGATGGCCCGGTAGCCGGCGAGGGCCGCCTCCATCTTCTGCGAGAGGAGCTCCTTCTCCGCCCGCTCGAACCGGTCCCGGGCCGGGTCGGCGCACGCCGCGGCCATCAGCAACACCCCGCACAGGAGCCCGGTCCTCCACGCCGGTGCACCAAGCCCATCGTTCACTCTTCCTTCTCCGCCAGCCGCGCGATGGAGACGACCCGCTCGTTCTCGGCGAGGCCGATCAGGCGGACGCCCTGCGTGTTCCTGCCGATCACGCGAAGATCGCCCATCCCGAGCCGGATGATCTTCCCGCCGTCGGTGACCAGCATCACCTCGTCCGATTCGGCGACCTGGCTGACGCCCACGACGCGGCCGGTCTTCTCCGTCACCTTCAGGGCGATTATGCCCTTGCCGCCCCGCGACTGGCTGCGGTACTCCTCGACCGCCGAACGCTTCCCGTACCCGTGCTCGGTCACGGAAAGGAGCGTTCCCTCGGGTTTCAGGATCTCCATCCCCACGACGAGATCCCCCTCCCCGAGGTCGATTCCGCGCACGCCCACCGCGGCGCGCCCCATCGACCGGACGTCCTCCTCGTGGAACCGGATCGACATCCCCTCGCGGGTGGAGAGGGACACCTCGTCCCTTCCCGTGGTGAGGGCGGTGGCGATCAGCCGGTCCTCCTCGTTCAGCCCCATGGAGATGATGCCGCCCGCCCGCGGCCGGGAATATTCCATCAGGTCCGTCTTCTTGATGACGCCCCGCGCGGTGACCGTCATCACGAACTTACCCTCCGTGAACTCGCGGACGGGGAGGATCGACGCGATCTCCTCGCCGGGCGAGAGGGAGAGGAGGTTCACGATGGCCCGCCCCTTCGAGGCGCGCCCCGCCTCGGGCAATTCGTGAACCTTGAGCCAGTACACCTTCCCCTGGTCGGAGAAGAAGAGGACGTAGGTGTGCATCGAGGCGATGAAGAGCATGGAGACGAAATCCTCCTCCTTCGTCCCCATGCCGACCTTCCCCCGCCCCCCGCGCCGCTGCGTCCGGTAGAGGCTGATCGGGTTCCGCTTGATGTACCCCGTGTGGGAGACGGTGACCACCATCTCCTCGTCCACGATCAGGTCCTCGAGCCGCAGGTCCTTCGTCTCGCGCTGGATCTCGGAGCGGCGGGCGTCGGCGTAGGCGTCCCGGATCTCGCGGAACTCCTGCCCGATCACGCGCAGGAGCTCCGACTCCTCACCGAGAATCTTTTTGAGCCGGGCGATCTCCTCTCGCACCTCCTTCAGTTCCTGCAGGATCTTCTCGCGCTCCAGCCCGGTCAGCCGCTGCAGCCGCATGTCGAGGATCGCCTGCGCCTGGATCTCCGACAGGCCGAACTTCGCCACGAGGCCTTCCCTGGCTTCCTTCGGGTCCTTCGAGGCCCGGATCAGCTTGATGACGGCATCGAGGTGGTCGAGGGCGATCGACAGCCCGAGCAGGATGTGCTCCCTGCTTTCCGCCTTCCGCAGGAGGAACAGGGTCCGCCTTGTTACGACCTCCTTCCGGAAGGCGAGGAACTCCTCGAGGAGCTCCTTGAGGGTCATCGTCCGAGGCCGGTTCTGGACGATCGCCAGCAGCTGCACGCTGAAGGAGGTCTGCATCTGCGTCTGCTTGTACAGGTTGTTGAGGACGACCTCGGCGACCGCGTCCTTCTTCAGCTCCACGACCACGCGCATCCCGTCGCGGTCGGATTCGTCGCGCAGGTCCGAGATCTCCTCGATCTCCTTGTTCCGCACCAGCTCCGCCATCCGCTCGATGAGGCGGGACTTGTTCACCTGGTACGGGATCTCGGTGACGACGATCGACTCCCGGTCCCCCTTCTTCGCCTTCTCGATGAAGGCCCGCGCGCGGATCTGGACGGAGCCGCGCCCCGTGCGGTACGCGTCGCGCACCCCGTCGAGCCCGTACAGGATCCCGCCGGTGGGGAAGTCGGGCGCCGGGACGTGCTCCATCAGCTCGTCGATCGTGATCTCGGGGTTGCCGATCAGGGCAAGCAGGGCGCCGATCACCTCGCCGAGGTTGTGCGGCGGGATGGAGGTCGCCATCCCGACGGCGATCCCCGCGCTCCCGTTCACCAGCAGGTTGGGGACACGGGACGGAAGGACGCGCGGCTCCTGGAGCGAACCGTCGTAGTTGGGGAGCGTTTCGACGGTCTCCTTGTCGAGGTCGGAGAGAAGCTCCCCCGTCACCTTGGCCATCCGGACCTCGGTGTACCGCATCGCCGCAGCCGAGTCGCCGTCCACCGATCCGAAGTTCCCCTGCCCGTCGATCAGCGGGTACCGCAGCGAGAACTCCTGCACCATGCGCACGAGGGCGTCGTACACCGCGTTGTCGCCGTGCGGATGATATTTACCGATCACGTCGCCGACGATGCGGGCGGACTTCTTGTACGGCTTGCCGTACTCGTTTCCCAGCTCGTGCATGGCGAAGAGGATGCGGCGCTGGACGGGTTTCAGGCCGTCGCGGACGTCGGGGAGCGCCCGCCCGACGATCACGCTCATCGCGTAGTCGAGGTAGCTCTGGCGCATCTCGTCCTGAATGGCGCGGGGTTGTGCCTGCTTCTGGAACAGATCCATGGGGATTCGGGTGCTCCTTCGAAGGATCCTGTAATCTTACCACATCGGAGGTCGCCGGTGTTCCGATGAAACCTTAACTAATCCCGTAAGTTATGCCCATTCCCGATCAGGATGCCCATGATTCCAAGCGGTCGAGCTCCGCGAGCGCGGCCCGGATCTCCTCGCCCCGATCCCCCGCGTCGGCTTCCCCGACCAGCGCCGCGATCGTCTCGACCTCGCGCTCGAGAAACGTTGTCGCGTCCCGGAACAGGCCGTCGATCGAGCCGCCCACCGCGTCGGCCCACTGGGCCGCCACGCGGGAGAGGTTCTTCTCGACCTCCCACGGGATCCTTCGCAGGAAATGCCGTCGCACCAGTGGACGGAAGAGGGGCATCGGGATCAGGAACCAGAGCAGTTCGAAAGGGGTGTCGAACGTGGGGGAGAGGCGGACGTCGGGGTGGGCCGGCTCCTCGACCCGCGGATCGAACCGCGCACCTTCGAACCGGATTCCGAGGGCGCGCTCGATCTCCCTCGCCAGCCGGTCCACGAAGGCCCGCACCGACCGCTCGACGCTCGCCTGCGCCCGGAAGAGAACCCCCGCGAGATGCCCCTCGCCGTGCAGGGAGACGGCCCCCATCTCCTCCATCAGCGCGTCGGCCTGCCATCCCTCGAACTCCCGGGTCACCCGCGCGAGGTTCCCCTTCCATCCCGCCATCGCCTCTCGGAGATTCGCGGTCACCCTGCCGGTCACTTCGCCGTGGTAGGCGTGAAACCGCTCGTCCGCCGCGGCCATGACCTCTCCCTTTAGGTGGTTGCAGAGGAGCCGGATCTCTCCCTTGACGGAGCCGAAGCCCCGCCGTTCGCGCGCAAGCGCCTCGACGAGATCGGACCGGGCGGAATCGGCCGCCTCCGCCGCGCGGTCCGCCAGAAGCAGGTATTCCCTGCACCCGGCGACCAGCGCACGGACCTTGTGACGCGCGATCTCCCCGAACGCCTCTTCCCGCCGCCCCGCGATCCGTTCCCGCAGATATTCCGCCACTTCGCGGCGCATCTCCTCGAACCCGGGACGGTTCGAGACGGGGAGAATCCTCCACTCCTTCCCCGTCCGGGAGGTCGTCTGACTTCGGGTGAATTCGATCACCGACGTGAGCTCCTCCCCGGACACCAGGTCCGCCTTCGTCAGGAGGATGGCCGCCTCCGGGGTGTGGGAAGAGACGTCGTTGAGGAGGAGCAGGTCGTCTTCGGAAAGGGGATGGTTGACGCTGACGGCGACGAGGGCCGCCCCGACGCGAGGCATCCACTCCTTCGAGACCCTCGTGTTGTGGGCGAAGATGCTGCCCAGCCCCGGCGTGTCGACGAAACGGATCCCCTCGTACGGAGCGAGGGCGGGAAGTTCCACGTCGACCACCGCCACCCTCTTTTCGTTCGCGGGATTCCCCCGCTCTGTGACGAATTCGGCCAGCCGGGCCAGCGGAATCTCGAACGGTTCCCCCGCAAGGCCGTGGACGGTGACCCGCTCCTTCGGCCCGAACCCGATCCGGGTGACCACGGCGGTCGACGGCAGGACGTCGACCGGGACGACGGCCGATCCGATCAGTCCGTTGAGGAACGAGCTCTTCCCCGCCTTGAACTGCCCGAGAACGGCCACGTCCACCACGCCGCCGTCCCCCAGCATCTCCTCGCACGCCGCAAGCTGCGGCGCAAGGGAGTCGACCCGGAAACGACGGCAGATTTCGCCGACGCGGCCGATGGTTCCGGACAGGTCCATCCCGGGAGGCCCTCCTGCAAGGCTCCGACTCGCCCCTATATCGCGTGCTTGTGGGTGTACCGGATCACGGTCGCCTTCTCGATGGTGATCATCCCGCCGGCCATCATCTCGTCGACCCGCGGCATCACCCGGTCGATATTCTCCTTCGTGTCCACGACCTCGATGATCACGGGGAGATCCCGGGACAGTCGAAGCAGCTTGTCCGTGTGGTAGACGCTGTGGGCGCCGAACCCCGCCATGCCGCGCAGCACCGTCGCCCCGTGGAACCGTTCCTTCTTGAACAGCTCCACGAGCGTCTCGTGCAGGGGGCGCCCGCCGAACTTGTCCCCCTCGCCGATGAAGATCCGCATCAGGATGTTTTCCCCGGTGATCTTGGGCATCTTCCCCTCCTTTCGGGCCTCTCCTTACAGGTGGCGCGCGGCGGTGATCCCGACGAACGTGAACGCGAGGCAGGCGGTGAGGCTGAGGATCGCGTTTCCCAGCGCCTGCGCGAGCTGGCCGCCCTCCAACAGGCGGAACGTCTCGTAGCTGAAGGTCGAAAAGGTGGTCAGGCCGCCGAGGAGGCCGATCGTCAAACCGACACGGAGCTCCTGCGAGACGATGGGACTTCGCAAGCTGAACTCCATGATGAAGCCGATGAGGAAGGCGCCGAGGACGTTGACGGCGAGCGTCCCGAACGGCATCGACCTTCCCACAAGATCATAGACCCACCCGGACAGGTAGTACCGCCCAAGGCACCCCATGGCGCCGAACAGGGCGATATACAAAATGATCCGCATCCCCGACGTCCCTCCTTCTTCACTTCACGATGATGACGTGACACGGGGCGTAGGAGGAGACCCGCTTCGGCACGGAGCCCAGCAGCCAATCCTCCACCCGGGACTTCCCCCGGTGGCCGAGGATCACGACGTCGCATTTATTGTCGTGCGCGTACCGGACGATCTGGTCCGCCGGGTTCCCGGTGAGAATGTCCGTGTGAAGCACCAGGTCCTTGTCCTTCATCTTCGCGACGATCTTGCGGAACTGCTCCTCGTAGTGGGTCGTGGCGGCGTCGATGACCGCCTCCATCTCCACGATTTCGATCGGTTCCGGCGGGCGCACTACCGAGAGGACGTAAATCTCCGGGGACCCGTTGTTCTTACAGAGGGCCGAAAGCTCAAGGGCAAAATCGAACGCCTTCCATGAACCTTCCGACCCATCGAATGCGACCAGAATTTTCTGGAACAACATGACGAGACCTCCCTTCCGCCGATTGCCCGGACCGATCCCCTGGTTACCCTTCCACCTTGGCGTCCATCCCCGCCGCCGCGGACGCGGCCTTCTCCGACGGCACGGGCCCGGACAGCAGGTATTTCGGTAAGAAGAAAGCGTCCGCGATGATCGTCGGGACCACCGCGCTTCCGATGACGACGAGGATCAGCAGCGAGTATTGCCCTTTGTCGATGATACCGTGGGACAGACCGAAGAGGGCGGAGATCGACCCGAAGGTGAGCCCCGTGGACATCAGCAGCGTCGTGTACATACCCTCCTTCTGTGCGTACCGGAAGACCTTCGTGGCCGGGTACACGCCCGCCATCTTCGTCGCCATCTTCGAGAGGAACAGGACGAGGATCGCGAAGGGTGCGGCGAGGATCGCCGACACGGAGACGTACGACCCCGCGCGGATGAAGTAGAAAGGCGTCAGGAGGCCGAAGGTCAACGTCCGCAGCCTTCGAACGAGGGCGTGGTCCCGTCCCACGGTTCCGGCCAACACCATCCCCACGACGTACGCGGGCAGGACCGCCTCGCTGTCCGACCAGGCGGCCAGCGATCCAAGCCCGAAGAGGATAAGGAGCAGGTACTTCGTCTCGAGCTCGGAAGGACGGCCGCCGTATTTCCGGAAGAACCACGGAGTGAGGGACGGCAACGCGGCGAAGACGAGGATGGCGACGCCCGCAAAGATTACGGTGCGCATCGTGAACGGCGCGAAGAGGATTCCGAGAGCGAGGACGGTCCCCAGGTCGGTGATGAAGCACGCGGCCAGCACCGACTTCCCGAAATCGGTCTTGTTCAATCCCAGCTCCAGCATGACGGCGTACACGACGGCGACCGACGTGGTGGAGAGGGCCACCCCCGCCAGCCAGCTCGCCCGCACCGTCCAGCCGAGGAGGTAGTAAGCGGCGGCGGTGCAGCCGAGAAAGGGAGCGGCGAAGGAGATGAGGCCGATGGCGGCCGCTTCCTTCCACTTCGATTTGAAGACACCGGGGTCGAGCTCCGCTCCCGCGAGGAAGGTCAGGACGATGGCGCCCGTTCCCGAGAGGAACTTGATCCACGGCTGGTCCGCCCCCAGCGACGCCGCGAGGAACGCCCCGATCAGCAGCTGGGCCACGGTCCCCACCACGATCTCGGAGAGCGCCGTGGCGATGCGAAACCAGATGGAGAGCAGCGTCGCCAGCAAGGCCAGCCCCAGCCAGAGCGCCGCCATCCCCCAGACCTCGTGCATCCCTTGCCCCTTTCCGGGTATAAAAAAACCCCTGCCCGATGGAGACCGGGCAGGAGTCATCAGCCGTCCGAACGACAGCGGTTATCGGCGAACTCCATCGCCGTTTTTTCGATTTCGGGCGAGGATACCACAGCTCGCGCCGCTTCAACAATAAAACGTTTGCTTCCGGAGGGCCGCGTTACTACCGGCGATGGACACCGAGGATGGCTTCCCGCAACTCCCTCTCCTGAACGAAGTCGGGCCGCTTCTCCCGCAATTCGTCCAGCACGCCCAGCGCCTCCTCGTGCCGCTTCTGCCGGATGAGCGCATACGCCAAATGAAGGTGAAACCCCGGCTCGTACGGGTTGAGCCAGATCGCCCGGCGGAACGATTGCTCCGCGATGCCGTATGCCTCGCGGGAGAGGCAGTGGACGCCGATCCGGTCGTGGTCGAACCCGATATAGGGGCAGGGACGAAGGAGCTCCTCGCGGGCGCGCGATGATGCCGCGTCCCACCGCTGCTGTTTCGGACCGCGCTTATCCACCGCCGACCCCGAAAAAGAAAGCGCCCGCAGGGAAGGTTCCTTGCGGACGTAGGGATATGCACGGTTTCACGGGCGTGACTCCTCCGAATGACATACAACCAGGAGTCATCAGCCCGTTCGGGCGGTTCACGGCGAACTCCATCGCCTGTTGCTTTTCCGATTATTGCATTATATCGCGCCGACGAGTTCGGGAAAGACGGAGATTGTTACGGTCCCTCCAGCCACGGCGCCGTCACCATTTCACAACGCTCGGTCGCCACTTTCATTCCACACTTTCATAAGACTTCCATTGGACACAAATGAGACACTACGCCTGTTACCGTCAGAGCTCGTGGATTGATGCGCTGAAAAGGCAAAGAAAGCCGTCCGCATGGCCAAAGGTCCAACTGGAAAAGGTCCAACCGGAAACGTTGGATAGGCAGCGGGAGACGCGTAAACTGAAGACCCGACACGGCGACGTATATGCCACTTACATAAAGGGAGAATTCGATGGCTTCCGTTCGAAGCGATGCAAGCGGGCCAGAAAAGCTCGACCTCCGTTCCCACGATCTTCCCGGAGGAAAGAAGCTGGAGCTGCTGCGCCTCTTTCCAGAGATTCGCACGGAA
>Ga0210044_10005000_pt1 | contig 18149 bp, 22 predicted proteins | sample CryGey13umfilter_2_FD_183959 | JGI IMG/M metagenome (GOLD analysis project Ga0210044, IMG submission 183959) | Groundwater microbial communities from aquifer in Utah, USA - Crystal Geyser 4/9/14 3 um filter (SPAdes) (version 2) | ecosystem: Environmental > Aquatic > Deep subsurface >... | reverse complement strand
CAGTGTCAACACCGATGATTTTGACATTTTTTCTGTGATCAACGTATCCATCAATGAATTTATCAGCAGATCCGCCAGTATTTCTAATTGCAACCATAGGTTTTTTGTGCATGTATGCAGCACATATCTCAGATAAAGTTCCAGATCCACCGCCAACTATTATGATTCCATCAGCAGATAACGCATTTAGGAAATCTCTTGCCAACCCCATTCCACTTGGAATTACAATATCACAAAATTCATTTGCAAATGAAGGATCGTCTTGAGGAATAATTCCGACGGTTAATCCATTTGAGTCATGAGAACCCTGAGCTGCTGCTTTCATCACACCGCCCAATCCACCAGTCATTAAAACACAGTTAGATTTTGCCACCTCACACCCTATCTCATATGCAATTTTTTCATGCGCAGGAGTGCAACCATTATCATTATGACCAATTACCAGAATTTGGATTTTCTTTGTCAATATAATGGAACAATAATTCACTATCTAATATCTTTCCTAACGCAAAAGATATTAAATAATAAAATACAACTTGAGTATGGAAAAACGTTCAATGCCAGTTTGTTTTACAGCAAAACAATACAAAATGATCGAAGAATTTGCCAAGAGAAATGGCATGCTAAATACAAGCCAAGCTCTTGAAAAGATCTTAACCAGTTAAACACTAGTTATTTTTTGCTTTTATTTTACATATAATTTGGCAGTGTAATACCATAATCTAGTGCAGGCATGGAATTTTATAATAACTTACATGTATTTGATAAATTTTGTATTAACTTAAATTATTTCAATTATAACAATGATTGTGGGATTACTAAGTAGAAAGCCAACATATTGTACTATTTGCAATAAGGAACTTACACACAAACATAAACCTAAAAAAGAATGGAACATCAAAGGACCACTTTGTGGAGATTGTCATTTTGACAAATCAAAGGAATACTATGAGGGAAAAGTAAGACAAGCATGTGTCTCATGTGGAACAACAAAGATTATCTCAGATTTATGGGAGCCAAGATGGCAATGGGACATGGAAGGTTTGTTGTGTAAAGAATGCTTTGATAACAAAGAAAAATCATTTGAGGTAAAGAAGAAATTTTGTGCGATATGTGGGACAAACATGGGATTTATCAGGCATAATCCAAAAAGCAAATGGAAGATAGAAGGTCAACTTTGCAGAAAATGTTGGGATGAGAAAAAAGCAGAACTGGGATAAAAATGGGATTTTTTAAGAAGTTTACATGCGATGTTTGTAGTAGTAAATTTTCACATCAAGAGGAGTTAATGAATCATAAGCAAATTGTACATGGTAAAGATTTACAGTATGATTGCAAAGAATGTAAAAAATATTTTTCAAATATGGAAGACATGAGAACTCATTTACAAAGAGAGCACAGTTACAAAAAAGACAGATAATTAAATTGCTTTTACTGTTTTTACTACAGGAGGTCTTGCCTTGGTAAACACTCTAAATCCACAGATACATTTGATTTCAGGTAATCTAGATAGCTCGGTGTTTGAGACATTGGTTCCACATCTCAGACAAGAGTAAATTACATCAAATGTTTCAACAGGAGTTTCTTCAACAGTTTCAAAATTTTCTTCAGCCATATTTATCATCAAAATTTCTATAATTTAAGGATACCAGATTAAGTTAAAGATAATTCAATGTAAACGTCATCAGGAATTTTTAGTCTCATCAATTGTCGAATTGCTTTATCATCAGCATTAATGTTAATTATTCTTCGATGCATTTTCATCTCCCATTTTTCATATGTTTCAGTTCCGCTACCACATGGAGATTTTCTTGTTGCAACATGTAATTTTTTAACAGGAAGTGGGGTGGGTCCTTTAACTTTAACGCCGGTCTTTTTACCAATGCCCATGATCTCATTACAAACACCGTCGAGTTTAGGAAGACTGATGCTTGTTAATTTGACACGAGCTGTTTGAGTCATAGCAACTCAACCTATGGTTTGAACTCTTCAGTAATTTCCTTAACAATTCCTGCTGCAATAGTTGCACCCATATCTCTGAGTGCAAATCTACCCATTTCAGGGAATTCTTGGAAAGTTTCTATACAAGTTGGTCTTACTGGTCTAATTTTTACAATTGCTGCATCACCAACTTTAAGGAACTTTGGATTTTCTTCTTCAACTGCTCCTGTAGCTGGATTAATTCTTTGCAAGAATTCAGTTACAGTTGCTGCAACTTGTGCAGTATGACAGTGCATTACTGGAGTGTAACCAGGTGCAATAGCGGTTGGGTGATGAATAACAATAATTTGTGCTTTGAATTCTTTTGCAACCTTTGGTGGTGCATCAGGAGTTCCAAGCACATCTCCTCTTTTGATATCTTTCTTTTCAATACCTCTGAGGTTGAATCCAATGTTGTCACCTGCTTCTGCAGTTGGCATTTCTGTGTGGTGAGTTTCAATTGATTTGATTTCACCTAGTGCGCCAGAAGGCATTACAATGATTTTTTGTCCTGCTTTCATGATGCCAGTTTCAACTCTACCTACAGGTACAGTACCTACACCAGTAATAGTGTAAACGTCTTGAATTGGAACACGTAATGGTTTACCAATTGGTTTTTCAGCTACTGTAAAGTCATCAAATGCTTGAATGAGTGTCTTTCCAGTGTACCATGGCATGTTCTCAGATTTTTTAACCAGATTGTCACCTTTCCATCCAGAAACTGGAATGAATGGTACGTTTTCTAATTTATAACCGACTGATCTAACTAGTTTTTCGCCTTTTTCTTTTGCTGCTTTGTATGCTGCCTCTTTGTATTCAACTGAATCCATTTTGTTAATTGCAACAATTATTTGGCCTACTCCTAGCGTTTTGAGCAAAAATGCGTGTTCTCTTGCCTGACCACCTGCAGCGATTGCAGTGTCAGTTTCACCTTCTTTTGCAGAAAGTACCAAGATGGCAGCATCTGCTTCAGAAGCGCCAGTAATCATGTTTTTAATGAAGTCCCTGTGACCAGGGGCATCAATTAATGTAAAGAAGTATTTTGGTGTCTCGAATTTTTGGAAAGCAAGATCAATTGTAATTCCTCTTTCTCTTTCATCTTTAATATTATCCATAACCCAAGCGTACTTGAAAGTATCACCTTTTCCGGTCTTCTCGGATTCGGCTGCGTGTGCTGCAATAGTTCTATCATCTACAACACCCAGATCCATCAAGAAATGACCCATAGTTGTTGATTTTCCATTATCAATATGACCTGTAACAATCAGGTTCAAGTGTGGTTTAACTGCCATATGACATCGGTGTGGGAGGGGATTTATTACTGTTATGAATTTTTGAAAAAAATATAGAAATTTTTCCAGATTTTTCAGATCAAAAAAAAATAAAAAATTACACATAAATCAAAGGGAAAAACAGAGAAGTCATGAAAATTACAGTTTCAGTAATCAAAGCAGATGTAGGTGGAATTGGAGGACACACCAGACCAAGTGATGCACTAATAGAAGCGGTTAGAAAAATAGTCAGAAATTCCGGAGATTTACTAATAGATCATTACATTGGATATTGTGGAGATGATGTCCACATTGTCATGTCACATAAACATGGAATTGATAATGATAAAATTCACAAGCTTGCATGGGATGCATTTATGGCAGGAACCCAAGTCGCAAAGCAAGAAGGACTTTACGGAGCAGGCCAAGATCTTCTAAAAGATTCTTTTTCAGGAAATGTAAAAGGAATGGGTCCAGGCGTTGCAGAAATAGAATTTGATGAGAGACCAAATGAGGCATTCACAGTTTTTGCTGCAGACAAAACAGAGCCAGGGGCGTTTAACTATCCAATTTACAGAATGTTTGTAGATAGTTTAAGCAATACAGGATTGATTGTAAATAAATCACTTGCAAGTGGAGTGATAATTAATGTCATGGATGTAGAGCAAGGAAAGATTGCAAAACTTTCATTGTGGGAAGACAAACCAACTATAGAAGCTGCCTTGATGTATCCAGGAAGATATGTTGTTTCAACAGTAACAACAAAACAAGGAGAGCCAATTCTTGCAGCATCAACTGACAGATTACACAACATTGCAGGAACATATGTAGGAAAAGATGATCCAATATTACTAATCAGAACACAAAAGAATTTTCCAGCAACAGAAGAGGTTGGAAGTGTGTTTAATAATCCACACTACGTTGCAGGAAACACAAGAGGAAGTCACAACATGCCATTAATGCCAGTAAAATTAAATTCTGCAGCATCGATCAACTTTTGCATTCCAATTGTACAAGCACTAGTCTTTAGCATGCATGATGGAAAGTTTACGGGTCCATTTGATGGGTTTTCAACACCTGATTGGGATTACATAAGGGAGATCGCGACAAAAAAAGCACTTGCAATGAGAAGTCAAGGATTCATCCATCCAGCAACACTTGTACCATCAGAATTAGAGTACGCTGAAGGATATAGAGCCAGAATGGAGATTTTAGAAACCAAGATGATATCAATTGACGAAACAACAACCAAATCCGAAAAGAAGGAAAATTACGAAGACCCTGATTAAAGCCATAGACGAAAAAATAAGAAAGGGTTAAAACAAATCACAGTGTAACCAAAATACCCATGCAAATCTTGAAAGTGTTTGATTGGAAGACGTATATTTTCACAGCAATAGCAGTGATCTCATTTTCAAACTTTATGGCAGTGCTATTCGGGCACACTATACCTTCAACTATTATGACATTTTTCAAATTTGCAGGTGAAACAATAATTTTAGGAGCAGTGTTTTTGTTTGCACTGACTTGGTTTTTAAAAGCAAGACCGCACAATCGTCCAAAAAACTATTCAATAGTAGTATTTGATGTGTATGGACAAAAAAGCGAGATACAAGACATTCGTACAGAGTTTAAGACACATGATGTTGCATGGAGTTTTATGAAACAGTACAAAAAAGCATATCCGTTATACAATTTTGCAATGGTGTCAATGCTTTCAAAAACAGACAAACCAACAATTTTTAGATATATCTAAAATCCATACAAGATTCAGACTTTTATTCAGGATGATGTAATAAAACTAGAGTGGAGTTTGCCATTCTAGCTGATGCATTTAGTAAAATGGAGTCAACTACAAAAAGATTAGAGCTGACACAGTATCTTGTAGAGTTATTTGAAAAAACCCCACAAGATATGATTTCAAGAATCGTCTATCTATTACAGGGAAAATTAAGACCTGATTTTGAGGGAATTGAGTTAGGAGTAGCAGAAAGATTAGCAATAAGAGCAATAGCAAAGTCTGCAGGATCAGATAGTGCCGAAAAAAAAATTGAAGAAGAATATAGAAAGAGCGGAGATCTAGGACATGCCGCATCTAAAATTTTAGAACAAAAAGAGCAGACGACATTCATGATGCAAGACATTACAGTTGAGCGAGTCTACGAAAACTTGTTTACAATTGCAAAATTAGAAGGCTCAAAGACTCAAGATAGAAAGATGAAATACATTTCAGGGTTACTCAACGACGCAAATCCAAATGAAGCTAAATTTATCCTAAAGATTCTACTTGGAACATTAAGACTAGGGGTGGCAGAAAATACCGTAATGGATGCACTTGCGATTGCATTTACTGGGAATAAAGAAAACAGAAAGGCGTTGGAGCATGCATATAATGTATCAAGTGACTTGGGAAAGGTTGCAGAAACCATTGCAAGTAAAGGACTCAAAGGGATAGAAGAATTTGAAATTAATTTGTTTAATCCAATACGACCAATGTTAGCTGATAGAGTAAAAAGTGAAGAAGAAGCAATGGAAAAACTAGGAAATATTTTTGCAGCAGAATACAAACTAGATGGAGAAAGAGTTCAATTACACATTGAAGGAGAGAAGGTAGTATTATTTTCAAGAAGTTTAGAAAACATTACAAGCTATTATCCAGACATCATAGAAAAAATTCCTAAAACAATACAAGCACAAAAAGTAATTTTAGAAGCAGAAGCCGTTGCAATAAATGAAAACACTGGCGAGTTTTTACCATTTCAGGAACTTATGCATAGAAGAAGAAAATACCAAATTGAAAAAGCAGTATCGCAATATCCAATTACAGTAAATTTTTTTGATGTGTTATATTGTAATGGAAAGAGTTGTTTGGAATTACCATACAAAGAAAGGCGAAGCCTTTTGGAAAAAATTGTAAAAGAAGATGATTATGCAAAACACGTACCAATGAGCACAATAGAAAGCCAAGAAGATATTGAAGAGTTTTTGGAAAACAGCATCAACTCAGGATGCGAAGGGGTGATGCTAAAGATGTTAGATAAGCCATATCAAGCTGGCTCGAGAGGAAGTTACTGGTTAAAACTAAAAAGAGAGTATAGAAATGAGCTTGGCGATAGTCTTGACCTGGTAGTTATTGGAGCATTTTTTGGAAAAGGTAGAAGAACGGGAAAGTATGGGACATTGCTATTAGCATCATATGATTATGACACAGATGTATTTACAAGCATATGCAAAGTTGGAACTGGATTTACAGATGAAAATTTAGATCAGATCTATCAAATATTATCAAATAAAGTAACAATAAAGAAAAATCCAAGAATAGACAGCGATATGGAAGCTGATGTATGGTTTGAGCCAGAACTTGTAATCGAAGTTGTGGCATCTGAAATAACTCTTAGCCCAATTCATAAAGCAGCAAGAAATGAAATCAGAAAAGATACAGGATTGGCCTTGAGATTTCCAAAATTCACGGGAAAAATAAGATTAGAAAAAGATGCTGAGGACGCATCCACTAATGAGGAGGTGATGACTCTATTCAAAGGGCAGAAAAAAGTAGCTCATGATAAAAATCTGATGTGATTTGTGCTCAATAACTCCAAAAAACCATAGAGGATTTAAATTACCTGAACATATTTTAAAATTCAGAAATGTATAGCGGAGAGCTTGAAGTTCAAGCAAAAAGAAAGGCTATAGCAGTTTTACAAGACGAAATCAACCGAATCTTAAACGCAGCCAGAGAACTTGCAACACTACCAGACCTTATGATGAAAAAGGACAAAACTGGCATTAAAAATTCGCTGGAGCAAATATCAACTATCGAAGAAGAAGTAGAAAATCTTAGAAGAAAAATAACTAGAGAAGTAGCTGATGTGGGGGGTTTAATCATGAATAGAGAGAATCTTCTAAACACAGCATACACAATGGATGAGATTGCAGGCTACATTACCGGAATCGCATTCAAGCTTTCTAACATCAAGATTGCTACACTAAAGAGTGCAAAACTAGACGAGGATATTACAAAGTTGATTGAGTTGGTAGTAGACGAGGTTTACAAGCTAAATGAAATCATACGTAGTCTAAACGCCAATACTGCTAACGCCATTGAACTTGCGCAAGAAACACAAAAAATAGAACGTGAGATAGACATCAAATACAGACAAGCAACAATCAAGCTTTTATCAGAAGTCACAAACACCAAAGAACTATTACTGATAAAAGATGTAATTGAGGGAATTGAAGAAATGTCAGACAAATGTCAGCGTGTCTCAGATTCTTTCATATTATTAGCATTGAGTCTATAACATAAATCCACTACACCCATCTTTTTACTTAATTTTTATCTTGTTTTACAAAACAAATGGCAAACATTACAACTCTTAAAAAACTACACCTGCAAATACGCATAAAATAGAGAATTCATATACGCAGGTAATTTAAAAAAACTAAATGAGAACAGAACTAGTTGAAAACAGAATAATCGTATGGAACATTGAGAACTCACGTAAATTATTTAGTCATGGATATTATGGCAAACCAATAGGAATTCCAAAACCTAAACCAGATGAGATTAACGTACCATTAATCTTAGATCTCATAGAAGGACTTTACTTATTAGAAAATAAAAAAATTACAATTTACAAATTAAATCAAAAGATGACAGTTGATCATATGATAGAGATGTGTAAAAAAGAGTATCATGATTTTGACAAAAAATATTTAGTGTACAAAAACTTTAGAGACAAAGGATATGTGATCAATCCAGGAATAAAGTTTGGATGCGACTTTGCAGTGTATGAAAAGGGACCAGGTATCGATCATGCCCCATTTTTAATTCAGGTGTATAACAGAAGGGATCCAATCACGTCTACTGGAATTGTTTTAGCAGGAAGATTAGCAACTACAGTAAGAAAGCAATTCATCTTGGCAATTCCAAGAGGAAAAGACAAGGTTGACTTTCTTGCGCTAGATTGGTGGAAGGCTTAGACTTTTTTTATGTGTCCAGCTATTCTGTCATAAATCTCAAAAAGTTCTTTTGTAATTCCAAAGTCAAGATGATTCTTCCATTTTGGTCTAATTCGGATAGCACCGTCAGTTGGTTCTACAAATATTGTAGCATCGTCAATTGATTGTTTTGCAATCATATCATTTAGTTCTGAATCTTCATTTAGTCTTCTTACAAGACTGCCACTGCCATCCCATTCTACTTTAAGAATAGTCTTTGAAGAAAAATGTCCCTTTGTAGTTAGTTTGGTTCTAGCAACATAATTTTGACTATCTTGTCCAGGTTGCTTTCTAACAATAAAGTGTGCTTGGTATCTATCTAGTGCACCCCATGGCATTGGATTTGTATCTTGCATCATCATCCCTTTTGAATAATTTGAATTACGTCGATATTAGAATTGATAACATCAAGACAGCCCTTGTTTGATACCATTCTAGGTGTTTGAGAAAAATATCTACTATAGTAATCGCCTTTTTCAACATCATCAGTTCCAATTTGTTTAGATTTAGAATCCACTCCAACCTCCTTTAACATATCACAGAATTTCTCAGGCCAGGACTTTAAGACAAATGTATCTGACTCTGAATCATGCATAAAGTACAAAAAACTATACCCACAAATAAAGATATCAAGAAATTATTCCTAGAGATCAATCCAATTAAATAATACAAAAGTTTCGTAAGTATGTCTATGCTGAAATTTCAGGGCAAAGTTGCTTTAGTAACAGGCAGTGGAACTGGAATAGGCCAAGCCATTGCTAAAAAATTTATTGAAAATGGTGCCAGTGTGATCATTCTTGGTAGAAGAAAAGAGCCTTTAGAAGAAACATCAGTTATGCTAAAAGAAATTATTTCCAAAGTAAACAGCGGATCATTTGTAAGAATTTTTTCAGGAGTAGATGTCAGCGATGAATCCGGAATGAATGAAATGTTTGATACACTAAAAAAAGAAAATGTAACTGTCGACTATGTAATTAACAATGCAGGAGTTTCAGGACCTGTGACATGCTTTTCGCATGCATCATTAGACGAATTCAAGAGTGCCGTAGAAATTCATTTGACGGGTACATTTTGGGGCTCAGTTCAAGCACTTAAAGTAATGAAAGAAAAGGGCAAGATTGTAACAATATCAACATTTTTCACTGAAGAAAGACCATTAGAACAAAGACCATACAGATTTAGAAGTCCATACACAGCAGCACAAGGCGCAAAGAACAGACTGGTAGAGGCAATGTCTTGGGAACTAACAGATAAAAAAATCATATCCATTGGAACAAATCCAGGTCCAGTACACTCAGATAGAATATACAAGACAGTATATCCAAAAGCAGCTGCAGAATTTTTACGAGTTAGTGGATTTGAAGACTTGATACCGATTCAAGTTGATGCAGCAAATAAGGAATTATTCCCATTGCTAGGTGAAGAGGAAAAAGTCGTAAAAGAAGGAATTGCAAAAGCTGCACAGAAATTAGCAAAAGAAATGGATAAAGACGTTTCAAAATTAACCATAACAATCACCAACCTATTAAGCAAAATTCAGACCATTGCTGAAAAAGTTCAGAAAAACACATCACATATGATTGCAGATCAGCAGTTCTTATCACAGATTCAAGTTGCCGAATCGGTTTTGAATTTATGTGATGACAATATTGCAAAAATATTAAACGGCAAAGTCATTCCAGGAGACAGAGTATTTTATCCAGTAAAACCGTACATCGGCACCACGACACCAGGAGTGCACCAACCAGACTTTACTGGAAGATCCATAGTATTTACAATTGATGCAACTGAAAAATCAGACGCACAAAGAGTAGAATATCTTGCACAACATGTCATAAAAAATGGCGGCAAGGTTGCATGTTTTATCTCCGAATCAACTCCTAAAGAATTACAAGAATACATCAGCTCAAAGTTTCATTCACACGTAGTCAATATCAAAAACCTTGATGAGGTAAAAAAATGGCTAAACACAGCAAATACAAATCTAGGTAACATTTTAGCAGTAATACACATCACAGGAAAACTACCAAGCATTTCAAAACTAATTGAATTATCAAGAGCAAAATGGGAAGAACTAGTTGAAAAATTCATCACGACTCCTGCAACGGTAGGACAGGGAGTACTAGAACAGTTTGTTCCAGGAGGAGGCAAAGACCCAAGGTTATTCAAAGATGCAAAAGGTGCAATGATGATAATCGGTCCAGATTTGCCAATAGGGGCTAAAGTTACAGGAATGCAAAGAGCACAAGTAGAAGTATTTCGTGGTGCTCTAAGACCATTTACTACCACAGTGAATCAAGAACTAAGCGACGTTTTAAATTCAAAGATTAGAATATTTTCCATTTTCCCCGGTTCTGTTACTGGAATAGAACCAAATAATGAGAAAATAGCTCAAGCATTAAATTTCCTAGTAACAGATAGTGCTCTAGATTCATCTGAAGTCACATTTTGTGTTGATGAATCAAGATTAGAATGAAAAAATTTTCGGAAATTAAAGTAGGAGATGAGTTTTTTTCCACGTGCAGTATTTCTGAAAAAGAATTAACAGAATATTTCAAGTTCTCCAGAGTAAAAAATGCATTTTTAGAAGACATGCAAAATGCAAAACAAAAAATCATTTCAGGTAGAGCCATTTTATCAAGAATGGAAGGAGAGTTTACCAGACTGAGTCAAATTTATGGAAACCACATAGTTTTTGTTGGAACTGACGGAGATGCAGAATGGGAAAATAGGAGTAGTAGATTCCTAAAACCATTATACACAGACGACATATTGAAGATAAAATTTACAGTGTCTGCAAAAGAAGACATCGATGAGGAGTTCGGAAAGATTGCAATTAATTATGAGGGAACAAAACAAAATGGAGAGATAGTTGTATTATCAAAGAAAAACTGGTATAGAATTAAAAAATCAATAACCTAGATCACGATACATAATTGGTTTTAGTTCACATTTGCAGTCTTCTCTTTTTCCACATTTTGGGCAATTACAAAGACATAACAGTAGCGAAGCATCACAACCATTACACTTTGTATATTCTGCAAAATCTTCTCTCATATGACATAATTATAGCATAAAGAAAAATAAACCTGAAATTATCAATCTTAAAATTTGTTTGATATTTTATGGAATTATAATACGAATATTCAAACAGCCAACAGACATCCAATTCCTTAAAACTCTTCATCACCTATGAATCAGAAAATAACAACCATACAATTGTGTAGTAATGGTTTAAAGCAATAATCAGAAATACAGTGCATGAGTTTTGATTGCAACTGTACAGTCGATGATTATGGGGAACTACTCCAAGAATGCGATGGACATAAAGAAGCTAATTTTATGAAATAATTTTTTAAAATTTTGATGCCTCCTCAAAAATGGAGGCAAATGAAATGCGTTAACTAGTTTATGTGAGCTTTGTGGCTTCCAGCTAACACCGTGAGATGTCCCTGACTCAATGAAAGTGCAAATACAAAACATGGTAATAACAAATAATAGTTAAAAAAAGACACTTTTTAGTAAACTCTTACAACATATTTTGATCAATCTATAAAAAACATATTAAATCAACAATAAAATTAGAAATAATACATTTTTTTGAATATATTTCAAAAGAATGCACTTGACGCTTAATTTAATTTTGAGACAACATACCAATCAAAAACAAATTCTCAGTTGCAGAATCAATAAACAATTTGATCGCAGCTAGGATAATTATAGATGAAACCAAGAACTGCAGATATCTCTCCTTGATATCCAAAGATAAACGGGCACCAACTAAACCTCCAATAAATGCACCGATAGCTAACAAACCTGCTTGCATAAAATCAGGATGACCCAAAATGCTGTGAACAATAATGCCAGACAGAGATGCAAAAAGTAAAATAAATTGTGATGTAGGAGCTGCCTTTTTCATTGTCATCCCCATTCCAACTACCATTAACGGTACAAAGACAGTACCTCCACCTATTCCAAAAAATGACGATATAATTCCAGCAAAAAAGCTTGCACCAATTGCAAATACGATCATTTGTTTTGAAAGAGTTTTTTCCTTGGTATCTATTTTTTTTCTCAAAAAGATATAGACCGCAGAGGATACAAGTACCAACCCAAATAGTACTTTAAAGATAGCAGGAGCAACATCACTTGAGACATAGGCTCCAAGAACAGTTCCAGGGATACTTAGCAGCCCAAGTTTTAATCCTAATGAGTATTCAATTCGTTTTTGTCGTGAGTATGAGAATGTTGATGCCACAGCATTGCTGAATGCCGCAAATAGACTATTGCTTGCAGCTAGAGTTGGAGGAAAACCAAGAAAAGTCAAGACAGGTACAACTATGATCCCACCGCCAAGACCAATCATTGAGCCAAGTATTCCGGCTGCAAAACCCAAAGGAATCAACCATAACTGATCAATCATGAGATACTCCAGCCATAGAAATTCTGTACAGAACTTGAATTTAGTTTGTTATGATAAACTTCCAAAGATACCCTTCATTATTGGTAGTAATTTCTAAAAATAGTTGTTTGTCTGCCAAACCGCTAATCTCAGATGAACTGGTGGTTCGTTTTGCCTCCAAGTGATGAGACTTTGCAGCATCAATCCAAGCAGATATGGATTCAAAATCTCCAGGTTTTTGATCTTGCCAACAATCACATACAAGAGAGTCTATCATAATTTGATAAGTTGTTTTTAGTGAATTAAGATTAGACAGGTATGGATCTGTTTGGATTATACCTAGTATCGCATTTGGAGAATCCTTTGTGCCAACCATGTGGATATTACCAAGAAATTTACCTTCAGAATCTTTTAGCTCAGTTGAGGTACAATATGATATGGCGTTTTGCTTCTGCTCATCTTGATAAAATATGCAATATTTTGCAATAGACTCACCTGTGAACTTTAAGGGACTAGACATCAAGATTTCATTTGATGCGAGTGATGATTTTAAAATAGAATTAGAATCCACATAAGAGAAATTCAATGGTGTAGACTTAGTTGGTTCACGTAAGATTGGTTCTCCAGTTGGCTGACTAAAAGAAGCAGCCAGCAGAATCAGTACAATTCCAATACCAAACACAATTGGCAGTAACGTCTTATTTTTCATTTTATCGTTTGATTTGTCATTAATAAAATAAGGTTTTGCAATTTTAAATTGAGATTACATTCAGCTTTGAATCTTTGGTAATGTGAAATTTATCTACAAAGCCAGAAGTCACTTCTAAGATATATAGTGCTTGACCATCAGGAGTAAAGCTTTGACAAGTCATTGTCTCAAGTGCGGTTTTGCATGGAGGTATGTCTTTTTCAATATGAATAATGTTTCCATTTTGATCAAACCAAATCATATCAAGTGAAAACTGCATATTTAGCATCCAAATGGAATAAACTCCAACCTCATCAAATACAAAGATCATCCCTTGATCGTATGGGAGTTGATCTTGAAACATCAATCCCCTTACTCGTCTTGGTTCAGTATCGGCAACTTGGACTTGTAATGCAATGTCATCTATTTTGATAGTACCTTTTGGAAATTGTACAGATTCTAGTTTACTATCACTTGGAATAGACATCAATCCAACGGCTCCAATAATCACGGCAGCTATTGCCACTGGAATCAAGGTCTGAGTTCTAGTTGCCATGAAATTGATGTGTGTCTCCTTTTAAAATAGTTAGAGCAAATATTGGAATTAAATTAAACTCCGAATGATTTGAATTTTTTGTCACATTTTACACACTTTAGACCCCTTGTTTCACTGCCGCATTGTTTGCAACGCAGGGAAACACCCAAGACAACTTTGGGGTTAATTTTAGAAGTTTTGATAATCAAAGCTATAACGATTATGATTCCTACTGCAATTCCGATCCAGACAAGCACCATACTGTACAATATGCCGAATACGTATTAAAACACAGAGTATCATGTACAAGGCACTATTTGGAGTCTAGAAATTTTAAATCCAATCTTTTTGCTACTAATTCATGAAACCTCATTCATGTAGGAATTGCGGAAAAGAGTTGTGGAAAAATCAAAAGATTTGTCCTAGTTGCCAACAAAGTACAGGGTATGATGGCCCAGAGTGAATTGTGTGAATTCAATACAAACTTTAATCATGTCCCATCAATAATTGATTGGAGTTTTTCTATGACAATATTGTGTATTATTATCTCCATAGGAATTGATGAATTTGCAACTAGTTGCTGATTGTCTTTTATTGCCTTTTGTATTCTCTCTTTAATTTCCTGATCTTCAAAAATTTGCTGTCTTAATGAAAACGCCTCTTTTTGATTCTTTACAAAAATTTGCAGCCAGTAATAACCGGTCTGACTATCATCAATGTTGATTTCAGTTATTTTCATAACAGTATTTCTCAAATTACTATTTTAAGATAGTTTACAAGATCAGAACTATCAAACAAAAATTAGTTATAACATCCAAACTTTTTTGCCCAAGGTTCTCCAGAAAACTCACTTTTAGAACAAAATAAAGCAGTTATTTTTGCATTTCCTGACTCTAAAATCTGCTCATTAAGATTCACATCGTTACAATACACCACTGCAAGTATTCTATCAAAGCTGCCCTCTGTTTGTCCATCATCTTCATCAACTAAAACAGAAGAACCAACAGGACAGATACTTGCAACAAAGTCTTTTGCAATCTTTCCTTCCAAAGTATTTAGTTCAGGAGCGCTTGCTAATGCAAATCGTATAGATTTATCATTGACTTTGATCGTATCACCGTCTGTAATTTTTGTAACTTTTCCTGAAATGCATTCTGCACTACCAGAACATTTTGGAACAGTTGATTTGATTGGTTCTGGTGTAATAGTTTTTGAATCTATGTGTAGTTTTTCTGTAATAATTTCAGTCACCTCAGAAACAGGTATTTGCACTTTGACTTTTTCGGTATTTTGAGCAGATTCAAAATACAGAAAAATTGCTAAAATTCCAAGCATAACCATAAGTATAATTCCCAAAATTACAAAATTCAATAATCCTACAATGCATTATTCAAACTTAAGATGATGTTTGTGCGATAGAAAACACATCTAAATTCCTAGACACTCAAACAATATACAGTCAAGGGACTTGCAATTATTGTGAATCCATTATTTCAGATTAGTACAAGAAGCTATCAAAAAGAGATAATTCTTGTAAAACAGGCATTAGCAGACTTGGAAAAAGAATGTGATGAAAGTAACGGATATACCATTGATGCCCCATTTGAGAAGTTTGGCTGGACTTTTTTTAATATTCAAATTAGTGAAAAAATGGCAGAAAAAATTGAAAAATCAGGCATGATGAAAGGGGCTCTAGGATTTAAAATTGGAGAACAGATGACTAATTTCATAGGGCATTATCTTGAAACCAAAGGGAGCAACGTGAGAATCAAGAAAATAGACTATTAACAATTATTACAGCTTACAACCAAGTACCCAAGCCTTTAGCTCCTCGTTTCTTTCCCCACTTGTGTTCGATTTGCAAATGAACTTCTAATTTACTAGGAGAGTCCAATATCACATTACAAATAAGACAACGATAATTCATAGAATCAAAATAAGAGAAATTTCAGATTAAAGTGAGTAGTTATAATGAAAAACTAGTTTTTACGTCTTCGATATGGATTCTTTTCATAAAACTTTTCAACATTTTCATTCCATTGCTTGGATTCTGAAAGATGAGATCTAGGATGCGGTCTTTTTCCATTATTTGAGAGAATTTCACTATATTTGGCATAGAAATTATCAGTTTCAGTAATTAAAACATCAAGAAAATTTGAAGCATCTTTTGCTTCTTGACTATGAGGGTCTCGATGAGTCATAATGGAGTTTGATAAAGTATCTATTTTTGATGTTTTTATTTTGTATTCACTTAAAACTCTATATTCAAAAGATATCATTTCATAATTTGTTCAAATTCACTAGTGTATGTTCATTTCGATTAGAAAATATTGGATCTAAATCAAAAATAAAATCATGCAAAATAATTTCATTCAGTTTTATATTTTAAATTACATGTAGGACAAAACCAAGATACAGATTCTCCCTGTTCTCGAAATATCATTCCAAAACATTTAGGACACTGTCCAATTTCATCATTCATAAATTTTCTAAATTAGATATCAAAATAAGTATTTCAAAAAACATGATAACGAGGATATTGGAATACTAAAACAAATTTTGAGTGCTCCCACCCTTTTTTGTTTATTCCATTATTGTCAATAACTACGACATCTCCGCGTTATAGAATATACAACTAAAAGATATTAAAGTAATTCTCATTAGCATCATTACATATATCATAATATCAATAATCTAAGTAAACAAATGTAAATAAACAAAATAATGATTAAAATTTATAATTTTTCTATTAAATAATACAAAAAACTACAATAAAGATTAGATCTCATCAGAAATTTCTCAATTAAAACTTAAATAGTTAAACTTCTTATAAGACATAGTGTCGAAATTAGTTTCGGCTGAATAAACTGCGTGACCCTGCAGAACAAAAAAAGGCAATCAGGCGTTTAACGTCCTGACCACGAGAGGAAATCTCTCCATGTTCTGCAATTGAGGGTTACGCCTTTTTCTAATCTAAAATTAAGTGCTAATTCAACATAATTTTACAACATCTGAAATGTTAGATGGACATAATTTATCATGAGATTCAGGCTACAATTCGTTTGTAGCCCTACATAGAATCTCTTAAAATAATGTTCAAATTAAACACAGATGGTTTTTATTTGATAAACACGTAACAGATGTGGAAAGCTGACGCAGTATCCTAAGGTCAAATGTAAGGCATCAGTTTGCTGGTCTTTGCTTACTTGCATGGCTACGCAAAGGTTGATCCGCATTAGTCAGCTTCCAAATTATACAAGTTAATCAACAAAGCTAAGAAATTTTTTAATATTGATTAGAATTACAGAAAAACCCAAGGTTGTGATAAAGATTACAGAGTCATTTTTAGATACAGTAAATATTTTATTAAATTTACAAGTCGGCGATTTATCTAGATTGGAGCACATAAAAAGAATGATCCTAGAAAAAAAGCCACTATACACCAGTGATGAAAAATATGTTGAAAATCTGGCATTTACATACATCAAAGACCATCAAACAGAAGAGATTGAGCAGCCAAAATTGATCAACTGTCACAACTGCAGTACCAGTATTGCAGAAGATGCAAAATTCTGCACGTTATGTGGGACAAGACAGGAAAGGACATTTAAAAATTACAACATGACAAAAATGGTAAAAAGATACAATCCAATTCAATTCATATCAATACCAAATTCGTATCAGAATCTTGCCATAATTGGTGGATTAATGGCAATGATTCCGGTATTGTTTATTGTGGCAAGAATGGAGCCATTACTTGATGCAATCAATTATGAAACAGGAAGTGATCTATCAGGACTGATAACTGTTTTCATATCTCTTGGAATAATCTCTAGCATTTTAAGCGCCATTGCAATAGCAATTACATTTCTAATTAAAAACCCAAAAAAGATAGGAAGAATATTGTTTTTTATCGCATTTGCAATACTTGCAACTTCTATCATGATAGGAGTTGTAGGTTTTATTGTTATTTTGATTTCAAGTAATGTGGCATACAAAAAAAGACATTACTAAAAACTAATCATTAGAATAAAAGTACGATTCAACATTTCCATTATTTGTAGAATAATGCATTACTACATGAGACAGTTTTGTGTTACCAATGAATTTCATTAACTCTGATTGAAAAATTTACTTAAATACGCGTTCAAAAAAACAAACAGTTCCAAAAATATCTAAAGATCAACATCTTTGGTTTCCCTACTGAGTAAAGTTGGAATTATCAGAATTATCGCACCAATCATGATATTAATTCCAAGTGCAACTGGAACC
>Ga0210044_10004997_pt1 | contig 18161 bp, 24 predicted proteins | sample CryGey13umfilter_2_FD_183959 | JGI IMG/M metagenome (GOLD analysis project Ga0210044, IMG submission 183959) | Groundwater microbial communities from aquifer in Utah, USA - Crystal Geyser 4/9/14 3 um filter (SPAdes) (version 2) | ecosystem: Environmental > Aquatic > Deep subsurface >... | reverse complement strand
ACTCTTGTTAATGCTGTGAAAAAACCAGTAACTTTGAAGATACGTTCAGGAGTTACTGATGCAAGTCGATATCTATTCAAAGAAATTGCACAAATTGCAGAAGATGAGGGAATACAAATGATTACACTTCATCCTAGAACTGTAACTCAGGGATATTCTGGTAATGCTGATTGGAAAATGATTAAAGAACTAAAAGAAATCACTAATATTCCCATAGTAGGTAATGGCGATATAACAACACCTGAGGATGCTAAAGCAATGATTGATCAAACTGGCTGTGATTATATTATGATTGGTAGAGGAGCAATGGGCAATCCATTTTTATTTAAACAAATTAATGATTATCTGAAAACTGGAACTTATAAAAAATATACATTGAAAGATAAACTAGATTCATTTTTTGATTATCTGCATCTCACCACTCAATATAACATAAAATTTTCAAACATCAAAAGTCAGGCAATGAGGTTTACGAAGGGAATGAATGGTGGCGCAAAACTACGACCAATAATATCAACATCAAAAAATCTTATCGAACTTGAAAAAATTATGAGTGACGCTTATGTTTTATTTCGCTAAAGCATTTAAAATATTCTAGGTTTTATTGCTAACATCTTTGTTGGGGTTTCTAGAATAAGTATACAAATATTCATTTTTTCAATTTTTATCTATCACTATTTAAATAAATTTAGATTATTCTTATATAATTTCCAATGATATTAACAATATGACAATAGGGGATGTATGATTAATTGGCAACAGCATATGTACTCATAAATTGTGATCTGGGTTCAGAAGAATATGTAATATCTGAATTAAAATCTATAGAGGGAGTTACAGAAGTTCATGGAGTATTTGGTGCGTATGATGTGCTGGCAAGAGTAGAATCAAAACAAGTTGAAACATTACGTGAAACTATAACTTGGAAGATAAGAAAAATTGCAAAAATTAGATCAACGCTAACTTTAATGGGAATAGAAGGACAACAATGACCGAGGTCTATCGATTGCCAAAAGCATATGTACTCATAAATTGTGATCTGGGTTCAGAAAAAAGTGTAATTTCATCGCTAAAATCAACTGAAAATGTCACAGAGGTGCATGGCACTCTTGGTCTTTATGATATTGTTGCAAAAATAGAATCAGACTCTGAAGAAAAAATTCAAAAAACAATAACAAATGTAATCCGTAAAATACCTAAAATCCATTCAACAGTTACTCTTACTCGCTCAGAAGGTAAAGAACTCTTTCAAGCATCTGAAAAACTCATTGGAGCTATGCTTGGTAAAAATAATGTCCAGGCCTATGTTGTTATTCACGGTGATAAAGGCGAAGAATATAATATTTTAAAAAATTTGAGTCATATTCAAGAAGTAAAAGAGGCTGATGTGGTATTTGGATATTATGATGTTATTTGTAAAATTGAAACATCTGAATACAAACTAATGGAAAATATAATTACAAAGGGTATCAGAAAATTACCTCATGTTAGAACTACTATGACATTAAACGTAATTACAGAACAAGAATCTTAATGCTTTACCGTTTTTAATACATTTCTGTAACATTTTTCACATAGTTCAAGTTTATCATATGTTTTTGTTTTTTCTTTTTTAAGACAAATATTGCAGATTGTAACACAATCATTACAAAAGATAGATGGTAATTCTAATCCTCTTTCAAAAATAGCTGTAGATAAAATACTTCGGTTATTGTGTTTGCATCCGAAAATATACTTTATTTTTACTGGCATAATGTTAGTTTGCTATACTGATTTATTAGATATTTTTATTTTTTTTAAAAATTTGTTTGATTTTGAATCTAAATTTGAATAAATTTATGTATGCATTTTAGATCTTTACTTTTTACAATCAATAATTGTTTTTTTCCATCAGAAAATCCTTCCTATACTTTTTCAAGAATTTGGATAATTTTGTATGCTAATCTATCTATGTTTACATTTGGTTCTGTTGTGATTAAAAGAATATTGTCCTTTAGAGGAAAGCTCATCATGACTAATTTTTCACGTCGTGATGCTGAATATTTTACCTGACCCATTGAATAATCAAATTTTTTTCTAGTTGATACTCTGTATGCTAATTCTCTAAATATCTTCTGTTGTTCAGCATCTGTTTCAAAAGGAACAATATCTTCTTTAAATTTACCTTTTATCAAACATCCTTCACTGTCTATGAACCCTGCAAACCTAATGTCTTTTTCTTCAAATATATCGTCTAGTTTTTGTTGGTAAAAAAAATCATTCATTTCGTTAGACAATGTTTGTTCTATGATTAATGATAGTAAAATACTTCATGATTATTTATTTCTGTTAACCACAAATTAATTTTTAATATATTTTTATTCCAGAAAATTATTTTAAATTATGCCTAATTTGGGATTATTTGAAAAATAGCAAATCATCTGCTTTTATACTTAAATTGTAATGATTGATTATCCCTTCAACACACATGTCCCCCAAAGGGATACCTCACTGAGAGGAACCATTGTTATCCTCTCAGTTGATTGTATTATTTCTTAGATTTTTTATTTTGTCTGGTCTCATTATTTTTTGCCACTTTGCGTTCTTTACGAGTAGTAATTACCCCTTTAACTATAATTGGTAAAGACATTGCAAACAAAATAATTACTACTTCTTTTGGAATATCAGAAACTGCTTCTTCTGCTGTCTTTAATGAATCCTCAGAAGTAATTAATATTTGAAAAATTATAGTCGGAATAAACCAAACACACAATCCTAAAATTAACCAATATAGTCCCTTCAATGACTTTTTACTCTTAAGCCACTTTATAATTTATGAACTTTCATTTTGTTAAAATATCTCCCTTTTTATTTTAAGATACTTTCTGTTAAACTTAATTCTAAATTATGATCCTTTATCATCATTTTGTAGTTTTGAAGAAAAGAAAATAATTAGAGAGCTTCTGAACCTCTCTTTTTTGATGCAATATTTATGACATCATCAACTGGAGATACAACAATTATACCATCACCTGCTTTTCCTGAAAATGCTGCATCTGAAATTGCTTTGATAACTGCTTCTACTTTTGAATCATCTATGATTGTACTAACTGTTGCAACTTTATTGAATTCTGCTATAAAAGTACCCGTACCTCTTCCACCTCGTATAGTTTGTCTTTGACCTGAACCTCTACCGTTTCCTTCTTGTACGGTAAATCCTCCAACCATATCTTTTATGGCATCTGAAACAGGACCTACTTTGTCATTTTGAATTGTTGCCTCAATTTGTTTCATTTGCTTCACTAAATTTCTATTATTTAAAAAAGATCATATGTTTTAATTCCAATTCTATGATACAATAAGATCAACTGGTTATATCATAATCCTTTGATCTTTTTAGTATTCAAAAAAAGTAGATACATGAAAAGTGAGGAGAAAAGATCACATCGGCTCAATTACCTTTTAAAATATTATCTGAATAATCCACAAGAATATGATCTATATCAAAGAGCTAAACAAATGGGTGTTTCTGATTCTACTGCAAAAGACTACATTAGAACTGTAATAATTCAAGCTCAAAAAATCTATTCTAAATAATTACGTGTATCGGGGTTAATCCCTAATTCAAGCCTGTTTGTATTAATTCTTAGTAATCTTAAACAAGGTAACTTCATAAATAATCTGATAGGAGAATAAAATAGCATGACTGATCCTCTAATTGATGACGTTCAGATCTTACTGGATAAAGAAAAGGGAGATTCACGTATACTAAAACAAATTCTTAGGGCTTGTGAAAATAACGAAGTAATTAGCAATTATGAGAGAAATTATGTTAGAAATTTAGCCGAAAAATATCTTGGTAGAATACCTGAAAATCTTGAAAATCAACCTGCCGAAGAAAACCCAATTATTCCGGATGTAATTGTCCCAAAAACATCCTTAAAGCAAAACATTGAACTCTCAACTTCAATGTATCCGCAAATTATTCACACGAAACCAAAAAATCCAAAAATGTTGATAGGTGTTGTAGCAATACTTGCAATAATAGTTATAATTGGTGTATCTCAGTCTGGAATTTCTAATACTGATGATTCTCAAATGATAGATACTGGTTCATCGTCTGCCACACTTTCAATTCAAACTGATTTATCTGCATATCAAAAAGGTGACATTATCTCAATTAGTGGCAGATCTAACACATTTGAAAAAATAAACATCTCGATAGAAAATCAAAATAATCAATTAGTTTGGTCTGAACAAGTATCTGTAAAAAAAGATGGACGATTTTCTACTTTGGCAATTGCTGGAGGGGCTGGTTGGGATAAATCTGGTACATTTACAATAAAAGTAGAAAATAACTTGGAAACAAAATCAAAAACATTTTCTTTTAAGGTTTAATCATTTCAAACTCTTTCCAATGTGAATCTATCATATCTCGTAGTTTTTCTACACTGATTTCTTCCATATATTCACGATAAATAATAAATTTATTTTGTTTTCCTGAATCATCACCATAAATGTCCCTTGTATTTTTTGGAATTGCCCCAATTTTCCATTGTTTCATTTCAAAAATCCAAATTGATGAATCAGGATTTAAAAAATCTATGTCATCACAACCAATAATATACAAATAACATTTTGTGGTTTGATTTAATTTCTCATGTAATTTTTCATACGCAATAATTTGCCCTTTTGCAATGTTTATCTTGTCATTATGAAATCCCTTGAATTCCATAATGATAAAACCTCCATTATGCTCAATTAGCCAGTCTATGTCCGTCCCACCTGAGGCTATCATGCCATGAACTATTAGATCTCCCAGTATCTCTCTACCACGAGTAAATTCTGATTCGTCAAAAATCTGATATTTTGCTTTAGAACTTTTTCTAGTGACTTGTTGTGAATTTAACTTATTTTGTATGTTTTTTTCTTTATCATAAAATATATCAATCAAATCGGTGGTTTTATCTGTCAATAAATATGAATTTGCGCTGTTAATGATATAAGATCTTTTGTAAAATTAAGTGAATCTTTGATATTTTTGTAATCTATCTACAGAGATTTTCCCCACTTGTACCTTTATACAAAATAAAATAGTCCTCTGAATTTTTGCGTTCCTTTTTTGCATTTAGTGCATCTTGATACATTTCAAAATGTTCTACCAAATACAACTGATTATCTGAATCCGCAAAATAGTCTATTCCCACCAAATTAAATCCATTTTCAGGAGTAAGCGTATTTTTTTCTTTTTCGTATGTATCTTTATTCAATTAAGATTAATTTTTTTGCAATTAATTCCAATATTGTGATTATTTTTATTGATCATATATCATGAGGTTTTTTTCTTCTAATAATGAGTGTAGATTATGAACAGAACGATATACATCTGATTCTTTTTTTGCCCCTGTACAAACTAATTTTCCTGATGCAAATAACAATATGACTGTCTTTGGATCTAGCATTCTATGAATCAATCCTGGAAACTGTTCAGGCTCATACATACTTCTTGGTAGTGTTCTAGCTGCTTTTTCTAAGTGGATTTTACCACCCAGGTTTATCGCTGCTACGATATTTTGAACTGTGATTACTGCATCATTTTTTATTTTAATTTTACCTTTTCTTAGTTTTTGAACTACTGTGTTAACTGCTTTAATTGCCATATCTTCTGATTTTGCACCTGTGCATACCATTTTTCCAGTTCTAAAAATGAGTGTTGCAGTCCTTGGATTTTGTAATCTAAAGACTAAACCTGGAAATTGTTCTGGATGATATTCTGTATCTGGAAATTTTTCAGTTATTTCGTTAAGATCAATTTTTTGTTCTACTGAAGCAGAAGCAACTACATTTTCGACACTAACAATAGGTTTTGTTTGAGGCATGTCGACGGACTTTAAATAGTCCCTTTATATATACTAGTCACACTTTTTTTCATTGATTAATTTATTCTCTCAATGATGATTGATCCATTGATAACGGTATTCTTCATCTATGATATCTGAAACAATGTCTTTGTTTCTAATTCTTGCTTTTGTTAATTCTACATCAAAGAATCCTAATTGCCCTTTGTAAGGAATTGGAATTTTTAATATTTTTATATTTCTTATTTTGAATCCAAAAATTTTACCTTGAAATTTTTTTGCAGCAAAATGAAATTTTTGATCAGCTTTTATTTCTACAAGTGAATTATATTTTTTTACATCATAAAGTTCAGCTTTTCCAATGATTACGCCTGTAGCAAATTTTTTATTTATTTTTAATCGCTTACAATCATCCGTTTTTATTTTAAGTGGTGCATGAATCAAAAACTCTCCTCGAAAATTTGTATTCCATCTTCTTAGTTCTATTGTTTTTTTACCTGAAATTATTAAATCTGCAAATGGTTGAGATATTGACAGGCATTTCAAGACTGTTATTCTGTAGCCACTTTAATGAATTCTCCCGGATTTTTACCTCTTCCTTCAGGTAAATTTGTAATTCCACCATTCAAACTTTGAGTAACTATTCCTTTACTTGCAAGAACCTGCGCAGTCATAAGTGAAGTATTTCCAGCCATACAAACTAACAGCGATTTTCCTTTTGAACCGTTTAGTTCCTTACTTAACTCGTCTGGAATTTGTTGTGTAGATAGTAATTCATTAATGGTTCTTGCTTTGAGTACAGAGATTTTAGATTTATCGATGCCTAATGATTTTGCAATCATTTCAATTCCAGCTTCTTTAGGAGTATATTGTGTATGTACCCAAATAACTCTGTCATAATCATTTACCATTGATGATGCATCTTCTAATGAAATATTCATTGGTATTTGATTTTTTGATATTTGCTCAAAATTCTTCCTATATTTTTCAATCCCATCGGCCACTATTATGACGAATTTTTTATAATTTCCTAAATTTGCCATCTGCATTGCAGAAAATAATTCTAAAGCAGTACTCTCACCTATGTCATGTCCTTTATCTACAAAAAACTTCAAAAGAAATTTTGCTTTTTCATAATCTATCTCATGTTCTGCTGCAAATGTATCTGGTTTGTAAAGTGTCAAGCCTGAAGCTTTGGCTTTTGTTCTGATTCCTGCTACATCTTGACCAGTGCTAGGAAAAACAACATGTATTGATTTTTTTCCATATTTTTTAGCCATATATTGACTCAAACCTCCAGAAGTTCCTCCAGTACCAAATGAACAAACTATTTGATAATTTTCCAATGAATCTCCATTTTCGTGTAGTTGTTGGTCAATCTCTGGTGCTGTTACAGTTCTATGAATGTCAATATTCAATTCATTATCATACTGTTTTGGACAGAATAAATTGTAAATTTCAGCAAGAAATCTCGCTAAATTTATGATATCTTGTTTAGCTAATAATGTTTCAATCTCTTGAATATTCTGATCAAAAATTTTAGGATCAAAACCAAGCTCTGATAATTGTGAACGAATATTTCCTGCAGTTGCCTTTGCAGCTAACTCATCCGTTTTCTTTTCCATTCCTGGTGCTGGACAAATATCCATATCCAAATCCATAATTCGAATATTCTCATTTCTTAATTCTTTAAACACACCTTCTTGTAATTTCCTTGATACTAGTGCAACTACACTTACTCCAATCTTTGATAATAGTCCTAGAGCTATTCCAAAATTTCCAGAAGTAGCTTCAATAACAGTTTGATTTCCTTTTAGTTTTCCAGATGCAATTGCATCGTGAATAATGTGGGTAGCAGCTCTTGCTTTAATTGAACCACTTAGTAATGCAGAATCAAACTTTCCATAAATTTTCAAATCTTTATCGTCAAGTTCTAATTTATAGACCCTTTTAGCACATTCTTTGAAATCTTCTGTTAGATCAACTAGTGGTGTTGAATTTACAATCTTTGTTCCTTCTAAATGGGGTATTTTATTCCATATTTCTTGTTGAAAGCGTTCCAATAGAACTTTATCTATATTATTTCCTTTTTCTTCGGACAATTTCTTCTATTGAATTAATCTGATAGATCTCATATAAAATATCTGATATCTCTTAAACCGACTCTAATTTGGAATCTAAATTACACATCTAAAATGCTAATCACTTTAGTTGGAATGTCTTTTAACCTGCTGACTGCCATAGTTTTTTCATATCCTAAATGTCTAAGATTATTTGCTATTGTAGTTGCCCTTATTGTATTTGGACCTAGACCCAAGGCTACCATGTTTATGCCTAGCCTTTTGAAAGATTTAGTCATGTTTCTAACAGCATCTGGATCTGATGGTTCTCCATCAGTTAACGTCAAAAAAATATCTGGCCTTTTTGATTGTAATATTGGAAACATTTTACCATAGACTTCTGCTAATGGTGTTGAACCGTTTGCAACAACTTGAGCTAATCTTTTTGCTGAAATATTATTCCATTTCATATTATCTGGTTTTATCAACCAGCATACAATATTTCTATTATGTGTGTTAAACGCATAAACTGCAAATTTCACTTTAAGATATGCTAGTACTTCACAAAGTGCAAGTGTAGCTTTTTTGTATTCTAGTGCATCTGATGCAATACTAGATGAATGATCTAATAAAATAACTATTTTTGTCTTAATTAATTTCTTAATGTCTGTAAAAAATGGTTCATGTTCTTCAATATAGTTTTCTTCATCAAATTCATCTCCACTACTATGATGTTGTTCTTTCCATCCTGATTTTAACTCTTTAAATTTTATTTTGAGATTATTTATTAAATTCATGTCATAGATTACTGTTTCATCAACATTAATCGCAGCTGGAATCTGAACTCCTATTGATTTTGGTTCTAATCCTTTTTTATCGCTTTTTTTCTTTTCGTCTAGTATTACTTTATACTCGTCATAGATATTTTCTCCACTCAATGCAGATTTTGGATTAATTTTTCCAAAATCTCCCTCTTTATTTTTTGAAATTACTGTTAAAAATTTTAGCAACTCTTCTTCTGATAATGCCATGCCCACTTTCATAAATGGTAATGATACAGGAATTGTTAGCAGCGAGTCTATATCTAAAATTTTAATTATTTCTACTACCTTTTTCTTCAACCATTCTGTATCGTATTTTTTTCTTATAGCCTCGTCAACAATTTTCTTGGCAAATTCAGATGCATTTTTTACTCTTTCAAAATGACTAGATTGTACTTCTCCTTTGATTGTTCCAAACATAAAATATTGGTAAAATGCTTCTACAATTCGTGCTTTTCCATAAACTGTATGTAATTGAGGTCTGCCTACTAACATGTATGCGTAATTAAATATAATTTCTTCGTCCATACCTTTCCATAATTTTCTGCCCAGTTGCTCAACTCTGCGAGTCTCCATGGTGTTTAGAATAAATCCAAATGCATGGTCATTGCTAAGAATTTTTTTGCAAAATTTTACTCTCATAGCTTCATACCATAATGAAGTTCTAAATTGTCTATATCTCTGAAAATCATCTCCTATTCTTTTTTCAATTGGAGTTAGGATTACTCTGTTTTCTTGTAACCTATTTTTTGTATTGATTCTATCTGAAAACTCTACTGTGATGTTTTCTCTTTCTGCCCATCTTCTAATTAAAAATGTGGCAATCTCGACTAATGACTCATTTCGTAACCGTAACGATTGCATCTAATTCCCAAACATTGAGGTAATGATGTCGCTTACTTTTTGATATTCTATATTTCCCCATTGTGTATACACATTACCGAAAACAATTTTTGCTGATTTTTTAGGAGACATTCCTTCATCAAGTAATTTTCCAAAAGCAATTGTTTCCCTTAAGCTTGGAGAGTAAAATAATTCTTCAACTGCAGCAGCCTGTCTCAGTACATTTGCCAGTTTAATTGCCTGAATGATCTCAGAATCATGATTCCCAGCAACGTGTTTTTTAACAATTTCTAATTCAATTTCTTCAGATGGATATTCTAGGCTAATTCTAACTGGAAATCTACTGAGTAACTGTGGTGGCAATTCTTTGGTTCCACTATGTGTTAGAGGATTGATTGTTGCAATTACAAACCATCCTTCTTTAGCTTTTACAGTCTCACCTGTGGATTCTTTTAAAATGATCTGTCTTCTGTCATCTAACGCTTCATCTAATCTGAGCAATACATCAGCTTCGGCAGAATTTATTTCATCTAGGTACAACATACTACCTTCTTTCATTGATTTAATCAAAAGACCTTCCTCAAAACTCACAGTTCCATTCGTTAAAGTTTTTGTTCCAATAAGGTGACTTTCTCGTGTTCTGAGACTAAAATTTATTGATTCTAGTTTCATATTCATATTTTTTGCAAAATCTCTAACTAGAGATGTTTTTCCGGTACCTTTTGGACCAATAATTAATACAAATAACTCTGCTCGATAGGCTTTTTTTAAAATCTCATTTGAATTATTCCAATCTAAATATTGTATTTCTTTTAACATATGATATTTTTTAAGATTAAAGTTTACAAATAAAGCTTAGTTTTGATATTGAGGTAGTTTGGCATTAGATTCATCAAGAATGTGATGTAGTTTTTTACTCCACTCATCAAATCCTTCTGGAGATTCAGGATACTCGTAATAGTGTTTTGTTAAGAGTCTATTTTGTTGTGTCGTAAAACGTAAACCGTCAGCTAGTTTTTTGTTAAGAGCGCCTCTGATCATCATTCCTAATTTTGTAACGTTTGAAAAATCGGGATGTTCTCCTTTAGAAATAGCCTCGACATCTAGATTTCCCAAAAAGTGTTTCATTCCATAACTAATTTGTTCATTAGTGAGAGTCTGAATTAATTTTCTGAAAATTTCTAATCCAGCTGTCTTGTAACCGTATTCATTAATGAATTCTTTATTATATTTCCATAATCCTTTCTCAGTAACATCTCCTGATTGAATTGCTTCTACTACGCATTTCCCAACAATAGTTCCGGCAACTAATGCTGGGCCAATACCGCCTGCATCAAGTGGTTTTGGCATCCATGCAGAATCCCCTACCAATACAAATCCATTTGCAACCATGCAATCATTTTGTCTTCTAACTGACACTTGGAAATTTCCAGTTGCATTATTTTTATCTTGAGGATCTTCTGATAGTCTTGGATTTTTTATTGCACGATTTCTTTCCACGTATTGATTAATCAACATGGATACATTGTCCTTTTTTCCTAATCTTTGATTTCGTTTTTCAAGAAGTGTTTTTTCAACACCAAGACCAATGTTTACTTTGTTTTTTCCTTTAGGAAATACCCAACCATATCCACCTGGAGCGATATCTTGATCAAGATGAATTATGCAGTAATTCGGATCAAATTCAGTCAGATCTTCTTCTCCCTGGTCAAAATACATGATGTGTCTTCCTGTTGATTCTACATCTGTACGATCTATTTTTCTTTCCATCTTTGTTGTATTGGAAATTTGATTTCGAAGCATAGATGTCATTCCAGTTGCATCGATTACAACTTTGGCTGTTTTTTTGTAAGGTGTTTTTGTTCTGTTGTTTATTCCTTGAACTCCTACTACTTGATTTCCATCATATACTAATCCTGTAAGATTAATTTCAAAATCAAAATCTACTCCCATAGCTAATGTTCTTTCGTTTTGACGTTGTGGCAAAACTTGTCTATTGAGCATATACCCAGCACCATCAAATGGAATTGATGTTTCTCTGTCTGGTGAAAATGCCATTACTCCTTTTACTTTATGTTCAATTTCTGGATCACTCCAGCTTACTTTAATTCTATTTGTCATGAAATCTACTGCTTCTTTACTAACCGCATCTCCACAAATCCAACCTGACACACTTTTCAATCCAGGTAAATTTGAAGGACTTCTGTCAATTACTAGAATTTTTAATCCTTGATTAGAATAATGTGAAACTGATTGAGCAGCAATGGTTCCTGCTAATCCTCCTCCAGCTATTATGACGTCGTAATCTACCACAAAAGAACGCGTCGTTTATCCGTATTTAAAATAATACCGTGGTTTCAGGTAAGGAAATTTTTGATGTTGATAATTGATTCAAAAATGGGGTCGGTTCGTCGCGGCGTCTTCAAAGCTTTAGCTCAGACTGGAGCGGCTATTATCTCCTCATTCCCAAATTAAATTATCTCTTCATTCCTATTTAATCTAGTTGGCATTTTGGAATATCTCGCTGAATATTTTGACTGTGTCTTTTTTATTGTAAATCGGCGTGTATATTTTCACTTTTATTGCATCTCTATCACTTAGTACTATGTTTCCATTGACGAATTCTTGTTTGTCTAATCTAATGTGAAGTCTAGAATCTACTGTTCTTTCTTCTATCTCTTCAATCAGTTTGCTAATCTGATCCTTTGGTAATAATTCAATTAGTTTCCCGACAAATTTTTGAGCCTGCTTTTTGTCAATTTTTCTACTTAGTATTGTTATTGAATTCTCATAATAGCCTAGAGTCTCATTAACCGTAAAACTATCATTTAGCTCAAATATGTCTTCAAAAGATTTCAAGAATTTTGAAATGTCTTCTGTTGCATGTATAATTACATCAATTGTAACTTCTAGTTTGTCAACCATTATCTGTAATAATGCGATTGTTGTTTAGGCTTCAAGTAGTGCTATTTCTTTTTCTGCAGTTCTGATAAGTTTGACTTTCTCAAGACCAACATGTCTTACTCTAATAACTTTCTTAAATGCAGCCATAATATCTGAATTAATCTTACTGTAACATGTAGCCTGAACAAACTGGTCAATTGTCATCTGAGGTATTGTGTTGTTAATTACATCTCTTGCAATCAATCTTAATGCATGTTTTCTAGATGTGTTAAGTTGTCTATGTGTGAGAGCAAGTATTTTGATTCTAAAGACATATCCATCTTTAGTTTTGATATCTATGATGAAATTTATTTTAGATGAACCACGTCTAACTAGACTACGCAAAAATTCTTTGGAATACTCGTATCTTTTAAAAATTGTAGTAGCTTTATCTTCTTCAACTTTGTTAATCTGAAAGTAAATCTTGTATTGATGTTGTGATGGGTCTCCTTTTAGAATGTCATATAGGGTTACTTCTAAAACTCTACCTACGGCATTTTCATCGTCAGTAATTGGAACATATGCAATTGGGACATTGTTAAACGAATCTGGGGCGCTAACAGTTACCCATTTCTTTTCTCGCCATTTGTCCTTTACTCGTCCTTTTCTACGTGCCAATTATTATCGACCTTTGAATCCAAAATATAAGGGTATGTGACTAGATTATGTTTTTGCCCATATATTTTTGTAAAACTTTTGGAATTGCAATATGACCATCTTTAGTTTGAAAATTTTCCATAATTGAAACCAAAACACGTGATGTAGCAACTAATGTACTGTTTAACGTGTGTAAATATTGCGTTTCTTCGTTTGTTTTATCTCTAAATCTGATCTTTAGTCTTCTTGCTTGATAATCTAAACAATTTGAGCATGAAACAATTTCTCTATATGCGTTCTGACCTGCCATCCATGCTTCTATGTCATATGTTTTTGCAGAAACTTTTCCCATATCCCCTGATGATAACAGCATTACTTTGTATGGAGTCTCTATATTTTGGTAGAATTCCTCAGCTACCGATAACATCCTTTCATGCTCTTTCCAGGATTCTTCTGGACGAGAAAAAACAAACTGCTCAATTTTATCAAATTGGTGTACTCTGAAAATTCCTTTTTGATCTCTTCCATGTGCTCCTGCTTCTTTTCTAAAACACGGGCTTGTTCCGGCATATCTTAACGGAAGATCCTTGCCTTCTATTATCTCATCAGAACGCATTGCTGCCATTGCATGTTCTGATGTTCCTATCATGTAGAGATCTTCATTCTCAATTTTGTATATTACTTCTTCAAAATCATCCGCTATTATTGCACCTTCCATAGATTGACGATTGATCATATATGGCGGCTGAACTAGAGAATAATTTTTTTCTGCAAGAAAATCTAATGCATAATGAATAAGAGATTGGTTTAACCTGACAAGATCATTTTTGAGATAATAAAATCTTGCACCAGCAACTTTAGCTGCTCTTTCAAGATCAATCAAATCCAAATTTTCAGAAATGTCAATGTGGTCATTTATCTTAAAATCAAATTTGGGAATTGTTCCCCATTTTTTAATTTCAATGTTGGCAGTTTCATCTTTACCAATAGGTACAGACTCATGAATCAAATTTGGAATAGTCAATGCCAAATTTGCATATTTTTTTTCTATTTCAACCTGTAATGATTCTAATTTTGCAAGTTCTCCTGAAATATTTTTCATTTCAGCTAAAATAGGTGAAATATCTCCTCCTAACTTCTTTTTTTGAGAGATTTCCAGTGCTACTTGATTTTTCTTTTTTCGCATCTCGTCTGTTTGCAGTATGAAGTTTCTTCTTTTTTGATCGAATTCTACTAATTCATCAAGATCAAACTCGACTGCTCTTGCTATGAGCATATCTCTGATTATTTGGGGATTATCTTTGATTATTTTTGGATCTAACATCACTCAATCACCTTTAATGCAAGCTGAACATGCTCTAAAACTTCATCAACAGTACCTATCAATTTTTTCATGTTATCCTTACTCTCAAAATTAAAAACAAGTTTGTTGTCAATATTTTCAACATAAAGACTCAATCCTTCAGGAAAATTTACATTGTCTGGTTCTAGCGCTTTTTTTACAGTTTCTGCCTTCGCTTTTGAAATATTATTGAGAATTACCTGTACTTGGCATATTAACGACATTTACTTCTAAATAATCTAGAAACCCATCTAATTTGTCTTTAGTTATTTTTGCACCAGCTGCCGCATTATGACCTCCGCCAACACCGTCAAATTTCTCAGCACCTGTTCTCATTAAATCACTTAAATTAATCTCTGATTTACAACCGAATGATTTTCTTGATGAAAATTTGATGGTGTTCTCTTCTCCACCTGTCCTCAAAATTATGATTTTTCCTGCATTCTTTGGTGATCCTGCAATTAACGATGAAATTGTCCCTGTCATCATCTCTGGAACAATTCCTTCACCATTAACCATAACACATGTTTTGCTTTCTGAAATTCTCCATCTTTCGTTTGTTAATATATTCATGTATTCTCTAATCATTTTTCTATAGTCTGTAAGGATTGTTTCACCTTCTCTGAGGATCTTGTTTCTATCACCCATGCAAACTGCAATTCCGACTCCTGATCTGCTGATTCTTCCACATGAATTAAGCATAGTTGAAAATTCTCTTCCATCTCGCAAAAAGCTCCTCTTGTCTTCTCTTGGAAATGTATAGGTATATCCAATTAATTCAGACATTATTTCAGTAGCATTCTTTCCCGACGTGAACTTGGTAATGGTCTCTATGACTATTCTTTTTTCTTCATCGTTTAATTCTGCTGGGACTCTCCATCTGCCTCCTTCTTTTAGTTGAATTCCAGAAGAATTCAAAAGTGAAAGGCAAGCATCTCGATTCCAAGTTAGGCCTTCAATAAATGGCTGTGATGTAAATGCAAGAGAATCTGAAACTGGTCTTGTCTCTCTTCCTACTAGCAATAAATCCAGATCAATGTCTACGAGTCCTTCCTCCTTTGCTGTATTGGCAATTTCGTAATTTTTTCCAATAAATGATTTTCTTTCCCCCTGGTCTTGCCTGTCACCTAGAGCTGAAACTACAGCTATCCCAGACAAATCAATATTCTTGTCATCTAGTGCCATTGCTGCAAGATATGCCATACCGCCAGCACAAATTTCAGTACCTCCATCAATTCCATACTTCCAAGCATTGATGACTCTTTGGTTCTCTTGCTCTTTTTCTGGTATCTGGTGATGATCTAGTACAACCCAATTTTCTCCTAATGATTCATCTAAATTATTTGCAAAACCGCCAGCAAGATCTGTAATTATGTGAAAGTCTCTTGAATCTTTTTTTAGAGAATCAATAACTTTCTTACTAAATTCTTTTGAAGTTCTAATTGTACATTTTGCACCTGCTCTAATGAGGGCTTTTGTGATGATGCTACCTGATGTTAATCCATCACAATCGATATGAGTTGTAACTGAAATTGATTTTCTTGATTTTATACAATCTGAAATACTATCTTTGAAAAACGAAAGAGACTCATCAAGAGCTTTTGCCATTACTCTAATTGAGCAACTACTGATTTATATTTCCAGTTTTCAGGAATACGATTTATTCTCTTATAGTACACTGATAATCTGTGCACTTTGGCCTCAATTAATTCAAGAGATCGAACATTTCTATTATCTCCCTTGTTTGCCTTGAGATGTTTTTGAAGACCAACTGCTTTTTTTACAATATTATCTAGATCTTCTGGCATTTCTGCTTGAAGATTGTTCTCTTCTAGAATTTTTCCCAGACTTTTCTTTGTAATTGATTTAATGAGTGGAATTGAATGTTGATCTCTGAGTTTTAATCCTATTTGGCTTGGGGACAATCCATCTTTGGAATATTTTACAACCAATTCTTCTATTTCTTTAGAACTTAGTGTGATCCATGATGGTGCACGAAGTGTAGCTGGTCTAATCGTATGTGATTTTCCGTGTCTATGTGTGTGCAATCGTCCCATAATGGGGGCTGATTATAGAACAAAATTAAATGTTACTTATTCCGAATCTCGTACATATTATCTGCATTTTGATGTTTAGAATAAAAGTTAAATATGTACAATTTCCTCACAACGAACAGGTAAACTGTATGAATACAAAAATACTTTTAGCAACATCCCTAATTGCAGTGTTCGCCATCGGTACTTATGCACCATCAATAGTTGCATATGCCCAATACATGGGTAACGTTGGTTCACAAGGAGAAACCGGCTCATACACATTAGAGGAAGCATTAGAGATTCAACGAAGAAGAATCGAAGCTGCAGAAGCTAATCCAGCATCTGGATCAGGTACGCCTTATCTTGATGCAGGTGGTGTGCTTGGCGCATCTATCATTACAGCTGCAGTCTTTGGTGGTATTGCAGGAGCTCTCTTCATTAGAGGAAGATCTGGCAAATACGCAGCAATGGGACGAGGATAATCAAACCTTATTTTTCTCTTATTTTATTTGATGTACTTTAGTGGATACTGATCTCGTACTTTCTGATAATAAAAGAAATGTATATATCGCACAAATAGAGCCAAAATATATAATGACTCCTATCGTAGGAACTTTCCTAAGCATCCTGTCTTCACTTACAGGTCAGTTAGGACCAAACTATGATCCATTATTCTATGATGTAATGATTTACATCTTCGGAACCATAATGTTCTCCATATTCCTTCTTGGAGTAATCTCATTCTGGTTACGTGTACACGGATGGGCTTACAAAGACAACCGTGAGAGATGGGTCGATGAATTAGACAGACACTTTGAAAGAGAAGGTATCGGTTTAATTCCAGACAACGGTAAATACTGGTAAAATCACTTCCTTTCCTCTTTTCATTATTTTTAAATTTTTGATGAAGTCCATTCTATCCAAGTCTAGATTTTTCTAAAAGAATTTTCCCAAGTCTTGAGACTTTTTTTATCGGTTAGATTAATTTTGAGGAGGAAGGAAATCCTTGTCTTTTGCCTCGTCATATGCCTTTGAGGTAAACATTGCCTTGTAATGATATCCATCTTGTAATGGCGTTTTGACAAAGTTTTCTGATTCTCTTCCGTTGACATATACCGTTGATTTTGATTCATCCATATCCCTTAGCGGAAATTTGAAAATCCATAAAAAGTGTCCAATTTCAAAATTAGGATCTTCTTTCCATTCTGCATAAACAGTTCCATCATTACTAAGTGTGTAAATTGCCCTTTGGCATCCTCCTTCCATGAAACCGACATTAGCTGGTATGTCTGCTTTTTGATTATCAACATAAATCTCAACAGTAAATGACATCTTCCAATTTCTTTGAATATCATTGATACATGCATTACGTGGTTGTTCTCCTATGAATGGATTTACAACTAGAATTGTGATTAACACTGCTACAGCTCCTATCCCTGCACTTAAAACCAAAAATTGTAGGGTCTTTTTTCTCTTGTATGGATCCCCCATTCCTGGCCAAATCATACATGTGGATTTTTTTATGGATTATTTAAAGTCCTTCTATTACGGGCTTCCTAGAAATCATCCACAATAAACAAGAAATCATAGTCATTCTGTGACAGTTGTAAGCCAATACGCGATACAACAGTTCCTTTTCTTTCATTGTATCATGATGTGATTTTATTTCTGATCCAAACTTT
>Ga0210044_10004995_pt1 | contig 18170 bp, 9 predicted proteins | sample CryGey13umfilter_2_FD_183959 | JGI IMG/M metagenome (GOLD analysis project Ga0210044, IMG submission 183959) | Groundwater microbial communities from aquifer in Utah, USA - Crystal Geyser 4/9/14 3 um filter (SPAdes) (version 2) | ecosystem: Environmental > Aquatic > Deep subsurface > Groundwater... | reverse complement strand
CCTGCGGGAAGAGGCCGGCGCGAAGCCGGGGGACCTGATCCTCCTGGTGGCCGATTCGTTCGACGTGGCGTGCTCCTCCCTCGGACGCCTCCGCCTCCACCTCGGGGAAAAACTCGGGAGGATCGACGCCTCCCTGCACCACCTGTTGTGGGTGACCGACTTCCCGCTTCTCGAGTGGGACAAGGAGGGGAAACGGTGGGGGGCGATGCACCACCCGTTCACGGCGCCGGTCGACGAGGACCTCCCGCTGCTTTCCACGGATCCCGGGAAGGTCCGCGCCAAGGCGTACGACATGGTGCTGAACGGCTCGGAGATCGGGGGGGGGAGCATCCGTATCCACCGGAAGGACGTGCAGTCCCGGATGTTCGATCTGCTGAACATCGGTCCGGAGGACGCCCGGGTGAAGTTCGGCTTCCTTCTGGAGGCCCTGGAGTTCGGGGCGCCGCCGCACGGCGGGATCGCCTTCGGGCTGGACCGGCTGGCGATGCTCTTCTCCGGCGCGAAATCGATTCGCGACGTGATCGCCTTCCCGAAGACCCAGAAGGCGACGTGCCTCATGACGGAGGCCCCCTCCGCGGTCGATGGGAAGCAACTGCGCGAGCTTTCGATCCGGGTGACGGCGCCGGAGAAGAAGTAGGGGGGCCATGCTCCCCGCCGAACTGTTCCATCCGGGATCGGTCGCCGTCGTCGGGGCGTCCCGGAACCCCGAGAAAGTCGGGAACGGGGTGTTCGCCAACCTCGTGCAGGCCGGGTTCCCGGGGAAGATCTACGGGGTGAATCCCGCCGGCGGAGAGCTGTTCGGCCACCCGCTGTACCCGTCCATCGACGCGATCCCCGGGGCCGTCGACCTGGGCGTCTTCGTCGTCCCGCCGGCCACCGTCCTCGAAGGGATCCCCCGGCTCGCGGCGAAGGGGATGCGCGCGGGGATCGTCATCTCCGCCGGGTTCAAGGAGATCGGAGGGGCGGGGGTCGCCCTCGAACGATCCCTGCGCGAGGCGGCGGCGTCCGCGGGGGTCCGGGTGCTGGGCCCCAACTGCCTCGGCCTGATCGACACGCACGCCTCGCTGAACGTCTCGTTCTCCCGCGGAACCCCTCCGAGGGGGTTCATCTCCTTCTTCTCCCAATCCGGTGCGCTCTGCACCGCGGTGCTCGACTGGGCCATCGGCCGGAACGTCGGTTTCTCCAAGTTCGTGAGCCTCGGGAACAAGGCCGACGTCTCGGAGTCGGACATCCTCGAGTTCCTCGCCGACGATCCGTCGACCCGGGTCATCCTCGGGTACGTCGAGAGCATCGACGACGGCCGCCGCTTCCTGCGCGCGGCCCGGAACGTGACGCCCCGCAAGCCGGTCATCGTCGTGAAGGCGGGATCTACCGCCGCGGGCGCGCGCGCCGCCTCTTCCCACACCGGCAGCCTCGCCGGGTCCGACCGCGCCTACGCGGCGGCGTTCCGGCAGGGCGGGGTGCTCCGGGCGGGGACGCTGGAGGATCTCTTCGACCTGGCCCTTGGATTCTCGATGCAGCCGCTCCCCCGGGGGGATCGGCTCCTGATCGTGACGAACGCGGGGGGGCCGGGGATCTTAGCGGCGGACACGGCTTCGCTCCTCGGCATTCCCCTCGCCGGGGTCTCCGCCTCCCTTCGGGAGCGGATCCTTCCCGCGCTGCCGCCCACGGCGAGCCTGGCGAACCCGGTGGACATCATCGGGGACGCCCGCGCGGACCGGTACAGGACCGTCCTCTCGGCGCTGCGGGACGAGCCGTCGGTCGACGCCGTCCTCGTCCTGCTGACGCCGCAGGCGATGACGGAGCCGGAGGAGACCGCGAGAGCGACCGTTTCCCTCCTCGCCGGCTCCGGCAAGACCGTGTTCGCCTCCTTCCTCGGGGAGGCCACGGTGGCCTCGTCGCGCCGGATCTTAAGCGACGGCGGCGTCCCCAACTACCCGGTTCCGGAGCGGGCCGTGCGGACCCTTTCCGCGATGCTTCGATACTCCCGCATCCGCGCGGCGGGCGGGCCGGGGGAGGAGGAGCCCCCGTCGATCCGCCCGGAAAACGCGGAGCGCCTGGTCAGCTGCGCCCTCGCCGCGGGCCGAAGAGCGCTCGGGGAAGAGGAATCCCGCGGGATCCTCGAGGCGTACGGTTTCACGTTCCCTCGGCACGCGTTCGCCGATACGAGCGCCGCCGCCGTCGCGGCGTACCGGGCGATGGGGTGCGCGTCCGCGGTGATGAAGATCGTCTCGCCGCAGATCCTTCACAAGACGGATGTGGGCGGCGTGCGACTCGGCCTTCGCGGCGAGGAAGACGTGGCCCGGGCCTTCATGGAGATCACTTCTTCCGTCCGCCGGCTGGCCCCTTCGGCCTGGATCGCCGGCGTGTCGATCCAGGAGATGGTCACGGGCGGCAGGGAACTGATCGTGGGGATGAGTCGCGACCCCCAGTTCGGTCCGCTCCTGATGTTCGGCCTCGGCGGGATCTACGTGGAGGTGCTGAAGGACGTCTCCTTCCGGGTGGCCCCGGTTTCGCGTCGCGATGCCGAAGAAATGGTCCGGGAGATCCGCGCTTGGCCGCTGCTCGCCGCATACCGGGGACGCGAGCCCGCGGACGAGGAGGCGATCGTCGAGTCGCTGATCCGCGTATCGCGCCTGTCGTGCGACTTTCCGGAGATCCAGGAACTCGACATCAACCCGTTGCTGGTCCTGCCGAAAGGGAAAGGCATCCGCGCGATCGATTGCCGGATGACCATCGCGGAGGCCCCATGAAGCTGTACATCGCGTCGACGTCGGAGTTCGCGGGAAAGACCCTCCTGGCCCTCGCCCTCGGAACGATCTGGAAGGAAGCGGGGGTGAAGGTGGGGTACGTCAAGCCCCTCGGGAAGATCCCGGTGATGCGGGAGGGACGGCTGGTCGACGGGGACGCGACGTTCCTGGCGGACGCGCTGGCCCTGGACGCACCGCCGGAGGCGGTCTGCCCCGTCGTGATCACCCAGGACCTGGTGATGGCCGCCTGGCGCGGCGAGGAGCTGCGCCTGCGCGGGAGGATCTCCGCCGCCGTGCGCGACGCCGAGGCGCGGTCCGAGGTGCTCCTCGTCGGGGGGACCGCGAACCTCCGGGACGGCATCTTCCTCGGGCTCTCCCCGCTGGAGTTCATCGTGAACTACGACTGCCGCGTCGTCCTCCTGGACCGGTTCGAGGGGGAGAAATCGATGGACCAGGTCCTGTCGGCGGCCGACGCCCTCGGGCCGCGGTTCCTCGGCGTGGTCTTCAACCGTGTCCAGCCGGCGCAGGAGAAATTCGTCCGGGAAACGGTGATCCCCTTCTTCGGGACGCGGGGAGTGCGCGTGCTGGGAGTGATCCCCGCGGACCCCGTGCTCGGGAGCGTGAGCGTCCGGGCCCTGGCGGACTCTCTCTCCGCGTCGGTCGTGTGCGGCGGGGAAGACGGCGGGAAGGCGATGATCGAGCGGTTCTGCGTGGGTGCGATGGACGTGGAACACGCCCTTCGGGTCTTCCGCGGGATTGCCAGGAAGGCGGTCGTCACCGGCGGTAACCGCACGGACATCCAGTTGGCGGCCCTCGAGACCGACACGGTGTGCCTGGTGCTGACCGGCGGCGTCGCGCCGAACGAGCTCATCCTGGCCCGTGCGCGGGAGAAGGGGGTGGCCGTCCTGACCGTGGCCGAGGATACGATGGCGACGGTGGACCGGTTCGAGAACCTTCTCGGCCGCCTGCGGATCCGGGAGCCGGAAAAGGTCCGCCGGGGCGTCGACCTGGTGCGCGCGTCCGTGGACACCGCCGGGCTGCTGTCGCTGTGCCGCCACGATTCTTGACCGAAGACGCTACCCCGGAGTATCGTCAGGGCATCGGTTGCCTGCTCCACCTGCCAAGCGGTAATCCCGGGCGAGGAGGCGAGTCACTCCCAGCCTATCCCGTCTAATCAGATGTTAGGTATGCGCACCTTTAATGAAATATTGAGACTGACATGATAAAAGGTGATGGATTGCAATTCTAAATTGAAGAATTGAGAAACAAAATGAAGATTGACAAAGACGGCAAAGGGCAGCCGTTCATTACGGTTGGAAATGTCAGGGTAACTTTAGTTCCTGCAGACAAAAGAAGCAGTGCATTGAATTGGGCAGATGGAGAATGCAAATATTATATTAGAATCCAAGCCTACAAAGATAACCCAGATATATCTCAGTCTCTGCACCCAGGAGCGGAATTTCCAGTGACGAACCATAAAGAAGTATGTGCATTACTGTCTGCCATCAGCCATTTAGTTGTAGAAGAAATGACATAAGAATATTTTATTGTGCGATGCCACAGGCTGGAGCTGACGTGGCTGCCCTGCGGGAAAGATTGAGGCCCCGCAGCTCAGCCTGAGCGTTGCCCGATTCAACTGAGGAACGAGTGAGATGTTTCGCTTCCTACATGCGGCCGATGTGCACCTCGACAGCCCGCTGGTCGGGCTCGACCGCTATGAGTCAGCGCCTGTTGACGCGGTGCGTAGTGCCACGCGGCGCGCGTTCGAGAATCTCGTTGGCCTCGCGATCGACGAGGAAGTTGCCTTTGTCCTGCTCGTGGGCGACCTCTACGACGGCGACTGGAAGGACTACCGCACGGGCCTTTTCTTCGTGGAGCAGATGGCGAAACTGCGGGAGGCGCAAATTCCGGTCTTCGTCGTTGCGGGCAACCACGACGCCGCGAGCCAGCTCACGAAGAACCTGCGTCCGCCCGACAACGTGCACTTCTTCTCCACGAAGAAGCCCGAGACGCGCTTCGTCGAGGCGTTCGACGTCGCCGTCCATGGGCAGGGCTACGCGACCCGCGGGATCACCGCGGATCTCGCCGCCGCTTATCCAGCAGCCGACGGAAGCATGTTCCACGTCGGATTGCTCCACACGAGCCTCGACGGGCGCCCAGGGCACGCGCCCTATGCGCCGACGTTGTCGCAGCTCCTCGCGCAGAAGGGCTATCAGTACTGGGCCCTGGGGCACGTTCACAAGCGGGAGGTCGTGTCGCAGGACCCCTGGATCGTGTTCCCAGGGAACCTGCAGGGCCGTCACGCACGCGAGACCGGTCCCAAGGGCTGCACGCTTGTGACGGTCGAGAACGGCGCGGTCAAGCAAGTCGAGGAGCGCCCGGTAGACGTCCTGCGTTGGGCCGTCACCCGCATCGACGCCGAGGGAGCTTCATCGACCGGCGAGGTGCTCGATAGGGTGGCGCACGCCATCGCGTCCGAGGCCGATCGCTCGGACGGCCGCGCGTTGGCGGTCCGTGTCGAGGTCTGCGGGCCTGTGGCCTGCCACGACGAGATCGCGTCCGATCCGGATCGGTGGACGCAGGAAGTCCGCGCGCTGGCAGCCGGTGTCGGCTCGACCGACGTCTGGATCGAGAAAGTGCGTTTCGCGACCGAACGCCCGACTGATCTCGCGCAGCTCGCGGCGCGCGACGACGCGATCGGGAGTCTCATCCGCGACATCGCGTCCGCCGCGGGCGATCCCGCAGAGATCGAGGCGTTGCGCGCATCGCTCGTCGACATCCGCGGCGTGTTGCCGCGGGAGCTGCTCGACGGTGAGGACACAGTCGATCCGCACTCGCCGGAAACCCTGGCGCGCATGGTAGTCGAGGCCAGGGAACTGCTCCTCGCGCGAATCATTCGACAGGGATCGGTTTCGTGAAGATCCTCGAACTGAAACTCACGGCGTTCGGTCCGTTCAGCGGTCAGACGCTTGATCTGAGCGCGGGTAATCTCGGCCTCCATGTCGTGTTCGGACCCAACGAGGCCGGGAAGAGCTCCGCGCTCCGCGCGCTCCACGCGGCGCTGTACGGCATCCCCGGACAAACGAGCGATGCCTTCCTGCATCCCTACGACGCACTACGCATCGGCGGACGTCTGCGCCACTCGAGCGGGACCGAGATCGCGTTCGTGCGGCGCAAAGGGAGCAAGAGTACGCTGCTCGCGCCCGACGGGACGCGTCTCGACGATCGCGCGCTGGACCGGTTCCTGGGCGGAGAGACCAGCGAGAAGTTCGAAATGTTCTGGGGGATCGACCACGCCCGTCTCGTGCAAGGCGGCCGTGACATCCTCGAAGGCCACGGCGATCTCGGGGAGAGTCTCTTTGCCGCGGGCTCGGGAGTCTCACATCTCCGGAGGATGCGCAGCACGCTTGAGGACGAGGCCTCGGCGCTCTACGCGCCGCGCGGGCACCAGCGCACCGTGAACCAGGGCGTCGGCAAGCTCCGCGAACTCCGCACGGCGCAGCGCGAGGCGACCGTCTTGGCCGACGAGTGGGCACGTCGGGAGCAAGCGTCGCGTGACGCCGCGGAGGCGGTCACGCGGCTCTCGAAGCAGGAGCGGGAGCTGGTCCGCGAACGATCGCGGATCGAGCGCTTGAAGCGCGTCCTGCCGATGCTCGCGGAGCGCAAGGGGCTGCAGGAGCGTCTCGCCGCTCTTACGGACGTCGTGCTCCTCCCCGAGGACTTCCCGAAGCGACGTCAAGAGGCAGAGACGGCGCTTCGCACTGCGAGGCAGAATCTCGAACGCGCAGACAAGGATCTGCGTGAACAGGCCGAGCTCGTCGGTCGGCTGGGCCCGACGCCGACGCTCGTAGCCGAGTCGGAGGCCGTCAACCAACTGCACGTCGATCTGGGGAAACACCGCAAGGCGCTCTCGGACCGGCCCAGGCTCATCGGGCAGCGGGACGAACAGCGTTCGCTGGCGAAGCGGCTGCTCGCGGAATGGCGTCCGGAATTTGAGATTGAGGAGTCCGCTGCGTTGCGCGTCTTCGTCGGTCGTCAAGCCCGCATTCAGAAGCTCGTGGCAAAGCGCGAACGCTTGGACGAGCGTTTGGCGTCCGCTTTCAGGGATGGTGCGAAGGCGGCAGAGCAGAAAGAGACCCTCAAGCGCGAGGCCTCCCAACTCCCACCTACCCGAGATGCCGAGCGACTCGTCGTCGCAATCAACGAGGCCCGCCGCGGTGGGGACGCCGAGGACGGACGGGACAAGGCCGCGCAGGTGGTGAAGCGGCTCACTGCGCAACGCGATGCCGGACTCGAGAAGCTCGGCCTTGCAGCGGCGACTGACGACCGTCTGGGGGAGTTGCGCGCGCCGAGCGCAGCCGTGATCGCGCGGTTCGACACGCGCGACAAGGAAGTCCAGGACGCCGTCCGCGCGACCAAGTCCGAGCGCCAGCGCCTCGACAAGGAGATCCGGGAGCTGAACGCGAAGATCGAGACGCTCCACACCAAGAAGGCGGTCCCGACCGACGAGGATCTCGCGGCGGCTCGGTCGCACCGCGATGCCGCGTTCGAACTCCTGCGCGAACACTGGGAGAAGGGCCGCGACGTCACCGAGAAGGCGCGTGAGATCCTCGGGAAGGGGAAGCTCATCGAGCTCTACCCGCGTGTCGTGAGGGACGCGGACGAGGTCGCCGACCGGTTGCGTGGTGAAGCGGAGCACGTCGCGAAGCTCGCGCAGTACCTCGAGGACCGGAAGCGCCTCGGGACGGAGGTGGAGGACGGGGAGGTTTCCGGGCGGCGCCAGAAGGAATCGGCCGCCGCGATCGAATCCGAGTGGCGTGCCGTGTGGAAGCCCGTGCTCGCGACGCTGCCGTCGATCGAGGACGCGCGCGCGTGGCGAACGGACTTCGAACGGTTGCTCGAGCGGACAGAGACCCTCGACGATGCAAGTGAAAAGTTGGGACGGCTCGACAACTGGATCGAGAAGCAGGTCAAGAGCGTGCGCGCGACGATGACAGCGCTGGAACCTGACACGCGCCCTCTTGAAGGGCTGGCAGCGACCCTTGTGGCGGCAGAAAGACTGCGGCAACGCATCGAGAAGGAGACTTACGCCCGAAGCGACCACGCGCGCCGGACGAACGAAAACGTCCAAGCGGCCATCGACGCCGACAAGGCCAAGCGCGCGGCGCAGGCGGAGATCGACGAGTGGCAGGGCAAGTGGACGGAAGCGACCCGCGGACTCCTGTCCGGCGATGCCGCACTGCCCGACGACGCACTCGCCGCGCTCGACGCCATCGACAAGGTCCTTCGTGCGCTCGATGCGGCGGCGGGCTACGACGCGCGCATTGCGGGGATCGACCGCGAGGCTGAGCAGTTCCGGGGCGACGTTTGCGCCCTTGCCTTGCGTCTCGGCGAGACCGTCGCGCAGGAACACGAGGATCAATGGGCCGATTCTGTGCACAAGCGGCTTGCAGTGACGCTTCAAGAGGAGGAGCGCCGGCGGCAGGCGTGCGAGCAACAGGTGCATCTCCAGGGTGACATCGCGCGAGGCGGGGAGACGGTGCAGGCGGCGGAACTCGCGCTTGCGATGCTGCGCGGTGAAGCAAGGTGCGGCCCGGACACCGATCTCGCGGTGGTCGAACAGCGGAGCACCGAGCTTCGGACGTGCCGCAAGGAGATCGAACGCGTCGAGCGTGACCTCGTTCGTAGCGGCGATGGGGTGTCGATCGCGGAACTCGAAGCCGAAGCGGCAGGCGTAGACCGCGACATCATGGACGTTCGGGCTGGCGAGATCAGTGCGCTCCTCGACGAGATGGAGAAGAGCCTTGCGGCGGCGCGCGACGCACGAGCCACGGCTCAGGCAGAACTGGGGCTGCTTGACGGCCCTTCGACCGCGAGTGAAAAGGCCGAGGAGATCCAAGCGACGCTTGCGAAGCTCCGCGAGGACGTCGTGCGATACGCCCGTCTGCGCGTCGCGTCGACGCTCCTCGCGAGGAGGATCGACGACTACCGCCGCCGTAACCAAGCCCCGTTGCTGCTGCGTGCCGGCGCGCTGTTCCGGGAGATGACCCTCCGCAGCTTCGAGCGGCTCGAGGCCGACATGGACGACGACCGTCCCATCCTCATTGGCGTGAGACCCGACGGGACACGCGTGCCCACGCACGGCATGAGCGAGGGTACGTGCGACCAACTCTTCCTCGCGTTGCGGCTCGCCGCCGTCGAGGCGTCGTGCGCGACCAGCGAGCCCCTGCCGTTCATCGTCGATGACGTATTGGTGCAGTTCGATGATGAAAGAACAGCGGCAGGACTTCGCGTCCTCGCCGACGTCGCAGCGCGCACGCAGATCGTGTTGTTCACACACCACCGGCATGTCTGTGCGAGTGCGGAGGCTATGAATGGACCGACCGAAGTAATTGTGCACGAATTGTGACCGGAACAGGAATAGGGAGCCTGCGCCGCGCTCCGAGACCATCGTGCGCGCAAACACGGGAGACATCAGTAATGAGAGGTTGCGCCTGATGGGAGGTCCAGCACGATGACTCTCTTGTCTCCCGTCTCCCCGGACCAGATCCTCACCGGCTCTCTCTTCAGCGAGCCGATGCGGGTCGAGACCGTGCAGGCCAACGGCCCCTCGAGCTGGGTGGTCGGTCTGGTGGGGATGCAGTCCGAGCGGTTCCGCAAGGTCACGCTGACAGCGGCCGATTTCGAACGCCTCACGGTTCTCGCCGCGGAGCACTCGTTCGATGGTGACGGGCGCCTGTTGCGGCTCGGTCTCCAGGCCTACGCCCTCGGCATCGCCTACGAGTTCGATCCCTACTTCGGGCTCTCGATCTCTCGCGTCGATCCGCTGCCGCATCAGCTCGAAGCGGTCTACGACTACCTGCTCAAGCTCGCGCGCGTGCGCTTCCTGCTGGCCGACGACGCCGGGGCGGGCAAGACCATCATGGCGGGCCTGCTCATTCGGGAGCTCGAGCTTCGGGGGCTCGCCGAGCGCATCCTGATCGTCTGCCCCGCGAACCTCGCCTTCCAGTGGCAGCGCGAGCTGAAGGAGAAGTTCGATACCAAGTTCCTCGTCCTCAAAGGCCAGGACATCCGCGACCAGTTCGGTGTGAACCAATGGCTCGAGCGGAACCGGGTGATTACCTCGCTCGACTTGGCGAAGCGCCAAGACATCCTGCCCGGGTTGCGCCAAGTCCACTGGGACCTGGTCATTGTGGACGAGGCGCACCGCATGTCGGCCTCCGACGAGTCGCACAAGAGCCTGCGCTACAAGCTGGGTGAGCTGCTGCGCGACACCTCGGACCACCTACTCCTGCTTACAGCGACGCCACACAAGGGCGACCCGGAGAACTTCAGCCTGTTCCTGCAGCTCCTCGACGCTGACTGCTACGCCGACGTGAAATCGATCCGCGAGGCCATGGACCGCAAGCGGGCGCCCTTCTACCTGCGCCGCACCAAGGAGGCGATGGTCTACTTCCCGCAGCGGCGAGAGGACGGCACCTGGACCGCCGAAAATATCTTCACGAAGCGCATTCCTCACACCGTGGACTTCCACATCGACGGCGCGGAGTTCGACCTCTACCGCGACGTGACGCGCTTCGTGAAGCGCGAGAGCGCCCGCGCCGCGGCCGAGGGCGAGGACCCGCGCGCGCGCGCGATCGGTTTCCTGATGTCTCTCTACCAGCGGCGGCTCGCGTCGAGCACCTACGCCATGCGGCGTTCGCTCGAGAACCGTGCGCGGCGCCTCGAAGAGGGTCTCAAGCGTGCGCAGGATCTCGCCCGCCAGGCGCCGCCGGATCTCCCGGACCCGGAAGAGCTTGAGGAAATGGAGGAGAGCGAGCGCGACCGGCTGGAGGCGCTGCTCGAAGCGGTCACGCTCGCGGGGAGCGCCGACCTCGTGCGCCAGGAGGTCCAGGAATTGCGGCGCCTGGCCGGCCAGGCACAGGTGGTCGAGGATGCGGGCACGGAGGCGAAGCTCTCGGAACTCAAGGCGCTGCTTCAGAAGGAAGGCTTCTTCGAGCACGCGGACCAGCGCCTGCTCCTCTTCACGGAGTTCAAGGACACGCTGGACTACCTTATGGCCCGCCTCAAGTCCTGGGGTTTCCGCGTCGGCTGTATCCACGGCGGCATGAAGTCCGGTTCGCGTGACGAGCTGGGCACACGCCTCCACGCCGAGCAGCAGTTCCGCGAAGGTGAGATCCAGGTTCTGGTCGCCACCGAGGCCGCGGGCGAGGGGATCAACCTTCAGGTCTGCAACATCCTTTTCAACTACGACATCCCCTGGAACCCGAACCGCCTTGAGCAGCGGATGGGCCGCATCCACCGCTACGGTCAGCACAAGGACTGCCTGATCTTCAACTTCGTGGCCACCAACACCATCGAAGGCCGCGTCCTGCAGCGGTTGCACGAAAAACTGCAGGAGATCCGTGACGCACTGGACGACGACGCCGTGTTCAACGTCGTCGGCGAGGTCCTGCCTGCGGCCCACGTCGAGCGCGTGCTGCGCGACTACTACGCCGGAAAGCTCGGCGACGCCGACCTCGAGGAGCGCCTACTGCGCGACGTGGACGAGGGAAAGTTCCGCTCCATCTGCCAGAACGCCCTCGAGGGGCTCGCGAGCAAGAAGCTCAACCTCGAAATGCTGATCGAGCGGCGCGCACTGGCGCAGGAGCGGCGCGTCGTGCCGGAGACCATCGCGCGTTTCCTCCGCGAGGCGGCCGAGTTCGTGCCGCTCACCCTCAAGGCCGTCCCGAGCGTGCCGCACGCCTTCGAACCTGCGCGCACACCCTCGATCCTCCGTCGTTACGAGAAGGATCCGGACTGGAAGCTCCCGGCCCTCGCGGACCGCTATCCGCGCTGCTCCACCGACCGCGAGGCAGCCGAGACCGGGAAGCTGGAGTGGGTCACACCCGGCCATCCGCTATTCGAGGCGATCCGGCGGCATACGCACGCGAGGGCGCTCGACGTTCTCGGCAAGGGCGCGACCTTCCACTCGCTTCAGCACGATTGCCCGGCGCGCATCGACTTCTACCGGGCGTGCGTCATGGATGGACTCGGGCAGGTGGTTCACGAGCGGCTGTTCGCGGTGCAGATCCCCGAGGACGGAGAACCTCGGCTCCAGGAGCCCGGCCTGCTCGGCAACTTCGCGCCTGCGAACCCTCCGTCCGACATGCCCGCGGTAGCGACCCTCCCCGAGGCGATGACCTGGCTTCACGAGCACGCGCTCGCACCGTTCCTCGAAGAGACACGCAAGGATCGCCTTTCCGAGGTCGAGCGGGTCAGCGCCCACGTCGAACTTTCGCTCACCGAGCTGCTCCAGCGCGCGGACGAGGAGATCGGACGCGCGGCGTCCGATGTGGAGCAGAAGCTTCCCGGCGCCGAGGGTCGGCTCGCGCAGGCCGAGACGCGCCACGCGGAGCTGTTGGCTCGCCGCGACCGCCGCAGGATCGACCTCGATCGCCAGCGGGCGCTCACGCTCCAGGCGGTCGAGCGGCTTGCGAGCGTCCTCGCGCTGCCACACCCCGAGCGTGAGGCACCCGAGGTTCGGCGTCTCAGGCCGAACTTCGAGACCGAAGCCACCGCCATGGGCGTGGTCATGGAGCACGAGCGGGCGCAGGGGCGGCAGGTCTACGACGTTTCCGAGAAAAACCTGGGCTACGACGTCACGAGTCTGGACCTTGCTACCGGAGAGCTTCGCCTCATTGAGGTGAAGGGCCTTGGCGCAGCGACCGGCACGATCCTGCTCACGCCCAATGAGCGGCGCGTGGCGGAAGACCGTCCCGACTGTTTCTGGCTCTACGTCGTCACCGACTGCGACAATGTTCCGCGACTCCAGGAGCCGATCCGCGACCCGGCGCGCCTCGACTGGAACGAAGTGACGAAGGTGGCGCACTACTACTTGGCCGTGAACGCGATGACAAAGCCCATGCAGGTGCGCGAGGATTCGCCGCCGTACGGAGGAAACCGTCCATGACGGCCGTGGGGATTCCCGTGAACGCGAAACAACTCGCCGCCCTCGTGGAAGAAGGCGAAGGTCAGGCTCTGGAGTTCAAGCGCTCGACGGGAGAGATGAAGGAAGCCATGCGGACGCTCTGCGCCTTTCTGAACGGCTCCGGCGGCATGGTGCTCTTCGGCGTCCGGCCGGAAGGCGCCATCGAGGGGCAGGCCGTCTCCGACCAGACGCTCCGCGATGTCGCTCAAGCCGCCGATCGCTTCGAGCCTCCCGCCTACGTCTCCATCCACCGCATCAAGCTCAAGGAAAACCGCGAAGTCCTCGCTCTGTCGACCGACGCCGCACGGGACGCCCGGCCGTTCGCCTATGAAGGCCGGGCCTATGAGCGCGTGGGGAGTACGACGCGTCGGATGCCGCAGGCCAAGTACGAGCGTCTGCTCGTCGAGCGCGGCCATGCCAAACGCCGCTGGGAGAACCTTCCAGCCGAAGGACTGGCGCTGAAGGATCTGGATCGCAAGGAAATTCTGCGAACGCGCGAGCTGGCTATCCAGCAAAGCCGGATCTCGCCGGACACCCGCCACGACATCGGGGAGATCCTTGACCGGCTGGGCCTGCGGGCGAACCGCGTCCTCACGCAGGCCGCCCAAGTGCTTTACGGAAAGAAATTTCTGCCGGACTACCCGCAGTGTCTTCTCAAGATGGGGCGATTCAGGGGCACCGAGATTACCGGCGAGATCGTGGACAACCGGCAGGAGCACATGAACGCCTTCGCCATGGTGCGCGAAGGGATGGCATTTCTCGAACGGACCATGCCGCTGGGCGCGCGCTTTCCCGAGGGGAAGATATTCCGGGAGGATCGGTTCCCGGTTCCGCTGGACGCCCTCCGCGAAATCCTCCTCAACGCCGTTATGCACCGGGACTACTCCCACTATTCCGGCTACGTCGCCATCGTGGTCTTCGATGACCGGATCGAAATCCGAAGCTACGGACGCCTTCCCAACGGCATCACGGTGAAACAACTATCGGGGCGGCATGATTCGAAGCCGACCAACCCCCTGATCGCCGGTGCGTTCCACCGTACGGGAGCGGTGGAGGTTTGGGGCCGGGGCACCAACCGGGTCATCGCCATGTGCAAGCAACACGGCGCGCCTCTGCCGGCATTCGAGGAACGGCAGGGTTTTCTGATCGTCACATTCAAAGCGCAGTTGGTCGCCGGAGGTTCGGCGGAGGCTCTCGGGGTCCAGCCAAGCCAAAGTCGGGACCAGACAACCGAACAAGTCACCGAACAAGTCACCGTACAAGTCGGCGGACAAGTCACCGGACAAGTGGCCGAGCAAGTCCTGCGATTTTGCCGGACTCCCCGAAAGGCCAGCGAGATTCGAGAACTGTTGCACCTGAAGCATAGGGAGACCTTCACTGACAATTATTTGCGACCGTTGCTGGAAAAAGGCTGGTTGGAACCCACCATCCCCAGCAAGCCGCGAAGCCGGATGCAAAGATACAAGACGACGGAGGCGGGGCTGAACAAGGAAATTGAGATCGCAGAGAACAACCGGCGGAAGGAAGGACCTGATGAGTGAAAAGACCGAGTCGCTAAGATTTTCAAGCCTCCGGCTGCAGAACTGGAAGAACTTCGCGCGGATCGAGGTCGATCTTCAGAACCGCGTCTTCCTCGTTGGACCGAACGCCGCCGGGAAATCTAATTTGCTGGACGTCTTCCGCTTTCTGCGGGATCTGGCCTCGCCGGGCGGTGGGTTCCAGGAGGCGATCCGACGTCGCGGCGGGGTGAGCGCCATACGGTGTCTGGCCGCGCGCCGCTATCCCGACATTGAGCTTCGCGTCGTCGTCGAGCCGCGGCAGGCGAACACGCGCTGGGAGTACGAACTTGCCTTCAAACAGGACGCGCAGCGCCGCGCGCGCATCAGCAAAGAAAAGGTCGTTCGAGACGGTCGAGTACTGCTCATGCGTCCGAACGACGATGACAAGCAGGACCCGGCGCGATTGACGCAGACGCACCTCGAGCAGGTCAACGTCAACCGTTCCTTTCGGGAGCTCGCCTCCTTCTTCGAGTCGGTGCGGTATCTGCACATCGTCCCGCAGCTCGTCCGCGAGCCGGACCGCTCGGTCGGACGTCCGAACGATCCGTTCGGTGGCGATTTTCTCGAGCAGATTGCCAAGACCCAGGAAAGAACGCGTCTTGCCCGCCTGAGTCGGATCCGCGACGCGCTGCGCGTGGCCGTTCCCCAGCTCGCGGAGATCGAGCAGTATCGGGGTGGTCGCGGCACCCCGCACCTGCGAGGGAAATACGAGCACTGGCGCCCGCAAGGCGCTTGGCAGACCGAGGATCAGTTTTCCGACGGCACCCTGCGTCTCATGGGACTGTTGTGGGTGGCGATGGAGGGTGGCGGGCCCCTCCTGCTCGAGGAACCGGAGCTGTCGCTTCATCCCGAGATCGTGCGATATCTGTCGCAGATGTTCGCCCGCGTCCAGCGCCGCACGGGAAGGCAGATCATCCTCAGCACCCATTCCCCGGATCTGCTTCGCGATGAGGGCATCGGACTCGACGAGGTGCTGCTGCTGCGTCCGGGTAGCGAAGGCACAGAGGTGACGCCTGCCGGCGCCTTCCAGGAAATCCGCGACCTTCTTCAAGGGGGATTGTCACTCGCAGATGCCGTCATTCCGAAAACGCGCCCTGCGCGTGCAGACCAACTGACCTTGTTCGGGGATTTGTGAAGATGGCGGGCGGCACCGTGATTTCGGCGGCGGTTGAGGGAATCGTTGACGAAGCGGTAGTTCGTAAGCTCATCGCCCACTCAGACGCCACACCTGGAGATGTGTACGGCAGGCAGGGGAAATCCTACCTGCGGCAAAAGATCGCTGGCTACAACAACGCCGCAAAACGGATGCCCTGGATCGTCCTCGTGGACCTCGATCGCGATAATGACTGCGCGCCGCCGCTATGCAACGCATGGCTTCCTCAGCCGGCGTCGTATATGTGCTTTCGGGTTGCCGTGCGCGAGGTCGAGGCATGGCTCCTGGCCGACGCGGAGCGCCTTGCGAACTTTCTTGGCGTGGCGCGCAGCAGGCTTCCTTCCAATCCGGAACGTTTGGGCGATCCCAAGGCGACGATGGTCAAATTGGCGCGAGCCTCGCGGCGCAGGGATATCCGGGAAGACATGGTGCCTCGGTCTGGAAGCGGCCGGCAGGTCGGACCTGCTTACTCGTCCCGGCTCATCGAGTTTGCCTCGGCGTATTGGCGGCCGGAGGTCGCTGCCAACCGGGCGGATAGCTTGAAGCGGGCGATACTCAGTCTGAAGCGACTCGTCAGAGGCGCTGCATGATCCCGAAGGACTGCAAGCGCCTCGCCGAGGTGGACTTCCCGATCGCCGAAGTCAGCAAGCACGCGGCGCGGGAGAAGTTGATCCGGCACGGGCATCCGAGCACGCTGCACCTTTGGTGGGCGCGGCGGCCCCTGGCGTCGAGTCGGGCAGTGCTGCTCGCGCTGTTGTGGCCTGACCCGTGTGATCCGCTGTGCCCGGCCGAGTTCAAGGTGAAGGCGCGGGAGCTCCTGCCGCAGGTGGGCGGCTGCAATCCGGGCACCACGGACGAGGACTTGCGCAAGGTGCTGCTCAAATTCATCGCGGATATCGCGAACTGGGATAACGCGGCGCAACGCACCTATCTCGAGGTGAGCCGTGGACTCGTGAAAGCGGCAAACGGCGACCAGCCGCCGCTGGTCGTGGACCCTTCGCCGGGGGCGGCTCGATCCCGCTCGAGGCGCTGCGGCTCGGTTGCGACGCGTTCGCGAGCGATCTGAACCCCGTTGCCTGCTTGATCGAGAAGGCAAAGCTCGCTGACATCCCGCGCCACGGGCCGAAGCTTGCCGAGGAGTTGCGCCGCGTCGGGGCGGAGATCAAGCGCCAGGCGGAAAAGGAGCTGGGGGATCTCTATCCGAATGACATGGATGGCGCGACGCCGATCGCCTACCTTTGGGCGCGGACCGTGCGCTGCGAATCGCCGAACTGCGGAGCGGAGATCCCGCTCGCGCGTTCGTTCTGGCTCTGCAAGAAGCCGAAGCGCAAGCGGGCGCTCAAGCATCGCGTTGTGCGGCCCGCGGGCGCGACACGGCGCGTCGAGTTCGAGGTCTTCGAGCCGAAGACGGAGATGGACGTGCCCGGCGGCACGGTGACGCGCGCGAAGGCGACGTGCGTTGCGTGTGGCGCGGTGCTCCCGCCCGAGCGCGTGCGTGCGCAGCTCGCGGCGCAGCGCGGCGGCGCGGATGTCGTCTTCGACGCGAAAGGCTGGCGCACTGGCGGGGCGCGGATGCTCGCGGTAGTGACGCTCAAGCCCGACGAGCCCGGGCGGCACTACCAGTTGCCTACCAAGCTCGAATACGAATCAGTGCGTAAGTCGCAGGAGCGGCTCGCGACGATCCTCGGCGAGTGGGAGCGCGGCGGGAAGCAGGGCCTTTGCTCGCTACCGGATGAGCCTCTGCCTCCGAAGAACACGAATTGCTTCCGGATTCCCAATTACGGGTTGCGGCAGTGGTGTGATGTCACGACAACGCGCCAGAAACTTGCCCTGCGTGCTCTGACCAGTAGGCTGGCTTCCACGACGATTCGTCACACCGTATTGGATCAGGGCGACTCACGCCAAGTGCGGCAGGTTCTGGCTCTCGCTGTGAGTAGATGTTCAGACTTTAACTCAAGCTTGAATAGTTGGTCGACTGGCGGAGAGTTTGTTCGAGGCACGTTTGCTCGCCAAGCGCTCTCGATGGTGTGGGATTTCTGCGAGACCATGCCTTTCACCACAGAATCCGGAGGATTGAATGGAGCTATAGAATGGGTCGGGCGCGTCGTCGAGGCGCTCACCGTATTGAAAGGTGACAAGGGACAGGTTCAGCAGGCGGATGCCGGTGAGTCTCCATTGCCAGATGAGACCGTATCTGTGTGGTTCACGGACCCACCTTACTACAACGCCGTTGGCTACGCCGAACTCTCGGACTTCTTCTTTGTGTGGCTTAAGAGAAGCCTCCCAGGAGATCCGCTGTTCAAGGATCCATTTGATACAACGAACCCGCTCGTACCCAAGACGCGTGAATGTGTTCAAGATGAAAACTATCTGTCGAGTGATGGCCGGCCAAAGGATCGTGCATATTTTGAGAGAGTGATGGGCGTAGCGTTCGCAGAAGGTCGCAGGGTTGTGAGGGAAGATGGGCTTGGGAGTGTGGTGTTCGCCCACAAGACGACTGAGGGCTGGGAGGCGCTTCTTTCCGGGATGATTCGCGGCGGTTGGACGATCACGGGTTCATGGCCAATCGCTACCGAGCGACCCGGGCGCTTGCGGTCTCAAGAATCCGCTGCCCTCGCAACCAGCGTCCATCTCATCTGTCGCCCGCGCTCCGACGAAGCAGCGGTGGGCGACTGGGCTGGCGTCCTACGCGAACTGCCGAACCGTGTCGGCGACTGGATGGAGCGATTGCAGGGCGA
>Ga0210044_10004987_pt1 | contig 18192 bp, 19 predicted proteins | sample CryGey13umfilter_2_FD_183959 | JGI IMG/M metagenome (GOLD analysis project Ga0210044, IMG submission 183959) | Groundwater microbial communities from aquifer in Utah, USA - Crystal Geyser 4/9/14 3 um filter (SPAdes) (version 2) | ecosystem: Environmental > Aquatic > Deep subsurface >... | reverse complement strand
AACTAAATTTTTGCTTCGCAAAAATTCTTTCAAATATTCAAAAATCAAATCTCAAATTCTCAAAGATTGCGGGAAAAAGCAACGCCGAGAGGGCCATAGGAATCGCCTGGCGCGTAGCAATAGACGTGCGCACCGTCCGCATCGAAGCCGCCGACAAGCACGAGCTCGCCGTCCGCGGTACGGCGTGATGTCCAGGTATATGTGTTTTCCAGTAATCTTTCTCCCTTATTTTGAAAATAAACAAAAACATCATATAGTGCTTCCACAGGCGTTTGTCTGGTAAGTTTGGTAATGGCAAGCCCTTCCAATTTCTCCGCTGCCTTCTTCCAGTCATCGCTCAGAAGTCTCTCTATTTCATCCTTGGCTTTTTCAAATTCTGCAATTGCGTTTTGGAATTCTGTTGGAATTTCTTTCCCCTTGAAAACATCATTCTTTAAATAATTTACCATTTCTATTGTTTGATCCAAATAGTTTTTATCCGACGAATTTGAAACAACCTCTTTGTTTGTCAGCGCCCAGGATAGTTTTGGAGTTTCCTTCAATATGAAATCTTCACCTTTATACCATGCATCATCTTTAAATTTTCCTGAACCGTCATCACTGTAAAGTACTTTGGTTCCATCTTTAAATTTTCCCTTAAGCAACTCATTCATTTTTGCCATCGTAAGGGGCTTTCCATCTGGAGCCTTATCAACTCGCAAAATAAGGAACTGGTTGAGCTCTTTCGCACGCTCCAAATCCTCTCGCTTGAAAGGAATCTCAGGAATTTGTTCCGGTTTAACCTTTATGCCGAATGCTTTTTCTATTTGCTCTGTGGCAAAAAAATCTTCTCCCATTATTTCTTTCGCGCGAAGCATTTGTTCCCTAACATCCCCCTTAGGCTCTGTTTCTAAAATCCCGAGAATAATTTCCATTTCTTTATATTTTGCCAATACCATATTCAAATCATCCTGCGCCAAATCCTCAAGGCTTCTTCCTTGAGTAATCTCTGAAATTTCTTTCTTGATGTTTGCCACTTTTTCCAGCTCTGAGGAGTCTTTTTCTTGCTCGACGGGTTTCTTTCCCTCGCCTTCCTTTTTTCCTCCTCTACCAAATAAAGCTTCGAATGAATTTACCATATAACTAAATTATACTAAAAATTTTTATAATTGTCAATCATTTCTCGAATCGTATCGGCCAACTTTTCCGCCATTTCTTTTACGTTGATATTTGAAAGACTATTTGGATAATATCTTTCCACATGATCGGTACCGCTACCGATTCCAAGACCAATAAGTTTCTGACCGGATTCTTGTATAATATGGTTGACCACTCTGTTCAAATCAAATTCTGATCCACTGTGCGCAGTAGACTCTTCCGGCACGCCATCGGAAAGTACCATGATGAATTTCTCTGCCGCTTTTTGTCGTGCCAATCGTTTCGATGTTTCTTGAAGCGCCCATCCATCATCATTATAGCTGGCCCGCCCGCCGTTATAATTATCAACCTCTCGCAAGGCACCACCCATATTTTCTCTGATCTCCCGAGAAAAGCTCTCACCGAATGTCTGATATTCATACAAACGATCATTGAAACCAAGAATCTCAGTTTTTATGGAAAGCTTATTCAGTACTTCAGACAGAACAATAACTGCCTTAAATGTTTCCCTGATTTTTTGTCCCGACATGGAGCCGGAAAGATCCACCAGAATAGAAATTGCATAGTCTTTTTCGCTTGGAAGTTCGCGTTTTTGCCAAGCCTTGCTTTCCACTGCGGAAATGCCTTTAGCTTTTTCTTGGATTCTTGTTTTAATGTCTATTCTCTTGCCAGTCTTGAATCCGCTTTTCCATCTGCTAGCCCGGCGGGCCACAAAAATTTCCCGTAGATCATTTTCTAGACTTTCAATAATCGGTAAAACTTCGCTTCTATATTTTTCATAAACATTTGCGTCTTTCTCAAGGGACTTTTCCAAAATGTCAGTGTATTTTCCCAAATCCTTTTTTCTTTGCTCTTCCTGCTCCACATCGAAATCAGGTCGCGGCTGCTCCGGAGCGGACTCCGTTTTTTTGTCTTCGAGTTTTCCTTCTGCAGCTCGCTCCACTTTTTGCTGCGGATTTTCAGAAAGTTTTCCTTCTAATTCTTCATTGATTTTTTGCTCCAACGCCTTGATTTCTTTCTCAGCTCTTTGTTGAAGTTCCTTTTTCTTTTCAGGCGGAAGTGAATCAATGAATTCTTTGATTTTTTGTTTCAAACCTTCCGATAGAGAATCCAAATCAATAGGCTTGCCCGAAAAAGTTTCGCCTTGCGAAATTTCGTTGGGCTTTCCACCTTGTCCTTCCTGCGGTTGTCCTTCACCCTTTTCAGGTCCCTCCTTCGTCTCACCTTCACCTATCTCTGATCCATCTTTTGGTTTTCCCTCATCTTTTCCTTCCTCGCCTTTGTTTTTTTCTCTGTCCTTTTTGGCTTCTTTAATCGCCTTGTCGATTGCTTCTTCTAATTCTTTTTGTTGCTGAGGAGTCAGTTTGTCTTTCAACTGCTGCGGCACGCCCTGCCCTTTTCCTTCCTGCTGCTCCTTGGATTGCATATCTTTGAGAGATTCCTGCATGTTCTGATCTTTCATATCTTCATCAACCAACTTTTTGAATTCCGGCCACACTTCGTCGAGGTTTATTTCGTATGAAACCTTGGCATAGTTTTTTATCAAATCATCATTTGAATCAGCTTCGCCTTTCAAAGGATAGCGCCACCAGGAATCCCTGGCTGAGGCTATGGTTTTTTGAACGACTTGTTGAACTTCTTGTGGCAATGCCTTGCTTATTTCCACTGCTTGTCCTTGCGTTTCCTTATACCAAAGTCGCAGATATTCAAAACCAGCCTGAATAAATCGTGGTTGGTGACCGAGTTTTTCTTTGGCTTCTTCTTTATATTTATTTTCTAAGTTTTCTATTTCAACATCATGAAATGTTTGGGAAAATTCTTTGAACTTTGGATAGTTTTCTGCGACGAAATTGTCCACCCGCGGATCTTCGATGGCATTCATCATATATGAAAACCCCGGCTGTTGCCAGGTCTCCACTGGAATAAAATCGGTTCTGGAAATTCTGCGATGACTTCCTTCATGGCAAATCAGATAACGCAAATAATCCAAAGGTTTTTCCAAAAGATCCTTTGGGTCGATTCCGATTTTATTATCTTTGAAATTCCAATGCCAACCGCCTCCGAGTTGATTCAGTTCAACCGGAATTTCAAAATCCTTGCCGATAAAATAAGCAAGCGATGCAAGTACTCTCTGTTTGTACTTTATTTCTTTTTGTTCTTTTTCGGAAAACTGTTCCAATATTTCTTTTTCAGAAACGACACGAGAACCGTCTCTTGCTTCCATTGCCGCGGCAAATTGGGGCTCTCCGAATTCAATTCCTTTCATAGATTCTTTTTATGCAATAAAATTGAAGTATCCCTCTATATCAATATTTTATTCCAAAATGAATTATAAGTAAAGAAATCATGCCAAAGCAATTTAGAAATGTCATACCCCAATGAATTATCAATTATTTTTACCTAAATGAGTTGTAAACAACGCTTGTAATTTTTACATTCTATAAGTTATGTAATACCGAGGCAAGCCTCGGTGTATTTTTTATGAATAAAGACTCACCAATTAAGGTGAGTCTTTATTTAAAAGTTATATTTTTTAAGATTCTGTTTCCTCAGTTGGAACTTCAACTTTTTCCTCTACAACCCCTTCTTTTAGTTCTTCAACCACTTTAATAGTTTTTTCTTTAGTCCTCTTTTTTTCTACAACAGGAGTTTCAACAACTTCTTCAGTTTCAGCCTCAACTTTAACTTCTTCTTTTACTTCCTCTGTTGTTTCTTCTTTCTTTTTCTTTTTTAATCCTGCAGCGCGAAGTCCAAGTCTGTGTTCAGCCGGTTCAATATTTACGATTTCAAAATCATATTCTTTACCAACCTCAAACATTGATTCAAGTTCACGACTATCATGAATTGTTTTATCACTCAACTCAGAAATATGAGCCAAACCATGAATTTCATCATCAAGTTTTACCATTAATCCAAATGGTTCAACTTTATGAACTTCACCTTTTACAATATCTCCAACTTTATAAAGATCTTTTACAGCTTTCCAAGGGTCTTGGACTAAACGCTTAATTGAAAGATAAATTTTTGATTTATTCAAGTCAATAATTTGAGCTTTTACTTTTTGACCAACTTTTAAAACATCTCTTGGGTGTTCAATTCTTTGCCATACAATTTCTGAAATATGTACCAAACCTTCCAAACCTTCACCAAACTTGATGAATGCACCAAATGATGTTAAAGCGCTAACTTCTCCATCTACCATATCACCAACTTTGTAAGATTCAAGAACAGCTTTTTGATCATCTTCCCAAATAGCTTTTTCAGAAACAATAAGTTTTTCATCTTTTTGATCAACGTCAATTACTTTAACTTGTAGAGTTTTTCCAATTAGTGCTTTTAAATGCTCCAAAATACGTTCCTTGTCTCCTCCTGGAACACGAGGATAATTTTCCGGACTCAATTGAGAAACAGGTAAAAATGATACTAACGCATCAACCTGAACCATAAGTCCACCTTTGTTTGCTTGTAAGATTTTTGCAGGAACAGCCAAACCGCTATCAACCAAACCTTTCATTTTGGTCCAAACCTGTTCATAACCGGCGATACGGAAAGACAATTCAACCTCTCCACTTTCGTTTTCCAGTTCAACAACCACCGCTTCAATCTCATTTCCAACTTTTAAATTTGCATATACATCTGATTCAGAAAATAATTCTTTTCCACGAACAACTCCGGTAGTTACTCCATTTACATCTATACGAACTGCGCCGTTATCAATAGAAAGAATTTTTCCTTTTACAATATCTCCAACTGCAGGGACATTTGAAAAATAGTTGTTTAACAACTCTTCAAAATTTCCTCCCTTTTTTGTCTTAGCTTTATCAGCCATACTAATTAATAAATAAATTTAACCCGTTTAAGAAAACTTTAAAGCTTTCTTAACCAAGCTGCCCTAAATAGGACAAAATTAAGTGTGCTAACTATATCATAATGCTTTAAAAAAATCAAGCCCCACGAACACAGATTGTGTACAAACAATTTCAAACAATACTTGCACAGACTAATAATCTAAGATACAATATGAAAGCAATTATTAAGCAACTATAAATCGCTTTATACCTTTCTGACTTTAGACTTAGCTCTTAGATCTTAATCCTTATTTCTTAACTTAAAATATGCATATATCTTGGCTCGGCAATACGGCTATCAAAATACAGACCAAACCAAAAGATGATGATGTCTCCATTGTTATCGATCCATACAAACCAAGTGATGGAAATTTTCCAAAAAATCTAGCCCCAGATATTGCTGTATACACCAATGGAGAAGAAAATTCTATTACAGTTGGCGATGCTTTTAAACTTACCTCTCCTGGAGAAATTGAAATTAAAAATGTACTTATTTCCGCTGTTCAAGGCAATTCAGAAGAGCAAACAATGGTTCGTATAGATACAGAAGGTATGAGTTTATGTCATCTAGGAAAAGTAAAAAAACAGTTAAATGATACTCAGTTAGATATTTTATCTGGTGTGGACATTCTTCTTATTCCTATTGGTGGTGGAGATGAAATGTATAACGCTCAAGAAGCTATCAAAGTTATAAACGATATAGAACCTAAAATTATAATACCTATCGGGCAAAAAAGTGAAAACGATCCAAATGCAGACGATGTAGAAAAATTTATAAAAGAACTTGGATTAACACCAAAAACAACAGATAAAAAAGTAATTATTAAACAAAAAGACTTACCACAAGAAGAAACAGAAGTCTACGTACTAATCAAAGAATAATATGCCGAGTGCAAACAAATCTACAGACAAAAAAGTAGATTCAATGCCGGGAATGATAGTTGGACACCTTACAAAAGAAAAAATCCAAAATGAAGATTCAGAAAAAGTAATTAGAAAGAAAAAAATTATCCTTTGGACATCAGTAATTCTGATAAGCAGTGTTATACTAATGATGTGGATATTAAACATTAATACACTTTTTTTTGATGTTACCTTCAAAGAAAAAACAGAAAAAAGTATGTTTGATACAGCAAAAAATGAGTTTGGCACAACCATGGACGAATTCTTATTAAAAGATGAAACTGGCGAAAATAAAAAAATAATAACCGAAATAGAAAAAGTTTTAGAGCAGTTTGCGAGTAGCACAAAGCAGTCGCTAAATAGTTCTAAAGAAAATTTAGAATAAAAAATTATGTCTAAAACACAAGAAGAGTTAGGAGCAAAACGACAAAATGTAAAATCCATTTTGCTTACAGAAGAAATGGAAACATCTTACCTTAAATATGCAATGAGTGTAATTGTTTCTCGTGCCTTGCCAGATGCCCGTGATGGTCTTAAACCGGTTCACAGAAGAATTTTATATGCAATGTGGGGAATTGGTTTAAAACATAATGCAAGATTTAGAAAATCAGCCCACGTAGTTGGAGAAGTAATGGCTAAATATCACCCTCACGGAGACTCTGCTATCTATGACTCTATGGTTCGTATGGCGCAAGACTTTAGTATGCGTTATCAATTGGTAAATGGACAAGGAAACTTTGGTTCATTAGACGGCGACTCTGCAGCTGCTATGCGTTATACCGAAGCAAAACTTCAAGCTATTGCCGAAGAACTTCTTTTTGATATTGAAAAAGACACCGTAGATTTTATTCCAACTTATGATGGATCCCACAAAGAACCTCGTGTTTTACCATCTAAACTTCCAAACCTACTTTTAACAGGAAGCATGGGAATTGCCGTAGGAATGGCTACAAATATTCCACCGCATAATCTAACAGAACTTTGTGATGGAATAGCTTATTTAATAGACGATCCGGAAGCAACAATAGAAGACTTAAACAAAATTATCAAAGGACCGGACTTCCCTACCGGAGGAATTATTTATGACAAAACAGACATTACAACAGCATATGCCACAGGAAAAGGTGGCGTTGTAATGCGTGCAAAAATAGATATAGAAGAAAAAAAGGCCGGATACCACCAAATTATTGTTCGAGAAATTCCATATCAAGTAAACAAAGCAAAACTAATTGAGAAAATTGCAACTTTGGTTCAAGAAAAAAAACTAGAAGACATCAAAGATTTACGAGATGAATCATCAAATAAAGATGGCGTTAGAATTGTGATTGAACTTAAAAAAGATGCTTTCCCAAAGAAAATTTTAAATAAACTATACAAACTTACAGACTTACAAACAAAATTCCATTTCAACATGCTTGCTCTTGTAGATGGTATTCAACCAAGAATTTTGAACCTAAAAACAATTTTAGAAGAATATATAAAACACAGGCAAGTTGTAATAATTCGTAGAACTGAATTTGATTTAGCCAAAGCAAAAGCAAGGGCTCACATTTTAGAAGGTTTAAAAATAGCTTTAGACAAAATAGATGAAGTAATTAAAATAATTAAAAAATCCAAAAACAAAGAAGAAGCCAAAGTAAATTTAATGAAAACATTCAAATTTAGTGAACTCCAAACAATTGCTATTTTGGATATGCGTTTGCAACAGTTAGCAAACTTGGAACGCCAAAAGATTGAAGATGAATTAAAAGAAAAAATGTTAATTATTACAGAACTGGAAAGCATTTTAAATAGTCCTAAAAAAATCTTAGGTGTTATCAAACAAGAAATATCAGAAATAAAAGAAAAATTTGGTGACGAAAGAAGAACAAAAATTGTGGCTCATGGTGTAAAAGACTTTAGAATTGAAGACTTAATTCCAAACGAACCAACTCTTATTATTGCTACACGTGATGGATATATAAAAAGAGTAGATCCGGATTCATTCAAAACCCAAGGTCGTGGAGGAAAAGGAGTAATAGGATTAGCAACAAAAGAAGAAGATGTTGTAGAACATTTAATTTCTACACATACTCACGACAGATTGCTTATTTTTACCAGCAAAGGACAAGTTTTTCAACTTTTTGCACATGAAATTCCACAAACAACCAGAACTTCCAGAGGAAATGCAATGGTAAACTTTTTACAACTATCTCCTCGCGACACAGTAACTTCTATTCTTTCAATGGATGATATCAACAAATACAAGTACCTAATAATGACAACAACTGGCGGGACAGCGAAAAAGATTAAAGTAAAAGATTTTGAAAATGTCAGAAAATCCGGTCTAATTGCAATCAACCTAAAAGATAACGATAAATTGGAGTGGGTTAGGCCTTCAAATGGAAATGACGATGTTGTAATTGTAACCAGAAAAGGACAGGCGATAAGATTTAAAGAAAAAGACTTAAGACCAATGGGAAGAGCTGCATCCGGTGTCCGAGGAATAAGACTAAAGAAAGACGATGAAGCCGTAGGAATGAATGTTGTGACACTAGAATCAATAGAAGAAAGCGATGCACAACTTTTAGTAATTTCTGAACTTGGCAGAGGAAAAAAGACTGCCCTAAAATACTACAAAGTCCAAAAAAGAGGTGGAAGTGGAATAAAAACAATGGCAATTACTCAAAGAACAGGGTTAATAGTAAAAGCAAGTGTAATAAGAAAAAGTGAAAATAATGATTTATTATTAATTACCGTAAAAGGACAAATCATTCGTATTCCACTAAAAAGTGTTTCTACACTTGGCAGAGCAACACAAGGAGTAAGAATTATGAAATTCAAAGCAACTGGCGACACTGTTGCAAGTATGGCGCTATTAGAAAAAACAAATCCAAAAGAAAATTTAGCTTTGCCACTTGAGGTAAAAATAGAAGAAGTTAAAAAGTGATGAATCGCTTACGCTTGATGAATCGAAAAGCTTAGCTTTTCTTGATGAATCGCTTCGCTTGGATGGGAAAGTTCTAACTATTCTATCGCTTCGCTTGTTCTAAATGTTCTATTTATCCTTACTTAATCTGCCTAATCTGCTTACTCTGCCTAATTTGCCTAATTTGCTATTCTCCCACGTCATCCTGAGCGAAGCCGAAGGATCTCGTCTTAGAGTTTTCACCAAATCAAACAAAAAAGAGCTCTGAAAAGCTCTTTTTTGTTTTTTTACTTAACTACAAAATAGTTTTGGATCTATCTTTGTCTGTCATCCTCAGCTTGACTGGGGATCCAGAGTTTATATCACAATGTAATTATTAAAGTTTATATATTTTTATATAAATATAGTTTTAATTTAACTTCCCTGGATTCCCGATCGGGGTCGGGAATGACAAATTTTTTGTATCATGTTATTTTTATCATGTCTCATGTTTTTATGCTGCCATTCTATCACTATCATCTGTTGGCATATCTGCCATTAATGCTCTTAGTCTTGCCACTGTTGCTTCAGTTTCTGCTTTTATTTTTTGTTGTTTTGTCGCCATTTCTGCTTTTAATGCCATTCTATCCATATCTTTCTGTCTTTCTGCTACTTTTCTTTCTTCCTCACCTATTCTCCTTTTTCTTTCTGTGGCTTCGCGAACTGCCGTTTCTGCTGGAGTTTCGTTAACAATAGCTTCTTTTTCTGCAGCTTCTTGTATTCCACTCATACGTTCCGCACTTTGTTGTTCTGCTAAACGTGCATTTTCTTCTGCTTCCATTTGAGCTAACTCAGAACCTGAAAGTGATTCACCTATTGCCATATATTTATCTACTTAAAAGTTTTAATGCTTCACGAAGTAATGCTTCGCTGTCTTTATTTGGATCTTTTATTTTTTTGGCTACATCACGTGCTTCGGCTTTGGAATAGCCAAGCGATACAAGTCCATCTATAACATCCACCAAAACTCCACTGTCGCCCTCTACTTCTCCAGAATCTACCATTTTTTCTATTTTGCTTTTTAATTCTACTATCATTCTTTCTGCCGTCTTCTTCCCTATTCCACTTACTTGAGTTAAATAGCTAACATCTTTGCGAGCCACAGCCGAACAAATTTCTTCTATACTTCCAAGTGTAAGAATGTGCAAACCACTTTTTGGTCCAACACCAGATACTGATATCAAAAGTTCAAAAAAATTCTTTTGTTCTATACTTTCAAACCCATACAAATCCAATGCATTTTCTGCAACTTTTAAAAATGTAAATAATTCTACTTTATCACCAACTTTTTTTTGAATTAAAAAAGTAGGAACTACCCTAACTTCATATCCAACCCCTTCTCCAGCCAACACAATAAAAGCCGAATTAGTCTTTCCAATCAATTTTCCACTTAAAAATGCAATCATATGGATATATTGTATCCCGAATCCCCTTTTTGGTCAAAAATAAACAAAAATAAAAAAGAGCAGAAATTAATCTGCTCTATTTTTTATTACATTCCCAATTTTATAAAATTCGACCCTAAATTTGCCATCTTTTTCAAAACACTTATTACATGCATTCATTTTAATAGAAACGCCAAAGCTAGCTGGAATTTCCTCATTTTCTGCAATTTTTAATAATTGTGCAAGTTGTACAATATTTATTTCCATATATTCTTTACAACTAACACAATAGGTAATGATTTTTTCAGGGTGTGCGCAGTTTTCACACAAAAAATCTTTTTTACCAAATGCTCGAATACCACACACCACACATTTTGCATTGGGAAATTCACAAACATTATTTCTCATATTCACCTCCCCAGTAATAATTAAAGAACTGTGTAAGGAACACAGCACTTTAACATAAAATCTTAATTTTGTAAAGCTTTTTTAACCTATATCTTTAAATTTTTTTTCAAATCCTGGAGCAGTCCATGTGGCAGGTTTTAGGGGTCTTCTCTTTTGTGCTTTATTTTCTATTCTGGCTTTATAAGTATCTACAACCTGTTTTGCTATTTTTCCTATTCTATCCATATACCCATCTTCGTCAAAAGCAGGTTCAGGAATTTCCGTATAATCAACAACGTCTGCTTTTGGTCTTTCTTTCTTATCTTTTAGCGTTATATCAATTGTAATAATTTCATTATTAATTTCAAAAAAGAAATCTGTACCATGACATTCATCAAGAGGAGAGTTAACAGATGTATAAACTTTTATATCTGTATCTGGAATGTTCAAATCAACCAAAATATCTCCAATTTCTTCTTTTATGTCTCTCATAACTGGTTTTTTAGGATCATCTGGTTCAATAGGTTCTCCTGTTTCACTGTTTATTGGTTGAAAATTCTTCGCAAGATCTATTGAATTAGAAAAATTAACATAATATTTTAAAGCTGGGTTTTTAGGTGGTTCTTTAACTTTTTGCAATGCTATAATATATTCTGGATCATTGAATCTAAGCTCACCCAAAAGACTAAATTCATATTGCTTGCCACTATATATTTGAGATTCTGGACTTCTTCTGATTTCTGACATATTATTTAAAAAATTAATAAATTAACCCAATTTAAGCTAAAAACGCTTGACAAAACACCAAAAATGTGATACAATCGTTAGATTCCATTCGGTACAGTTCCGTACAGTTCCGTCTGGATGTTCCTTTAACCACTTATACAAAGGAAAGGAAATGGACGAAAGATCTAGTCCAAAAACAGAAACTTTTGAAATCTGTGAGTTAGACCCTCGGAAGAGAGAACAGCTCACATCTATTGTAGAACAAAACTACCCGGCTTGTAAAGAGCAAGCTGTGGATTTCCTAAAAATTCTCAAAAAAGGAGAAGGAAGTGTCACGTGTTTGATTGAAGAAGGTCAAATTGAGGCCTTCTTCTTCACCGAAGACTTGGGCAAAGCTGGGGTTCGGTTCCGTTTTGTGAATGTCCGAAAGGATGTTCAGAGAAACGGGCTTGGGCTTAAGCTAATCGAGCTAATGGCCCAAAAAATGGACACGACCCGAATTCAAGGTTGTGTCGTAGTAGGCAACCCAATCGGGTGCTACTACGTTAACGCTGGTTGTGTAATAACCGGCATAAAAAAAATTCGTGGCGAGAGCGGAGACGTATTCGTCTTCAATCTGGTCGCGAACAACACTCTCAAATTTGAGAGTAAAAGTTGGGATGCAAGGGGGGACTACGTTGGGATTTTGGATGAACAATCCAACATTCCAACAAGCGTCCTAGTAGAAAACGACGAACAGTTCATCGTTCGTCAGTTCAAATCCAATGAGGAAGTTGTAAAACAAACAAAACTCCTCACCAGAAAAGGATACTTCGGCACCCTACTGTACGCAGTAGAAAATGCCGATAAAATGTATATCGTCTTCGAAAAAATTTAGTGCTTAGCCGTCCCCACAACTGAAGTAGGGACGGCTATTTTTTTTATTTAAAAATTATTTAATTGAATGTTCCCAAATAAAACCAAACATTTGCTTGTAAAAATTATAGACCTCCATATCTTCAATAACAAAAGCAACTAATTTTCCCTCTCGTAAGCTCAAAATTCCTACTTTATCTTGGTAAATAAGTAAAAACAAAAACATATCTTTAAACCTTTCGGGTAAATATCTAACCTTCGTAAGTTCTCTCGGACCAATCTTTTTATAAGATTTTCTTGCAAATGGTGTATTAACGGATAATAAATCCATTTTTATACCTTGTTTTAGCCTTACTTCTGTAAATTTATCCACCAAATCCGCAAAATTTTCTGCCAAAACATCCTTATTTACAATAGATAAAATTGGCCTACCTACTTTAATACTATCGTCCAAAGCTTCTTTTAAACCTTTTTTACCCTCAAAAAACCTAACATTAGGCTTATTTTGCCCCAAAAGATACAAAGACTGCAGATCAAACAAATTATCATTTAAAACCTTCTTTTTTACTATTATTTCGGTTTCTTCTGCTTTTAATAAATTTTTTAAAGTATCTGGTGAAGAGGGATTGTATAAAGTTTTACCAGAATCTTTATTTTTTATTATTAAATCCTTTTCTTGTAATCCATCTAACACATAGTACAGCAAGGTTCTAGATAATTCTGTGTTTTTTTGCAAAGATTTTATGTTAACATTTGAATTTTTTAACAAAAACTCATAAACGATTGCTTCATTCTTACTTAACCCTAAACCTGTTAGTGTTTTTTGAGTTATATTCTTTTTAGAACTTCTTTTTGACATATTTTTTATTGTTTATACAAGTATGGTACCATATTTTTATTATTTTGTCAAATCTAGTTTGACATTTTTTATTATGCTAAAACTTAATTTTGTCCGTAAAGACTTGACAAAGTTTATTTTTTATGATAAAGTCGCACTTGTTCATAACACAAAAAAACTTATCAAGTCGCAGTAGGTCTAAGTAATTTAAGTACCTATATATGTTTGACTTAACATGCAGGTTACAAATGTTTTGAACATTTTAAAAACATGTTTGCAAAGATTTAATTCTAAACAAACATCAAATGTCATATTGGTGATACTCGCCCTTTTGGGCGGTATCGCTTCAAACATCTATTGGGATCTGGAGAATTCATAATATGTGTTTGAAGCGATACCACTCAAAAGTTAAGGTAATCCTGATAACAACACCTAATAAAAAGCGTTACCCAGTTTATCACCAACTGTAAATGGTAAAAATTGAGGAAGTAAATTATTAAAAACAATTTACTTCCAACCCTAACTAAATATTTAAATATATTTTGAATAATTAGTTGGGGTCTTTAAAAAAACAAAAAAAGGAGTGAATCATGAAGTTAGTTTTGGTTGACTCTGAGTCTTTTCTGGATCCACTTTTTCTCAAAAAAGGAGAGGTGGCATCTAGGATGGCAATGTTTGGAGGTCTAAGGATAGACATCATTGCCGTATCCCCACTGATTATAAAGGTTTCCAGCTTGTCTGGTTTACCTTTTAGAAGTGGAGATAAGGGGATGACACAAACCATTGAACTGAAGGAAAATACATCCCATATTCTCCATACATTTGGAGAGAGGTTTGTTTTTTCAATTCAGGGAGATGGTTTCGAGATAGGGAGAATAGCCCGGAAGCTTCCCCCAATCAAGCCTGTTCCTGTGTTTTCACAGGATGTGCTTGGTTGGTGTGATTTAGTGGAGGATGATCTCTGGCTTCGGCAAGAGGTACAAAACCTTCTCCACGAGGAAGCGGACGAATGGGACATCGCCGTGGCAGTGGGCACGTTTGCTCGTTTACGGGAATTCTCACCCAATAGTACTCGAGAGTTAGTCTCGAAACTGTTGGCAGGAGAACCGAACGAACGGATGGACGCACCAATACGGTGGGCACAAGCTCTTGAGCCTTCGCAAAAAAAAGCACTGGAACAATCCTTTGCAATTGAATGCGATATGTGGCTTGAGAAGCTTGAGGAGCTCGACGAAAGTATCGACCTGGATAATGAATTCTGGCGATACCAAGTTTTGAGACTCCTCCGGAAACGTACGGATTTGGAATCAGTCCTTTTCGTACTACATCATGCAGGTTGTGATGAGGGGGTTATGTACTTACTAAATGATTTCGTGGACTATCCCGGAATCGCTTGGTTGCATAGCCTTCCCATGCTTCCAGAGTTTGGACGAGAGGAATTCCTAAGAAGGGAGTACCTTTCTAATCCAAACGCATGGTGGACAAGTCCGGTTGAAGAAGCCCTAGGCGGACTCCCTCCTTGCCCATTTTTGTGGCAAACCTTTTCTCACTCAAAGGGGTAGTGAAAAAAGGTAAATTAACCCCAATGGGGAGCGGTGTACTGTTTAACAGTCTACCGTTCCCCAACTCAATTGAAAATCTAACTTGGTTAAATAAACTAAATTAGGTGTTCAATTGAGTTCATTTAAAAGATAAGAAAAACACCAAAGGCCCAATTCTGCAATAATGCAGAATGGTTGGGAGCTACACTGGGTGTGTTTCTTTATAGATGTGTAAAGGAGATTCTTAAATGAGTCAATCTTGTTCTACTTGTTCTACTACCTATTTTTTGTCTTATTCTTCATCTTACGAATTGTCGCCAATTATCTTTTGCGAAAACTCAAGAGAGTGCGCTTTAAAAGAGGAAGAACTAGGTAAATGGGACGACGAGACTGATAAAGTTGAAGATAGTAAAAATTCTACTGGAATAAAAAAGAGAGAGTTACAGAAATTATTTAAAAAATATGAGAGGTTGAGTGTAGAATTAAATGAATGGAAAGAGAAAGTGGGATGCCAAAGAGAAAAGGAGGAAAAAAGAGAGAAAGAAAGAGAGAACAAGGTTCAAAACGAGGCGGAAATACCAGAGTTCATCAAAAACCCAGAATTTTATCTGGGTAATGATTGGCTCTACCAACACAACAAAAACAGTTTGTGTAGGTCTCTTGGAAACGGAGACGACGCTGTCCTGTCACAGACTAAATGGTCTAAAACAGGATGTCTTCTAAGTATTACAGAAGCAACAGGTTTACTCCTGCTGATATGTAAAAACGAGAAGACCGAAAGCGCCGTAAAACGGTGGGTATCTGAAGAAATCGGCTTCAAAACCGATCTTCAGTACTTAAAGAGTATGATGTCGATCATTTCATGGGATATAACCTACCCATTTAATGAGGGTGATTCCTACGACATATACTCTTTGCTGCACGCTCAATTGAACGTCGCAGCACTACAACGGATTTTGGCTCCGCTACTGGAACCAGAAGAAAATCCGTTTGATCCAGACTTTGGTGTATGTTCCAGTATACAAGAGCTAGAAGCTCTGACCGTGGAACATCTGAAGCCAGAAGAAGAATTTTTGTGTGAAGACCTGTCAAAAGAAGACACCTACACGAAAAATCTTCTGCGAACAGCGTTCGCCATTTTTCCAAAGTATGAAAAAGCTTTGGAAAAATTCTGGCTTAAATAAAGTTAAGGATCACCCGCTAATTCGGGTGTAGTATCACCAACTCCTACCGCTCCCACACCCCATTGCAATAAAAAGGAGACAAAAAGCAATGGGGTCTCACTTCTTTATTTTTTAAAATAAGAATAAAGAAGTGAGACCCACACAAAAGGAGGGGCAAATGAGTAAAAAGAAAGAAGTCAGGTTGATTTTAAGAAACTTTTTTGTTGTTCAAATGATAACAGAAAAGAAAGGAGAAGTTCACAAAGACCAAAAAAAGGAAAAGGATAAAAATGCTTGTCGTGGAAAACACAAAAACGACTCTTATTGAGAGCCGTACCAAAAAAGTAGGCACCAAAAGTGCCTACTTTTTCACGAATTAATTAAACGTATATTTTTAAAACTAATAATTCTACTTTATCACCAACTTTTTTTTGAATTAAAAAAGTAGGAACTACCCTAACTTCATATCCAACCCCTTCTCCAGCCAACACAATAAAAGCCGAATTAGTCTTTCCAATCAATTTTCCACTTAAAAATGCAATCATATGGATATATTGTATCCCGAATCCCCTTTTTGGTCAAAAATAAAAGAGCAGGTAAAAAACACTACTCTTTTTAATTATCATTCTATTTTTGAACAAACAGCGGAAAACAATTGAATAATATTGATTTCACCACTAAAAAATTCAAATGACAAACAAGTTTTGACAACAAGAAACGAAATTTCTTCTTCCCCAGAAAAACCGAAAGTTTTTGCATACTTTTGCAAAGTTTCAATCCACAAAGTATACAAATCTCCCTGTTCTTCTAAAGAAGAACCAATTTGGTATGCCTTTTGAAGAATATCCTTTCTTTCTTTATTCATTGCTCTCTCCGTTTTAAGGTTGATACATTTAACCATACAACTAATTAAAAGTCAATAGTAAACCCTAAATCCGCTGTTTCAACAAATTTATTGTATAAACTCAAATTTCTTTTCTGCAAAATTTCACCAATTTTTAATTTTAATAATTCTCTTTCTTCTTCATCTTTTGCAGAAATATTCAACTCACTAACTAAAAAATAACTTATCAAATTTTCATCCGGTGGAAGCATCCTATTTGTAGTTAAATTAGCATAAAATTTATTTGTTGCTAAATTATCAGCGCTACCAGATTTTATAGCTTCAAAAAAATTATATAAAGGTGTTTTAATTTCGTTTTCAAATCTCTGCACCATCTTTCTTTTTGCTAACATTTCCAAATAATTTTTCAATTTTTTATCTAAATCATCTTTTTTCTTTTCTTTTAATCCCGCTTCAGACCTATCTTCTGAAAGACCTTGCCATGTTTCAACAAAACTATTATCTTTTATAAATTCAGTATTTTCCAAATTACCAAAATAAGGGTCTGCATTATTTCTATCTATAAGACCAGAACCAAAATCTACAATAAATGGTTCGCCATTTTTATCTATCATTATATTTCTAGCGTGTAAGTCACGGTGATAAATTCCATTTTTATTTAATAATTTTATTGTATTTGTAATTTTATCAAAAAAACTTTTAGGAAAATTTAAACCAGTGCCAGCACCAGGTTTTCCCTTACCAATCCCAAAAAAATCAAGAATCTTTCCCATATTTTCCCTATAAACATTATCTTCTACTATGCCTTTTTGACTAGGTTTTGAGTAACCCAAAGCAACTTGGGCTTCATAAGATAATTTTCTAAAAGAAACATTATCAAGATTTTTTAAATCCTCTCTATCCCTAAGTTCAGGAATTTTTTTTACCACCTCTTCAAACAAAATAGTATTAAAATCTTTACCCTCAATTGCGTCCATAATAATAACATCTACACTTCCACCCTCTAATGCTGAAACTCCATAACTAGATAATATATCGACCATTTCTGTGTCTAAATTCGTTAAACTATAATTTACATGTGCTCTGGGAATTTTTGCATATTCATCTTCTTTTTCTGGTTCATTTTCAAAAGCAGTACCCAAAACATTTCTAGCCTCAGACATAACAGAATATTCATTCCCCACCTCTACAATAGAATTAATTTTAAATAATTTAGAAACAAGTGGCTGTCCTTCAAACTTTGAATTAATTTTCTTAATTTCTTGATTCAATCCTTCTCCTTCTACTTTTACAATTATACCATTATTTCCCTCGTTTATTTTTCTTCCTTCTTTTAAAGCTTTAATTAATAATTCTCTAAAAATAGCCTCTTCTGCTTCTTTTGATTCTTGTTTTAATTCTGTAAACCTTTTGCTTCTCATCTCTTCTATCATATTTTATATAATAACTTAACTAACCTAAAAACAAATTAATATCTTTTATAATACACTATAAATAGTCAAGTTTTCAATGCACCACTTTATAAATAATCTCATTTGGAGATAAGTACCCCAAACACTTTCTCGGTCTGTTGTTAAGTTTCTCCTGAATCTCGTAAATATCTCGGTCTGTAAGTTTG
>Ga0210044_10004985_pt1 | contig 18198 bp, 15 predicted proteins | sample CryGey13umfilter_2_FD_183959 | JGI IMG/M metagenome (GOLD analysis project Ga0210044, IMG submission 183959) | Groundwater microbial communities from aquifer in Utah, USA - Crystal Geyser 4/9/14 3 um filter (SPAdes) (version 2) | ecosystem: Environmental > Aquatic > Deep subsurface >... | reverse complement strand
AATCGAATCTAATTTATTGACAAATGAAGCTGCCTCCTGCGAAAAATCCTCACCGCTGAAAACTGCCAAACTCTCAAATAATCTCTTTAGTTTTTCATCTAATGTTGTAAAACTGATCTCAAAAGAAGAGCGTATGCTGATTTCCTCACAAGCCAAAAGCTCCAGTCTGGATTTTTCTCTTTCCAGGATTTTGGTCAACTCGGAAACCGATTCATTCTTTCCCTGCCGGATTTTGGTCAGGATGATATTTAAGGCCAAGGGCAAAAATCCGAGTACTTTTCCGATTCTTTCAATGTCCATTTTATAATCGTTCGAGAAGACCACGGGTTTACCCGTGCCCGCCTGACGGCGAGGCAGGGATGAATCGAATGATTTCGAACTCGCCGCAGGCGTAGCCTGAGGATACCACGGCTTTAGCCGTGGTAGTTCATTATTATCAAACCAGGTTTTGCCGAGTTTAGTTTGGAAAAATTGAAAAGTTTCTTCAAGAGTAAAGCAATCTAGACGAATGGAATGGGCATCAGTCAAAATCTCCATGGCCGAGTTTCTGGATGTAATAATGATGCAGGATTTAGTTTTGGCAGGGAGCAGATGCCGCAATTGTGAACTTGATTCAACGTCGTCAAAAATTAGCAGAGCTTTTTTATCAGACAAAATGGAACGGACAATTTCGCTTCTGGATTCCAAATCTTTAACCGAAGTGACGTTTTTCCTGAAAGTAAAGGCAATTTTGGCTAAAATATTCATCGGGTCGGTGATATTTAATTTTGACCATAAAATACCATCGGGGAAAAGATGGCCGAAAAGGCGGCTGGCTTCTACCGCTAAAACACTTTTTCGACTCCTGCCGGACCATAAATAGCAATGATGGGAGATTTATCCTTTTGCAGAATCTGATCAATTTCGTGGAGTTCGCCGTTCCTTCCGATAAAATGCTGGGTGAGGTTAGGAGCTTGGCATAAAGAGAATTTTTGATCAATCGCGAAAAGAAAAGAGGGAAGTTCGTCTTTTTCCTTTTGAGTCAAATAACCGAATCCGGCGCTTTCTAAGAATTGATTAACTTCATTTTTGGTGAAAGAAACGTTTGGCTGTTCTGTCATTGTATTGGTTTTTCCGACAACTCCCACAGATTCTCAAAAATAGAATCCAGGGTTTTTCGGTAATATTCATTCTCAATCAGAACACCGTAAGGTTTGCCGACTATGGTAAAAATCGAAACATAATTTCCAAAAATCATGAAACAGGAACTTAAATCAAAATCATCAGCTAAAAAACGTTTCTCTCGTAACTCTTCTTTATCATATTCCGGAACAAGTAATTTTTTATAATTTCTTTTCCTTATAATCCTAAATTTTATATTTCTTTTTATTCTTTTAAACATAAATATTCGAGGGTCTCTTCCTCTTAAATTAAGAAAAAAGTCCATCAAAGTCCATTAATGACTTAATAATACTAATATCTTTAAGATATAGAGGAAAATGGAGAAGTTTAGTTAATGAGGCTTTACCTTCAAAAAAACGGACACCGGAAATACCTTTGATAGAAGGTATTTTACTTAAATAGTCTTCGGCTTTAGATTTGTTTACCATAATTTAGCCTATTCACATTTTGAATTTTATGGTATATTAATGGCACGATTATACCATGATCTCTCACCTGAGGCGATTTTTCAAACCTTCAGAAATCAAAACAAAACAATGCCAAAAAAGTCAAAAAATAGTGCCCCTAAAATTATTGACGTTCGCCAAGCTTGGCTAGATTATTATAAAGGCCTGGGATTTGAAGAAATCCCCAGCGCTCCTTTGGTTCATCCCGCTTTTCCTACAAGCTTCAATATTAGTGCGGATTTATTCCTATACGATCCGTCAATAATTAGTTCTAAAAAGCATAAGTCGCTTCGACAATGCGTAATTCAAAAATGTTTTCGGAATTTTGATTTACCTAACGTTGGAGACTCAAAACACCTTTCTTTTTTTGAAATGGCAGCCGCATTTAAAGTACCTACGAAAAATGAAATTGAATTTATTAATAACTTATGGGAATTTTTAACTGAAATTATTGGCATTGATGGTAAAAGAATTTGGTTAAGTAGTTTCAAAAAGGATTTAATTTTAAATGAAAATATCAGTCAGGATGATAAAATTAATTTATTCTTAAAAGGTCTTGTTGGTGAAAGATTGGTTATAGGAAAAGCTAAAACAAATTTCTGGACTATGGGTGAAAAGACTACTCTTGGAACCAAAATTAGACGTTGTGGTCCAAAAGTTGATTTTTTCTATGAATTAGAAAATAATAAAAGTGAAAGAGATAAATCGTATAACCCGCTTACTTATCCAGAAAATTTTCTGGAAATTGGAACTATAGTTACTATCAAGTATTATACCGATCAAAATTGCACTAAACTAAAAAAATTACGAAATCAATCCATTGAAACTGCTATTGGAATCGAAAGAGTTGCCTCAATAGTTGAAAATGGAGGAAGTAATCTATATCAAACATCGTTTTTCCAATCTCTTTTAGATAAGTTGCCCATTCAAAATTATTCTGAAGAAATAAAAATTATCTTAGATCATTCAAAGGCGTTAATTTTTATTTTGACTGAAGAATTAATTTTTCCAGGATTAAAAGATCGCCGTTGGATTATTAAAAGATTAATTAGAAATTTACTTGATTCATTCTATCTTCTAAAACTGGATCCGAAGAAATACTTATCACGATTAATTGATGAAGTTATTAAAATATATCGAAAGAATTATCCTGAAAAAGAAAAATCAAAAAATACCGTACTAGATGTTATTTTGAATCATGAACTGGTTTATAGAAGAACCCTTGAAGATGGAATAAAATTAACAAAACAATATTTAATTAAACATAAGATAAAGAGAATAACACAGAAGCATGAAGAATATATTAAGGTTAAATTCGGTATTCGGCCAAAAATATTACATTTTCTTTTAAATACGAATAATAAATTAATAAACTAGACTGATTTTTCGCAATTTTCCCAAAGTCTTTCGAAGATCATTCGCATTGTATCAGCGAAATAATGACTTTCAATCAATATCCCAAAAGGCTCTCCTGGAGTAATTATAATTGTCACCTTATTACTAAAAATAGTAAATCCGGCGCTTAATTCAAAGTTTTTCGGAACAAATCTTTTCTCTCTTAACTCTCGTTCATCATATTCGGGTACATAAGCAGTTTTTATCTCTTTTTTTCTCATCACTCTAAATTTGATATTTTTACTTATTCTCATATCTCTAAATTTTAATACATCTTCAACCGGTAAAAGTGAGCATAATGAATCAAAATCGATTAAACTAAGTATTTCTTTAACTCCCTGTGTATAAAGTGGCATCATCCATAATTCTGAAATTGCTTTCTGCCCCTCAAAAAGTCTTACCTTAGGATGATCCTTTCTTGTGGCAATAGCAGTCAAATCTGGTAATAAATTTGAAATAATTTCCAGGGCTTTTTTCTTTTTTATTTCTTCTTCTTTTATTTTTTCCAATAGTAATTTTGGATCTTCGGCGACAAAAAAGGTTCTCCCGTCTTTTTCTATTTGGGAAACCAGGTTTTTGGACTCCAGCCGGCTGAAAATTTTATAAAGAGTGGCCCGCAGAATATTGGTCTTTTTGGAAATCTGCAAAACAGTTGCCGGGCCGAGTTTAAGACAAATCAAATAGACTTCTGCCTCATCCTCACCTAATCCAATTTCCGCAAACATGAGTCTGAGTTTGTCGATCATAAAATCTCCTTTTTACGAATCGTCATGCTGATCCGCCGACTGGCGGATCAGCATCTGGATCCTGAATTAAATTCAGGATGACGCTAATTACTTAAAAGATAACTTCTTAATTGCTTTTAGAACAAACGTTTTGCTATAATATTTCCATTATGCAAACAACCGTAAACATCTTACCAAAATCTCAAGTTGAAATCAAAGTTGTAATTCCGTCACAAAGTATAGCTTTAAAATACGAAGCAGTCTATCAAAAATTAGCCTTGAGTGTCAATATCCCGGGTTTTAGGCCCGGTAAGGCTCCGCGAAATTTAATTGAAGCTAATCTGGGTGAAGAGAAAATCTATCAGCAGGTTTTTGATGACCTTCTTTTTGAATCCTACCGCGAAGCCATTAAAGAACACGATCTTCATCCAATAACCTACCCTCAATTTAAAATCGAAAAATTCGCCAAAGGGAAAGACCTTGAGGTCGCGACCACGGTTTCTCTCAGACCGAAAGCTAAAGTGGGGGATTACCAAAAGATTAAGGTCAAGAAAAAAGAACCTTTGGTAACTGCAGCTGATGTAAAAAAAGTACGGGACGATACTTTTGAAAATTGGAAAAAGACAAAAACAGGCCAGCAGAAAACCTCTCAGATTGAAGTAGCCAAAACTTTATCCGAAGCCGAAAATAAAGCCCTCCAAGATAAAAAATTAACATTTGATGAGTTTATGCGGGAAGTTGGCGTCAAGGATGAAGAAGGGCTGCTGCAACAGATAAAAATTGAACTTGAAAAACAAGCTCAAACCAAAAGTGAACTCGATTTTGAAAATGCAATTTTAGATGAGCTTGTCAAAATGACCGCCATCGACCTTCCGGATGTTTTAATCGAACATGAGCTTGTCTCCATGATGAAAGGTCTGGAAACTCAGCTGGTTCCTCTGAAAATAAAACTGCAGGATTATCTGAAAGAAAAAAATGAAACCGAAGAAAAACTCAAAGAAAAATGGAAACCTGTCGCAGAAAAGAGAGTTAAGCTGGAATTTGCTCTTGCAGAAGTAACCGCTTTGGAAAAAATTGAAGTTACCGAGCCCGAGATTGAGGCTGTCGTCCATTCCGTTGCAGACCAAAAAATAAGAGCCGAGCTTGAGAAACCGGAACAAAAAGTCTATATTAAATATAGTTTGCAACGGGAAAAGACGCTCGAAAAGCTTAAAAAACTGGCTTCTGGCAACTAGCCTCTAGCTTTTAATAGCAAGAATTAACATCCAAGGGGAATAATAAGAATAATGGCTTTTAGATTTCGCAACTTTACAATCTATCAAGAAGCAAAACAATTCATTAATAACGTATTCAACATTACTGTCAATTTCCCTCTAAATCAAAGATTTGAACTTACAACACAGATCAACCGAACGGCTCTCTCAATTATTTTGAATATCGCTGAGGGCTCAGATAAAAATTCTGACAAAGAATTCGCTAAGTTTTTGAGAATTTCACTGGGTTCACTTAATGAGTTGGTCGCTGGTTTCGACTTTGCTAAAGATCAGGGATTGATTAAAGATAAAGAATTTAATAATATTTTAGAAAAAGCAACGGTCTTATCCCGTAAACTAGCAGCATTCATCAAAACTCTTTGTAAATGAATTTTGCCAGTTGCCAACAGCCGGTAGCTAGTAGCCAAAAGGGTGGTTAGCTCAGTTGGTTTAAGAGCGCTTCAGTGACATTGAAGAGGTCAGAGGTTCGAATCCTCTACCACCCATGAGAGTTTATTGGCTTGCGTGCCTTGACAAGATAACATATAATCAATACAAAGAAAGTTAAAGCGTTATCACATAAGTTACCAAAGTTAGCCGGACCTGCCAGCGAGGGGAGATCTAAGAGCTGAAAATCTCTCTCAGGAAAAACTAACTTCAAAAACCAGCTTATGAAGCTTTGACGCCGTAACCCCGGTTGATTTAGGGGTACAAGTGACCCGCCGATTCGGTGGGTAATCAGAGTGGAACCGCGAAAACCTCGTCTCTGTCAAGAAGCGAGGTTTTTTTAATGACCAAGAAGGAGAACATCATGTCTGACAAGAAAAAAGAACATCTTTGGGCGCTGCGCCATAGTGCTGAACATGTTATGCATCAAGCCGTCAAAGAACTTTATCCGCAAGTACTACTGGCCATGGGACCCGCCACGGATGAAGGATTCTATAACGATTTTGACAGCTCACCTGCCGGAGTCCAGGCAGTGACTATGACTGAGGAGGATTTCCCCAAAATCGAAAAGAGGATGCAAATTTTAATCGATCTTGATCTTCCCATCATTAAAAAGGAAATTTCTGAGAATGAAGCCCGTAAACTATTTAAAGGAAATCCTTACAAGCTCGGGTGGATTGACGAAATCACAAAGAAAGGTGAAAAGATCACTGTCTACTGGACCGGAAAACCAGGAGCAAAAAACTCCATGGTTGACCTCTGCTCCGGCCCCCACCTTGCCTCAACCGGCGAAATCAAGGCTTTCAAGTTGCTTTCGGTTGCCGGCGCCTACTGGCACGGCGATGAAAAAAATAAAATGCTGACGCGTATTTACGGCACGGCCTTCGAAAACAATAAACAGCTGGAACATTTCCTCTGGGTGCAGAAAGAGGCTAAAAAACGCGACCACCGCAAATTGGGAGTGGACTTGGACTTATTTACTTTTTCCGATCTCGTAGGTAAAGGACTACCGATGCTCACCTCTAAAGGTGCTACGATCCGACGCGAGTTGGAGCGCTTTGTGATTGATGAAGAGCTGAAGCGTGGCTATCAGCATGTGATAACTCCGCCGTTGGCTAAAACCGCGCTCTATAAAACTTCTGGGCACTATCCGTATTACAAAAACACAATGTATCCAGTTATGAAAGTTGATGACGATGAGCTTATTCTTCGTCCAATGACCTGTCCTCACCATTTTATGCTCTATAAATCACGACCTCATAGTTACCGAGAATTACCGCTGCGCTATGCCGAACTTGCTCCACAATTCCGATATGAAAAAAGCGGAGAGCTTTCAGGTTTGATGCGGGTACGAATGTTTTGTCTGGCCGATGCTCATATTTTTGTTGAGGCAAACAAAGTTAAAAGCGAAATCAAAAAGGTCTTGGAACTTATTGATTATATGAACCGCGTTTTGGGACTCATCAAGGGCGTAGATTACCGATATCGCTTATCACTAGGAGATAGGGCCGATAAGAAAAAGTATTATAAAGATGACGCTGCTTGGGATAAGGCCGAAAGCATCTTGCGCGAAGTTCTGCATGAATCAGATGCTCCCTTTTTTGAAGCCAGCGGGGAAGCTGCATTTTACGGTCCAAAAATTGACATTCAAGTCCGAAAATTTAACGGGGCCGAGGAAACGGCCTTTACGGTCCAGTACGATTTTGTCATGCCCAAACGTTTTGCCCTAAGATACATTGATGGTGATGGACAAGAACAAGAACCAATTGTCATTCACCGCTCTTCAATTGGCGCTTTTGAGCGTACTATGGCTTTTTTGATCGAAAAATATGCCGGCGCTTTCCCGGTTTGGCTTTCACCAATACAAGCGGTCGTGATTCCGATTGCGGAAAGACACGTAAAATATGCCAACTCTGTGGCCGAGTTTTTAATGAAAGATGATATCCGTGTGACTGTTGACGCTCGGAATGAAAAAATGCAATCCAAAATTCGCGACGCGCAATTGCAAAAAATTCCATACATGTTAATCGTTGGAGATCGGGAACAAAAAAAGAAAGGTCTGGCGGTCAGACTCAGAACCGGCCAAGACCTGGGTTTAATGCCGTTTCAAAAGTTTGTTCAGGTGATAAGAGAAAAAATCGATAAGAAAACCATCGATCTCTGAGCTTAAACCTGCTGGCCATTGCTTAAAAATTACATTGACCACATCTGTTTTTTTTGTTATGATACAGGAAATCAAAGCAAAGGATTAAAACAGTTTACACTCATCAATTGGACAAAAGTCGAATATTCACGAGGATAAATTATCAGATTAAAGCCGAAAAAGTGAGGCTTATCGATTTCGATGGCAGCCAAATCGGAATCGTTGTGTTAAATGAGGCTTTAAACAAAGCTGAGGTTGAGGGAATGGACTTGATTGAGATTGCACCTCAAGCCAAGCCGCCGGTGTGTAGAATCTATCCTTATGATAAATTTAAATATGAACAGCAGCGTAAATTAAAAGAGTCTAAAAAGAAACAAAAAGAAGTAGAAATTAAAGAAATCAGAATTCGACCTAACATTTTTCGCGGTGATCTTGATCAAAAAATTCAACGCATCAATGAATTTTTGGGAAAGATGTTCCGCATCAAAATCGTAGTTGCATTTCGGGGGAGAGAACTGGCTCATAAAGATATAGGTTTTGCTCTTATTAACAAAGTTGTGCAAAATCTCGACCATGCGGTTAACTTCGAACGCGAACCTAAATTTGAAGGACGGAATTTAATCGTGATTTTAACTCTTGAAAAAGGAAAAAAATAAAGATGCCTAAATTAAAAACTAAAAAAATAGTAGCTAAAAGGTTTAAAATAACCGGAAGCGGAAGAATTTTCAGACTTCACTCAAAAACTTCTCACCTTAAATCAAAACAGTCATCTAAAACGAAAAGGCGGAAGAAAGGTTTTGTTGAGGTTCTTAAAAGCGATCTTAAAAAAGTTAAGCGTTTAATGCCTTATCGTTGAGATTAATCAATAAAAAAGACTAATCGGGGAAAAATGACCAGAGTCAAAAGTTCAGTTTACGCCACCAAAAAGCATAAAAAACTTCTCAAAAGAGCCAAGGGGTTTCAGGGCAGACATAAGAAAATTTTACGCAGCGCCAAAGAAACGTTATTAAAAGCCGGTACGCATGCCTATCGAGGAAGGAAAGAGAAAAAGAGAACTTTTAGGAGACTTTGGATTGTACGGCTTTCGGCGGCGCTTAAAGAACTTGGATTGAGTTATTCTCAATTTATTAAATTGCAAAAAACGAAAAAAGTCGAGATTAACCGTAAAATACTAGCTGAAATAGCAATTCAAAATCCAGTAGTTTTTGCCAAAATAGTCCAAGAGATCAAGAAATGAAGCTCCACGAACTTGAGGTCTGTGGTTCTTCTTTTACTCGCCCCGCCCATGGCGGGACGAGCTTCGCGAGGAATTTTGGCTTTAAATTGCTTTCGAGCAATTTCGTTGATATCCACGGGCTTGAGTCCCGTGGTATTACGCTCGCAAAATAAGCGAAAATACCATCATGTCTTTTCTTGAAAGTATTCTTTGGGTAGTCGGAATTACGTTATTAATCTTTGGCGCGGTCGAATTTAAAAAGGACCCCGATATTATTAGTGTTTTTCAAAAAGTATTTACCCTAAAATACCTTCTCCCCTTAATCTTTGTTATCGTCGGTTTTGTGATCATAAGGTTCATCTTAATTTTACTCTCACCCTTTTTCCATTGGCTTTTTAACGCTTGACGCAAACCTAAATTTTTAAGGAGAATGGGCTTGGATCAAAATCTTGCCTCACAGTTAAAAAGTATTGAGGATAAAGTTGCCAGCGAACTGAAACAGTGCTCTGATCTTGACGCATTGCAAAAGATTAAGGCTTATTTTTTAGGTCGGAAAAAAGGTAAATTAACTCAACTTATTAAACTCATTCCCTCGCTTTCTATAAATGAAAGAAAAATCCTGGGTCCGAAAATAAATCAAACTAAGAATAAGCTTCTTACTCTTTTTCAAGAAAAAGAAAAAGCATTTGCGTCTTCAAATGTAAAATCTTTTTTTGATCCTACTCTGCCTGGAGAAAAACCTATCTATGGCCATCTGCACCCTATAACGCAAGTGTGTTATGAGGCGGAGGATATTTTTGAGAAAATGGGGTTTGAGATCGTCGAACCTTTCGAGATTGATGACGATTTCCATGTTTTTGAAACTCTCAATATTCCTCAAGGACATCCCGCACGTGACATGTGGGATACTTTTTGGACCGAAAATAATTTCATTCCCATCACCCATACTTCAGCCATGCAAAACCGAATTTTGAAAAGTGTAAAACCCCCCATCAGAGCTATAGTTCCAGGACGCTGTTTCAGACATGAGGCTACTGACGCCCGTCACGAACACACTTTTTATCAGATTGAAGGGGTCTATGTCGATCAGAATATAAGCCTGGCTGACCTTTTGGGAACGCTCCTTTCTTTTTTGGAAGCCTTCTTTCAGCAAAAACTAAAATACAAAATTCAGCCTTCCTATTTTCCGTTTGTCGAACCAGGATTGGAATTTTTGATAAGCTGTGTAATCTGTAAAGGCAGGGGTTGCGCAACCTGCGGACACTCAGGCTGGTTGGAATTGATTCCCTGCGGCCCCATCCATCCGAATGTTCTTAAAATGGGCGGGGTAAACCCGGAAAAGTATTCCGGTTTTGCATGGGGCATGGGGCTCGATAGGTTGGTGATGCTGCGTTTTGCGATAGAAGATATCAGATTGTTTCATTCCGGTAATTTAAGGTTTTTGGAACAGTTTTAATGATAAAGCCAGCTTAGTGACGATAAACTAATATGAAAATTTTACTTTCTTGGATTCAGGATTTTGTTGAAATAAAAACATCATCTGAAAAATTAGCCGAAAGACTTTCTGTCTCTTTAGCCGAAGTCGAAAGAACCGAAAAAATAGAGGATGAGATTCTTTTCGAAATTGAAAATAAAGCCTTGACTCATAGACCGGACTGTTTTTCTTTAATCGGGATCGCCAGAGAAATTGCCGCCATTACCGACTCAAAATTTAAGCCGCCGCCGATTGGAAAAGACGTGGATCAAAATGCAGTGAGTCTGCCACTCAAGATTGAGGTTGTCAATTCTGATCTTTGTCCTCGTTATACGGCGGTGGTGATTACCAATCTTAAAATAGGTCCGTCTCCAACCGACATCCAAAAGAGATTGCGACTTTCAGGAATTCGACCGTTGGGAAATCTTGTCGATATAACCAATTATATTATGCTTGAGTGGGGACAGCCTTTACATGCTTTCGACTACGACAAGTTGTCGGATGAAAAGAAAATCATCGTCAGAACCGCTCTTCCCCGTGAAAAAATAAACACTTTAGATGGTGTTGAACGCCAGCTTGATCCCAAAATGCTTTTAATTGCCGATTCTGTCAAACCTATTGGTATTGCCGGTATCATGGGTGGAAGTAATACAGAAATTTCAAAAACTACCAAAACTATCGTCTTGGAATCAGCCAATTTCAATCATTTCAACAACAGATACACCAGTTTGCATTTGGGGTTGCGAACAGAAGCTTCGACGCGATTCGAAAAGGGACAAGATCCAGAAAAGACTTTAACTGCCCTTTTAAAAGCTATCGAAATGTACCGCCATTACGCTTGCGGAAAGCCGGCATCGGAGATTTTTGATTTCTACCCTAAACCCGAAAAACAAAAGACGATTATTTTTTGCCCTCAAAAAGTATCAGAGAAGCTAGGTATCAATCTCGTCTTCGGGAAGATCGAAAAAATTTTTAACTCTCTAAATCTGCAAATTACGAAAGATGCCGAGATTTGGAAGATCACCATTCCAACTTATAGGCGTGATCTAACAATTGAGGCTGATCTTCTGGAAGAAATTGCCCGCATTTATGGATATGATCAAATTAAACCTTCTCTTCCGCCAAGAACTTTAAAGCCGCCGAAACAAAATGCCGAGACAATCTTTGAAAGAAAAATTAAAAATATCTTGTTGAGACTTTCTCTGTCTGAAATATATACTTATTCTTTTGTCGATCCGAAACTTTGGAAAAAATGTCTGATGAAGAGTGATGCTTTGCTAAAACTGAAAAATCCTCTCTCGCCGGAACTGTCGCTGGTCAGAAATAATCTTCTTCCGGCGCTTGTCGACAAAATAGCTTTGAATTCCAAGTATTTCGCTGAATTTTCGTTGTTTGAAGTCGGAAAGGCAATCAATCATCAAGCCAAAAATATCTTGCCCCTAGAAGTTAAAGAGGTGGCTGGCGGCATCTATTCACAGAATGAACTACCACTCCTTGCGCCGTGGTATCCTCCCCGCCGAATCCCTGTCTCGCCGTCAGGCGGGGGCGGGGCGGCGAGTTCGAAATCATTCGATTCATCCACGTCCGCCAGCTGGCGGACCGTGGTCTTCTCGAACGATTATAAAAATTCATTTTTAAAAGCCAAGGGAATTTTATCCGCTTTGTTTACCGAATTAGGACTGCGGGAGCCAACCTATACAACTGGAGATAAACCCAAGGCTCCTTTTATGACAGGGGAGTGGTCTTTTATAAGAATGCGTGGTCAAGAAATTGGAGTTTTGGGTAATCTAGATAAAAAAGTCGCGGCCAACTTTTGTCTGAATGGCAATGTCTCTCTTTTTAAACTTGATCTTAAAACATTGCAAAGACTATCTCCTGGGAAAAAACCCTATCTTCCCTTGCCAAAATATCCTTTTTTAAACTATGATTTATCGTTTATTATCGATTCTGAAATTTTGATTGACGAAATCCTGGTAAAGATTAAAGGCTTAAATCTTAAAACACTAAAATCGATCGATGTTTTTGACGTTTTTATAAATCCCAAACTGGGTAAAAATAAAAAATCTGTAGCTTTAAGATTCGCTTTTGGATCAGACAAAAAAACCTTAACCGGAAAAGAAGTCGAACCTCAGATAGGCAGCATCAAAAAAATCTTAGCCAACTCATTCTCAGCTCTCATCAGAAGTCGGTAAATAATCTTTTGTATCACAGAAAGGATTTCCTATGCATGTACTCATTTTTGCAGGCGGAGCAGGCACCAGACTGTGGCCGCTTTCCAGAAAAAACACCCCCAAACAATTTGAAAAAGTATTCAACGGTAAATCAACCCTGCAGCTTACAGTTGATCGTGTTGCGCCAACATTTAGTTTTGAAAATATCTATATTAGCACCAATGAAAAGTATGTCTCGATTGTCAAAGAACAAATCCCTGAAATACCAACCCATAATATTATCGCCGAACCAGCTAAAAGGGATGTTGCGCCAGCGTTAGGCTACAATTTGATGCATCTTAAAAAAACTGGAGGAAAAGGACCGGTTGCTATCATTTTTTCCGATCATTTGATGAAAAATGTGACCGAATTTATCAAAGCCTTAAAAACAGGTGAAAAGCTGGTAAGAAGAAATCCCAAACGAATTGTATTCATCGGCAACAAAGCCAGATATGTGGAACCGAATTTAGGCTGGATTCAGGTGGGGAAGAAGCTTAAAAAAGATATGTACGAATATAAGGGGTGGATTTATCGTCCGCCTTTAGAAGAATGTAAAAAGATGTTTGCCTCGCGAAAATGGATCTGGAATTTGGGCTATTGGGTTTTGGATCTGGATTTTACTATTTCTCTTTATCATAAATATGCTCCTCAAATGTATCAAAAATTAAAAAAGATTGAAGAACTGATAGGAACCAATAAAGAATATCGTATTTTAAAGAAGATCTATCCGACCATGCAATCAATTTCCCTTGACAACGCTATTATTGAAAAATTGAAAAGCGAAGCCAAGGAAGCGATTGTGTTAACTCCCGATTTAGGTTGGTCTGATCCGGGAACTCTGTATGCGCTCAAAGAAGCCCTGCAGGATTCACCTCAAGCTAATGTCAGTCGGGGAGAAGTTTTAAGCCTCGATTCACAGGATTGCCTTATTTTCAATTATGAGTCTAATAAAATCGTGACAACGGTGGGATTAAGCGGCTATATTCTGGTTAATATGAACGATGCTTTGATCGTTGTCAAAAAGGAAGATGTTCCTAAAGTCAAGAAATTGGTGGAGTTGCTTGAAAAAAAAGGTTTTGCCAAATACATCTGATCAAAAAGCAACTGGCATCTGGCAACTGACTTCTGACTTGTCAACTTTTGACTACTGGTCACGTCATTCAGACTTTCCGAATCGGAGATTAAAAATTAAACAATCTACTGGGCAGATGGTGTTGACTGTTTTTCATCTGAATTCGCAGATACAATAGTTATTTTACTTGACGCTTCTCCCGTCTTGCCGTTGACATCTTTGGCTCTGACCGTCATGGTGTGCTCTCCTGAAACTTGCGCTGACAGCTTAAAATTTACTTGAAAAGGTGATGTTTCCAAAGTCTTGTAGAGTGTATTATCCCAAAAGAAATCCACTTTGGTGATGGCCACCGGGGATGTCGCCTCAACATCGGCGGTAAACTCTGAAGCCAATACTGCTCCGTTTTGGGGGCTTTTAATAGTAACTGAAGGACCATCTCTTCCCACCTCATAAGTCTGACAATGCTCGGTTGGAGGTTTTTGGAAGCCTCCTACGGCCTGTATCCAACCGTCGGTATATGGTTGCCAGGAATCATTTATTTCCTTAAGATAGGTGTAAGTTTTAGTTTCGGTCAAACCCAATTGTTTATGATAATCGGTTGCCAAAAAATCGGTTCCCTTACAAACTTCGACTTTAACATGAAAATCATCCTTTTCTGTGGGTTGTGTTCCTTTAATGAAGATCTCCCACTTCCTCTTGTCAGTCCCATCTCCCACTAGTTTGCCCGAAAGGGCATCAATTTCAAGCGAAATAAAGTCGTTTTCCGGTTTTTTAAACTCACCGCGATCTTTTCCATCCAACACTCTTTCCATAAAATAATGCCACAGAGGAGTAGCTCCGGTTGATCCCTGAATTCCGTTCATAGGATCATTATTATTGTTGCCTGTCCAAACGCCGGTTACTAAATTCGGAGCATAACCCACAGTCCAGGCATCTTTGTTATCGTTGGTCGTTCCGGTTTTGACCGCCACTTTCCAGTCACGTATTTGTAAGAGAGAACCGAATCCAAAAAGACGGGAGCGGGCCACATTATCGGATAAAATATTAGAAATAAGATAGGCATATTTTTCATCAAAGACCCGTTCGTCTTGAGATGGCTTGAATTCTTCCAAAATTTTGCCCTTAGAGTCCTCAACCTTGAGGATAGCCGTCGGAGAGTGCCTGACTCCGCTGGCGGCGAAAACCCCGAAAGCCGAGGTTAAATCCAAAAGTTTAACTTCGCCTCCGCCTAAAGTTAAGGCCAATCCATATTTCTCAGGCTCATTTAAAGTGGTAATTCCCATATTATGAGCCATTTTAAGCATCTCCGGAATTCCGACTAACTGCAACATCTTGACAGCCGGAACATTGCGGGAATTGGCCAAAGCGTCACGCACCAAAAGCGGTCCCCAAAAACGGCCATCTGATTCTTGAGGGGTATAAGGTCCGCCGCCTGAAGGCCAGGTGGTTTGAATGTCAGAAACAAATGTGGCGGCAGTATAGCCTTTGGTAAAAGCAGTTACATAAGTGATCGGTTTAATTGAAGACCCTGGCTGCCTTTCCGATAAAGTGACGTTAACATTGCCGTCGTTGGCGGTATCAAAATAGTCAATCGAACCTAGCATCGTTAAAATCTCGCCAGTTCTCGGATCAATAGCCACTAAAGCGGAGTTTTGCGCGTTAGCATTTTGACTATCCAAGCGGTCATGGTTAAATTTAGCTTCTTCCTCTGCTACCAGCTGCATATTGTAATCAAGAGTCGTGGTTACTTTTAATCCTCCCTGTTCAGCCATTTTATCGCCGTATTTTTCTGTTAAAATCGATTTAACATACATCACAAAATGAGGAGCCAGAATGTTTTTAATTTGGGGCGCATATTTTAATTCTTCTTTTCTAGCCGTATCAACTTGTTCTTGAGTTATAAAACCGTGTTTTTGCATCAGATAGAGAACGTATTCCTGTCTTCCTTTGGCATTTTCAGGATATGCACCAAAGGGTGAATAATAGCTCGGGCTTTGGGTCAAACCCGCCAAAAGAGCAGCTTCGACTAAAGATAAATCTTTAGGCTCTTTTCCAAAATAAGTGTTAGCCGCGGCTTTAACCCCGTAAGATTGACCACCATAAGGAACTTCATTTAAATACATCTGCAGAATCTCATCTTTGTTGTATCTTCTCTCTATCTGAATGGTTAAGATAAGCTCTTTTATTTTGCGGGTAATCGTTCGCTCAGGAGTCAAAAGAGTGTTTTTAACCAGCTGCTGGGTGATGGTTGAGCCTCCATATAATCCTTGATTGGTTAAATTTTTAAAAAAGGAGCGGGCAATCCCTTTAATATCAATCCCTTGGTGTTTATAAAAAGTCGGGTCCTCGGCGGCCAGAGTGGCATTAATCATATACTGCGAAACGTCCCCCAAATTGACTAAACTCCGATTTTCGTCGCCATAGATTTCGTAGAGTAATTTGTTGTTGCGGTCATAAATTCTGGTAGATTGGGCAATTTCGCGATTGGTAAGCTTGTAAGGTGAGGGAATCTCTTTTGAATACCAGATGACTATTCCGGCAAAAGAGAGTATTCCCAAAATAAAAAGAACGAAAAACAGACGGGCTAAAGTATAAATTAGTTTGGAAACGTTCTTACGCTTGCGTCTTGTATAATAACGGGCATAACCCGATATTTTCCCAGGCAAAAGGCTTTGAAAAAATCTTTTTAATCTGAACCTGTTTTTGCGAAAACTTCTTCTTGAAACCATAGTCAGAATTATATCATATACTTTCTCGGGAGTTTAGCTAAACCTAATGGTATAAAGCTTAAGGCGCAAAAATTAAAACTAAAACACAGCGGAAGTATTTTTAATGATATGTAAAATTTGACAAATATCCAAAATTTTGATAAAGATATAATCACAATCTTCTAAAAGCGACGAAAGAGAAAAAGTAGAAACTTTTTGGTAAACTTAATCAGAGAACAGATGGCGGTGCAAATCTGTAGCACAAAAAGTTTCGAAATACCCTCCGGAGCTTCCGCCTCAAAACGGCGGACGGCAGCGTCCGTAACCCATACGCTAGAGTGTCACTGCGTTATGCCAAGCACTCAAACAAGAGAGGTTTTAATCTTAAAGCAGGACACTCCTTTATCTTAAGGGGTGTTTTTTGGATTAAAACCTAAAGTAAGGTGGTACCGCGAGTCATTTTCAAAGACCCGTCCTTCAAATTTAAGGATTGGGTCTTTTTTCGTTTTTTGCACTTTAAAAACGCCGCTTAATAGACAGCCATCTATTAACTGGCTAACCAAGAAAGGAGGGATTATGGAGATCTTGACTGAAAGTAAGAAGGTGAACTTGATCGCCCCTTACGGCGGGAAGCTGGTCGACCTGCTGGCGCCGGCCGAGGCGTTGGTCGAGATCAAGACGTATGCCAGCCGGTTGCCCTCGATCCAGGTTTCTGAGCGGGTCGCCTGCGACCTGGAACTGTTGGCCACCGGGGCGTTCTCGCCCCTGGACCGCTTCATGGGCCAGGCGGACCACCAACGCGTGCTGGATGAGATGCGCCTGGCCGACGGGCATCTGTTCCCCATCCCGGTGACGCTGCCCGTGGAACAGAACACGACGATCAGCCTTGATCAAGATGTGGCGTTGTGCAACACCAAGAACGAGCTCCTGGCTGTGATGACCGTCGAGGAAATCTATGAGTGGAACCGAGTCGAGGTGGCGCAGAAAGTCTTCGGCACGCTGGACCTGCGCCATCCGCTCGTGGCCGAGATGCACCGTTGGGGCCGGCTCAACATCTCCGGCCACCTGCAAGTCTTGCAACTGCCACAGCACTACGACTTCCAGATGTTGCGTCTCACCCCCGCGCAGACGCGGGTCCGGCTGGAGACTTTCGGCCGCTCGAACGTCGTAGCCTTCCAGACCCGCAACCCGCTACACCGCGTCCACGAGGAGCTGACTAAGCGGGCCGTTCAGGAAGTAGACGGCGTGCTGTTGCTGCACCCAGTGGTGGGCCTGACCAAGCCCGGCGACGTGGACCACTTCACCCGTGTGCGCACCTATAAGGCGTTGGCCGAACGCTACTACGATCCCGACCGCATCCTGCTCTCGCTGCTGCCGCTGGCCATGCGGCTGGCCGGCCCACGCGAGGCAGTCTGGCACGCCATCATCCGCCACAACTACGGCGCCAACCACCTGATCGTGGGGCGCGATCACGCCGGCCCCGGTAACGATTCCACGGGCAAACCGTTCTATGGCCCCTACGACGCCCAAGAACTCGTCAGCAGGTACTCGAACGAGTTGGGCGTGAAGATGGTGCCGTTTCGCCAACTGGTCTACCTGCCCGAGGAGGGCCGCTACGAAGAGATCTCAAAGATTTCGCCGCAGACTCGCACGGCCGACATCTCCGGCACTCAGGTGCGCGAGGATTACCTCAATGCCGGGCGACAATTGCCGGCCTGGTTTACTCGGCCGGAAATAGCTGAGATTCTGACCGAAGCCTATCCGCCGCGCCACAAGCAGGGGGTGTGCATCTGGTTTACGGGTTTAAGCGGCTCCGGCAAGTCCACCACGGCCGAAGTGCTGACCCAACTGCTGCTGGAGCACGGCCGCCAGGTGACGATGCTCGACGGCGACGTGGTACGCACGCACCTGTCGAAGGGACTGGGGTTTAGCAAGGAGGACCGCGACA
>Ga0210044_10004984_pt1 | contig 18198 bp, 13 predicted proteins | sample CryGey13umfilter_2_FD_183959 | JGI IMG/M metagenome (GOLD analysis project Ga0210044, IMG submission 183959) | Groundwater microbial communities from aquifer in Utah, USA - Crystal Geyser 4/9/14 3 um filter (SPAdes) (version 2) | ecosystem: Environmental > Aquatic > Deep subsurface >... | reverse complement strand
TTGATTACAGAAAAAAGAAAGTCATTGGGGGTCCGGGGGACAAAGTCCCCCGGCGGGTCAGGGCAGAGCCCTGCTTCCCTGAAAGGCCACGCTCATAAGCACGGACACATGTGAAGCGTTACACTAGCCGTGAGCCGCCACCATGATGACGTCAGGAACAGGCTTTGTGCCCCACCATTTGACCATCGGGCCCAAAGCCCTCGACGGCAACGGTGACGTGGGAAGGGTCGTCTTCCTCCCTGGCTGTGACGCCAGGGCGCGCCGCATCGCCGGGTACTTCGAGAACGTCAAGGAGTACCTGAGCCCTCGACAGCTCAACGTCTTCACCGGAACCTTGCTTGACGGGTCACGGAGAGTCGACGTCGCGACCGTGTCCACGGGCATGGGCTCAGGGAGCGCCGAAATCGTGGTCAGTGAGTTGATCATGCTGGGCGCCAAGCGACTGATTCGGGTTGGCACCTCCGGCTCGCTGCAGCCCGCCCGCATTCGGGTCGGAGACTGCGTCATCGCCTCGGCCGCCGTGCGCGACGAGCACGCCACCGAAGCCTACGGCCCTCGTGAGGTCCCCGCCATCTCACATCCACACTGGGTCGAAGCCCTCTCAGAGGCCGCTCACAACCTGCAGATCGCCAAGCATTGCTTCGTCGGCTCCGTGCACTCCAAGGACTCGCTCTATGGGCGCGAGCTGGGCATTGGTCCCCGCGCCAAACAGCACGAAGACTACATGAAGACGCTGGAGATCTTGGGCATCCTCGCCACCGAGATGGAGACCTCGACGCTCTTCATGCTCGCCGCCGCCCACGCCCCCATCATCGCCTCGCTCGCCGACAGCCGCAAAGACCTGCGCGGCATCAAAGCAGGCTCCGTTCTCGCAGTCGTCGGTGATGACACGCCGTTCGCCACGCCGGAGCAAGTCTACGCCGCAGAAGGCCGCGCCATCGAGCTCGCCGTCGAAGCGGCGAAACTCTTGATGCGCTTCGAGGGATAGTCCCATCACCGTCGTCTTGACCTTGGTCGACTCTGGGATGCCGTCGACCAAGGTCAGCACCGCCAGCTTCGGCGACAGCAAGCCGTCCTCGACCAACGAGACCAAGGAAGGCCAGAGCTTGAACCGACGCATCGAGATCGTCGGGGGGCCAGAACTCTCCTCGCGGCCAGGAATTCGACGTGCTGCAGAACATGGTGCGCCGACGGCCCGTGTTGCGCGGAGGGAAGCAGCTGGCTCGCCTCGAGCCAGTTCGGTTCCGAGCGCCGCCGACGGCCCGCACCGCTACAGGCCGTCACTCCAAACAAGGTGGCTAGGGGTGCTCAGTGTGGACTGGCGCCTCCACGGTCCGCAGATGGATCGTGTTCGTCGCCAGCTTGTTGCCATGCGAGATGCCGGCGGTGTAGACCACGCAATCTCCAGTTCGGATCAGCCCCCGCACCTTGAGCTCGGCCTCCATGCCAGGGAACACGGTCCCCACAGCCGGCTCCGCCACGAGCTTGATGCCATAGGCCCCTCGAACCATCGCCATCCGACGTACGGCGCGCAGGTTGGCCGACAGCATGAAAACAGGGATCTGCGGTCGTTGCGCCGTGAGCCGGATGGCGGCGTTCCCGGTGTCCGAGAGACAAGCCATGGCGCAAGCGCCCATCTGCTCGGCCAGGACGCGGGCAGCTTTCCCCAACGACAGCCCCATGCGCGATGCGCGGCTGTCCAAGATGTTGAGGTTGTTGTAGTTCGTCTCGAAGCGCTGGCGCTCGGCTTCGGCGATGATCTGACGCATGATACGCACCGACTCGATGGGGTAGTCACCCGATGCGGTCTCGCCGGAAAGCATGAGAGCGTCTGTCCCGTCGAAGACTGCATTCGCCACGTCGGAGGCCTCGGCGCGAGTCGGCCACGGCTTGGTGATCATGGACTCCAGCATCTGCGTCGCCGTGATCACCGGGATGCCGTTGCGGATGGCCTCGCGGATCATCATCTTTTGCGCCCCTGGGACCCGCTCAATGCCCAGCTCCACGCCGAGATCACCACGCGCCACCATAATCACGTCGACGGCCGCTAAGATGGCGGCAAGATCCTCGATGGCTTCCGGCTTCTCGATCTTCGCGATGATCTGCACGCCCGGCTTGCGAGCGTTGATCAGGACGCGCAGTTGCTCGATGTCGCTGGCGTTGCGAACAAACGAAAGCGCAATGAAATCGATGTCCAAGGTCAGCGCGAACTCAGCGTCCTCGTGGTCCTTCTCGGTCATCGCTGGGACGTTGAGCTTCACCCCGGGAAGGTTGATCCCACGCCGATCTTTGAGCGGCCCGCCACGCTCGACCCGGCAGGTGAGCCCATCCGCGTCGCGCGCGGTCACTTTCAGCTCGACCAGACCGTCGTCCAGAAGGATGCGGTCCCCCTCCCGCCCGTCGTGGATCAACGGCGCGAACTTCGTCGTGATCAACCCAGGATGCCCCATTCCCGCAGAGGCGATCACGCGCACCTCGTCACCGGCCTTCACCGTAATGCTGCCGCCTTCGAATTCGTTGGTGCGGATCTTTGGTCCCTGAAGATCAGCGAAGATGGCGATCTCACGCCCGACCTTCGCTGCCTCTTCTCGGATGATGGTGATCGCCGATTCGTGGGTTTCGTGGTCGCCGTGGGAAAAATTGAGCCGCGCAACGTTCATTCCAGCGACCAGGAGATCGCGAATCATCTCGCGTCCTGATGAAGCTGGGCCAATAGTGCACACTATTTTCGTTTTGCGGAGATCGTCCATACACGTCCTGGGTAAGGTCGGCGACTACTGCCGAAACGGGACCCTATAAGCACTATCGCGCCGGGTTTCAATTGGATTCTCGCGTGCTACTCGGCCTCGAGCTCGCTCGGAGCGAGCGAGCTGGCGTCCCGACGCGCGATCGACCGATGGTTCATACGCCCGAACACGTCTCTTCGCACGGCCCAAATGCATCGGTGCCGACTTGTCCATTCCAAGTTTTTCTTGACACCGCGGCTCGCGACGACAGGATCGAACCTTGAGCCTCGAACCTTGGACCGCGAATCGACGTACTCGTGCAGCGTTGAGTTGACTTCATTGCTTCGCTCAAGAGGGCAGACCCGTGATCAGAAACCACTTCTCCCCCTCCGCGCTCGAATCCGAGAGGCGCGGGGACTCCCGCACTGGACTTCGTGAGCTCGCTTCCGTCACCACCGAGGACGGGCGCAGCGTCCTTCTCGAGGTGATCGACATCTCGGTCAGCGGCGTCCGCGTCAAACACTCTGGGCCTCCCATTGGCATTGCCCAGCACGTCGAGCTCGAGGTCGGCGACGACTCGATTCACGTCCATGGGCGCGTCGTCAACCTCTCGCAAGACTCCGCTGGCATCGAGTTCGTCGGGCTCTCCGAGGACGACAAGGTCACGCTCGAGCTCTTCTCGAGTTCGGGTGGCTGGAGTTGAAACCCCTCGTCCTGCTTGCCTTTGTCTGCGCTCCCCTGCCCGCGCTCGCCGCCGAGCCAAGCGCGACGCCATCCTCACCCTGGCACCTGGGCCTCGCCGCCTTCTGTCAGGCGAGGCTCGGCTCTTCGACCCGCTGAGGGTCTTGCTCAGCTTGGGTCTTGCGAGCCGCGGCACGCGCAACGTCTCAGACCCGCCGCCGAAGTATTGCATTCTCTGGGACCGGCTCGTCGAACTGCACTCGGACCCTCTTACCAGCGACGTTCTTCTCGATGGGGACGCCTTCCTCGTCGGTCATGGCGGTGATGCCCACTGTCCCATTGCGAAGGCCTGGCGCGAGCCACTCGACGCGGTCGCCCACCGCAAACCGATTCCGCGTCTCCAGCCAGGTCTGGCCGGCCTCGGTGGCCCGCACGTAGCCGACGACTTGGCAGTCGGAGACTGGGTGATTGTGAGTCTGCAGCCGCTGGGGTGCAGCCTGCGGGTAGCCAAACGCAAACCCCGTCTCATAAGGGCGATGGCTGACCGCCCCCAGCTCTTCGAGCCAGAGCGGGTCGAAGACGTAGGACTCAGGGTCGGACGCATAGGTGTCGAGCGCGTGTCGGTACACTCGAGCCACATTGGCCACGTAATACTCGCTCTTCATTCGCCCTTCGACCTTGAGCGAGCTCACGCCGCTCTGCACGAGCGCAGGGATGTGTTCGATGAGACAAAGGTCTTTGCTTCCGAGGAAGATGGTCTTTCCTCCCTCTTCGAAGACGTCGAGGGCTTCGCCTGGACGTTTTTTTTCGATGAGCTGCCACTCCCAGCGGCAGCTCTGCTTGCACTCGCCTGTGCTGCCGCTGTGGCCGCAGAGATGGGCCGACAGCAAGCAACGACCGGACACGGCCACACACATGGCCCCATGTGCGAAGACCTCGACCTCGATCCCCGCCTCCGCGGCGATGGCCGAGGCGTCTGCAAGCGAGGTTTCGCGCGCTAAGATCACTCGCGAGGCCCCAGCGTCCTTTAAGAACCGAGCGGAGAGCGAGTTTGCGGTGCTCATCTGCGTCGAGATGTGGATGGCGACGTCTGGCCGCAGACTGCGGGCAAGGGAGAAGACGGCCAGGTCGGCGACGATGAGCGCGTCGAAATCGATGCGCCGAGTGGCCTCGAACCAAGCCCCCAACACCGGCAAATCCCGATTGAAGATCAAGGAGTTGAGCGCAACGTAGAGCTTCTTGCCGAGCTCATGGGCTCGCTTCGTGGCAGCCGCCAACCCCTCAGGGTCGAACTCGACCCCTTTGGGGCGCAACGAGAATCCGCCGGCACCGACGAAGACCGCGTCCGCGCCGAACTGGAAGGCCATCTCGAGTTTGGCCCGGTTGCCGGCGGGCATGAGGAGCTCGGGGAGCTGGATTGTCGCCATCAGCGGGCCTCTCACCTTTTGAGAACAGATCGCCCCGGTGCCGCGCTGCTGCAACCGGAGCGCGGAGTCCTCGTCGAAGCCGAGGCTCGCGTCAAGGCTTCCACCAACGGGTCCAAGGGCTCGGGCGGTCGGGGGTACGCCCCGGGCTTCCCAACTCTGCCGGGGGCATTCGGACCTTTAAGGGCCGGGGGGTCCGACGCCCAGGTGCAACGCCGGACGAATCGCGACGCACTCATGACCTGGGCATCCGCCCTGAAGGGGCGGCCCACAGACTTAGCCCAGCGCCGAGCGCTGGCCGCGCGTCCGAACGCCCGAAAACACGGCGTGGAACCGCGTCCGAACGCCCGAACCCACGACGGCGAACCGCGTCCCGAACGCCCGAACCCCTCCAGAGCGCGGCGGAGCCGCGCGGTTCAAGGACGATGTTCTATCTCGAAGAGGCTGACACGTGCGCTCTCTCGGCTCACGCGTTCTTTGACGCGCTGCAGAGGGGTCAGGCGCAGACCGCCGTCCTTGTTGTTGATGGCGTGTCCGGCGGAGGCCTCCAGGAGGTCGTCCATGTCGCGGAGCAACGTGGTGATGTCGCGGATCTGGCGTTCGCTCACCGCGAGGATCAGCACGTTGACGCCAGGGGTGTCGTCCAACCGGTACCAATTCTCGGGCTCGGGGAGGGTCACCTCTTCGTTGGCGGAGACTTCGCCCGCGTCGCCGTCGACAGTCGGGAACAAGAGCTGGGCGTGGCGGTGGCCGTCGACGAAGAACAGGTAGGCGTGGGCGTCGCGGTTCGTTTGAAAATGAACACTGACGCGGTCGCCCGAGTTGAGGACATCGCCGCGGTGCAGCGGCACCTCGCGGATGTTGCCTTGTTGATCGGCGAGCTTGGCCACGACGCTGAGCTCGCTCTCGAGAGGCGTGCGAGACTCAATCGGTATGCGGACCTCCGAAGATTCTTTGGCGGCAAACATGGGGGCCGACGAGTCCCGCGGTGAGCTCGGTGGGGAATTGCGGGAGGACCGGCCGTCGTCGCGCAAGCCGTAGAACGCGAAACCGATGGCGAGCAGCAGCAACATGCAGGTGGAGAGGGAGAGAATCGCGCCCCTTTGCACACGGCTGACATGGCTCTTGAGGCTGCTCTCTGGGGCCACCATAGCACCGCGCAGCATGGGGTTAGGCTCGATGGGGCTGGTCCGCGCGGGTTGGAGGGCTAGTGTCGGCTTATGGATGAGACGTCGGCCAGGCATGGCCTCTTCGAAGGGGTCGAGGTAACGGACTTGGGCCTCGCGATGGCCGAAGTAGACCTGCGAGGGCGGTCCGTACAGGACGTAGCTGCCCCAGAGCGCAGTGCCCTCGCCGAAGCGCTCGGCGAGCTCGATCCGAGAGCGCCGAACGGCCTCGCCGATAGGGAGACCGAGCTGCAAGCGTTCGTAGAACGCGACGGCAAAGAGGACACCGAGGTCGTCGGGGATGTCCCAGATGGTGCCCAGGTAATTGCGGACCCCGGCGGCCAGGAAGCTGGTCGCCATGGTGTCTTCGGCCGGGCGAGTGGAGGCGCCGCTGGAACAAGCATTGGCGAAGACGAGCGTGGGCATTGGGCGGGTCCCGCTGAGTCTGCGCACATCGTCAGGCTCGAATCGCCCGTCGACCATGAGCCAGCCGCCGCCGGTCTCATCCCATTCCGCGTGCCCGGCTAGGTGTACGATGTCGAACTCCCGCAGCGACTCCCGCACCGAGGCCCGGGTGATGGGCGAGGCCATGAAGCCAAGCTCGACGTCGTGGCGGTCGAGGAAACCCTCACGCAGCAAAGTCCCCTCGCGCGAGGCGGCAGGGAGGTCGCCGCGAGGGTCGGCGATGACCAGAACCCGGCGCCGATCCTCGAGGGCACGGGTCAAAGGAGGCTCATGGATGCCCTGAACCATGACATCACGGCTCATGGCATACTGGCGGGACAGGAACTCACCGCCGTTGTGCAACATCTCCCAAGGAAGGTGCTGGAGGCTCTCTTCGAGCCTCAGGGTGAGCGCTCCGCGGCCGCGGCGGAGGATGGGCTTGAGTGCGGCGGGGACGATGAGATCGAAGAGAAGCATGGCGAGCCGCAGGATCTCGTCGCCGGCGGCGGCGCCCATCTCTCCAACGAGGTTGGAGCGACCAAGGAGAAACTGCAGCTCGGTCTCGATGTTCTCGATCTCGGCGAACTCAACGTCGACGATCTCATAGCCCCTAGGCGCCAGAGCGCCATTGAAGTCTTCGAACAGTGCCACACGCAGCCCGTGCCAGGACCGGCTGACGTCGAGGACGAGGTGGGTGGGCTGGCTCATGGCTGGATGTCCTGTGAGAGGTCGAGCTGGATGTGCCCAAGGATTCGCCCCGGGGCCTCTAAGCGCAAGAATACGTCCCGCAGGGGCAGATCGTGAACGATGGTCTGTCCCTTGCGCAGGGGTTTGGTCTCGTGCAATCGGCCTGCGACGATGATCGAAAGGCGCGAGGCCGTTGGGCCTTGGACCAGGCTGACGCTCGCGCTGATGCCGCCGTTTCGGGACTCCAACAGCTCGATGTCGAGCGGGCAAGGTTGGCCATCGAGCTCGAGGACACGGCGAAAGGCGACGCCTTGGTGGCCACCACGTCGGCGCATCGCGGCGCTGATTCCGACGCGCATCTCAACGTCGCTGGAGAGCACGCAGAGGCTGTCGGCGTTCACCTTCAACGCGATGCGCATCAAGCTCGGACCAATGTCGAGAGAGCTCAGTCCAGAGAGCTCGAAGGACCCCAAATTCGGCAAGAGATCGACCCGAAGGTTCTCGGAGGCCACCTCCAGCCGCTCGACACAAATGGAGCAGGAGGCCAGGTGGGCGACGACCCCTCGCCGTCCCTCTTCGCCCAGACGGTGCTGTAGGTGCCCTAAGAGCTGCTCGGCGTCGATATGCGGTCCGCTGGCCGTGTCGAGCAGGTGCTCACCCCGGCGCGCATGAGCCCTTAGGGAATCGTCAATAGAATCCCAAGGTGCAGGGCTCGAATCTCGCTTCTCTCTGCTCATGACGGCCTCCGGTGTTGCGCCGAGAGCTTTGACGGCTCCTGCGCTGAGATCTGACAGGTGGACCTCAGAGCAACTGCGCTTGCTCGGCGAGCGAGGTCAGTCGCTTGCGGATTCGATTGCGGCGCGCGTACACCGCCCCCAAGGTCGTCCCCATCAGCTCGGCGACGCTCTCGTAGGAGTGGCCACGGGCATAGAAAAGCTCGACGAAGAGACGGTCTTCGTCGTTGAGTTGGGCGAGCAGGTTCTCGATGCTCTCCTGCAGCTCTCGACGCTCGATGAGCTCGTCGGGACCTGGGCTCTCGTCGACGAGGCTGTCGGCGGCGCTGTGGCCTGGGCCTTCGAGGTCCAACGAGATGACGGGACGTTGACGCCGCAGGTGGTCGACGGCGAAGTTCCCAGCAACCACCTTGAGCCACTGTCTCAGCGAGCACCGGCCCGAATACTTGGCGAGACGGCGAAAGTTCTGTGCCACGAGGTTGAGGCTGAGATCCGCTTCGAGATCCTCGAGCTGCTCCGCCGTCGGCGTGAGGCCGAAGCGGGCCATGGTGCGAATGAGCGCAAAGCGCAGCGTGAGCTCGTGCTGGGTGGCGAACTGCTCCCAGGCGAGCCGATCGCCGCCCACGACAAGGTCGATCAACGCGATATCAGCGGCGTACCGATCGTTGGGGTCCAACTCCGAATGCTCGCTCATCTCCCACCTTGCCTTGTCCCGAGGGCACCATACCCGTTGGATTCTGATGCCGAGACCGAGTTTCGACAACCGCAGCGAGGCGAAGTTCCAAATTTTCTGCGCTTACCTTGAGTCAGAGCACGAGCTTGAGGGTGATGGCTTCCCGCTGCCGGCTCTGCGTCACGACGGAGAAGCCAGCGTGCTCGACCATGTCGCGCAGGTCGTCGGGATCGAAGGAGTGCATCCCGATCACCTTGGCGCCGAGCGCAAAGGCAAAGCGTCTGAGCACACCGTGCGCCATGGTGTACGTCGACAGAACCGCTATGCCACCGGGTGCGAGCAGCCGATGCAGCTCGCGGAGGAGCTTCTCGCGGTCGCCGATGAGGTGGAACGAGCCGGCGCAGTGGATCCGCTTGAACGAGTGGGGAGCGAACGGGGCGGAGAGGGCGTCGCCGCGCACGAAGTGCAGGTTCGAGAGCCCCAGGGAGAGCTTCGAGGCTTCCCGCATCATCGTCTTCGACAGATCGAGGCCGACGACCACGGTGTCCGCTGTTTTCAACCCGCCTGCGAATCGACGACTGAAGAGGCCCGTACCGCACGCCACGTCGAGCACCTTGTCGCCCGGCTCGAGCTCGTGGAGATCGAGGAGATCGAGGGCCAATCCCAGCTCCGCCTCTACCGTTCGGTCAGCCAGGACCGAAGTGAACGCGGGTCGAACCCACTTCTCGTAAACTTTCGGGTAGAGCGCGCTCTCCATCGCCCTCTGGCTCAAGGAGCGCGGGCAGACCAGCGACCCGACCATGTCGACCACTCCGTCCTTGACGGAGTAAGTCGCGCTGCAGTGCTGGCAGTGGGCGAACGTCGACCCCAAGTCGAACCCGATCTGCTGACAGGTCGGGCACCGCAACACGGCTCCCACCCCCATATCGGAGGCGTCGAGCCCTGGCATCACCGGAACCGGTTCCGGGGCGAAGGACACGTCAAAGTCATCGTCCACGCCGCGCCGAACGACTTTCACCGAGTAGGCTCGGACTTCCTCTTCTTCTAGGTCGTCTTCGTCGTCTTCGTCGTCTTCGTCGTCTTCGTCGTCTTCGTCGTCTTCGTCGTCTTCGTCGTCTTCGTCGTCTTCGTCGTCTTCGTCGTCTTCGTTGTCTTCGTCGTCTTCGTCGTCTTCGTCTCCGTCGTCTTCGTCGTCTTCGACCCCTTCGACCTCTTCGACCTCGGCGGCGGCTTCGACCTCTTCGACTTCGACGTCTTCGACCTCTTCGACCTCCGCAGCGACTTCGACGTCTTCGACCTCTTCGACCTCCGCAGCGGCTTCGACCTCTTCGACCTCTTCGACCTCGGCGGCGCCTTCGACCTCTTCGACCTCGGCGGCGGCTTCGACCTCTTCGACTTCGGCGGCGGCTTCGACCTCTTCGACCTCTTCGACCTCGGCGGCCACCTCGTCCCCGCTCAGGAGGGCGTTTGCGGCGGCCAAGAGCTTCTCGACGCTCTTTTGGCCGTAGCCCTTGACTTGCAGCAGCGTGCCGTTTTCGGCGACGCGAATCAGCCCTTCGAGGTCCCGCACGTCAAGGTCGTGGTAGAGCTTGAGGGTCTTCGCCGCACCGAGTCCCTGGAGCCGTACGATCTGGGCGAGTCCAATGGGATATTTGGCCTGCAGCGCGTTGAACTCGTCGGTGCGCCCGCGCTGTGCGAAGGACTCGAGCACGCCATGGACCTCTTCGGGGCGGGCTTTGACGAACGCCTTCCACTGAGGCCCCTCGAGGCTCTCGAATCCCTCGGTCCGTGCATCGAGTGCTTCGATGCAGGCCCCCAACGCCTTGGTTCGCGCCTTTGGGGCCCCATCGAGCTCGAGGAGCGCAGACAGACGAACGAGGGATTCTCTCAGCTCACGGCTGTTCATGGGACTCTCTTTTTGCGTCTTGCCCGTGTTTTCGCGGGACGTTCCGTCACAGGACCAGCGAAGGCCAAGTGTTTGGCCGTCGAGCGTAGTCGAGCTGGCAGCGCTGCAAGCGAATGGCTGGGGAGCGGTCCCACGATTTTCGCCAGACTCACGGGCCGCCACTTTACGCCCGAGCTTCGAAAGGTCAATCCACCCTTGGACGCGGTTGGCGGCTCGGCCCTTCTCGACCGTCCCCTCTACCCGAAGTCGGCGGAGCCCAACCTTCCCTCTCCATTTCGAGGCCATTTCGAGGGAGGGGGCCGGGGGAGGCCGGGGGAGCGGGAGAAAAGAAAAGGCGAGGACCCCACATGGGTCCTCGCCTTCTTCAACCTAGCTCGCTAGAGCCCGTTCACCAGAGCTTACATATCGGCGACGTACTTCATCGAGACCGACTTCGGACGGGTGAGAGCGGTCCCGACGGCGCGGTTCCAGATCAGCTGCGAGAGCATACCCATGGAGCGGCTGACCGAGAAGAGCACGGTGTAGTAGGACTGCTCGGTGAGGCCGTAGTGATACAGCAGAGCGCCCGAGCCGGCATCGACGTTGGGCCAGAAGTTGGCGATGGCACCGCGGCCTTCCTTGACGCGTTCGGCCGAGTAAGCCTCGAGGACCTTGGGCACAACCTTGAAGACGTTGTCGACGGTCTTGAAGACGGGATCTTCGGGGAAGTGCTTACGGCCAAAGGTGTTGAAGCCCGTGAAGCGGGGGTCGGTGACGCGGAGAACGGCATGGCCGTAACCCGGGATGACCTGACCGGCGCGCAGGGTCTCGAACGCCATGTCGCGGATTTGGTCTTCGGTGGGCGTCCCGTTGTACTTCTCGTTGAGCTCGAGGACCCACGCGATGCACTCTTGGTTGGCGAGGCCGTGCAGAGGGCCGGCGAGGCCGTTGAGGCCAGCGGAGACCGAGTAGTAGGCGTCGCTCAGCGCGGAGCCGACGGTGTGGCAGGTGTTCGCCGAGACGTTTCCGGCCTCATGGTCGCTGTGGAAGTGCAGGTAGAGGCGCATCAAGTCGGCGAAGGTGCCGGTGGGATCTGGGAGCCCGAGCATGTTGGCGTAGTTCGCGCCGTAGTCGAGGCCGGCAGTCCAGTTGATGTAGCCACCCTTGTCATAGACGAGGCGGTAGATGGCGGCGGCGATGCCGGGGACCTTGGCGAGCAGGTTGAGGGAGTCATCCAGGGTGTAAAGCCAGTAGTCCTGCTTGCGCATCTTGCCGGTGGCGTACTCAGCGGCGAAGGTGCTCTCTTTCTGCATCGCGAGGATCGCGGTGCTGAGCATCGTCATGGGGTGCGAACCCGAGGGCATGGCCTCGAGGATGTTGAAGACGTAGTCAGGAACCTGAGCGCGGCGATCCATCTCGCGCTGGTAGTTCTTGATGACGTCGCTGTCCATCGGGAAGACTTCGCCGGTCAGCAACAGACAGAAGGTCTGCTCGGGATACAGGTCTTGGATATCGAGGAGGGGCTTGCCGCGGAAGGAAACACCTGAGCCAGGGTCGACTACGGAGGTGTCACAGATCATCCCTTTGACGCTGCGCATCCCACCGAATGCCTGCTCGACGGTAACCTCACCGATGACCTTGTTGCCTTTGTCCTTGAGGAGCTTAGAACGTGTCTCACGCCATTGAGGAACGAGCTCTTCGAGTTTGGACTGAAGTGTCGCCATTAGGAACCTCCTAAAATGAATGTGGTGGGCTCATGTGTCACGGCCGTTCGGAGTCCCCCCCGGGTTCCCCGTGCATCACTGAGTGGTGACTGCGGAGCCCCATGAAATTCGGCCGGATTCGCGCTGGACGCTAGCAGAGAATTCCATGCGCGCCAAGGATATTTATCAAGAATCGCATGTTTTGACCTGGGTCAATTCGGTCTGTGATATCCGTCAATTTTCGAGGAGTTTTTTGCTCGTTCTGCACCTTCTCGAACCAAGGGTGCGGTCCTCGGCGCAGACGTGATATGACACACTTGTATGTGGAATCGGCAACAACAACCAGACAGGCTCCAGAGACCTCGTGCAGACGCCGTCAGAGGGCTGTTATGCGCCGCCTCCATGTTGGCTCTCGCCGCACTTCTGACCAGTTGTTACCTGCCTTTTGGTGAGCCCAACCGCGCCGACCGCATCCGCGACCTTGTGCGCAGGGTCGACGAGGCCGTCGCCGCAGAAGAGGACAACGAGCTCCTCGAACGGGCCAGCGCGCTGCGAGCGCTCGATCCAGCACCGGCGGTCGCCGCCCGCGTCGACGCCTTCGCCGTCGCCGCTGCCTCCAAGCTGGGCGACGAAAACGCCCTCGCCACCTGGCTCGAGAGGCTCAACGTGTCGCTCACCGAGCTCGGGCGCAGCGACCGCCAGACCGTCACCGCCAACGAGCGCGACCAGGTCCGGCAGCTCGCCGAAGAGAGCCTGCGCCTGAGCCATCAGCAGCTCTTCGAGCGCTGGTCCGGTCGAGGCACCGAACAAACCACCGAGCTTCTCGTCCGCTGCTTCCAGATCTACGAAACCCACTTCGGCTCCGCGCTCCTGGTCGCCGACGTGCTGTGGAACCAGGCCGAGTTTCTGCGCCGACAAGGCGAGTCCCTCGCCGCCGTCCCCCTCTATGAAGAGATTCAGAGCAAGGACTTCTCCGGCAATTACACCCGCCGCGCCGTCGAACGCGTCGAGCAAATCTGGTCGATGGCGAGCGAGTCCACGCCCCTCCCGAGAGATCTCGAAGAGCGCATGGAGGTGGCGAGCCCCCACAAAGAATGGATCGCCCAGGCCGAGCGCGAAATCGCCCTCGAACCCGAGTCCCCTGTCGCCTTCGAGATGGAGCTGCGCATCGCCGAGATCCAGCTCGCCTACCGGCAAGTCGACGAAGCCTACGGGACGTTGCGCTCCATCATTGACCGAGGCAACGAGCACGTCGCGGTGAAAGCCGCCAGCGTCCTGCTGCAGCACATCGCCGAGCACTCGGCCTCCAGCCGAGACTTCAAGCAAGCGCGAAAAGAGCTTCAAGCCAACAAGGTCCTCTGGAATAACAAAGAGTTCCGCAAGCTCACCCAAGACCTGCGCCGACAGGTCGAGGGGAAATGAGCGCGCTCCCGACGTCATCGCGATCGCACCGCCGCGCGACTTGGTGTCCAAACGCTTCTGTCGGTACAACGTTTCAAGTCGAAGAGGGACCAAGGGGTGGCTGGCAGGTTGCCGCCCCGCTCCTCGAGTACCCCCGACAATTCCCAAGCTGAGGAGTGCTTCAGACAAGCATGATCGATTGGCACGAGATCGCGCGCACTGAGTCCGTGATTCGACTGGGCGAGATGCTGCGACGGCAATTCAACGTCTGGGTCGGGTTCGTCGGCACGTCGGGGATCGGCATTCCCATCGGCGCCAATCAACCCGTCGACAAGGCTTTGTGCAGCGCCTTCATGAGCCGCCGCGACGGCAACGGCTCCTGCCATGCCAGCCTCGGAACCTGGATGGAAGCCCTCGCCGGCGACGACAAGCACGTCGACGGCCCCATGCTCCTCGAATGCCACGCCGCCCTCAAATCCCTGGTCGTGCCCATCCGCTCGGACAAGACGCTGGTCGGGGCCTGCTACATCTCGGGCTTCGCCGTCGACGGCGGCGACGCCGAAGAGCGCACCGTTCGCCGCGGCGCCGAGCTCGAGCTCGGGAAGACCTTGGTCAGCCAAGGGAATCGCGCCCTGCCCCGGGTCACCGAGCGCGAGCTGCGCCTCTTCGAAGAGCTCGGTCAGATGATCGCCGACGAGGCGATGACCCTCATCGGGCGCCAGAAGAAGCCCGACCAGAGGACCGTGCCCGGCGTCGGCGAGTATGGCGCCATGATCGGACAGAGCGCGACCATTGAGAAGCTCTTCCGTCTCCTCGACAAGGTCTGCCGCAGCGACTCGACAGTCCTCATCCAAGGCGAACCCGGCGTCGGCAAAGAGCTCGTCGCCAAAGCCATCCACTTCAACAGCGCCCGCGGCGAGCGCGCCATCGTCGTGCAGAACTGCTCGGCGCTCAACGACAGCCTGCTCGACAGCGAGCTCTTCGGCCACAAACGAGGCGCCTTCACCGGCGCAATCGGCGACAAGCAAGGCCTCTTCGAGCTCGCCGATCGAGGCACCTTCTTCCTCGACGAGATCGGCGACATGAGCGCCATGCTCCAGGTCAAGCTGCTCCGCGTGCTGCAAGAAGGCACCTTCCTCCCCGTCGGCGACACCGTCATGCGCAAGGTCGACGTGCGCATCATCGCCGCCACCAACCGCGACCTGCGCGCCATGGTCAAGGAAGGCACCTTCCGAAACGACCTCTACTATCGACTCAACGTCATCACCGTGCATGTGCCCTCGCTGCGCGAGCGCCTCGAGGACGTGCCCCAGCTCGTCGAGTACTTCCTCGTCGAGAAGGCCGAGCAGAACCTGCAGCCCATCAAGGCCGTCTCGAAGGAGCTCATGGCCAAGCTGGTCGCCTACGACTGGCCCGGCAACGTGCGCGAGCTCGAGAACGAGGTCGAACGCCTGGTCGTGCTCTCCGGCGACGTCGACGAGATCCCCGCCAGCCTGCTGAGCCCGCGGATCCTCAAGCGCCCCCCGACCACAATACCCGCCTGCGCCATGTTCGCCTTCGCTCCGCAGCTCCCCAAGAACCTCCCCGAGGCCCTCGAAAACCTCGAGCGCCACATGATCCTCGAGAGCCTCAAGCGCACCAACTGGAACAAGACGCGCACCGCCAAAGAGCTCGGCATCAGCCGCCGCAACCTCATTCGCAAAGTCGATCGCTTCAAGCTGGACACCCTGCGTCCCGACGAGAGTAGTGAGTGAGGCGTCGCATGCCCTTCTCGACCCGGGTTCCTGCGTACACCGACTTGCGACCCAACCCGTTGACCGCGGCGCTGCACGAGCGCCTCGCCGAGGGGCTCGAGGTCCTCGATCTGACCCGCACCAACCCCACGACAACGGGCTTCGCCACGGCCTCCGCCGACTGGTCCACCCTCACCGACGCTCACCTTTACCAGCCCACCGCCCTCGGCTCGGCCGACGCTCGCCAAGCCGTCGTCGACTACTACGTCAGCCGTGGCTCCGTCGCTCCCGAGGCCGAGCACGTCGTGCTCTGTGCGTCCACCAGCGAGGCCTACGGCTTCCTCGTCAAGCTCCTCTGTGAGCCCGGCGACGTCGTGCTCACGCCCTCGCCCAGTTACCCCCTGTTGGACTCGCTGCTGGGCCTCGAGGCCGTGCGGCAAGTGCCCTTCCCGCTCATCTACGACGGCCTGTGGCACATCGACTTCGACGCGCTCGTGCCCCACTTGCGGGCCGCGCGCGCCTTGGTCCTCGTCGCGCCCAACAACCCCACCGGACACCTCACGACCCCCTCGGACCTGACGCAGGTCCTCGAGCTCTGCGCCGAACACGGCGTCGCCATCATCAGCGACGAGGTCTTTTCGGACTTTCTCTTCGAGCCGACGTCCCACGCCATCCCTTTGGCGACGCGGCCCAGCGACGCCCTGGTCTTCTCGCTCAACGGCCTCTCCAAGGTGTGCGGACTGCCGCAGGTGAAGCTGTCATGGATCGTGCTCGGAGGGCCGCCACCGCTGCGCGCCGACGCCCTCGAGCGGCTCGAATACATCGCCGACACCTACCTCTCGGTCTCGACGCCAGCCCAGCTGCTGCTGCCCAAGTTGTTGGCGGAGCGGCACGGGTTCCAAGAGGCCCTTGGCCATCGATTGCGGAGCAACAAGAACCGAGCCCGAGAGATTCTGGCCGGGTCGACGTGCTCGCCCTTGCAGGTGCAGGGAGGTTGGAGCCTGCCGATTCGCATCCCCAACGTGCGCTCCGACGAAGCGATCGCGCTGGCCTTGCTGCGTGAGCGCGGGGTTTTTGTGCATCCCGGCTCGTTCTATGGGTTCGGCTGCGCCGTGGCCCACCTCGTCGTGAGCCTGATGTGCCCCGAGGACGAGTTTGCCGCGGGGCTGGAGCAGGTGCGCTGCGCCCTGGCCGACACCTGAGGGGAACGATTGAGCCGATCTGGCAAGTATGCTGTTGATATTGCTTCGATCTTCAACGCAGAGACGCAGAGGCGCGGAGACGCAGAGGGATTTCTTGTTGGGGACTTCATCGTGGGCTCTAGGGACTTGTCACTCCAAATCCGGTTGCACGCCTCGCGTCGAACTTGAGACCCAACCTGAAGACCTCTCCAAGAAAAAGCTCTCTGCGGCTCTGCGACTCTGCGTCTCTGCGTTAAAGATCCGAAGCCACAACCGCGACAATCCCTGAGAGAACCCTAGAGCGGGCTCTCGAGGACGCAGCCTGGGGGCGCGAAGTCTTTCGCCGCCAGGGTTCGGAACTCCTTTAGAAAGGTCTCGAACTCGGCGCGTCGTTCGGGGTAGACGGCGTTGGTGGTCATGAAGTGGAAGAAGAAGCCCATCTGGCCGTCGACGAGGTAGACCATCTCGCCTTCGTCGGTGTCGAACTTGCCTTCCTTGTAGTGGACTTGCCGCGAGCCTTCGATGACTGGGTCCATGACGTCGATGTTTTGCGGGTACTGGTACATGGGCAGGGTGTCGACGGCGAACTGGTCGAGGCTGACGCCGAAGCCGATGGGGTAGACCAGGAGCCGGACGCGGGCGAGCTCTTCGTCGTCGTCGATGGTGCGCAGGGGCAGGTCGAGGGTGAGCTCGGCCAGGCGGCGGCAGGGTCCCAGCGGGTATTGGCTCTCCTCGTCGTAGAGGGTCCAGTCGTAGGGGTAGGAGACGGCGAAGCCGTGTCGGATGTTGCGGTAGGCGACGGCGGGGAAGTCGAGGGCAGAGCGGGTCGCGTCGGGACGGAAGGGCTCGGCCTCGAGGTGGTCGGGGACGCGGAAGACGTGCTGGCTCTGGGCGAGCTGGATGACCTCCTCGAGGACGCGCGCCAGCTCTTCGTCGGGGTTTCCTTGTCGCACGAGGGCGAGCAACTGCAGGGCCTCGTCGTCGCGTCCACCCAGGTGGTAACCCTGGGCGAGGGCCATGTCGACGACGGGGTCAGCGGTTGTCCTGGCTGCCTTTGCGGCCTCGAGGTAGTACAGCGAGCCGCCCTGATCGCCGGTCAGTCGGTGGAGAAATCCCAGGGACTCCAAAGCGTCGGGGCGGCTTGGCTCCAAGGTGAGCGCGGCCTGCAGGAACTTTTCCGAGAGCTGGGTTGCGGCGGGCCAGGCGAGCGAGGCGCCGACGGCGTAGATGATACCGAGGTTGCGGGCGACCTCGTAGTGGGTCTCGAAGTCGTCGGAGACGGTCATGGTGAGGTGCTGGGCGAGCCGCAGGCCGTGGGTGAGTCGCTGCACCTCGTCGGGGCTGCGCTCGACGACCTTGGGCCGCACGACCTCGAAGAGGAGCATGTTGCGGGTGCGCTCGAAGATGCCGTCGAGGACGAGCTTTTGGTGGTCGTCGAGGGACTCGACGCTGACCGGCTCGGGCGGGGGTCCGCAGGCGCAGACGAAGCCGGCGAGGAGGCCCAGGAGCAGCGTGGACGCGGCGAGGAGCGATGTGGGCGAGGGTCGAATGGCGGCGGCCTGCGGTGAGGGACAGCGAAGGGGTCCTGCTCATCATAGGGTAGGTTTGGGGGAGGCGCTCGTAAATGGTGTAGCTTTGAGGTTTCGTGGGTCGAACGGGGTGGGGCGTCGATGGGAATCGGGTGGGTGGACAATTGCGGTCTGGCGAATGGTGGTGCGTCTCGGGGGTGATCCGCGCTTGGGGCTTATCGGGCGTGGTCC
>Ga0210044_10004983_pt1 | contig 18199 bp, 17 predicted proteins | sample CryGey13umfilter_2_FD_183959 | JGI IMG/M metagenome (GOLD analysis project Ga0210044, IMG submission 183959) | Groundwater microbial communities from aquifer in Utah, USA - Crystal Geyser 4/9/14 3 um filter (SPAdes) (version 2) | ecosystem: Environmental > Aquatic > Deep subsurface >... | reverse complement strand
TAAATCGGCCCAGGGCGAAACCGAGAAACCTAAAGATTTACAACCAAACGCGGGCGTGGTTCAATGGTAGAACGCTACCTTGCCAAGGTAGAGACGGCGGTTCGATTCCGCTCGCCCGCTCCAATTTCCAAGTAGTTCGAATCGCGCCGGAGCCCGCAATCGTAGCGGCTTTGGCGTTTTCTTTTCTCCGTCGAGGATTGGGAAAAGTGGCGAGGAAGTCGGGGCTTCTTGGGTGGCGCGAAAGGTGCGCACTCGGCTAAATCGGGCCCCGAATTAGCTCCGCAACGCTTGGATCGTGTCCAAGAGCCATGTCCCTCCGTGGCCCTCCATGACCCCCGATATCCCGGGGCTTGTTAGCAAAAGTGTTAGCAGGAATTCTTAGGGATGCTCGATAATTTCCTGGACGGTCGGTGCCCAAACCATCGCCATTCCATCACTCAATACAGAGCGAATGTACGGGCCTTGGGTAGAGCACTCGTCCTCAAAGGCCAATTCGGAGATTTTGTCCAGTGAGCCGCTAATGATTGAATCATGGATCTGCGAGTCCAAACCCCAGAAGAACACACCGGCCTTCGGAATCTCCGTCTTTCCAAACAGATGTGCGGGCCAATGGGCACCATCAAAAATGGTCCCATTGAAACGCCGTTGACCAATCCGAAAAGAAACACGTTTCGACAAACCACCCCGGCGAACATTGACCCCGCCTTTTAGGTAGGCATCCCAAGTCTGATCCCCACCCCTGATGAGGCCCATCAGGCTATTGGCGACTTCTCGAAATCCTTGGATTGAAAAGACACGAAGATAGTGCTGCAACAAAAAGCGGTAGCCAAAGTATTTGTCAGGATTTGATCCCGGGCCTTCCGGATCGCAGACAAGAATATCCGTTGCCCTGCTGTTTGGCGTACTTCTGGGAGCGAAAAGCACGCCCATTGCGTGGCGATAGTCTCGCCAACTCCTGAGTTTGTCGCGGATGCCCTGATGGGCTGCAGGCCAGCCCACCCGGTCAAAGCGCCCTCGGACCTCGAGCTTTAGCGCTCCCGGGGACAGATTCGGTGCCATGAAATCAACTTGGCCCATCCCTGTCGACTTCCACAAAGAAAGCCGAATGCCATAGACGCGCTTCGCCACCAGTAGCCCCACGCCGGTCCCGAGCAATTCTGTAACCAGCCCCTTGAGCCTTGCCAACTTGGGATTGTCGAGCACCAACCTATATGGGGGGCCGCCTCTGGGGATCTCTGCGCGCGGATTCCAGGCAGAGAGAATCAACCAGCACAAACTGGCACGGACGCGCATCTCGCCCACGCCAAAGGGATCGATCGTGGAATTGATGAAGTGATGCGCGGCGTGCGTGACAATGGAGGAAATCTTCAGCGTTATCCCATTGGCCTGGAGATCTGACAATGCCGCCCGAATCGCCGCGTTCGTAGGCGTGCAATCGCGCTGGTCTACCTCAACTCGGAAATGAACTTCATCGTTGGGTAAGGGGGTGGCAGCCAGAGGGACTATCGGAGTGGGCATTGTGCTATTTTCGACAGAACCCAGCAGACATCCGGCTTAGATTGCCTGACTGGCGGCCGCGGCCGACGAGTCGCTCGCAATCTGGCTGATGTCCCAAACCTCTTTGGTCAGATTGATGAGCAGCCCTTGACGCCTGTCAATGTTCGCAGCCGTCCATTCGGTGAAGGACTCCAACTTGCTGTTGATTCTCGTGATCGAGCTGTTGTTCCCAACGGAAGCCAGCCCGGCGATACTACTGGTAAGGTAATTCTTGCACTTGGCGTACTCGGCCTTTTTGAGTGCAAAGAAGTTGTTGCTGGCCACGATGTTAATCGGCTTTTCGAGTAGGGTCAAATTTCCCAGCTTGATCTTATACTCTTCGTACTCCGCTTTTGGGTTCTTCTCGGCGAAGTCAGCGCGCAGGTCCGGCTTGGGATTATTTGGCAGGATGTGTTCGATTTCGAGCACGGTATAGTCTCGAAGCGCGCCCGGTTCCCGAAGCCCCTTATAGGCCATATCGACATGCTGTGCCAACTTCGCAAGAAGATAGCGCGTCCGGTACTGCTGCATCGAATATAGCGTGTAGCGCTTCAGCGCATCGGACAACTCTCCATCCTTCGCTGACATATTCTTTTTGAAGCGTTCCGCGATGAATGCATTAAGCTTGTCTGCTTGGGTCTGTGGATCAGGAATCCCCACGATTGCCCGAAGCTCATCTGCCCAAGTCGAAAAATTCCTCTCCAGGTCTTTCGTCGGTGTCTTCGTGAAGATGTAGTAGAACAGGAAACTCTCGAGCTGCCGGACGAGATGGTCGAATAGATGCTTGGGAAGGCTGCTGGCGGCCAGCAGGAGCACATAGTGCAGGCTGAAAGCTCCGCCGCAAAGCAATTTCAGACTACTCATCGCGATGCTAGACTTCTTATCATTGCCCAGGCCATCAGAAAACGCGATGTAGTTTTCGACGTTCTGGATGACTTTGCGTACAAACTCGAATGGTTTCTCCGAGTAGTTGCAGAGTTTGGCATTTGCCTTGTTTACGAACCAGTTGTAAATCTCATCCTCGCGAACGACCGCGTCTCCCCGGGAGCTCTGGATCTTGTAATTAGCCATCAAGAAATAGCGGAGGAAGCGGAGCGGCTTCTCTTTGTTGACCTCGAGGGGCTTGGTTATCTTCTTCCATTCATTCTTCAGGCGCGTAAACTCGTCCATCCGTACATGCGTGAAGAGCAGGTTCTTCAGAAGATCCATCGGGTTCAGCCCAACGCCTCGTTCATTTATGGTTTCAAAGATCTTCAGGGCGCTGCTGACATCCGTTGATATTTGGATGAAAACCACATTGTTGGCGAGATAACCCCAAAACTTCTTTAGCTTGGTCTTGTTGTCGTAGTTGTCGGAAAGATATCTGCAAAGAGTGCCATAGGCGTTAACCAGATTTTCAAGGGAGCCAAAGCTCGTTATCCCCGCTCCCTGGATGCCGTTTCGAGTCGACAGGGGATCTGCGTTCAATTCGACAATCTTCGCCATAACGTCGCCGGCATTCTCATATCTGGGTTCTAGCTTGAGGGTTGTCTGCGTTTCACCGGTGCCAGAGGTGTAGCTAGTCGAGATCAGCCCGCTGATCGTCTGAACTTGGGGTTCTCCTTCAAAGAGATGCTTTAGCGCGCAGAGCAGGAGATAGAACGTGGTCAGACGTTGCTGGCCGTCAATGACGTCATAGTGGTTCTTCTGATCCCTGGGCGAAACGAGAACCGTGCCGACGAAATATTCGCGGCTTGTCCCCTCATCGATCTGCTCGTTAATGTCGTCGAGGAGCTGCTGAATTTCTGTATCCGTCCATACGTACTCGCGCTGGTAATCTGGAACAACATAGAAGCACTCACGGAATGCTTCTTCTACGCTGTATTTGTGGTTTTCAATTTTTGCCATGGATGCCCTCTCCGCAGATCGTCCTCAGCGCCGACGGAATGCCGCGGTTACTTTGGTTGACAGAATGAGCACTCTTGAACAGGCAGGCCCGTCGTCGATGCATATGCCTTCGCGTCTGCCATAGAGTCGTGGTCCTTATATTCTCCCCGGCCCTCTCCGCCACGCTTGCGAAGCTGGTTGCAGTCTTGTCGATGAATGGCTACGTGCGGGTTATGACGATTTTCGTAAGTGGTGAATGCCACTATTCCTCCAGTCGGTCGTGCTATTCGGGTGAAATGTCGGAGTCGAACATTTCCTTCGCCGCCTTGAAAATCGACTCCCCCACATAACGCATTTTATTCTTGGTCGCGCGAACAACGGGCTCGGTATCAATAAATCGCTGATCTTTCGTTACGACCCCGTTTTTCCATCCGCGTATTGAAATCCACGGAATTCGTCTTCCATCTTCACCCCGCTTCACGTCTACCATTACGTTCACTAAAATTGAGTACCGCTTCTTTGTCATGATTGCGCTCTCTGGGCGTGATTCTCCCTTATCGGGACCACGGATTTCACTATTCTAGAAATTTGAGCGATGGCATCTTGAAGTGCTAAAATTAAGTGTCACCGTTAGTCGGTGGCTTCTGTATTTTGCCCCGGCCTGATCTAGGGCTAACAAAGTGCTAGAATAAATTTTTTTCGGGCAGGCGCTATTAGGATAGGGATTTACGGAAGCACGTTCCGAGAAAGAAGAACGCGTTCATACTCGGCTTGATCCATTGGACACGCCAACAGATCGCAAGCTTCTCTGAATGTCAGGTTCCCTAGCTGGCGAGTCATTTTCCGAATTAGATCAGCGCCGTAATCTCTATAGCCCGTGCCGGTTGAAATCTTTGTTCGCACTCGAGTGCGGCGTCCCTGATAAATGAAATAGTAAAAGCGATGATCCCGGGCGTCTTGCTCAAACCCCTTCGAAGCTAGAGACCTTTCGATAGTATTACGCGGTATAGACCGCATCTTCGACAAAGCCTCGATACTGTTGCTTTAGGTCCAGCGCGCCTCTTGAGAGTTCATTGTCTGGAGTACGAGTATAGACGAAATAATCGTGCACAATAAATTCCACAAGGTCTTGTTTCGCTGCTTCGAGCGAGTCGCCATGACCAAATAGTTCCAGATCGGGAATTTCGACAAACCATTCAGCATCACTCCGCTGGACGTTCAACTGAAGCGCCTCTCTCAAATATAGACGGCCCTCCGCGCTGGAAATTTCTCCCCAGAGGTGATAAGGCTTTTCAACCGCGATGGGGTGAACATCGGGCCTGATTTCTCCAATCAAGTCGCGATACTGCAAGGTGCGCGAATCTTCCTGAGGCTCGTTAGCGGAGACCCATTCGAGCGGTGCTTCCGGGGACACCAAAGTCGCGGTTGGAGACATTTAGTTCCTCTGTTGGCGCATGACTTTTAGATAGTCGGCCGTTATCAGACTGGAGAAAACGCTCTTCGTGTGCTTATGTGATTCGTCTAAATAACCGGCAAGTTGCCTAAACTCAAGTCCGCCTTGTTTAATGTAGTCGAAGTCCAACAAAATAACATCCCCGCCAGTTTTGTCCTGGGCCTTGGCTAGTTCAACAGCAGTCTTAAGCCGACCTTCTCCCAGACGAGTGGTAATGGTGGACGCAAAATGATCGAGCTTCGCTGGTATTGCCTCCGGCGTCAAGTAGGCAAAGTTGAGATATTTCTCCAGAGGTACTAGTCCATCCTCTCTGAGGGCAGGGATATGATTAATGTATCGAAGCCCCGTTTGCTTCAGCTGGGTGAGTTGGCACATTTCGCCAAATTTTTCGAAAACGGCCAATGCCTTTTTCTTAAATTCCTCAAATCGAGCATAGTTATAAGTGTGAAAGGAGACCTTATTAATGCAGAAGTGGATGAGTTCCTTCCCATCAGCACTGGTCAAACGGTAAGGAATGAGATCCGGGTGCGAGGGCTCCTTTGAAACCGCAACACCAAGCGTTGGATAATCCGTTTCGAAAGCCTCTTGAATAAGATGCTTTTGGCTGTCTACCAACAACTTGCCGTCAAACCGAATCTCGAATACAGCCTCGACCAGAGGCGCATTCGGCAAATGCTCATCAATCATATAGGGGCCCTCCTGGAGTGTAACAGACGCGCCGCATAACCGCCAGGAGCGGCTTCTTTCTAGGATTTATAGCAAAATTCTAAACTCCGTTCATTCTGACCTGCAGCCCCCTTTCACACGCCACCGTCTAGTCCGATATAGTGTCGCGGTATACTGCGCTGGATGCGCTCGGCAACCTCAACACCGCCTCCCGCAGGCTCGACGGCATGAGGTGGGCGTAAATCTGCGTCGTCTTGGGACTCGAATGCCCGAGCATCCGGCCGATGCGGAAAAGATCGACGCCGGCCATGGCGAGATGCGAGGCGAAGCTGTGGCGAAGCGCGTGCAGGCCTCCCTTGGCCACGCCTGACTTCTCGAGAAAGCGCGTGAAGGCCTTGCTCAGATGCCCGGGGGCCAGCGACGGGAGCAGAACCCTGTCGGTCTCGGCCGCGCCGTTCTTGAGCTCGCGAAGCACCTCCTCCAACGCCGGGTGCAGCTCGATCTCGCGGGCCTCGTAGTCCTTGGGCGTCCAGCCTTCCTTGGGCGTGATGCGAAGCTGACGCGAGCCGAAGTCTACGTCGCGCCACTGAAGGGCCAGCATCTCCCCGCGGCGCAGGCCGGCGTAGAAGCCGAGGTGGATGACGGTCCGCCAGAACGGGTCGGCCGCGGCGAGGAGCGTTTGGATCTCCTCGTGGGTGTAGAAAACGGGGCGCTTCTTGACTTCGGGGAGGCGCTTGACGCCGCGCAGGCTCGCGCAGGTGTAGCCCCACTCCTCGGCCTTATTCACGATGGCCTTTAGCAGCGAGAGCTCGCGGTTGATCGTCGCGGGCTTTCGGCCGAGCCTTTTTCGCAGGAGCTTGTAGCGCTCCAGGACCTCGGCGCGCAGGTGGGCGAGCTTCTCCAAGTGAAAGGCGCGGTTAAATTCCTGGAGGATGATCCGGTTGAGCTCCCAGGTCTTGGGCGCGACGCTGGCCTTGGCGTAGGTCATGTACTTCTTGGTGAAGTCGGCCCAGGAGATGTCCTTGCCGCCCGCTCCGCTTCCGCCCGAGCGCAGGTTCTTGATGATCTCGGCCAGCTTGATGCGGGCCACGTCCTTATCGGCCGAGAGCGAGCGCCAGATATGTTTCTTGCCCTCCCACCAGCAGCCGTACCAGCGGCTTCCCCGCTTAAGCAAGGTCGCCATCGTTTAGCTCCATGCGTCCTCGCGCCCGCGCAGCCAGCGCTCGATCTTGTCCGGGTTAAAACGAATCACCTGGGCCTCAATGTGCAGGGCGGGCAGCTTCCCAGCCCGCACCCATTTGCGCACCGTCTTAGGGGCGAGCTTAAGCAGCCGCGCCACCTCGGCCACGGTCAGAAGGTCCCTGCGCCCGGCCGCGCTCATGACGAGGTACCTTCCTTCCCGCCGGAAAGCAAGGCCTTTCTCGGCTCGCAGGCTCCGAGCCCGGTTCGAGGGCCGTTTTGCGCCCGTTCAGCGATTCGTTCATACGGGTTCCCCGTCGAGCGTTTTGAACAAACAAAAAATGTGTGAAACACCGCATGCGCCTTCAAAACGCGGCGCTGCCATGAGTGTGCGGGGTTTGGGGTCGAAAATTTGCGCTTTTTCCGGCGGGCCCGAAATCCAGAATTGTCGTTGCGAATCAAAAGGAAACCTAATGTGCGATTAGGTCCCCCTGACGAGGTCCCTCGTTCGCCCGTTCCGAGCCCATGCCACGCCGCGACCGGCCCCGCGACCCTGCTCCGGCAGGGGCAGGGGGGCACATTCAAGGCGGGGGCCGCGCTGGCTGGATTTGAGCTTCTCTGTTGCTTCTTTTGCCGGGAGCGTTCAGTCATCGCCCCTCCCGCGGTCGACCGCGTACCACTGACGCACGAGCGACTCGACCGTCTTCTCGGCCTCCTCGCGCGAGAAGCCGTCCTCATGCTCGAAGGTTCCCGCCTTCTCTTCGAAGATGTCCTTGTAGTACTCGGGCCAATCCTCGATACGCTCGGGAAGCTCGGGAGGGAAAGACTTGGACCGGCTCGGACCGGGCAGACCGGCTTGTTCCGACCTTTCTCCTTCCGGCTCCTCTTCCTCCTCGAAAAGATCGATTCCAGGTGAACTAAAGTGGGCGGAACCCGGTCTTTCCGGTCCATCCCGGTCCGGCGCGTCCTCGGCCCAACCCAGGCCCAGCCAGACGCGCAGCTTCCTGCCGCCCTCGGCCACTTCCCGCCCCTCGCGGACGGCCAAGGTCTCCGAGAGGCGCTTGTTGAAGGTCTTCTGGCTGACGGGATGGGGCACGCCGATCTCGGCCGCCCAGGCCTTGTAAGCCTCGTAGGTCTCGGCCTTGGCCAGCGTATGCCCCTGCACCACGCGAAGCCGCTCCTCAATGAACTCGTAGACGTTGTCGCACTGCCGGCGGTACTTCTCGGTGGCGGCGCTGACGCTTGAAGATTCGGTAAAGCCCGCCTGGGCTTCCAGGCGTCTTAAGCCCGCCAGCGCGCGATTAAGCCACGCGCTTCTCGCCTCGGGCGTTACGAGCTTCGCGCTCAGCCCGCGATCGGCCTTCTGGCCTTCAAAGCGATTGGGAAAGGGGATGATCAGCCAGCGGCGGAAAAACCCCGGCGTCAGGTCGCGGCTCGGCGGCAACTCGTTGGCGCTAAAGAGCAGGCGGCTGTAGGGGCGCAGGTCGAAGGGGTGCTGGAACTTCCGCTCGGCCTTGATCATGTCGCCGGTGACGACGGCCTTGAACACGTCGCTTTTCTCAAGCGCCTTGGCCGGCAGGTCGGGGTAGATGTTGGCCAGCTTGCCCAGAAGCTCGGCCGCGGCGAAGCGGTTGTCGCTCATGTCCTGCAAGGCGACGTGACTGATGTTCTCGTATCCCAAGAGCGCCTCGACGGCGTTTAAGAAAGTGGACTTGCCGTTGGCCCCCGCACCCAAGAGCATGAAGGCCTTCTGATGGCGCGTGGTCGGGAGCAAGAGATAGCCCAACATCTCCTCGGCCAGGGGCAAAGCGTCTTCCGGGAAGACCTCGGGCAAGAAGCGCTCGACGACCGGGCAGCGCGCCTCGGGGGAGTAGGCGGCGTGGATGCGGAAGGTGGAAAGATAATTCTTCGAGTGAGGGCGCAGCTCCCCAGTGCGCCAATTGAGCATCCCGTTTTCGAGGTTGATCAAATCCAAGGCCCGGGGATCGAGCTCGCCTTGCTCCTTCTTGCCGGTTTCCTTTATGAGCGCGACCGTGGACTCCAGGCGGTCGGGCTTCGAGAGATAATCCAGCTTCTTATGCGCGATCGTCCGGGCGATGCTGGCGCCGTTTTGGAAGACGCCCCCTTCGTAGGTGAGAAGCCGCACCCCCTTTCCCGCATCGTCGATCGGGCTCGAAATAAACACGCGCGATCTCATGATCTTGCGGCAAAGTTTGGCGGGAAGAAAATCCTTCTTGTTGAAAAACTCCGTGGGGTCCTCATCGGCGTCCTCGTCTTTTTCCGGGAGCAGCCCGCCGCTAAGCAGGCTCGCCAGCTTGTAGAGCGGCTTGGCCCCCGTCACCGCGGACGAGAGCGCTTCCTTAAATCCCTCGGCGTCTTTCTGGTGCAGCTCGTTGGCGTCCTTGGCCCCTTCCAACTGAACCGCGAAGGCCTCGCCGGTAAAGCCGATCTCGCGCAGGCGCTGGGCCAGCCCTTTGATCAAGGCTTCGCCGCCTTGGTCCGGCTCCTGGATCGCGTAGACTCGCGCGGCCTGGGCCACATGCTCCGCTTCAAGAACGCCCGTCATGTTCGCGCCCGGAAGCCCCAGCGCAGCGAAACCGTGATACCAGAGCGTCCAGCAGTCGGACTCGCCTTCGACGAGATAGAGCCGCTCGTCCTTGCCGTAGTCCTTGAGCCGCCACAGGCCGTAGGGAACCGGCCGCCCGCCGGCGCCCATCCAAATGCTCCCGTCCTTGGCCTTAAGCGCGCGGCGGAGGCGCTGGCGCGGGGCGAGCGCGCCGCCGATCAGCCGGTAGGTGATCTTGACGACGTTGTTTTCGTAAATGTCGATCAGGTCGTAGACGCCCTGCTCTTTAAGGAACTCCTCGGGCAGCTTCTTGTCGGCCGCGAGTTCGACCAAGGTAAGGGTTTGGGGCTCTTTCTTCCGGGGAGCGCGCTTTTTCTGCGGGAAGAGATCGCGCATCGCAAGGCCCATCTCCGCTACAACGGTCTTGGTCTCGCAGCCGGCGAAGCACTTGATGAGTAGCTTCCCGTCCGTCGCCTGGCTGACCGAGAGGCTGCGCTTCTTGTCCTCGTGGGCCGGGCAGCGCGCAATCCAGCCCTTCTTGTTCTCCTTGACCTCTTTGAGGCGGGGCAGGAAGTCGTCTATAGGGTTGGTCTTGTTCATCTTCATCCGCTCCAACAAAAAAAGCGCCGCCGGCCCCCGCGGGGGCTTGGCAGCGCTTCGATTCCGCTCGACGGCGCTTACGGCTTAACGGCTCGAATTGTCCCGGACTTCGTCCGGCTTGAACGTCTGCGTCAACGTCACGAAAGAGATCTTCCCGCCTTGAATCTTGAACGTCCCGTCGCCAAAGAACCCGCTGTGGGCGACGCGTCCCAGAAAGTCGGCGAACTCGCCCACGGACAAAAGGCCGCGCTGCGCATCGGCGACACGGCGCTCCCTCACGGCCTGGGCCTCTCGCGGCGCAGGCCATGAATGAGCGACTTTAAATCGACGATGGCGTTCTTGTAGGCCAGCGGATCAACGCCCGCCCGGTGGCCGTAGAAATCCTGGATGAGGGCCTCGCGCCTGGGCGAGTCCTCGAGCACGAAGAGCACGCGGCTTCCGCCGGCGGGATCTAAGCGCAGAAGCGGCAGCCCCTCGGCGATCAGGTAGGCGGCCAGGTAGAAATCGGAGAGCGCGTAGGACGCGGGCGCTTCGTCGTCGGTTTTCATGTTCTTCTTCATCTTCGCTCGGGCCTCGCGCCCGCTTCCACTCTACTTTAACCTGCGCCGCCGCGGGAGTAAATGCACAGGTTAACTTGTTGACAGCGTATCGGTAGTTTACGTGGCCGCTGGGTCCGGGTCCATGCACTGTTTAAACTGTGCACAGTCCGATCCGCCCTCACTTACTAAAGGGGGATCGAGAGGCCGAGACGGGGACGGGGATTTGCCGGAGAGGCCGAAGCGCAAGTTTTACAGGTCTATTAAATTTGCTTAAATTGCCTTATGCGCCCACAAGATATTGTTAGTGCCCGAGACGCCTGCCAACTCCTGGGAATCAGCCGGCCGACTCTTTACTCCTGGATCGAGCAGGGCAAGCTCAAGCCTTGGGGCAAGGTCGGCGGCAACGAGGCCTGGATTTTCCTGCGAACGGAAGTTCTTAAAGCACACGGAACCAAGTACCAGAGGATCAAATAGCTCCCATGGCCAAGAAAGGAATAATGCTCGCCGTGGAACACGGGATTTGGCGCGGTGAAACCGCGCAGGAGCACCGCCATGTTTGAGCAGACTTTTAAGAACATCGATGACGTTTTGTGGAAGGAAGCAGGCTGCACGACGGAGCTCGATTACACCGAACAAACCTCGTGGATACTCTTCCTCAAGTATCTAGACGACCTTGAGCAGGAGCGCGCCACCGAAGCAGAGCTGGTCGGCAAGAAGTACAGCCACATCATCGACAAGGACTTCCGCTGGGCGAAATGGGCCGCCCCGAAAACGAAGGACGGTTCCTTCGACCACGACAAGGCGCTTACCGGCGACGACCTCGTCGAGTTCGTCAACAAGAAGCTCTTCCCCTACCTCCAGGGCTTCAAGGAGCGCGCCTCGACCCCCGACACGATCGAGTACAAGATCGGCGAGATCTTCGGCGAGATCAAAAACAAGTTCCAAAGCGGCTACAGCCTCCGGGACGCGCTCGAACTCATCGATGCGCTGCGCTTTCGCTCCCAAAAGGAGAAGCACGAGCTCTCGCACCTCTATGAGGCCAAGATCAAGAACATGGGCAACGCCGGCCGCAACGGCGGCGAGTACTACACGCCCAGGCCCTTGATTCGCGCGATGATCCAAGTCGTCAAGCCCAAGGTCGGTGAGACGATTTACGACGGGGCCTGCGGGTCCGCCGGATTCCTTTGTGAATCGCACGACTATCTGATGCGGAGCAAGCTCTCGACGAAGCAGCTCGCTCGGCTTCAGGACAAGACGTTTTACGGCAAGGAGAAGAAGAGTCTCGCCTATGTGATCGCGATCATGAACATGATCCTTCACGGCATCGACGCGCCCAATATCATCCACACCAATACGCTCTCGGAGAATTTGGCCGACATCCAGGAGAAGGACCGCTACGACATCATCCTGGCCAATCCTCCTTTCGGGGGAAAGGAACGCAAGGAGGTTCAGCAGAACTTCCCGATCAAGACGAGCGAGACGGCGTTTTTGTTCCTTCAGCACTTCATCAAGATGCTCAAGGCGGGCGGCCGTGCGGCGGTGGTCATCAAGAACACCTTCTTGTCGAACTCGGACAACGCCTCAAAGGCGCTGCGCAAGGAACTCTTGGAATCCTCCAATCTCCACACGATCCTGGACTGTCCGGGAGGGACATTCCTCGGCGCCGGCGTCAAAACCGTCGTTCTCTTCTTTGAGAAGGGCTCCAAGACCCGGAAGATCTGGTACTACCAGCTTGAACCCGGTCGGAACCTCGGCAAAACAAACCCGCTAAACGATGATGATCTCTCCGAGTTCGTGAAGCTTCAGGCAAAGTCCGGCAAATCCAGCTCCTCATGGACGGTCGACGCCAAGGACATTGAGCAGGATAGCTTCGACCTATCGGTCAGGAATCCGAACAAAAAGGAAGATATTGAGCTCCGCAGCCCGAAGGAGATCATTGCCGAGATTAAGCGACTCGATGAGGAGAGCGCAGAGATTCTCAAGAAGATTGAGGAATTGGTTTGAAGAACGGTTGGAAAAACCTCCCCCTCAAGGAGGTGTGTACGGTCTTCGCAGACGGAGATTGGATCGAAACCAAAGATCAGTCCCCATCTGGTATTCGTCTTATCCAGACCGGCAATGTTGGCGCGGGTCTTTTCAAAAACCGTGAAGGTAAGGCGCGGTTCATTTCTGAACAAACTTTCCGTCGTCTTAAATGCACGGAAATCCTTCCGGGGGACTGTCTCGTGTCGCGCCTGCCGGACCCAGTCGGCCGCGCATGCCTTTTACCTAATATTGGCGAGAGAATGATCACTGCGGTCGATTGCACGATTGTTCGCCCAAAAAACAACATCCTTTTGCCGAAATTTTTGAATTACTATGCGTGCTCTTCAAAGTACCTTTCCGAGGTCGAAAAGAAGTGTACTGGAGCAACGAGAAAGCGCATTAGTCGGAAAAACCTTGGGCTTGTTCCAATCCCCATCCCCCCGCTCCCCGAACAAAAGCGAATCGTCGGGATCCTAGATAAAGCCTTTGCGGAGATTGATCGTTCGATAGCAAATAGTCAGTCAAGCCTAACTCAGATCAGCAAGCTCATCGCATCGGTGCTTGAACGAGAATTCCAAAAGGCTTTACAATTTGGATCCTCTCCTGTCGGCGAACTTGCAGACCACTGCCTGGGGAAAATGCTCGATAGGCGCAAGAACCAAGGAACCCCAAAGATGTACCTCAGGAATATTAATGTCCGCTGGTTCGAATTTGACCTCAGCGATCTTCTTGAAATGCGCTTTAAGGATGATGAATTCGATCGATACTCCGCCAAGAAAGGCGATGTTCTGGTTTGCGAGGGTGGATATCCTGGTCGATGCGCCATCTGGACTAGTGATGAACCCATCTATTTTCAAAAGGCCCTGCATCGCGTCCGGTTCCATAACCCGCTCCATGCGAAATGGTTCATGTACTTCATGTTTTATTGCGATCAGGCGGGCCTCCTTCGACGGAAATTCACCGGCGCCGGCATACAGCACTTCACTGGTAAAGCCCTGAAGGTCTTCGAAGTGCCCATCATTGCAGACGATCAAATGAAACGCTCATTATCCTTGATCGAGGAACTCTTTACCGAATCTTCCAGGCTGATCGAGAGCCACGGACGGAAGATTCAAACGCATAATGAGCTCAAGCAAGCGTTCATGGAAGAGCATTTCTCAAAGGGCGCCGAATCGTGAACGAAGCCGAAACCCGCGCAGAACTAATCGACCCCGCCATCAAAGAGGCTGGCTGGGGCGCCGTCGATAGCTCTCGCGTAGGCCGCGAAGTCCCAATTACTCTCGGCCGCCTCCAAGGCGCAGGCCGACGCGCCAAGCCCGATATCGCCGACTACGTTCTCTACTTCAAGAACGAGAAGCTCGCCGTCATCGAGGCCAAGCGCCGCGACGCCGAACTGACCGAGGGCGCCACACAGGCCAAGAACTACGCCGACAAGCTTCATGCTCGCTTCGCCTATTCCACGAACGGCCGCGGCATTTACCGCATCGACATGCAAACCGGAAAGGAAGGCGAGATCGACCGCTATCCGACCCCGGAAGAACTCTGGAACGCCGCCTTTTCCGAGGCCAACACGTGGCGCGACCGATTCGCGGCGATCCCCTTCGAAGATAAGGGCGGCTTCTGGAAATCTCGCTATTACCAGGACACCGCCGTCAGCAAGGTCCTAGACGCTATCGCTCAAGGCAAGGACCGCGTCCTGTTGACGATGGCAACCGGCACCGGCAAAACCTTCGTCGCCTTCCAGATCGCCTGGAAGCTCTTCCAAAGCCGCTGGAATCTTTCCGACTGGAAATCCGGCGCGGAGCCATCCCGAAGGCCCCGCATCCTCTTCCTAGCCGACCGGAACATCCTGGCGGACCAGGCCTATAACGCCTTCTCAGCGTTCCCGGAGGACGCTCTCGTCCGTATCGCGCCCGATGCCATCCGCAAGAAAGGCCGCGTTCCCACGAACGGCAGCATCTTCTTTACGATCTTTCAGACCTTCATGTCCGGCCGCGACGCCGACGGGAACCCCTCGCCCAGCTTTGGCGGGTACTCGCCGGACTTTTTTGACTTCATCATCATCGATGAATGCCACCGGGGCGGGGCCAAGGATGAGAGCCGCTGGCGCGGCATCATGGACTACTTCAAACCCGCCGTCCAGCTCGGCCTGACCGCAACCCCGCTGCGCAGACACAACGCCGACACCTATGCCTACTTCGGCAAGCCCGTCTATGTCTACTCGCTTAAAGAGGGAATCAACGACGGCTTCCTGACCCCATTCAAGGTCCAGCAGATCGCCACGACCCTGGACGACTACACCTTTACGACCGATGACGAGTTGATCGAAGGCGAGGTCGAAGAAGGGGAACGCTTCGCCGCTTCGGATTTCAACATCACGATCGAGATCAAAGAACGCGAGAAGTACCGGGTCAAGCTGTTCATGGATCGGATCAACCAAAACGAGAAGACCCTGGTCTTCTGCGCGAACCAAGCCCACGCGCTCTTGGTGCGCGACCTTGTCAACCAGGCCAAAACCAGCACGGACCCCAATTACTGCGTCCGCGTAACCGCCGATGAGGGCGAGAACGGCGAGCGGCAGCTTCGCGCCTTCCAGGACAACGAGAAGACGATCCCGACCATCTTGACCACCTCTCAAAAGCTCTCCACCGGCGTCGATGCTCGCAACGTCCGCAATATCGTTCTCATGCGTTCGATCAAATCGATGATCGAGTTCAAGCAGATCATCGGTCGCGGCACGCGCCTCTTCGACGGCAAGGACTACTTCACGATTTACGACTTTGAGAAGGCCTATGAGCACTTCAACGACCCCGACTGGGACGGCGAGCCCGCCGAACCGGAGCCGCCGAAGCCCCGCCCCCCAGGCGAGCCCAAACCTGAACCCGAACCGACCGGCGATCCCGAGCCGCGGCCCGAGAAGGTCCGCATCAGGCTCTCAGACGGCAAGGTGCGCTCGATCCAGCACATGACGGCCACTAGCTTCTGGAGTCCGGACGGCAAGCCCATTTCGGCCAAGCAGTTCGTCGAACGGCTCTATGGCGATATTCCGGCGCTGTTTAAGGACGAAGACGAGCTTCGCGCGATCTGGAGCAAGCCCGACACCCGCCGAAAGCTCCTAGAAGGCCTTGAGGAGAGGGGATATGGTCGCGAACAACTCGAAGAGGTGAGGAGGATCGTTAACGCCGAGAGGAGCGATCTTTTTGACGTGCTGGCCTATATCGCCTACGCGATGGCTCCCAAGAGTCGCGAAGAGCGTGTTATCGACCATCGCGACGAAATTTACGCCTCGTACGCCGACCCCAAGCAGCAGGAGTTCCTCGACTTTGTCCTCAACCACTACATCGACCAAGGCGATGAGGAGCTCAACGAGGAGAAGCTTCCCGATCTTTTGCAGCTCAAGTACGCCTCCATCCACGACGCCACCGAGAAACTCGGCGCCGCCTCACTCGTACGCGAAATGTTCGTCGGTTTTCAAAAGCACCTCTATTCGCCCGAACGGGCCCAGGACGACAAGTCCTCTCGGCCATGAACTACGACGTCCCCATCTTCGACCCGATACATGCGCGATCCGAGGGAAACTTCTTCCCCGGCAATTCGCGCACGAAACGCCTCGTGCTGATACAACAGAATGGATAAGAAGAAGGTCCTCGCCGACCACAAGCAAATCGGCAAGAAGTATATCCCGCCTATGGCCCAGCTTGGATTTTCCGAGATTCTCTGGACGGACAAGCTCGTCCCGGAACTCCTCTGGCTCGGACTTCTAAATGATGCCCACGGACTTCAAGCCGGCGCAGATCTCGCCATCAGCCTCGCCAAGGCTGCGACCAAAACGTGGAAGAACGGCCATAAGAAGCTTTTCGCTTCCACCAGTTCTTTTTCAGCTCTCGACGACGGTCAACGGACCCTAATCGCTGCTGACTTAAAATCGTCCGATAAGCTCAATCCTATTCGGTCGGCCATTAAACCCCTGGCAGCGCTATATCCCAAGTGCCCACTCGGCTTTCTATTTGACGATGTTCCTGAGTTCGGGGAGGGCACCCATATAATGGACAGCTTTAAAGCTTCACTCGATCGCATGTTCTATCGTTGGGAAAAACCGGCAACGATGGCCCAGGCGAATGCCGTTTACATCGCGTTCGTGACGGATATTTTGAAGGTACGTAAGGGGCTATCGCTCGCCAATTTCCCGGCGATCGAGAAATTTCCGGATACCGAAGAGTCGAAACGCGTCGCGAGTGGAGTGCGATGCGCAGTGAGCATGTTCTTTTCTCCGCCCCACTACGACGATTCCTCTTCATGGCCGGCATACTTTTGGGATCGAGGCTTCAAAATCGAGCCTTGCATCCTTGAGAATCTCTCGTGACACAAGAAAAAGTCCTAAAGCGTCTTGAAGAGGTCATCCGGAAATACCAGGACCTGGCAGAGCAAGAGTTGATCGCACGATGGAATGCCTGGATCGGGGACACTTCGACTACGGAAGTGCACGAGGTCGTCGGAGCGCTGCTGGCACGCCAGACCACCTTGGCGACGCAGTTCGCGGGTGCCCCGTCCACATGGAACGGGCATATGGCCCCACTGGTAATCCGGTCGATGGTGGATGCCCATATTTCTCTGTTATGGATTTTCCAGAAGCCCGACGAACGTGCAAATAAGTTCATCGCCTACGGGCTCGGCCAAGAAAAGCTCGCTCTAGAACATCTCAAGGTGGCCGTAAAGGAGCGCGGGGAGGATCCGGACAAGGACCCTGGAGTAAAGGCTCACGAGGCGTGGATCAATTCGCAGCGCTTCACCTTTCTGACCGAGGTGAACGTCGGAAGTTGGTCCGGCTCGGACACGCGAAAGATGGCGGATGAAGCCGGCTGCCTGGAGCTGTACCGCAGATCCTACCTCCCCTACAGTTTCGCGACGCATAACATGTGGAATCACGTGTCCAAGTACAACCTCCGCCAATGCGACAATCCTTTGCACCGCTATCACCGCGTTCCGAGCAGCCCGCAGATGTCTTTTGAACTCGAATACATACATGGTGCAGCCAGCTACTTAAAAAGGACTTTCGACGCGTTCGATTCCTATGCAAAAGTTGTCGTCTCCGTCGAACCCGCCGTAGAAGTCCTGCTATCGGGATTTCAGAAAATCCAGGAGAGCATTGATCCCGATGACAAAGCACCGGCCGTTGTCGGGGCCGGGTAGGCTGGTTGATGCCATGGGTACAATTTGTGGTCTTGCTAACTGGACTTATGGAGATGAGGAGGCATTCTCATGCCGGATTTGATCGGAAAACAGAAAATCCAACTGGCGGCGGAGCGCGTTGGAAAGTATAAGGCACACCTTATCACGCTGAGAGGAAAGCTATTCACTGAATTCGGTGAGATCGAAGTTCCAGAGAAGCTCGCGGACGCCATCGACGGCGCAAGCGCACTACATGAGCACCTGCTTAAAGCCGGGGGGCATGTCGTGCTTGATGACGCATCGACCGTTGTCTATATCGCAGCGCTTCGATGGCAAATCCTTCAGCTAGACTCTCAAATCTCCGAGAAACGCAACCGCGGAGCCTCTGAAGAAATGGTCCGCCCTTTGGCCGATAAGAAGAAGGAACTCGAGGCGGTGCTGGGTCAGAGCGCTTACGCGAAGTACAAAGACGTGACGCCTCTCCTTGAAGATTCCTATCTAAAACCGCGTCCCGACCTGAAAGCTGCCGTCGGCGTCCGTGCCCCGGAGTCAGGAAATTGCTTCGTCGTAATAGCATCCGATAAGGAGGAAGGGCAAACC
>Ga0210044_10004978_pt1 | contig 18214 bp, 10 predicted proteins | sample CryGey13umfilter_2_FD_183959 | JGI IMG/M metagenome (GOLD analysis project Ga0210044, IMG submission 183959) | Groundwater microbial communities from aquifer in Utah, USA - Crystal Geyser 4/9/14 3 um filter (SPAdes) (version 2) | ecosystem: Environmental > Aquatic > Deep subsurface >... | reverse complement strand
CGGGGCGCTGCGCTGGCGCATCCGTCTCGATACCGGCCTTGTGCCCGACATCACCATCGCCGTGCGCATGGATGAGGTGAACGAGGCGCCGCGCGATTACTACGTGCTGCCCAGTATCGACATGACATTCGGGAAACTGAAATTCGCCGAGCAGAACGGGCTCGCGCTGGATGCGTACCGGTTCGACACGCTCGATTTCTTCTACGCGCTCGCCTCGCGGGCCAGGATCGCGGAGGTGGCATGATGCCCGACGACATGGAGCCGACCAGCAAAAAGCAGGTGACCCTCGTCCCGACCGACAGGGTCCGGATCCTCAATCCCCGCGTCCGCAATCGGCGGACCTTCGAGGCGATGGTGGCCAACATCGCCCGCATCGGCCTGAAGCGCCCGATCACGGTAGCCCCGCGCGCCGGCACCGACCCGCAGGAATACGACCTGGTCTGTGGTCAGGGCCGTCTCGAGGCCTTCATCGAGCTCAAGCAGGACCGCATCCCCGCCATCGTGATCGAGGCCGACGAGAGCGATTGCCTCGTCATGAGCCTCGTCGAGAACTGCGCGCGGCGGCAGCACAACCCCATCGACCTGATGCGCGAGATCGGCATGCTCCGCCAGCGCGGCTATAACGACCGCCAGATCGGTGAGAAGATCGGCCTGTCCACCGAATACGTAAACATGATTGCAGGGCTGCTGGAGAAGGGCGAGGAACGTCTGGTCGCGGCCGTAGAGACCGGAGTTCTGCCCCTGAACCTCGCCATCCAGATCTCCAAGACAGATGCGAAGGGCGCGCAGAAGGCGCTGATGGACGCCTACACGCAGAACAAGCTGCGCGGTCGAAAGCTGGCGCTCGTGCGCCGCCTGATCCAGCAGCGCGAACTGCGTGGTCCGCAGATCCAGACCAACCCGCTCGGACGCCGGATTGGGAAACGCGCGCTGACGAGCGAAGGCCTCGTGCGGGCCTATCAACAGGAGGCCACACGCCAGAAGCTGCTGATCAAGAAGGCAGAGCTCACCCAGAGCCGACTGATGTTCGTGCGCGAGGCCTTCCGCAAGCTCTGCGCGGATGCGCATTTCATGACCCTGCTCCGGGCTGAGGGGCTTGAGTCAATGCCGGCAGATCTCGCCCGGTCTGTCACTGAGGGGGCATCCGCATGAAACGCGAGGCCCCGCGCAGCGTCAATCGCGGGTTCGAGGACGACTGCATCACCCTCCCCATCGACGCGATCCTGCCGCTGCACGCTCTTGGCAAGTCCGCGAAATCCAGCCGGAAGTATCGGCAGATCGTGGCCTCCATCGCCCAGATCGGGATCGTCGAGCCGCCCGTCGTGGTTCGGAACCCCGACAAGTCTGCCACTTGGTTGCTGCTCGACGGACACCTGCGGATCGAGGCGCTGAAGGACGCAGGCGCGAGCGAGGTGGAATGCTTGGTCTCCAAGGACGATGAGGCCTTCACCTACAACCGCCAGGTCAGCCGCCTCGCGCCGATCCAGGAACACAAGATGATCCGCAAGGCGATCGAGCGCGGCGTGCCGGAGGAAAAGATCGCGCTCGCGCTTGACCTCAACATGAGCAGCATCCGGCGCAAGGCCCGCCTGCTCGATGGCATCTGCGAGGAAGCGGTCGCGTTCCTGAAAGACAAGCCCTGCACCAATGCGGTGTTCGACACATTGTGCAAGATGAAGACCATGCGCCAGATCGAGGCAGCCGAGTTGCTGGTCAACGCGAACAACTATTCCGTCGCCTATGTGAACGCCATCCTCGCAGGAACGCCGCAGGCGCAGCTGGTCGAGTCCTCCAAGCCAAAGAAGGTAAAGGGCATCACGCCCGAGGCCATGGCGCGGATGGAACAGGAACTGGCCCGCCTGCAGGAGGGCATCGCCTCGATCCAGGACTCCTACGGCCAGGACCATCTGCATCTGACTGTGATCAAGGGCTATGTCGGCAAGCTTCTCGGGAACGCCCGCGTCGTGCGTTACCTCGCACAGAACCATCCCGAGTTCCTCGGCGAGTTCCAGACGATCACCGAGATCACGCCGGTGGAAGCCGCCAGCCCCGACTGACGGGGCACCGACGTAGGATGGGGACCCGGACCCGATAAGCGCGGGGACCGCGGGAGACGCCGGACTGTGGGCCGGATCGAGCGCGGCGGTGGGGATGGCGGCGAACCCGCTCGGAGCCCACCAGGCCGGCTCGAGTTTTCGCCGACCGCGTAACCGCGCATGTGGTTACGATATTTGCAGGCGTGCCGGTGGAGGGTGCGGCTCGGCACGCCTGCATCACATTGATGGTCCATCTAGACCTCGGGAACGGTCTCCGCGATCGAAAGCCAGCCGCTATCATAGGTGAACGTGCGCGCACGGCCAGCGGGATCTTGGATTTTTACCACACGTGCGCCTTCGATTTCAGACGCGTGTTCAACAACATAGAGCCAAAAAGCCTCTCGTTTCGCCAATGCGAGATCAAACTGCGCGCGGGACATTCCGACGGGTCGATCTTTCAATGATCCGGTCATTGATTTCACTTCAACCCAACGCACGACATTCCCGGCTCCATCCGCCTCATAGAGGTCAAAACCTTTATTGCCCTCAACGGTTCGTTGGAGGTCCGGTTCAAAACCAATAATTTTGTCAATCGCCGTGGCTTCTATTTGCATGCGCTTGGCTTGGTTGAGGCCATCTGGGTCAGGACCTTCATCATCGGGATGTGAGCCCAGATACGAGATGAATGGGCGGCCACCATTGGATCCGGGAGTGCGCTTACCTTGATGGCTCGAGGTCTTGTTCGTTGCATTGCCGCCCCCTCCGGTACTTTCGGCTTTCGACGCCCCAGGTTTGCCGCCGCTACCGTTCCCAGATGAGCCTCCTCTATTCCCGCTCCCTCCACCGGTCGCACCGGAGCCACTTCGCCCGACATCATCGTCGCCAGCCGGATCGTATGTGCCGTCGGGTATGTCCGGCATGTCATCGTCATAAAGATCCTCAGCGTCGTTGTAGACGTCAGGATCTTCGGTCCCTGCGCCGTCGGTTTCTGCATCCGTTTCCTCATCATTGTCATTCTCAGGCACAAGATTCGTGATACCAAGTCTTGCCATGAGGTCGGCGGCGCTTGTGATGCCATGCTTTCGCAAGAGGTCGAGGGCGTCTGGGTCTATGCCCGCCTCTTTCGCTAGCTGATCGATGATGGGAGGCTTGAAAGCAATTTGGGTCAGAAGGAATGGATTGGTTTTCCATCCAAGCCTTTCAAAAATCAATTGATTTGGTGGCTGCAGATCACCGCCCTCATCAGGCACCCAAGCAGTTGCATTCAGACGACGGACGAATGCTGATGGAAAGTCTTTCTTGTAACTTCCGTAGTGGGTCCAGCTATAAAGCCCATCGAATACACCCCGACCACGCCGCTCTTCTAAATCCCCCAGACTCTCCCAGATTAGACGAGCGCGAATTGCACGTTCCTCTGGTGCAAGTTTTGGCAGAATTTCGATCAGCTCATCGAAGCCGTGGAGCGTCCAGTCTTGCACCTTGTCTTTAATGCCAGAGGTGTCTTCGTGACCGGCGGCGATCCGGATTTCTCGGAGTTCGAAATGGCTCAAGGCATCTGGAGCCTCAACTGGTCGCGGATACCGCAGAGCACCGCAGGCTTCGAGTAGTTCTCGCATCGGCTCGCCACGCAAGCATTCATAGGAGTCATCGACGATGATGACGTTGGACACGCCTGAAAAAAGCTTCTTCAAGCGATCTGTTGCGAGATAAATTTCTCCTGGACGAGCTACGTAGCGCGTACCGTCTCCGGCATCCAACACCATCACAAAGGGTGTTATCCGAAGGGCTGCTACGAGCTTTTCGCGCTGCAACTTCGAGTCCGATTGGTAAGCTGCGAGGATTCGTCCGATGTCGCGTGAGTACAGACTTTCATCTTCATCGATTTCCTCACGTTGGTAGGTGGGCAGAACGTTCCAAACAACATCGTCTACCGGATCAGGCTCAGTAATCCCAAGGGAGATTAGGAATTCCCGGGCCTCGTTAGTTGCGGAAACTGATGAGCGTACGGTGGGAAAACCTGTCTCAAAGCTGCTTGGTAAGAATGCCTGAGCTTTTCCACCCTCGCGTGCCGTGACATGAGAGCCGTCAACCAGACGTATCAAGGGGGCTGCCTCAAGCGAACGTCGAAGGGTAGCGCCCTGACCGTTCAAGAACTCATAGAGCTTGAGGATCCAATCGTCAGTCTGTGCCTCAAGGAATCCGAGGTTCAGGCGCGGGATAATAGTGGCCGGCGCAATCTCTGTTACATCGAGCTCTTGCATTAGGTACTGTCGTAGCTCCGGCGTTCGGTCTTGAGTTATTTCTCCGGAGAGCCACCCATGTACGTCGCCAGAAAACAGCGTCGAAATCTGCTGCGGGTCAAATAACTCGCGTAGCTCCTTTGTTCTTCCAAGCTTTGCTTTCACGGCCGCAATATGCCCGCCTCCAAATTTCGGCAGCAAAGGCTCTTGCAAGAGCGCCGCACGGACAGCGTCAAACATTGGAGCAAACATCGAACCTTCGGGAAATTTATCTGGGTCGAGAGGCAAACAACTCAACGCAAATGTGTCTAGCATTGATTGGTCCCGTAGCCATCTCAATGCTTCAATCAATAGCTCGGCCGTTTCCTTGACCAAATACCTGTTCCAGGAATCATTGCGAGGGATGTTGTCTCTGCTAGGAGTCGTCCGATACGGCCCTTGAACCAAAAAACCCAAGTTCGTTTCAACGGCCGTAGGAAAGAATACAACCAAAGGTGACGTTGGAACCGGCACAATGCGCCACAGATTCGATTGGCCGTCCTCAGCACGCAACGAAAAGGCAACTTCAACGCGACCAACAGCTTTTCCTTCTGGAGAAGAAACCTCTCGATGAAATACAAGCCAATGTTCGTCGACCTCATCTTGTCCACTCTCGTGGCCGATCAAGTTCACCCTATGAACGTTTGGTCCTACAGATTCGGGCTTGCTCCGCAGGTAGACCCCAGAGGCATCATCCCGCACGGACCAGTTTATTTCTTCAATAGATCTCAGAAACAATAAGGAGCTTGGTCCCAGTCTTTTGAATCCACTTATAATTTCCCTTTCAGCTGTTTCATCCTCAGCTTTCAATGGAAGGACGATTAAGGTCTCCTCGGGATCGCGATCAATTTCATCGGCCTTTGAGGGTTGCACGTAGTTGAGTATCTCAAAGTCTTCATCGCCGGAGTGGATCGTTGGACGATCCGTAAACGTGTAGACGGATTTGAACCCGATTCCGAACCGACCGATTGAATTTTCGTCCTTGGTGCTTTGGGCGATACCGCAGACCCCCCGCACGTCAGCATCGTCGAATGGCCTTCCGAAGTGGGACAGCCTGAGGGCATCTTCGGTCAACTCGAATGAGACCTGCCGTTGCCCTTCCCAGACCCCTCGGCGGCTCAACGCATCTTCGGCATTCTGCAGCAACTCAAAGATGAAATGGGTTCGATCATCATATCTGTCAGCAAGCAGCATCGGCCCAATCCGACCGATGTCGGTGCCATACCGTTCTCGGTTCTCATCGCGTATCGACTCGTAATTGGATGTCACCGCTGCGCCTCACTTCCGAAGGGTCGACCTGGAGCAGGTCAACCCAGTTAAATCATCTTGCCAAGCTTGTACATCCTTGCCCTTTTGAGCAATCCTGCGCAAGATAGCGCATAGGTGCGAGGCGGTGAGAGGTGCACGTGGGCGATCAGGAAGACGAAATACTCACTGTCGACGAGGTCGCTGCTTTCCTTAAGGCTGGTAAGCGGACGGTTTACCGGCTTGCTGCAAATGGAACGATTCCAGCCTTCAAGCTAGGTGGGACTTGGCGGTTTCGAAGAACGGATTTGAATGCCTGGATCGAAAGCAAAACCGTTTCTGGTGGTTCAAAGATAGTAAAAGGTGCGGCTGAACAATGAATGCTCCTGTATCGCTGTCCTCAAATGCAAACTCTCAGCAGCTGGAAGCGATCAAGGCGACCACAGGGCCGGTTCTGATCATCGCTGGTCCAGGTTCGGGCAAAACATTCACTCTCGTAGAACGCATTGTCCACCTGATAAAGAGCGAGGGCGCGGCACCAGAGTCGCTTTTCGTAGTGACGTTTACCGACAAGGCGGCTCGCGAGCTCACAACCCGAATTTCAAATAGACTTTCAGAGTTAAAAATTGAATTTAATCTGAACGAGATGTACCTCGGGACGTTTCACTCAATATGCCTTCGTATCCTTGAAGATTATCGCGAATTCACAAGGCTGAAACGCAGTTTCACCCTGTTTGACCAGTTCGATCAACAATATTTTCTATACCAGCGCATAAAGGAGTTCCGCGAGCTCCCGGACGCCCAGCTGGTCATGGGTGATGACCAATCCGGGCGGTGGCGGCAATCCGAACAACTCCTCACATGGCTGAACAAGGTAAGCGAAGAAGCGCTTGATCTGGCCGCATTGGAAAAAGCACTGGATGTGGAAGTTAAGGCTCTGTCGGGATGCTTCCAAAAATACCAAGAACTTCTACTCGAGAACAACTGCTTGGACTTCTCGGGCATCCAATATGAGGCGCTAAAGCTTCTGGAAGCGCATCCTGAAGTGCTGAAAAGCCTGCGCTCCAAGCTATCACACCTGATGGTCGACGAGTACCAGGACACGAACACCATTCAGGAGCGCATCCTGCTGTTGCTTGCAGGCGAGCAACGCAATCTCTGTGTCGTAGGCGATGATGACCAAGGTCTGTACCGATTTCGGGGTGCCACGATCCGCAACATTCTCGAGTTTCCAACGCTCTTTGATGAGGGCGAGTGCAAGCAGGTTTCCCTGACCGTCAACTACAGGTCCCATCCCGCGATCATCAACACCTACAACGAATGGATGGCTGGCCAAAACTGGTCCGACGGCAAGCGCAGCTTCCGCTTTGAAAAATCGATTGTACCGCGCGACGAGATTTTCCCGGCGGTCCCCACAGCTGTCCGACTTGCGGCCAAGGACGAGCCAGACAAGAACGACAACTGGCACTCGGAGGTGCTGTCCTTCCTTCATTCGCTCCGGGATTCGGGAAAGCTCACTGACTGGAACCAGGTCGCCTTTCTCTTTCGGTCGGTGAAAAACACCCGCGTGGTCGCTTTGGCGCGTTTTCTGGAGGCCAACGGCGTTCCTGTCTACTCCCCGCGGTCCAACATGTTCTTCGAGCGTGAAGAGATCCGGTTGATGATCGGCGCCCTGATCTTTCTGTTCCCTCAATTCCCCAAGGTGCGCCAGTGGGCCGAGGGTGCCCATCTGCAGATGTGGGATTACTACGACCAATCCTGCTTCAAGGCATTCACTGACGAGCTCCGCAAACCTGAGAACAAGCGGATGCTGGATTGGGCACGGCCGCTGGCCAAGCGCCACGCCGTCCTGACCCAGACCACAGACTACGCGTTCTCAGGGCTATTTTATCAGCTTCTTCAGTTCCCGCTGTTTGCGCGGTTCTTAGACGAGTCCACGATGCAGGACGTGGACAAGGGGCGCGCCGCGCGCAACCTGGCGACATTCTCCAAGCTTTTGACCAAGTTCGAATATCTGCACTACGTCACGGTTTTGAACCCAGAATACATCGAACGGGACATCCGGAACCTGTTCAACCAGTTCTTCCGCTTCCTCCAGGACGGTGGCATCGGCGAATATGAGGACGAGGCGGAATACGCGCCCAAGGGCTGTGTGTCATTCCTGACCATCCACCAATCGAAGGGGCTTGAATTCCCTGTCGTGGTCTGCGGCTCGCTCGAGGCGGTGCCACGGAAGCAGCACACCGCATTGGACGAGCTGCTCGAGGACGGCGGCTACCTCTCCAAGGCGCGCTTCGAACCGCTGGACCGGATCAAGCACTTCGACTTCCAGCGGCTCTACTACACCGCCTTTTCGCGGGCGCAGAACCTGCTGGTGCTGGCCGCGCAGGAGCGAGACGGCAAAGGGCTGGGCAAGTCACCCTCGAAGTACTTCGAGCCGCTCTTCCGCTCCCTGCCCAGCTGGCGCGATGTCGACATGTCCCAGCTGACATTCGAGCAGGTGAAGGAGATCAACCTCAAGCGCGAGTATTCCTTCACCTCGCACATCACCCTGTTCGAGAACTGCGCCGAGCAGTACCGCTTTTTCAAGGAACTCGAGTTTGCGGCGATCCGCGTCAGCCCGATGCTGTTCGGCACTTTGGTCCACCAGACCATCGAGGACATCCACAAGGCCGTCCTGCGCGGCGAGGAACATACTGTTGTTCCGGACGCCATCGAGGCCTGGTTCTCCTCCAACTACGCCATGTTGTCGAAGAAGGAACGCGTCTACCTGGCCCCTGTCTCCCTCTCGGCCGCCCTGGATCACGTCATGCGCTACTACAAGCGCGAGAACGGGAACTGGGACCGGATCCGCGAAACCGAGGTCGAGATTTCGCTGGTCAAGGACGAGTACATCCTCAAGGGCAACGTGGACCTGATCCGGGGAGAGCACGGGACGGTCGAGGTTGTCGACTTCAAGTCCGAGAAGAAACCCGATATGGAGAAAGACCGCGACCGACTGCGGCAATACCAGAGCCAGCTCGAGGTCTACGCCCATCTCATCGAAGAGCGCACCGGTCACAAGGTCAGCCGGATGCATCTCTACTATACCGGCGAGCAGGACGGGAATCCGTATGTTTCGTTCACCAAGGATGACCGGGCCATCGACAAGACCATCTCGCGGTTCGATGAGATCGTCGGTCGGATCGAAGACGGCGACTACCGGATTGCGGCGCGCCCCGCGAAGTTGTGCGAGAACTGCGACATGCGCGCCTATTGTGACACCAAGAACTGGCATTTCAGGAAAGAAGAGTGATGAGCGACGAACAGACCACGCAGGAAAACATGGATCTGGGCACCGCCAAGGGCGGTGTCGAAAGCGTGGAACGGCACCAGTTCGCGCCCATCAAGGGCTTTCCGATGCTGAACTGGCGCGGGAAGCGGCCGTTCACGTCAACCCAGTACTACCCGGCGCAGCTAAAGGAAGTGCATGGCGAGGAAGTCGACGGCTGGCGCAACAAAATCTTTTGGGGCGACAACCTTCAGGTGATGAGCCACTTGCTGAAGGAATTTCGCGGCAAGGTTAATTTAATTTGCGTTGATCCGCCCTTCGACTCGAAAATTGAGTACAAAAAGAAAATCACAACAAAGGGCGGATCTAATCAAACTGGATATACAGCATTTGAGGAAAAGCAATACAACGACGTTTGGACCAATGACGAGTACCTACAGTTCATGTATGAGCGCGCAATACTCATGCGCGAACTTCTCAGCGAGAATGGTGTCTTCTGCATGCATTGCGACTGGCACAAGTCTCACTACCTACGCGCTTTGTTGGATGAAGTATTCGGTGCAAATGCATTTCGGAATGAAATTGTTTGGTATTATTACAATAAGATGCAGGGCAATATTAATCGCTTTGCCTCAAACCACGATGTCATCTTGGTTTATTCGAATTCACAGAAATACCACTTCAGCAAACTACGCGAAAAGCGTGCTGAGCCGATCCAGCAAATCAAGCGGGTGTGGAGCAAGGAAACCCAATCTCTCGTCAACGCTAAAGATGACAATGGGAATGTGATCTACATCAATGCGACGCACCGAACTGTTGATGACGTTTGGCGTATTCCCATGCTTCAACCCGCCGACAAGGTGGAGGTGCTGGGATACCCGACTCAGAAGCCGGAGGCTTTGCTCGAACGACTTGTGCTTGCGTACTCACGTCCTGGCGATATTGTTTTCGACTGCTTCATGGGCTCAGGAACGACGCAAGCGGTTAGTTGCAAGTACGGTCGCCGTTATATTGGAAATGACATTAATCTAGGCGCAATTCAGACAACGACAAAAAGGCTCCTGAACATTCACGCAGATACAAAAGCACCGGGGTATGTAACGACAATAAAGAACGGCTTGCGGTCTGAAGGAGATGCGCAACTTGCGTTTGAAGCAGACGATGTCGGCGAAGATGATTGGACCTCTGTATTTCAAGTGCCAGAATTCTACCGGGGCTTCGAAGTATATAACGTAAATCAGTACGATATTTTTCGCAATCCCGTCCAAGCGAAGGAATTGCTCCTCGAAGCATTGGAGGTCCAGCCGCTTGAGATAAGCACGGTCTTCGATGGCGAAAAAGACGGTCGCATGGTCAAGATTATGCCAGTCAATCGGATCGCCACACGAGCTGATCTGAACGAATTGATTGCGGGGCTCGACTACAAAGCGTGGGAGCGCCGTCAGGGAGAAAATCCGAACCGGGCGGTGGAAAAAATCACGCTGGTCTGCATGGGGCACGAGCCTGATCTGTCGGCCCACCTGATCCTCGCGGCCAAGCCCTACAAAATCGATGTCGAAGTCGTGGACATCCTGCGCGACAAGGCCGATCTCGAGTTCAGACGCGACTCCGACGCCAAGGTGGTGGTCAAGGATAGCGAGTTGGTCGTCGAACGCTTCTACCCGATGAACCTGCTGCAAAAGCTGTCCATGCAGAAAGAGGCCGTGGACGATTGGCGCGAACTGACCGAGAGCATCCTCATCGACTGGAACTACGACGGGGCCGTGTTGCAACCGGCCGTCGTGGACATCCCCGAAAAGAAGTCCGACCTCGTCATCGGCCGCTACAAGGTTCCGGCCGATGCCGGCACGATCCGCGTCAAGATCACCGACCTCCTCTCGGAATCCTGGGAAGGGAGCGTGACCAATGGCTAGGCGCCCCAAGACGGCCAGTGCCGCACTCGACTTTGCCTTCTTCAACTTCCTCTGGGAGTTCTACCGCGCGAACCGTGGCACCATCCGGACCCACTACAAGGAGCTGACCCGCAAGTTCCTGGACTTCAACAATCCAGACAAGAACCCCAAGGCCTTCCTGCGCGAACCACAGTTCGAGGCGCTCGAAATCTATGTCTTCCTCAAGGAGTTCATGGATAACGCCAAGGTCGAACAGGTCTTCAAGGACTGGTTCGAAAAGAAGGGCCGGTTCGCGGGCCGCAAGGAAGGCGGGATCGTCGGCGACAACCGCCAAGGCGACCTTTTAGACCAGATCACGCAGGAGCAGTACAAGGCCGTCTTTGCGGCTATGCGCAAGAACGCCCGCACCTACCCGAACTACATCTTCGCGCTGACCATGGGGACCGGCAAGACGATCCTGATGGCAACCTGCATCTTCTACGAGTTCCTGCTGGGCAACAAATTCGAGAAGGACCAGCGCTACTGCCACAACGCGCTGGTCTTCGCGCCGGACAAGACCGTTCTGCAATCGCTGAAAGAGATCGAGTCCTTCGACCTAGTGCAGGTCGTGCCGCCCGAATACGTGAACTTCCTGACCACCCACCTGCGCTTCCACTACCTCGAGGAAGCCGGAAGGTCGCTGAATACCCTCGACCGCTCGCGTTTCAACATCATCGTGTCGAACACGCAGAAGATCATCCTGAAGCGTCAGCGGAAAGAAAAGACGCCGATAGACCAGCTCTTCGGCGCGACAGCAAACACGGTCGCGGCAAACGGTGTCTATGCCGAGGCCTCGGACCTCTATGATTGGGACCAGCCCGAGGAAGAGGCCGAACTGACAACCAACCAACGGTTCGAGAAGCTGTGTCGACTCGAACAGCTTGGCATCTTTGTGGACGAGGCCCACCACGCGTTCGGGAAGGCGCTGGCGAAGGACATGGGCCTTGGAGCGAAGGCAACCGATACGAGCTTGCGCACGACCATCGACATCCTGGCGGCCAGTCTGAACAAGGCCGGTACCCGCGTTGTGGCCTGCTACAATTTCACCGGCACGCCTTACGTGGGCAAAGAGGTCCTGCCCGAGGTGGTCTACGCCTATGGCCTCAAGGAAGCGATCGACAAGGGTTTCCTCAAGAAGGTGGATCTTCGCAGCTACAAGAACACGCGCAACGAAGAGTTTGTCGAGATTGCAATTGACCGCTTTCTTGAAGCGACAGCGGACCTGCGCCCGGAAGGTATGCTGCCAAAGCTGGCGTTCTTCGCCGCGACCATTGACGAGTTGACGGGTGACCTGCGCCCCGCCGTGGAGCGTGCTCTGGCCAAACATGGCATTCCTGCATCGCGGATCATTGTGAACGTTGGCGATGAAAAGCTGACGACAAACGACGACATCCGTGAATTCAATCGGCTAGATACGCCGGACTCTGAAAAGCAGTTCATCCTTCTGGTGAACAAGGGACGAGAAGGCTGGAATTGCCGGTCGCTCTTCGGTGTTGGGCTTTTCCGCGCACCCAAGTCAAAGGTATTCGTTCTGCAGGCGACCATGCGTTGCCTGCGAGCCGTCGGTGAAGCCCAGCATACAGGTCATGTTTTCCTATCTGACGACAACCTTGAGATCCTCAACGACGAGCTTCAGCAAAACTTCCGTATCAGCGCCGACGATCTTCAGAACGTGGCCAGCGACAAGCAACGCGTTCAAATTCGCGTTGTTGAGCCGCCTGTTAAGATCAAACTTGTTCGCGTCCGCAAGCAATATAACGTTCGGGAGAAGACGCTTGCGGCTGGCGCATCCCTCGGGCTGAGCCGGTCGGATACCGAAGCTTGGGGTGAATTGGTCGAAAGGTACCGGCTGATCGAAACTCAGCAGGAGGGGCTTACGACCGCCGACGCGGCAGGGGCAGCGGCCAGCCGTTCGTTTGACCTCACCCAACGGCGTGAAAAGCGAGTCTTTTCGCGCCTTACCTTGGTGGCCGAGATCGCACGCTATTTAAACCTGAGCCCGTCAGACATCGAGGACCTGCTGGATACGACAAAAGAAGGAACGGAAGAGCTCGTAGTAATCGTCAACGAATTCAACGAAATTCTGTATGATGAGATCATTCCACGCCTCTTCAAGCTCCTATTCGATCTCGACGAAACCCAAAAAACGGAAGAGCATGAAGTCGAGCTCATTAAGCTTCCGCCAAGCGGTTACTATGAGGTCACTGCAGCAAAAGACAAAATTGTACGCAGCACCGACGCCAAGGAAGTCGAGGTTGGAAAAAGCTTTCACCTAGATACCTACTGTTTCGACTCAAACCCTGAAAGGACACTGTTTTGGGATTTGCTGCGTGAGCAAAGAGTAAAGAAAATCTACTTCACTGGCATGCTCACACACGGTCAGTCAGATTTTTTCATTCAGTATATTGACCCAGATTCCCGCACCGTTCGCAGCTACTATCCAGACTTTGTGTTCGTGCGAGAAGAATCTGATGGCAGCGAAAAGTATGTCATCGTCGAAGTGAAGGGTGACCACCAAATCGATGACGCTGTAGTTCAGGCAAAGAAAGACTTCGCTCAGCAGATCGCCGTAGCCAGCGGCATGGAATATCGTATTATTAAATCTAGTGATGCTGACGAGCGTCGGTATCGAATGCTGATGTGAGAAAGTGCAACCTCGTTCAAGAAATATTTTCTGCGCGACGGCGATCCAAGCGGCATTCGAGTACCGCAGATCTCGATGTCTACAATTCAGGCAATCGCTTTCCGTCGCAACCAGCTGCGTTGAATTTGCGAGGCTTATCGTGTCAACCCGCTGCAGATCTGCGCCTGATCTCGCATCACAGCGTAATCCGCCAGCATCTCCGCGATCGCCGACCCCTCTGGTAACAGAGCCAGTTCCTCGGCCGCCTGCGCCTGAAACTTGCGGCTGTACTCCACGAAGGGCGGACTCGCCCCGAACTCGCCGCCATCAAAACCGACCGTCGCGCAGCCGGTCAGCAAGCTCATCGCGATCATGAGGACGGCGCGCCGCAGCCTCCAGCATCCGTCGTTGGAAATCATTGGCTTTCTCCGTGGTCTCAAGGCGTTCGGCGAGGCGTCCCGCTCGCTCGCCGGACCGCCGAAGCGACAGCAGGAACAGGAGCACGGCGAGGACGATGGCGCCGTAGCGCAGCGCCGCCCGCGTCCACGGGCTGGCTGCGATCACCGTCGCCCCCGGCGCCAGTCGTCGAGGCGGGCATAGATGGTGACCGCGATGCCACCGAGTGCCACCGCGATGAACACCCAGCGGAGCGTGTCGAGATACGGCACGAGCGGCAGGACGGCGCTTTGCGTCTCCGCCAGCACCTGCTGGGCGACTTCCACCCCGGCCGCGCCGAGCGTCGCGACACCCGCCGCGCCGCCACCCTTCATGGTGCGGCTCTCGGCCAGCACTTCGCGCGCGCGCGGCGTTTCTTCGGCGAATGCAGTCGCCCGGACCGGGAACCGCTCGCCCCACTGACGCGCGGGGCCGAGGTCGACATGGATGAACCCGGAGCGCGGATAGAAGCCGAAGCCGAGGAACCCGACTTCGCGCGCCGCAGCCTCGAACGCCACCGGGTCGTGGTTCGCCATGGCAATGTCGAAGGCGGCTCCATCCATGTGCTTCGAGCCGGTGGCGCCGCCCACGGCACGGTTATGCTCCGGGCTACGATAGCCGGAGCGGATGATGAGCGGCTTGCCCAGCCGGTCGCGGAGGGCCTGCAGCTTGTCGAGCGCGGGCTCTTTGACGAGCAGCTTGCCGGTGCCCCTGCAGGCGATCTCGGCCGGGCTGAAATTCGGCCAGCGCCAGGCACCCTCCGGCGCCTTGCGCCAATGGTCGTAGTACGTCGTGCTCATGGGAATCCTCCGGAAACGAAAAAACCCGCCTTGATGGGCGGGTGCGGTTGGGCTGATGGTTTTGGGAGTTGAGCGACTACGGACCGCCGCCGAAGATCTTCAGCTTGATGGCGATGCCCGCGAGCAGCGCCAGCATGACGCCGGTGGTGATCATGCGGACGGCCGTCTGCATGGCCGTGCGACGCACCAGCCGGATGCAGTCCACCAGGGAGCGCAGATCGCGGATGTCGAGCGCGGCCTCGTCGCCGTCGAGGCCGACATCGGCCAGCGCACGCTTCGCACCTTCCTCGGCGGCCCGCGTCAGGATCGCCTCGAACTCGGCGTCGGGCATGCGCACGAAGCCCTCGGATCGGGGTGGGTTCATAGGTGCCTCCTTCCGCCGCTCAGCCGATCTTGCAGCCCCAGAAGGACGTGTGATCGGCGGCGAAGTAGCCGTCCGCGACCCGGAAATATCCCTGCAGCTCGACGGTATCGCCAGCAGTCAACGGCACCATGGTCTGCAACCAGATCGCGGTGGCGAGCGAGACGTGGGTGGCGGAGATTTCGCCGAGGGAGCCGCGGATTTCGGTCGTGCCGTTCAGGACCAGCCGTCCGCGCATGCGGGCCGTGGCGCTGACATTGATCTTGTAGAGCAGTGTCGCGCCGAAAAGGTAGGTGCCGTCGACCGGGGCCAAGAAGTGATTGTTCGCGGCATCGAAGGCGCCCTGGTCGTTGTAGTCGGTGTTGTTCAGGCCGATTTTCGTCCAGGCCCCGACGCCGACATAGTTGTCGTAGTTCGTCCAGGCCTTGAACCTCGGCAGTCGGGGCTGATCGACGATGCCGGTCGCGTTGTCGACGCTGAGCCCGTCGAAGAAGGTGATGCCGTCGGCGGAGACCGCGAGGCGGAATCGGTCGGAGCCGAAGAGCCCCACCAGCGCCTTGGTCACGAAGCCGGTTTGCAGCGTCAGCCCGAGATCGTCGCCCGCCGCCTCCTTGTTCATGGTGTAGAACAGATCGCCCGTGCCGCCCTCGGCCACGGTCTTCGCCGTCCAGAGCGCGGCGTTCAGCTTGGCCGAGAACGGGTTCGACGCATCCGCGGTGGTCCCGAGCCCCAGCAGCGCGAGGTTCTGCAGGACATCCGGCGTGGTCCCGACCCAGCCCGCGCCGTCGTAGACCAGCAGCAGTCGCTCGTCCTCGACCCACGCCCGCCAGCCGGTCCGGGGCGGCAGACGCAGCCAGGCGCCGTCCGTCCAGAGCGCGACGTTCAGGTCCCAGCCCGCCCAGTCGCCCGTCGCGCCCGAGGCGACGATGTAACGGTCGCCATCGGCGGGGCTTCCGGGCGGCAAGGTCAGGTCGCGGTCGAGGACGGAGAGCTGCACCAGCCCGTCGAGCAGCCGCAGCGCCTCGTTGTGGGTGACATGCTTCTGGGCCTGCGCCGCGAGGATGTAGGGCAGCAGGAGATGGGTCGTGGCGTCGGACATGGGATGGCCTTCAGAACGTGAGCGTGACGGTTTTCTGAGCGCCCCGTCCCACGAGGGCGGAGAGCTGATGGATGCGGATGTCGAGCGTGTCGCCGGGGCCGAGCGGCGCGCCCCAGTCGGCGGTCTGCTGGGCGGCCGTGTAGACCGCGCTCGTGGTATTGACGCTCAGCACCCGCTTCATGGCTGCGCCGTCGGGGATCTCGACTTCGTAGGCTTCCAGTTCCTCGGTCAGAGGCACCTCCAGCCCGCCCCAGCTGTCGGCCGCGAGGGCTCGGGACCGGCGTGTCCAGCGGATCGTCAGGTCGCCGGGTGTGCGCGGCGTGCGCCACGGCTGCTCGACATGGGTGACCGAGAACGGCCGCAGCCCGACACCCGCGGGCGTGAAGGCCTGCGCGACATAGGTCTCGTCGCTGACCGGGCGGCTCGCGGGGCCGATGCGCCAGTTCCACGGCAGCCCGAGATCGGCCTCCGCGATCGGCAGGGATGCAAGGCTGTCATCCAGAACGACGACCCGCGCGCCTGCGGGTGCCGGGTTGCCCATGGCGGCTTCGGTCCCGCGCTGGCCGCGCAGGAGCCGGGTGAGACGATACCGGCCCGGCGCCAGCAGCTCCGCCGCGCCCGCCTGTACGATCTCCCAGACGCCGGACGCGGTTTCCACGGCCAGCGCGTTCGCCCCGCCGAACAGGGTCAGGTCAGTGACGCTCTCCAGCGTGCCGGTCAGCAGATCGACGACCAGAGCATTGCCGAGATCGAAGCGCGAGGTGGGCCCGGCGTAGAGGTCGGAGACCAGCGCCCCCATCCGGGCGCGGCTGCCAAACGTGGTCAGCAGCTCGAAGCCATCGGTCGACGGGCTGCGGGACACCGCCATCTCGCCCGGCCAGGGAAGAGCGTGCGCCGCCACAAACGGTCGATGCGCGGGCTGGTCCTCGGTCAGCTGCGGCAGGTCCATCAGCACCGCATCCGGCGCGCCGAACACGACGGCCCGCGTCAGCGAGGCCGCGCGCGGATCGCCGGGCGGCAGGTCGTAGGTCGCCCGGTCCTGGCGGACGGCCTCGATGCCGCGCGCCTCGGCGTCGGCGATGGAGATGAGCCGCAGATCGACCAGCCGCCCGTCATGCTCCAGCCGGATCGCGTCGGCCGGGTCGAGCGCCAGGCGCGAGGGCGGCAGACGGAACGCCGCCGTCTCGCGCCCCACCCACGCCTCCATCAGGGCGCGGCGGCAGCGGCGCTCGGCCTCCTCGGGCGGCACCGCCATCGGGAAGCTTTCCGAGGCGATCCGCGTCGTGTCCACGGTGATGCGCCGCGCCTCGACGAGGGCCGCGTCATAGTCCTCGTCGGCGCGGGCGACCTGCCACTTCAGCGCCTGTGGCAGTTCCGTCTCCTGGCCGCGCGTCAGCTCCAGCACGTCGCCCTCGCGGACGGCGACCAGATCGTCGGGCCCGAGAGTGGCGACGGAGGCCCGGCCGCGCATGACAAAGCGGATGACGCCCTCGGTCTCCACCGCGTCGAACCCGAAATGCCGCGACAGCGTGGTGATCGAGGCCCGCGGGCTTTCGAGCGCCGTGATGGCGTAGCCTTCGACCGCACCCCAGAGGCCGGTTACGTCGATGCGGTCCTCGGGCAGCCCCGCGCGCAGACAGAGGTGCCGCACGAGCGCAGCGAGCGACACCGCGCCGAGCCGCCCCGTCAGCCAGTGGCCGAGCCTCCAGTTCGCCCCGTCGGTCCAGACGTCGGTCAGCGCCGGGAAGAATGGATAGGGCCGCGCGTCCCAGGTCCAGGCGGCGCATTCGGGAACATGCACCATCCGGCCGCCGTAGACCGACGACACCGGGTTGTGCGCGGCCTCGCCCCACCAGAGATACGTCGCCTCCAGATAGGCCCGCTGGATCGCGTCATCGCGCCAGCCCCGCGAGAAGTGCGGCGTGAAGCTCTCGGACGACTTCGGGTCGAAGAAGACGTTGGGCTGGTTGGTGCCCCGGTCGATGGCGGGGCAGCCGAGCTCGGTGAACCAGATCGGCTTCGACTCAGGCGCCCATGCCGTCGGCGTGCCGCTCTCCACCCCGCCCGGGCGGTCGTAATGTGCGTTCGACCACCAGGCGCGCAGATCCTTGTAGCGGAAGACCCACGGCTTGGC
>Ga0210044_10004977_pt1 | contig 18215 bp, 17 predicted proteins | sample CryGey13umfilter_2_FD_183959 | JGI IMG/M metagenome (GOLD analysis project Ga0210044, IMG submission 183959) | Groundwater microbial communities from aquifer in Utah, USA - Crystal Geyser 4/9/14 3 um filter (SPAdes) (version 2) | ecosystem: Environmental > Aquatic > Deep subsurface >... | reverse complement strand
TAAGTCCACTTTTGTTTTTTTAAACATACTTTTTATCATTAAAAATACTTTTTCTTTTTTTAGTCCGCCCACGCCACATCCAAGCAGTGGTATAACCAGTTTTGGGTTTTGTATTTTCTCACTGATAATCTTATCTTCAACAATTATCAAAACACTCTCTAAAGCACTCTGTATTTGGCTATATGTCGGATATGGAGTTTCTGTCTTATTGTTATAATTCATAACTGCAATATGCAGAGCGTATTTAAAGTTTGTTGCACTGCCAGAGCTTGAGATAACAACACCACCCTGCTCTATAACCCCAATACTCTTTTTAAGCTCATACAAATCATGTTGGTAAGAACTGCCACCACAATGTTCACTAAAAGCTTTTGATACTCCACTTCCAAGAGTCAGTTCTGTATTTGAAGCATTTACAATAAAGGTAGCTTCTTCTTTAATGAGGTTTCCGTACTTTATTTTAAAGTTCATTCCAGTGACCATAAAGTTAAACAACACATGCCTACTAGTATCTTTTTCCGATACACTCTATAAAATCTCTTTCACTCAAGTTTTCAACAAGGCCTTTGAAGTTTTTAAGTGCATAAAGTTTTACATCTGCACCTTTTTCATTTTTAAGCTCATTTGAGAAACCGCTTTTAGAAAACAGTACATATATATCAGAAGTTAAGTCAGCTGTTGCACATTTTTCTTTTAGTTTCGTAAGGTCAGTTTTATTTGCTTTTACATTTGAATATTTACAAGCCCCAGCTACAATTTTACCAGATTTTGTTTTTGCCAAAATATCTATCTCAACATTTCTGTCCCAATAACTTCCAATTTCCATAATAGGATTTTCTTTGAAACTTTTTTTAAGCAGTTCTTTTGAAAGACTCTCAAAAGTAAGATTACAAAATTCACTTTCACGGCTGCTAAAACTTTTCTTTACCTCTGCGTAATCATTATCTTTAATTCCTTTGAAAAACGGTGATATAAAGGAGAACCAAAAACGCATAAATGGTACGGAGAAGTTAAGTTTATCATCAATTCTATCAGATGATGGTGGACCTTCCAATGAAGTTTCAAGACTCAAAAACCCCATATCACAAAGGTTTTCGACAACTCGTTCTCCATCCTGTCTTGAAATACGAGCTCTTTTTAAGGCAGAATGCATTCGACGGTCTCCCATCGCAACACCGCTGAGAAGTGAATGACTAACTTTATCACTGTTGGTTACTTTAGTAATGTCACCATGAATATAAGTATAGTTTTTTAAAATTTTACTCTCAATCAATTCTATAGCTGCCTTGTCAGTGTCAACATTCCAACCCATTCCACCAAATATTGAAAAATATTCAACTGCCTTTTCTAGGTCTTTAGGGTTGTTTTGAAAATAAAAAGAGCGAAATTGTTCTAAAAGTGTCGGATATTTAGCCATAGAATGAAGCCTTTAATATAAATATTAAAATTATACATAAATAATATTAAATTTCACGAAAGATATAGGAATTTTAAATCGATGAATATTAGGTAAACATCAGTATTATGGTAGTTTTAAAGGAAAATACTTTTACTTATATTGCATTTAAATAGGTTATTAAATAACCTATTTAAATGCAATATAACTATTTATTTTTCATAAATTTACATATATTTTCAACATTAGCGTTTACTTTCTCTTATTTTTTAGCTACAATTTTGCTAATGAAAATAATTTAGGTTACCTTTTAGACTGTTTTGTATTTGTAACGATACGTTAAAGATAGAATTCATTTAGAAGAAAGCTCCATATTAGATTTCAACCACTTCAGAAATGAAGTGCACTTAAAACAAAAAAGGCAATAACATGGCAGAATTAGTAAACGGAACAGTAAAATGGTTCAACAGTGAAAAAGGTTTTGGATTTATAGAGCAAGAAAACGGTGGTAAAGATGTATTCGTACACTTCCGTCAAATTAACAATACAGGTTATGGTCGTGTATCATTAAACGAAGGTCAAAAAGTTACTTTTGAACTTGGTCAAGGCGAAAAAGGTCCACAAGCAGAAAACGTTACAGGTCTGTAATTTTTCTTATGAGCGGATTTATCCGCTCAACTTATTTAACTACATTTTTTAAACATCTAAAATTTACCATAGTCATTTTTAATATTAAAATACTTCCAAAGACAACTTATGCTAAAGTGTTTTATTTTCAAAATAGAGACATTAAATGAACAGACAATATCTTAAAAATCAATTATCAACACTCTCTTTATCTATGTTTAGAAAAGACTTCTTTGGAATTTATCATGGTTCACTATCTGCTAAGACAGAATCGAATCGTTTTCTTATAAATACAAAAGAAGCGGTTTTTGATGCCATTAATGAAGATAGTCTGATAGAGCTATATTATAAAAAAGATTATCGCTGGAATCAAGCCAGTATAGACTCAAATATTCACTACAGTATATATTCTCATATCTCAGAAGCAAAATTCATCTCATTTACAATGCCTCCCTTCACAACGGCCTACTCTATAAATCATAATATTATAATTCCTAAAGATTACTTTGGATATACAGAAATAGGTTCTATTTCAATATTTGATCCTAAAAAATTTGATAATTGGTACGAGAGAGCACAAAGTGAAATATTTCATTATTTTCAAACAAAAAAAACAAACCTAATGGTTATAAAAGGTTATGGTGTTTATTCTTACAATAGGGATTTACATGAAATGGCAAAGCAACTTGCCATCTTAGAGAAAAGCTGTAGGCTTTTAATGCTTGAAGGCTCTCAAATTAATGCTAGTTTTGATTAATCTATCAGTTTTATAGCGTCATAGGCAGTATTCATCATCTTGTCTATTTCTTCATTTGTAATAATATACGGAGGCATAAAGTATACAACATTACCTAGTGGTCGTAATAAAACACCTTTTTCAAGTCCATAATTATAAACTTTTAATCCTATTCTGAGTTCTAGTGCATAACCTTTAAGCTCAACCGCACAAATCATTCCCGTTTGTCTAACCGACGCTACATTTTTAAGTTCTAAAAATTTTTGAAGAAAATCTCCCATATATTTCGCAATTACTCTATTTTTTTCGATAATATTTTCATTTTCAAATATGTCTAAAGTAGCGTTAGCACAGGCACAGGCAAGTGCATTTCCAGTATATGAGTGTGAGTGTAAAAATGCTTTATGTTCATTATAATCACAGTAAAATTTCGCATAAATATCGTTAGTTGTTAGCACGACAGAAAGCGGTAAATATCCGCCGGTAAGACCTTTAGAGAGAACTATAAAGTCAGGTGTTATGTTAGCTTTACCACAGGCAAACAGTTCTCCTGTCCTACCAAAGCCAACCATGACTTCATCTGCGATAAAATGTACATCATATTTATTACATATCTCACGAACTAACACTAAAAATTCTGTGTGGTACATATGCATAGAACCTGCACCTTGGACTAACGGCTCTAATATAATGGCACTTATTTCATTTGCTTTTTCTTTACACAACTCTTCAAATCCACATGCCGCTTCTCTTGCAGCTTCAATAGACAAGTCTGATGGAACGGGAGTTTGTATAGTTTTAAGCAAAAGTGGCTCGTATGTATCTTTATACAAATCAACATCGCCTACACTTAAAGCACCAATTGTCTCACCGTGATAAGAGTTAGTGAGAGAAACAAAAATAGTTTTATTTTTTTTTCCATCATTTAAGTGAGCATGATAACTCATTTTAAGTGCAATTTCTACCGCGCTTGAACCATTGTCAGAGTAAAAGCACTTTTCTAATCCATCTGGAGTTAACTTTACAAGTCTCTCTGAGAGTCTAACTACTGGTTCATGAGTAAATCCTGCAAGCATAACATGTTCTAAAGTGTCCAATTGTTCTTTTAATTTATCATTTATATATTTATTTGTGTGACCAAACAGATTAACCCACCAGCTACTAACGGCATCTATATAACTATTTCCATTAAAATCTTCTAAATAAACTCCATGTGCTTTTTTAATCGGAATTAACGGTAATATTTCGTGGTCTTTCATCTGGGTGCACGGATGCCATAAAACATCTAAATCTCTCATTTTCAATTCTAAATTATTCATAATTTTTGCCTATTCTAGTATATATTTGCCATCATATCAACAAAGTACAAAAATCATAGTTAATCTTTATCAAGGTTTAATGCTAATTTACATAGAATTACAAAAATATCATACTCAAGGTTATTAATCAATGATTACATGGATGCAAAGACATAAAAAATATCTCATAATTACTATTTGGATTTCTACAATAGCTTTCGTTGGAGCTGGATTTGTCGGTTGGGGTCAATACAGTTATGGGGACAAAGCGGGCGGAGTTGCAAAAGTTGGAAATGTTGAAATTACAATGGGTGAATTGCAAAAAGCTTATTCGAATCTCTATAACCAATATAACAAAGTTTTTCAAGGTAACTTTGATGAAGAAAAAGCAAAAAGTTTTGGTCTTAAAAGACAAGCTCTTCAGCAGTTAATAGATCAATCACTTATTCTCAATCTTGCTGACTCTTATGATTTGCAAATCAGTGATGAAGAACTATTGGCGGAGATAAAAACCCAAGAGTATTTTTTTGATAAAAATGTTTTTGATAAAGAGATCTATAAACAAGTTCTTGCAACTAATAACTTAAAGATGAAAGATTATGAAGCAGATGTAAGAAAACAACTTCTCATCCGAAAAACTCTAAATCTACTTCCCGTAGAAGTAAATGAGAATGAACTAGCTATCCTAGATACGGTTATGAAAATTGCAGATAAAATAAATTATAAAATTTTAAGTGATGAACATATAAATATTGATACCTCTGATGCAGTTTTAAAACAATTCTGGGAGACAATGCAACATAACTTCATGAGTGAAGTTAGCTATGAAGTAAAATATATTAAGCAAACAAAAGTTTCTAATACTTATAAAGAAGCTAAAATTAATGAGTACTATCTTGAAAACAAAACACATTTTAAAGATAGTGAGGGGAAAATACTTCCTTTAGAAGAAGCAAGAAAAGCTATAATATCTGAGTTAAATGAAAATGCTACCAAAGATTTAGCACTTAGAGCATACATAGCTTACAAAAAAGATAATCTAGGAGAAGATATAGCAGTACAAAATGCAACAATTTCAGCATCAAAAAACCCTTTTAATGAAGAAGTTTTAGAAAACATATCAAAGCTTTCAACAGCATCTCCTTTTATGAAACCCATTTTGGTTAATGGTGAGTATTTCACTTTTGAACTTGTTAAAATAAATCCATCAGTCGTAAAAACTTATAAAGAGGCTAAAGCGGAGGTATTGCCCCTGTATATACAAGAAAAAAAGAAATCGAGCTTACTTGAGTTAGCAAACAACTCGTTAGCTACATTTAATGGCAAAACTACCGATTTTATCACTAGCATAGATGCTGATAAACTCAAAGATACGAGTGTAACGAGTGCAAATGAATTTTTGAAACAACTTTTTACCCAAAACAAAAGAAGGGGCTATGTTACCATTGGAGATGGAAAGGTTGTTCTTTTCAACATTTTGGAACAAAAACTGCTTGATAACACTAACGCAAATCAGGGCGATACTGTTTTAAAATTAAAAAGTGCTATGTTTAATGAAGGTCTAATTAAAGACTTAAGAAATAAGTACAAAACAGAGATTTTTATCGAAGGACTCTAATTTGAGTAAAACTGTTTTAGCCATTGATATTGGCTCAACAAAGATATGTGCAATAATAGCTCAGCTTAATGATGATAATTCTGTAAAGATTATTGGTGCTGGAACAACTAAAGCTCAAGGTCTTAAAAAAGGCAGTATCACAAATATAGAGTTAGCTTCTAAATCTATTGCTTCGGCAGTTGCTGATGCAAAAAGAGTGTCAGGAAGTGATATTAAAAGAGCTATAGTTTCGATTTCTGGTGCATACACAAAAAGTTTAAATTCTAATGGTATTGTCAATATTCCGAATAAAGAGATTAGCTTTAAAGAGATAGAGAGAGTAATGCATACATCTCTATATAATGCAAATATTCCTAACGAATATGAAGTTTTACATGCCTTGCCTTTTAACTTCAAAGTAGATGACCAAGATTTTATAGAAGATCCGCTTGGTATGAATGCATCAAGACTCGAGGTAGAAACACATATCATAACTACTCAAAAATCAAATCTTAACAACCTAAAAAAAGCCGTTCTTGGAGCTGGCGTTGAAGTAGAAAATGTAGTTCTTAGTGGTTATGCATCTTCTATTGCAACGCTAAATAGTGACGAAAAAGAGTTAGGTGTAGCAGTAATTGATATGGGTGGCAATACAAGCAATATTATAATTCATTCCGGAAATGCAATTAGATATAACGACTTTTTAGGTGTTGGCTCGAACCATGTAACTAGTGATTTATCAATGGCACTTCACACACCGCTAAATATCGCCGACTCTGTAAAACTTAATTATGGTTCACTTTTAACTCCCAGTAATGATTTGATTGAACTGCCTATTATTGGTGATGAAAACACAACTCATGAAGTTTCACTTGAAGTTGTCCACAATGTTATATTTGCTAGAGTTGAAGAGACATTAATGATTTTAGCTCAGTTTATAGAGAACAGTAGGCTAAAAGAACAGATAGGCGCAGGTATTGTTCTAACTGGCGGGTTCTCAAGAATGGAAGGTATAAGAGATTTGGCAATTGCTACTTTTGGCTCCATTCCCGTACGACTAGCTCGTCCCATTGAAATGGATGGACTATTTGATAATTTACGTACTGCAGAGTACTCGACAGCCATTGGTCTTGTAATGTATGCTACATCTTCATATACTCGGTACGAAATAGATGTAAATAAAAAAGTAAGACACAGAAATGAGTCATCAACGGAGCAGATTAGTGTAAATTTTGCAGATGAAATGGAAATTCCGGTTGTTCAAGCAGAAGGAAAATCATTTAGAAAGAAAATGATAATTCTTCCGTCTAAAAAAGAGAAAAATAGTGACGAAGCTGGAGTTTTTAACAAATTTTGGAACTGGGCTACCCAGTTATTTTGAAGGAGTAGGATGATGGAACCATTTTTAATTGAAGAGGCTAGTAATATAAGCGGAGCAAGAATAATTGCAGTTGGTGTTGGTGGTGGTGGCGGTAATATGATTGGTCATATGGTTAAAGAAGGTGTTACCGGTATTGAAATGATTATTATCAATACCGATGCACAGGTTTTATCTCAAACTGCTGGAGTTTCTAAAATCCAAATCGGTACTAAGCTTACAAAAGGCCTTGGTGCCGGAATGAAGCCAGAAGTTGGAAAAGATTCTGCACTAGAGAGCTATGATGAGATTAGAAGTGCCCTTGAAGGTGCCGACATAGTATTTATATCTGCAGGGCTTGGTGGTGGAACTGGTACCGGTGCTGCACCAGTTATTGCTCAAATTGCAAAAGAAGTGGGTGCTTTAACTATTTCTATCGTTACTAAACCGTTTGGTTTTGAAGGTCGCAAACGTCTTAAACTTGCAGATATAGGACTTGATGAACTTAAAAAAGAGAGTGATTCAATAGTTGTTATTCCTAATGACAAACTTTTATCTATCATAGATAAGAAGCTTGGACTTAAAGAGAGTTTCAAAATCGTTGACAGTGTTTTGGCACAGGCAGTGAGCGGCACATCCGGTGTTATCCTCTCAAGTGGAAAAAATGACATCAACCTTGACTTTGCCGACTTACAAACTGTTATGAGCCATAAAGGTATGGCGCTTATGGGTGTTGGCGAGCATCAAGGTGTAAATGCTGCTTATGAAGCGATTAAAGCAGCAATTGAATCTCCTTTACTTGACAACATGTCTATCAATGGCGCTATGGGTGTTTTAGTACACTTTAAAATGCACCCTGAATTTCCATTAATGGAAATCTCCGATGCTATGAATGTTGTTCATGAGAGTGCGCATGAAGACGCAGAAGTTATATTTGGAACTTCTACGGATGAGTCTATTCCTGAGGACTACGTCAAAATAACTATAGTAGCAACCGGCTTTGAAAAAGATTTAAATACCGGAAAAAATAACACTGATTTTGTGAGTGAAACTCCAACTCCTCCAAAAGCAAAACTTCGTCCGAGACTTGTAGTTGGCGGTGACTTTAATAGTGACTATTTAGATATTCCGGCTTATATGAGACAACAGCAAGACTAAATAAACTTCAATGTACTCCTTTGAACAACTCATAAAGGCCAAAACTCTTCTTGGTCTTAGAGAAAAATCCTCCCTTAAAGAAATCAAACTAAAATATAAAAATCTTATGAAAAAATGGCATCCTGATAAACATAAAAGTGATGTCGAAAAAGCAACCAAAATGAGTATGAAGATAAATGAAGCCTACGAAATAATATTATCATACTGCAATAACTATGAGTATAGTTTTGATGAAGAAACTATAAAAAGAAGTCACTATACCCCAACCGAGTGGTGGAATGATAAATTTGGAGATAGATAAATAGATATTTTTTGATTAAAATCAAGGCTTAATATTCGATGTTTGGGTATACTCTTTTTCAAATTAATCTAAAGTAGGTCTTTCCACATGAAAATATATTTTCTTTTTTTTAGCAGTTTTTTACTTATAACTTCACTTATGTATGCTCAAGATATACAAACTAAAATTGATGACTTTCCAAAAGAGGCTATGCAAATTCAAAATAAAGAAATAGCCAGATTGGTAGCCAAAGAAATATCAACTTCCTTACCTCAAGACGTAGACCAATACACTCAGTTAACAGCCATTACAACAAAAGACACAACTCTTATTTATACTTTTGAGATTGATATAGGTCCAAAGAGCGATCAAAGTGTAATGAATGAAGATAAGACTAGGATGAAAGCAGCAGTAACTGAGGGAGTATGTCAATCTTCGCACAAGTTTTTAGAAGCAGGAATAAACACTTCTTACGAGTACATCAATGCAAAATCAAAAGTGCCTCTCTTTGAGTTTCATATAACACAACAAAGTTGCCCTCAATTTAGTAGATAGGTTTCTTCATTTGTCAGCTAAAAACATTATTAAATCATTAAATCTATTTTCTTCACTCAATGAAGTGCAGATAGAACAATTATCATCTATTTCAACTATTGATTCATATGATAAAAACTATATTTTGCATTATGAAAAAAAACAAAGCAGTAAACTGCTTTTTTTAATAAACGGATTAGCCAAAGCCTATAAAATCGATAAATATAACAATGAAATATTTTTACATTACGTACACACCAATACTCTTCTGTCTGATATTTCAACAATTCATAATGAGAATCTAAGCTCTTTTTCAAATATTGAGATAATGCAAACATCTAAAATATTAAGCATCGATTATCACTTATTCAAAGAATATTTTTTAAATAAAAATATTCTTTGCTTAGAGTTTATGAATGAAATCATCCTTAAAACAGAGCAGTTGCAAGGTCTCATAAATAGAGAATTTTTATTTGACTCTATAGCAAAAGTTGCGATGATGATATACGCTGATTTAGATATGTTTAATAATTTAAAAAGGCATGATATTTCACTGATTCTTCATATTCAGCCTGCAACCCTTTCTCGTGTACTCAATAGATTAAAACGAAACAATATTATTGATATAATACATGGAAAAGTAATTGTATTAGATTTTGTAGCTTTAGAATCAATTTATAAGGAATAATAAAAAAATGACTAAGATTAAAATCACAACTGCATTCATCTTTGTATTATTTATTATATTAATTTTAATTTCACAGGAGATCCGTCGTGAGAACACCATAAACAATGAACTCATTGACACAATAAATAAACAAAAAGAATTTGCACAAGAAATATCAAAAAATATATTTTACATATATAAAAACAAAAATACGTCTACTCAACAGCTAGATTATTCTATTGAAGAATTTCTTAAAAATATAGACAAAAGAGAGGAGCGTTTAAGTCACATCTCTTCAGCTGAAATTAGGGAGCAATCGCAACAAATTATACTTTTATGGAATAAATTTTATTTGTTGGTGCAAAAGTTCATAAATCAAAGTAAAACAATTACCCCATATACAAGTTTGATTTTGGAAAAAACTGAGCAAGATATTTATCACACAAATATCTTGCTCATTATCAAATTTAATAAACTTATCGAGACTCATAGACTCTATTATGAGGATATAATCAAGACTAAAGTCATACTGCAATACATTGTACTTTTTCTTTTATTATCACTCTTAATATATTTATTTACTCAAGTTAAACTTGCTGTTACTTTCATACAAAAGTTTTTATATATTTCAAAAAATATAATTCAAAATTCAACAATTAAAGAATTACAACCTATAAAAATATCTTCTCAGGAAAATGAAATAACACAAGCTGCACAAAATTTTAATCTTTTGATAAAAAATATTAATCAATCTATAGAATATGCAAGTAGTTCCATAAAGAAATCCTATCAATCTCTAGATTTAGTAGAAAAAAATATTGAAGACTTAATGGAATTAATCTTTATTATGGAAGAAAAAAAAGAAATTGATATTGATTTAACAAAAAAAGAAGATGCACTTATACAATCTTTAGAAGAGTTATCATCCTCTGCCCGCAATCTTAAAAATTTAAAAATTAACTTAGAAAATTTAATTTCCCACTTCAATCAAAAAAAAATTAAATATTAAAAAATATTTAAATTAATTCTCTTAATTCAATAATTTGACCTTAGTCAAATTATATCAGTGCTAAAGTATTATTATTACACTTCACTTGAGTATATACTACTATTTCTTAGCATCGTATATTCAAAGGAAAGATTAAGGAGAAGGTTATGAGAGAAACATTCAATAAGCTTGCTTCAATTATTTTAGGTACTTCACTTGCTACTTCGATTGCGGTTGCTGATGGTGGTGAACTAAAAAAGATAATGGAAGCAAGAGGTTTGACGGAAAACGATGTCATTCGTGCTGCGAAAACTTATTTGCCTACGGGTGGAAGAGATGAGTTTGTTGTATTTAGCTCTGGTGGACAATCTGGACAAATAATTGTTTATGGCGTTCCGTCTATGAAAATATTAAAATACATCGCCGTATTTACGCCTGAGCCTTGGCAGGGTTATGGATTTGACCAAGATTCATTGGCGGTACTTCGTCAAGGTAACATTAGAGGTAGAGAAATAAATTGGGGAGATACACACCACCCTGCTCTTTCTGAACAAGATGGAAAATATGATGGTAAATGGTTGGCTATTAACGATAAGGCAAACCCTCGTGTTGCCATAATTGATTTGCATGATTTTGAGACCAAACAAATAGTGGTTAACCCAATTTTTAAATCAGAGCATGGTGGTGCTTTTTTTACACAAAACTCTGATTATATTATCGAATCTTGTCAGTATGCTGCACCTTTTGATAATAATTATCATCCGATTGAAGAGTACAAAGAGACGTATCGTGGTGGTGCAACTTTATGGAAATTTGACTCAAAAATAGGCAGAATTGATGAAAAAGCTTCTTTTACAATTGAGATGCCTCCTTATATGCAGGATTTAAGTGATGCAGGAAAAGGTGTCTCTGATGGCTGGGCTTTCACAAATTCATTTAACACTGAAATGTACACAGGTGGAATAGAAGTTGGTATGCCACCGAATGAAGCAGGCATGAGTAGAAATGACACTGACTTTTTACATATATATAACTGGAAAAAGCTAGCTGAAGTAGCTAAAGACAAGAAAAACGTAAAAATTGTCAATGGTCACAAAATTATTCCTATAGAAGTGGCTGTTGCAAACAACGCACTGTTTTTGATTCCGGAGCCTAAATCACCTCACGGTGTTGATGTTTCTCCAACCGGCGAATATATCACGGTATGCGGAAAATTAGATACACACGCTTCTGTTTATAAGTGGAGTAAAATCAAAAGTCTTATTGATGCCAAAAAATATGTTAGCAAAGACCCATATGGCATTCCTATTTTAGATATGAAATCATCATTGCATGGGCAAGTTGAATTAGGTCTAGGGCCATTACACAATCAGTATTCAAATGTAGACGGTGAAATTTACACTTCTCTTTATGTTGATTCACAGATTGTTAAATGGAACTATAAAGATTTAAAAGTTTTAGACAAAGAAAATGTTCATTATAACGTTGGACACCTTTGTGGAATGGAAGGAAAATCTGCTGACCCTCAAGGTAAATATATCATTTCTCTCAATAAGCTTGCGATTGATAGATTTCAAAGTGTTGGTCCACTTCACCCGCAAAATCACCAGCTGATTGACATTAGTGGCAAAACTATGGATCTTCTTTATGATATGCCGATTCCTTTAGGTGAGCCTCACCAAGCAGTTGCTATTAGAGCTAGTAAACTTCACCCAGCAGTAAGATATGAAATGGGAACAAACTCTAAAACAGGAAAGCAACATATCGGCAAAACTCTTGCTGGACAAGAAAAAATTGTCAGAAAAGGCAATAAAGTTTTTATATATGCAACAATGGTTAGATCTCATATCAACCCTGAAAGAATCACAGTGAATAAAGGTGATGAAGTTACTATGTACCTCACTAATCTAGAGCGTGCTCAAGATGAGACACATGGTTTTACAGTTGACCATTATGATGTGCATACGTCACTTGAGCCTGGTGAAACTTCGAGTATTAAATTTACTGCAGATATCGAAGGTGTTTTTCCTTACTATTGTACAGAATTTTGTTCAGCACTTCATCTAGAGATGATGGGTTATTTGATGGTTAAAGACCCTAATAAAAAATATGTTAGTGCGCAAAAACTTAAAATGAAAACTATGACTCCTCAAGAACTCAAAGCTGAGTATGACAAAACTGTTGCCGTCAACGCTGCAACGGATGAAGTTATTCAAAGTGTTGTTGCATTCTTAAAAGAGAATAAATTCGAAAAACATAAAGTAGTTGCTGACCTTGTAACAGATGCGTTTGACCAATATGGACAAATTCCTGCACAGAAAAAGCTAGCTGACGAAGCTGTAAAAGCAGGTGATCTAGAAAAAGCGATTCTTTTCGAAAATATGATTTGGCAGCTCATGGTTAAAACTGCCGATGTTGGTATTAGAGCAAAAGACGCACTAGTGAGACTTGTAGCAACCAAACAATCTGCTACTGTTCAAGCCGGAGAGAAAGCATTTGGAGAGGGTGGATGTTCTGGGTGTCACGTTATCGGTAAAGTATCATCTGGACCAGACCTTACAGGTGTTTTACTAAGACATGAAAATGGTGAAAAATGGGTTAAAGACTTCATTATGAATCCAGAAAAAATGTACAATGATGCTTACGTAAAAAGTATGATTGATTACTTTAATCTTAAAATGCCTAACCAGCATATGAGCGAGAAAGAAGTTACAGAGATTGTAGAGTACCTAAAATGGATTGATGATAATGCGAATTTATTCTAGACATAGATAAATCTGCAATTTTTATGCAAGAAAAGAGTCGTAACGCTCTTTTCTTGACATATGTCATGGTAGTGAGCAAAAGAATTCAAGTACAATAGGGGACGTGACTGATTTTATACATACATTATTGAATTTTAGATTGAAAGTTCATAAAAAAATTGAATCTAAAATTTTCCAAAAGGAACTTATATGCACCCAAGTTTACTAAAAGCTAGAGTTTTTTCCGCTTTAGTTTTAATTATATTGACCCTCTCTTTTACCTTTCCTATGCTAGCTTTTCACGGCGTTTTAAATAATATTCATGATGAAAAAAAAGATGAAATATCGTCTTTTAGTAAAACAATTTGGAATTTATATAATTTAGGCAGATACAAAAGTGTCACAACAGATAAAAATGCACACAATGATTTAGAGAAGATGATAGAAACTCAAGCAGAAATAGGTGTCGCCTCATTGCCAATTTGGGCTGTTTCTCTTGAAGCTCCAAACTATCCAAAAGAAGCTTTTCCGGAAGGAATTCCTGTATATTTTCATTTTGACGGTTATAGTGGTGAAGTGCATGAAATGAACACTATTAACCACTATGTTGGAATGGACCCTATGTGGGTTGGTGGAACGCTTGAGAGAGAAATTGGAATTTATGCACTCTTACTTTTGTCTCTTGGAGTCAGCTATTTCATGGCTTATAATAATAAATTTTTAAATTATATTATGCTCATTCCAGCCTCATTACCTATTTTGTTTATAGCCGACTACTCCTACTGGCTCTATTGGTTTGGACACAACCTTCATGACTGGGGAGCGTTTAAAATAAAGCCATTTATGCCTACAGTTTTTGGTGATGGAAAAATCGCTCAATTTGTTACACACTCCTATCCTTCGATTGGTTTTTATATGATAGTAGCCATCAGTTTACTCAGTATATTGGCATTCTTTGCAAAGCAAAAAGCGATGAAAGAACTTCAAGCTTAATATAAATAAGGTTTAAAATGTATAAAATTTGTCTTTTTATTTACTTTTTTTTCTCTAGCTTAGTGAGTGCCAATATACTTCAAGATGCAATTGACAATGCTCCGTCAGGTTCGATTTTAAGACTGCCTGCGGGTATATATAAAGGTAATATAGTAATTAATAAGCCTCTTACGATTATAGGAAAGGAAGATGGCGTAGTTATAGACGCAGAGGGAAAAGGAACAGTTATCACAACAACCGGTTCTTACATCACGCTAAAAAACTTAAGAATAACAGGCAGTGGCGATAGACATGAAGTGTTAAGTGCTGCAATCTCTATGCAAAATGGAAGTCAATGCGAGGTTAGTAACTGTGTTATTGATGATTGTCTTTTTGGTATAGATATGCAAATGATTAACAACTCTATCATCTCAAAAAATACAATCACTTCAAAAGAGTTAGATTTAGGTATGAGAGGCGATGGATTACGACTTTGGTACAGCAATGACAATATCATACAAAAAAATTCTCTTGTAAAATCTCGAGATATGGTCGTATGGTATTCTCATGGAAACCAGATATTAGAAAATAGTGGTGAACACAGCAGATACTCTTTACATTTTATGTATGCCGGTAAAAATATTGTCAAAAATAATAGCTATAAATTTAACTCTGTTGGAATATTTTTCATGTATTCTCAAGATACGATTGCCATTGGAAATACTGTGCAAAGTTCTCTTGGTGCAACAGGGATGGGAATAGGCTTAAAAGATGTCTCTAACTTTACACTCAAAGACAATATAATACTCTACTGTGCCCAAGGTCTCTACATAGACAGATCTCCCTTTGAACCCGATACTCACAATTGGATTATTGCAAATAAAATCTTATATAACTCAGAAGCAATACACTTTCACTCCCTAAGTGAAAACAACATCATAAAAGAGAATAAGCTTTTAGGAAATATCGAAGATATTGTAAATGACAGCAGAGGAAGTAAGACGAATGAAAATGAGATAGTTGGTAACTACTGGGACAACTATGCAGGTTTTGACAGGAATGGTGACAATATAGGAGATACACCTCATAGGGTCTATCAATATGCAGACCAACTATGGATATACAACCCTGATGTTAAGTTTTTTTATGGTTCTCCAGTTATCTCATTATTGAATTTTTTAGCAAAATTGGCTCCATTTACAAAACCGATATTTCTACTTGAAGATGAAAAACCTATAGTTAAGATAGAGGGATAGATATGCAAAAAGTACAAACAGACAGAAGAGAGTTTATCAAATATTCTACACTTGGGATTTTAGGGCTCGTTGTCAGCGGAGGAGTAGTGTTTTCACAATTTCCTTTGCATTCAGAAAACAGACTCAGACCACCAGGCGCACGCTCTGAAGAGCTTTTTTTAGCTCTTTGTATTAAGTGCGGTCAATGTGTTCAAGTTTGTCCATACCACTCCATAAAATTAGCAGATTTTGACAAAGGTTATGGTGTAGGCACCCCATATATTGATGCTAATGAAAGAGCTTGTTATGCATGTAAAGCAGTTCCTTGTGTTCTTGCATGTCCTAGCGGTGCCCTAGACCATCATACTGAAAAACCCGAAGATATACATATGGGAATAGCCGTTTTAGAATTTCCAGATACTTGTTTAGGTATCAGTAAAACAAATATTCCAATAGGCTATAACAATAAAATGCGTGAATTTACTAATTCTGTAAGAAATGTTACAGAATCAGAAATTAAACTGCTTGAAAAATTTGATTCCTTTGAAGGAAAACAGTGCACCTTATGTGCAGATATGTGCCCAATTCCAAACTCGACAAGTGCTATTAGTATGGTTCCGGATGCAAAAGGTGGAAAACGTCCTGAAATTTACGATGGCTGTATAGGCTGTGGGGCATGTCAAGATGTCTGTCCGACCACTATACCGTCTATAGTTATTAAACCAAGAGTTACGTACGAACAATACTACGCAAATAAAAACTAAGGAAAAAACATGAAATTTAAAAACTCAAAAATAATTAAGACGCTTCTTCTAGCCTCAAGCTTCTCTGTGATGTTTTCTTTTAGTGCATGTAGTGATCAGAGCAAAGAAGAAAAAAGTGACAAGAATATTTCGGTAAGCGCCTCTCAAATTGAAGTAGTTCAAAATAAAAATGCCAAGGAGATAAAAGTTCAAGAAAAAATATATGATGCAAATCAGAGCAAGTCATATTATTATGATTACAATATAAAAAGTGAATATAGCCAGGAGAGCATGCCTGCAAATGAAGATGCCTCGGTTAGAGTCAAACCAAGGTCAGTTGTTGATGCTAATATCCACGTGCGAAGTCCTTATGAAGAAGTGAAGGTTTCTCTTCTGGTAAAAAGAATGAGTAAAAAATTTATAGTTAAATGTTCGGCTTGTCACAATGACTATGCAAATGGAATCATCGGGCCCTCGCTTCTTGGCAAAAACGCAGAGTATATATATGACAAAATCGCTGACTTTAAAAGCGGTAAAAAATCGAATCCACTCATGAGTGATCTCATTAAAATGATGAGCAATGAAGAGATTAAAGAGTTAGCGCAAGAGATATATATCTTTAATGAAGAGATAGAGAAAATGAGGAATAAATAGTGAAAAATATTATTGTAGGCATTTTGACAATACTGATACTGGGGCTCATGGCTTGGACGGCTTCTAAAGGTGGCGCTTACCAGGGTGGTGAACAAGGTAAAGTAATTGCAAATATAGGTGGATCTGTTGAACAAAATTCAGCACAAGCAGTACCGCATGAAAAATCTGACAGAGAAAAAGAAGATGAGGCACTCAGGGCACTCAGAGACAAATCTGGAAATACAGGAGCATTTAAAGTTTCACAAAACTATAAAAGCAAATGTTCTTCCTGTCATGGCGTAAATGGTTCAGGTTTTCAAAACGCTAAAGCTATGATGGGACCTAAGCTCATAGGACAAACTTCACAAGAGATATACAAAAGTCTCATAGAATTTAAATCCGGCAGAAAAGAGAACATGGTCATGAGGGGCTTACTTCTCAACTTGAGTGAGGAAGAACTTAAAGTTCTCGCCGATGAAATCGGGGAGTTTCCTGCTCGTGCAAAAGCACTGCAAGATAGATAGTTTTGCGTTAATTTATGGAGTTTTAAATGGATAAGTATAATAATCGAGAAACAATTAAAAAATCAACTTTTTTCTCGACATTTTTCACTACTACCAAAGATGGAAAAAGTAAATTTAGTTACAGAATGAAAAGATGGATTTTGGTAATCAGCGTACATCTCTTATTTTTCTTATCATTTTTTATAGATTTGCAATTATTAGAGGGCACTTTCAGCGGTTCAAGATTTTTAGGATTTCACTTGATTGACCCTTTTATGACAATGCAGATGTTTTTTGCGACTTTCCACATGCCAATCAATATTATTATCGGGACTTCAACTATTATCATCGTGTATGTGTTAGTCGGTGGCAGAAGTTACTGCGCTTGGGCATGTCCTTATGGAATACTGAGTGAAATAGGCGAAAAATGGCACGACACACTTGTTTCAAAAAAGATTATTAAAAGCAGAAAGTTTGATCACAGAGTAAGACATATTTTTTGGGCAATGTTTTTACTTTTGTCCTTAACGAGTGGCTTTTTAGTATTTGAGACATTTAATGTTGTTGGAATTATGAGCAGAGCTATAGTTTATGGATGGAGTGTTGCCCTTATTTGGGTTGTTGTTGTCTTTGCTATGGAGGTTTTTTTTTCACGTCGCGCATGGTGTACCTATATTTGCCCTATTGGAACAACGTATGGATACCTCGGAAAAGTTTCTGCTCTGCGCGTTGAGTGGAACAACAGCT